>Ga0157372_10002364_pt1 | contig 20410 bp, 19 predicted proteins | sample C55metaG_FD_115307 | JGI IMG/M metagenome (GOLD analysis project Ga0157372, IMG submission 115307) | Corn rhizosphere microbial communities from Kellogg Biological Station, Michigan, USA - C5-5 metaG | ecosystem: Host-associated > Plants > Roots > Rhizosphere > Soil | place: USA: Michigan... | reverse complement strand
GACTGTCCCGCTTCGGCGGGTAACCTGACGTAAAAAGGGCCGAGGAGTCGCTCTCTGGCATCGATGGGGCCCGGAATCCCCACCGAGACCAGGGGACGCTCCTCGGTCTTTTTTGCCCCCGTGCGCATAGCCAAGCCTCCCAGGTTTCCCGATGCCGCCCATCACCGCCATCACGCCCACCCCGCGACACGCCGGCCGCTTCGAGCTGCTGGTGGACGGGAAGAGCTTTGCCACCCTCTCGCTCGACGCCATCGAGCGACTGCGACTCATGGTCGGTGGGAGCGTGGAAGGGCTCGAAGAGCGGATCAGCCACGAGGCGGCGGCCCTCAGGACGTACGACCGTGCGCTGAACATGCTCGCCTTCCGCGGGCGCGCATCGAGGGAGCTCGCGCGGTCGCTCGTCCGAAAGGGCGAGCCGAAGGAGCTGGTGGATCGCGCCATCGAGCGTCTCACCGAGCAGGGGCTGCTCGACGATGCGGCCTTCGCTGAGTCGTTCACGCGCGCCAAGGTGATTGGCGCGCAGCAATCGCGTCGGCGGGTGCAGCAGGACCTGGCGCGGAAGGGCGTAGCGCGCGAGGTGACCGACGCCGCGATCGCGACGGTGTTCGACGAGGAGCAGGTGGACCAGCGCGAGATCGTGGAGCAGGCAGCGCGCAAGAAGCTCGCGTCGCTGCGGAAGCTCGATCCGGTGGTGCGGCGGCGCCGCCTGTACGCCTTCCTCGCGCGCCGGGGCTACGATTCGGACGACATCCGTGCGGCGATGGACGCCGTCGGTGAGGAGATGCGGGTCGGCGACGACACCGAGGAGTAGGAGCGGGCAGGCGGCGACGGCACCGGGTGCCGGTGAACGCAGACTCCTGCGGGCTCTCGCGGCGGCCTATATTCCTCACCATGCTCGCCTCCGAGATTCGCCGCCGCTTCCTCGACTACTTCGCCCGCCAGCAGCACGTCATCCGCCCGAGCTCCTCGCTCGTGCCGGCTGATGATCCCACGCTGTTGTTCGTCAACGCGGGAATGGTCCAGTTCAAGAAGGTCTTCCTCGGCATGCAGGAGCCGCCGGAGGGGAATCGTCGGGCCACGACGGCGCAGAAGTGCGTGCGGGCCGGAGGAAAGCACAACGATCTCGAACAGGTGGGCCATACCGCGCGGCACCACACGTTCTTCGAGATGCTGGGCAACTTTTCGTTCGGCGACTATTTCAAGCGCGATGCGATCCGCTTCGCGTGGGAGCTGGTCACCCGCGAGCTCGGCATCGATCCGTCGCTGCTGCGCGCGACCGTGCATTACAGCGACGACGAGGCGTTCGGGTTGTGGCAGGAGGTTGCCGGACTGAAGCCCGAACGCATCTATCGACTCGGCGACAAGGACAACTTCTGGCAGATGGCCGACACGGGACCATGCGGCCCGTGCACGGAGATCTACGTCGATCTGGCGAAGGTGGCGAAAGACTTCCGCTTTCCCGACGGCGCGACAGGCGAATGGACGGAGCTCGACCGCACCGAGTTCTCGCAGGAGGCGTTCGTCGAGGGCGCTGAGGCAGGACGGTTTCTCGAGATCTGGAACCTCGTGTTCATGCAGTTCGACCGGCAGCAGGACGGTACGTTGGTCCCGCTGCCGCGCCCGTCGGTGGACACCGGCGCGGGCCTCGAGCGCATCGCGGCGGTGAAGCAGGGGGTGACGAACAACTTCCACACCGACGTGTTCGCGCCGCTGATTGCCAAGGTCGAGGAAGTGGTCGGCTTCGACTACTGGGGGCGCGAGAGCGACGAACCGCGCACCGGAGTGAAGATTCGCGGCGGGCGTGGTGGCAGCGACGTGGTACCGAACGCGGTGGATCCGGCGAGTTTCCGCGTGCTGGCCGATCACGCGCGCGCGGTCGCCTTCCTGCTCGCCGACGGCGTGTTCCCCAGCAACGAAGGACGCGGTTACGTGCTGCGGCGCATCCTGCGTCGCGCGGTGCGCCACGCGTGGCTGCTCGGCCGGCGTGAACCGACGCTCGTCGCCGTGGTGCAGGCGGTCATCGACACGATGGGTGACGTGTATCCGGAGCTTCGCCAGCGATCGGAGCACCTGCTGCAGACGACGCGCATGGAGGAGCTCGCGTTCCTCGCCACCATCGAGGGCGGACTATCGCGGTTCGAGCAGCTCGCCCCGATGCATACGACTCAGGGCGGCGTCGATGTGCGTGGCACGATCAGCGGCGAGGACGCGTTCAAGCTGTACGACACGTTCGGCTTCCCGATCGACCTCACCGAGCTGATGGCACACGAGCGCGGCTACACGATCGACATTCCGGGGTTCGAGGCCGCCCTCGGCCGGCAACGTACGCGCTCGAAGGATGAGCGAAAGTCGCGCAAGCTCGGCGTCGAGGTGGACACACTCGGCGATCTGTCCGCGTGGGAGCACGCGGAGCAGGACGGCCACGACGCGCGCTTCGTCGGGTACGACACGGTTGAAGTGGACACGCAGGTCGCGGCGATTCGCCGGCTCGACGACGATCGCGTCGCCATCCTGCTGCGGGAATCGCCGTTCTACGCGGAATCCGGCGGCCAGGTATCGGACGAGGGCGAGATCGTCGGACGGGGCTGGCGCGTCGACGTGGACGGCGTCCGCAAGGTGGATGGTCGTCCGGCCGCAATCGGCACACTGTCCGGCGAATTTCACTTCGGTCCGGTGACGGCGCGCGTGCCGAGCGAACGTCGACGTGACACGGAGCGCAATCACACGGCGACGCACCTGCTGCACGCCGCGCTGCGTCGCGTCCTCGGCGAGGCGGTGCACCAGGCCGGCTCGCTCGTCTCGCCTGACCGGCTTCGCTTCGACTTCACGCATCACGGCCCGGTTGGGGTCGAACGCCTGGAGGAGGTGGAGTCGCTGGTGAACCAGGCGATCTGGCGCGCGACCCCGGTGACGTGGAGCGAGATGCCGTACGCCGACGCTCGGGCGAAGGGCGCGATGGCGCTGTTCGGCGAAAAGTACGGGGACGTGGTGCGCGTGGTCGATGTCGCTGGAGAGTCGATGGAGCTGTGCGGCGGCACGCACGTTCGCAACACGGCCGAGATCGGCCTGCTGGTCGTCGTCGGCGAGAGTGGAGTGGCCAGCGGCGTACGGCGCATCGAAGCGCTCACCGGGCCGGCCGCGTTTGCGCGCCTCAAGGAGCGTGAGCGGACGCTGCAGCACCTGGGCGAAATGCTGAAGTCACCGATGGAGCAGGTGGAACGCCGTGTCGAGCAGCTGCTGGATGAACGTCGCGGGCTGGAACGCAAGCTGGACGAGGCAATGCGCAGTGGCGGCGGCGACGAGCTGCAGCTGCTCATCGCCGCTGCGCGGCCGATCGGGGCGAACGGCGCCAAGCTCGTGGTGGGCGCGGTACGTGCGCCCGACGTGAAGGCGTTGCAGGCGATGGGCGATGCCCTGCGCGAGCAGCTTCGCAGTGGCGTCGCCGTGATTGCCACCCAGCTCGAAGAGGGCAAGGGCGCACTGCTCGCCGTGGTGACGGACGATCTCCGCGAGCGCGGCGTGCGGGCCGACGCTATCGTGCGCGAGGTGGCGGCGGTGGCGGGCGGGCGTGGCGGCGGCAAGCCGCACATGGCGCAGGCTGGAATACCGGACGGTGCGCGCATCGTCGATGCGCTCGCCGAAGCACCGCGTGTCGTGAACGCGCTGATGGGCGCGGCGTGAGGACGATCGCCGACTGGCTGGCCGAACGCGAACCCGCACCGCCGGCCGCGCTGGTCCGGCGGCTGCACGAGTCGCTCGGTCCCGATCTCGAGCGCGACGCGAGCGAGGCCGTGGACGCGTGTCTCGATGCCGGTCGGCGGCTCGTTGCGAGCGTGTTGAGCGACGAGGGAGCGAGTCGCGATTCCGCGCTCGACCTGCTCGCGGCCGATGCCCTCGTCACCTACGCATTCGAGGCGGCAAGTGCGCGACCGAAGGAGCTGTTGGACAGAGCCGCGCGCGCGATGAGCGACATCGCCGCGCTCGGTGTGACGGCGACGTGATTCGGAGCGCCCGACGCGCGCGGCCCGCTCGAGGTCGCCGATGATCGATCTGCACTCGCATCTCCTGCCCGGCGTTGACGACGGATCACCATCGGTCCAGAAGTCCGTCCCCGTCCTCGAACGATTTGCCGAGCAGGGCGTGGAGATCCTGGTGCTCACGCCTCATCTGACGGCGTCGCAGGCCACGCATGCGCCCTACGCACGCCACGTCGACCTGCTCGAGGAACTGCGAGCGGCCGCGCCGAACGGGCCGGAACTGCGCCTCGGCTGGGAGATCATGCTCGACGAGCCGAACGTGGACCTGCGCGCACCTCATCTTGCACTCGGACAATCGACCGCCGTGCTCGTGGAATTCCCGCGGGTCGCGGTGCCCGCACGCGCTGCGGTCGAACTGTCGCGCATCCGCGCGAGCGGGCGGATCCCCCTGCTCGCGCACCCCGAGCGGTACTGGGGCTGCACGGCGGAGAAGGTGCGCGAGTGGCGCGCGGCCGGTGCGGTCATCCAGATGGACGTCGCGAGCCTGACGCGACGCGGCACGATCGCGGCGACGTCGCGCGCGCTGCTCGATGCGGGGCTCGTGGATTGCTTCTCGAGCGACAATCACGGCGACGCCCGCTCGCTGGCGTCGGCACGCGACTGGCTGCTGGAGGAAGCGACGCCGGCACACGTGGAGCTGCTGACACGCACCAACGCGCAGCGCCTGTTGAACGACGAACCGACGCTGCCGGTGCCGCCGCTGCGGCGCGGCGGCATGCTATCGCGCCTGGGCGGACTGCTCCGGCGCTGACATGATCACCACTCGAACATCCTGGCCATGACGTCTCCATTTGCGGATGCGCTACGTGAGCTCGCGGCAACGGCGGAACGCGTGGCCACCGAGCTCGGTCCGGCGATGGACCGCGCGCTCGAGCTGGTACAGTCCACGGTGAGCCGCGGCGGAACGCTGTTCTTCTGCGGCAATGGTGGCAGCGCCGCCGATGCGCAGCACATGGCGACGGAATACGTCGTCCGTTACATGCGCAACCGGCGCGCGTATCCGGCGATTGCCCTCACGACGGACACCTCGCTGCTCACTGCGGCCGGCAACGACATCGGCTTCGAGAACGTGTTCGCGCGCCAGGTGGAGGCGCTCGCCAGAGCCGGCGACCTGCTCATCATCCACTCGACCAGCGGGAACTCGCCGAACGTGCTCCGCGCCGCGGAAGCCGCGAAGGTGAAGGGCGTTCAGGTGCTGGCATTCAGTGCACGCGACGGCGGAACGCTCAAGGGGCTGGCCGATCACAACGTGATCGTTCCGACCGCCCGCACCGACCGCGCGCAGGAACTGCATCTCTGCATCGAGCACGTCATCTGCGACGCCGTGGAGAGGACGCTGTGATCGACCTGACTGGAGCGCGGGCGCTCGTAACCGGCGGCTCGCGCGGGATAGGCGCCGCGACGGCGCGGCTGCTGGCGCGCGCGGGCGCCGAGGTGGTGGTGGGCTATCGATCGCGCATGGCCGATGCGACACGCGTGGTGGAGGAGCTGCGTGCGCTCGGGGCGCATGCCGAAGCGTTCGGCGCCGACATCTCCACGCGCGAAGGCGCCGAGTCGCTCGTCGCCGAAACGCTGCGAATATTCGGCGGCCTGGATCTGTTCGTCGGGAACGCCGGGATCTGGCCGGCGGAAGAGGTGCCGCTCACCGAGATGGACGACGTGCGGTGGCTGCGCACCATCCGTGAGAACATGGACTCCATCTTCTACACGTCGCGCGCGGTTGCTGGCGCGATGGCGGATCGCGGACGGATCGTGCTGGTGTCGAGCACGGCCGGCCAGCGCGGAGAGGCGATGCATGCGGATTACGCCGCGACGAAGGGCGCGGTGATCGCCTTCACCAAATCACTCGCCGTGGAGCTCGCGCCTCGCGAGATCACGGTGAACGCCGTCGCGCCGGGCTGGGTGGACACCGACATGGTGGCCGAGCCGATGGCCGGAGACGGGCGCGCACGAATCGAATCCTCCATCCCGCTCGGTCGGGTGGCGGCGGCGGACGACATCGCGGGGCCGATTCTCTTTCTCTGTTCTCCGCTGGCGCGGCACATCACCGGTGAGATACTCAACGTGAACGGCGGGAGCGTACTCTGCGGATGATCGTTCTCCTCTTCGTTGGTGGCACCATCTCGATGAAGCACGACGACGCACTCGGTGGCGCAGTGCCGGCACTGAGTGGCGAGGAGATCGTGGCGGCGACGCGCGGCCTGCGCGAGGTGGCGCCATTGGAGCTGGAACAGTGGGGCCGCTTTCCGGGGCCGCACATGACGGTGGACCGCATGTGGGCGCTGCGCTCTCGCATCGCCGAGCATCTGGCGCGTCCCGACGTGGATGGGGTGGTGGTCACGCACGGCACCGACACCCTCGAGGAGTCTGCGTACCTTGTGGCGCGATCGGTGCCGCCGGAAAAACCAGTGGTGTTCACCGGCGCGATGCGGCCGGCGAGCGACATCGGCTGGGACGGACCGTCCAATCTGCTCGATGCCACGCGCGTGGCGGCGAGTCCGGAATCGCGTGGCGGAGGGACGCTGGTGTGCATCGGCGAGCGCATTCACAGCGCGCTCGAGGTCGGGAAGACCCACACCGAGGCACGCGATGCATTCGAGAGTCCGGGACTCGGCGCGCTCGGCGAGGTGGATGAAGGAGTCGTGATCTACCACCGCGCGTTGCGCGAGATCCCGGCGCCGATCATGCCGGCGTCGCCGGCCACTCCGGTGGACCTGGTCGCTGCGTACGCCGGCGCGGATGCGCGGCTGCTGGACGCGTCACGCGAGAGCGGTGCGAAGGCCGTGGTGCTCGCGGCGATGGGGCGTGGCAACGTTCCGCCCGCCATGTTCGACGGCGTGGTGCGATGGGTGGAGAGTGGGCGACCGATTCTCGTCAGCTCACGCGCGCAGCGTGGACGCGTAGGCGGCAGCTATGCATATCCTGGCGGTGGACGCACGTTGCTCGACGCAGGCGCAATCTTCGCGTACGGTCGCCGACCGGGGCAGGCGCGGATCGATGCCATGCTCGCGCTCGGCGCCGGGTACGACCACGCGCAGTTGCATGCGCTGTTCGGAGAGGCTTGACGGCGACGCGCGATCGCCGTATCATGACAGCAGACAATTGAAGTACAGACCCGTGGTCATTTGCCGCCTATTGCAGCCACGTTAAACAATTGCTAAAACGCGAATGCCTGGCGGCTCGCTGGGCTTTTTTTGTTTTTTGGCCCCAGCGACCTTCGGCATCGCATCATCGCGAGGAATCCGCGCATGAGCAGCGCTGTCGAAGTGAGCAGGGACGTTCGTGAATCGTGGGCACCGACGCGCACCGTACGCGTCGCACTCGCCGGTTGCGGCGCGGTCGGGAGCGCGTTGCTGCGCGAGCTCGGTGTTCGGCGCGACTCGCTCGAGCGCCGCCATGGCAAGCGCGTCGAAGTGACTCGCGTGCTGGTGCGCGACCTCGCGAAGCCGCGCCACTCGAGTGTTGACCTCGCCCTCCTGACCGCAGACCTCGAAGACTTTCTCGCGTGGGACGCCGACGTGGTCATCGAGGCGATCGGCGGCATTGAGCCGGCGCGACGCATCGCCGAGTGGGCTCTGCAGGGTGGACGAGAGCTGGTCACGGCGAACAAGGAGCTGCTCGCCACGCACGGCACACGTCTGAATGCCCTTGCACAGCAATACGGAGGCACACTGCGCTACGACGCGGCGGTGGGCGGGGGCGTGCCGGTGCTGCGACTGCTGGACGATGCGCTCGGCGCGGGCACGCCGGCCAGTGTGCGAGGGATCCTCAACGGAACGACGAACTTCGTGCTCGGTCGCCTGGAGCGCGGCTCCGACCTCAGCGAAGCGCTCGAGGAGGCGCGAGCGAGAGGCTTCGCCGAGACCGATGCCTCGCGCGACCTCGACGGCCGCGACGCGGCGGCGAAGATCGCACTCGTGGCGTGGTCGGCATTCGGCGTCGCGCCGGAAACGCTCGACGTCGCCCGACGGTCGCTCCTCCCGGAGCCCGAGCGCTACGTGCGGCTCGCTGCGCGCCTCGGCGGCGTGGTACGACAGGTGGCAGAGTGCGCGCTCGTCGAAGGAAAGGTGATCGCGGGCGTGGAACCCGTCGCCGTATCGCCGACCGGTGCGCTCGGCAGGGTGCGCGACGAGCAGAACCACGTGGAGGTGCACACCGGGTGGAGCGCTCCACTCACGACGTCTGGTCCGGGCGCGGGCGGAGTTCCGACCGCCACCGCGTTGCTCGCTGACTTCGTCTGCACGGCGCGGCCAGCCGATCGGCATGGCGACGCGTCTTCCGGCGCGGCTGATCCGCGCGCACACGACTGGGCGGTCGAAATCGTCGGATCGCCGCGATTGCTGCATCGCACCGTGCCGAAGTGCGGCCTCGTCTACACGGACCACCACGCGGCACGAGCATGGACGGTGGCGCGCGGGCTGACGTCCACCGATGTCGATCGTATCCTCGATCTCCTCCGGGCGAATGGAGGCGACGGGATCGCGCTTCGCCTGGACGAGGAGCTGTTCGGCGACGGTGGTGAAGTGGCACGCGCGCACCGCAGTGAGGACGCGCAGTGAGCAGTGTGGCTGTGGCCGAGTGCTCGTCGCTTGCGTACGAGGTGAGTGGCGCGGCGAGCGCCCCGGTGGTGCTCGCCCTGGGCGGGATCTCCGCCACACGTCACGTGGTGAGCAATCCGGACGACAGCTCGCCCGGCTGGTGGGAGGGCGTTGGCGGGACCGGGCGCGCGCTCGATCCGGAGCGGCGGCGCGTGCTCGGCGTCGAGTTTCTGGACGGAGGGTGCAATGCGCACGGAGCACCCGAGCGGACAATTGCGACGCACGACCAGGCGGCAGCCGTCGTGAAACTGCTCGATGCGCTCGGCATCGAGCAGCTCGACGCGGCGATCGGTGCCTCGTACGGCGGGATGGTTGCGCTCGCGCTGGCCGAGCGGTGGCCGGAGCGGGTGCGGCGACTGGTGGCGATCAGCGCGGCGCACGAGCCGCATCCGATGTCCACTGCGCTGCGCTCGCTGCAGCGCCGGATGGTGCAGCTGGGCCTGCGCACGGGCGAGACCACGCAGGCGATGATCATCGCGCGCGGGCTGGCGATGACGACGTACCGCTCCGCGCGTGAATTTGCCGAACGATTTCCCCCGACAGCCGGCGCGTGCGACGGTGAGCAGGCGCGCGAGTTCGACGTCGAACGCTACCTGCGGCACAGCGGCGAGAGTTTCGTCGAGCAGATGAGTCCTGCCCGGTTCCTTGCACTGTCGCTGTCGGCGGACCTGCACCGCGTCACGCCCGAGCGGATTGCAGTGCCCACGACGCTCATTGCCGCGCAGGGAGATACGCTCGTACCACCTTCACAGATGCGGGCGCTCGGCAGCCGACTTCCCAATCTCCGCGCATTTCACACGCTGCGCTCGCGCCGCGGCCACGACGCATTCCTGACCGAGACCGGCCGACTGAGTCGGTTGCTCACCACCATCCTGGACGACTGAGATGACGACGCCCATTCACGAGAGCCCCGCCACGCGCGCCGTGCGCGCCGGCATCGCGACGGATGCACATCACCGCGCTGTCGTGCCGCCGATTCATCTGTCGTCGACCTTCGCCTTCGATGGATTCAATCGGAAGCGACGCTACGATTACACGCGCTCCGGTAATCCGACGCGGGATCAGCTCGCCGACGCACTGACCGAGCTGGAGGAGGGGTGCGGCACGGTGATCACCAGCTCCGGGATGTCGGCCGTTGCGCTGGCGCTGCAGCTCGTGCCGGCCGGCGGAAAGGTGCTCGCGGCGCACGACTGCTACGGCGGCACCTATCGACTGCTGCGCGCCCTTGCTGCACGTGGACAAATCGCGCTCGAGCTGACGGATCTCACGGCAAGCGATGCAGCCGGGCGCGTGCTGAGCGCGCAGCCGGCGCTGCTGTGGATCGAGACGCCGAGCAATCCGCTCCTTCGGATCACCGATCTCCGCGCGATCGCCGAGGCCGGACATCGTGCCGGAGCCGTGGTCGTGGCCGACAACACTTTCCTGTCACCCGCGCTCCAGCGTCCGCTGACGCTGGGCGCCGACGTCGTGGTGCACTCGACGACGAAATACCTCAACGGCCACAGCGACGTCGTGGGCGGCGCCGTGATCGCGCGCGATCCGGCGCACCTGGAGTCACTGGCGTGGTGGGGAAATTGTTTGGGGCTCACCGGCTCACCATTCGACAGTTTCCTGACGTTGCGCGGCGTGCGGACACTGTTCGCGCGCACGCGGCTGCACGAGGAGAACGCCCATCTCGTGGCGAATGCGCTGGCGTCGCATCCGACCGTGCTGGCGGTGCACTATCCGGGTCTGGAGTCGCATCCGGGTCACGCCATCGCCGCAGGCCAGCAGAACGGATTCGGCGGGATGGTGAGCTTCGTCGTACGTGGTGGGGCGGCCGCGGTGGAGCAGGTAACTGACGCGCTCCGCTGTTTCACCCTTGCCGAGTCATTGGGCGGTGTGGAGAGCCTGGTGGCGCACCCGGCGACGATGACGCACGCGTCGATGGACGCGGAAGCGAGAAGGGTAGCGGGGATCGGAGACGGGTTGCTGCGGCTGTCGGTGGGGATCGAGGCGGGGACGGAGCTGGTGGCGGATCTCGTGGGGGCGCTGGATCTGGTTAGCTCTTCTGACAAGACCGAGCCGGTTGCTGCGAATGCTCAGTCATCGATACTCGTCGCAGGTTGAGCGCTGACACCGGGCCCCGTTCGCGCGCTCCGCGCGGGAATGAATGGCCACGGAGATACGGCGACCGATGCTCCAACGCGACTGCATAAGCCGGTGAGCATCATCTGACCTCGACGACTCGGGCTGAAAGCTGATCATCGCGATCGGCAGCGATCGAGCCCGTGTCACGCGCGAGCAGCAAGTGATACAGCGTTGCCGAAGGAGATCGAGCGGTCGGTCAACCATGAGAGGAGAACGCGCGGCTGGCCGCTCTCCCGTGGGCGCGGCGCTGCCTTGGCGCTGTCCCCCCTCACCTCAGCTCAACTTTTCCCATCTCGCGAAGCACTGCCATCCGAACTCCCGCGCCGCTCGCGCCTGGTCCCAGAATCCGAAGCAGTCGCGCCAGCCTTCCTGCTCGGCGCGCCATGCGCAGCACCAGGTGAACTCGAAGCGGTGCTCGGCGTCCGCCGTCGCGGCGGTCACGGAACCGACGAAGTCCGAGCAGCCCGAGCGACCTTGCACGCGCACGCGCTCGAACTGGACGTCCGGGTGCTCGTGAAAGAGCTGCGTGAGCACGCGCTCCACCTTCACGCGTGGCGCATGCCCCTCGAGCTGCATGCGAGCCGCTGTCTCCCCTTGCAGGAAGGCGAGCACATCCGCCTTGAGGTCGGGGTGCGCTGCGGCGGCTTCGAGGTAGGGGAACAGGTTGGGCATCTGGTGAGGGAGGGGGTGCTGAAATATGGCTACAAATGTTTGCGGAACAAGTCCGGGCCTTCTCCGAGTGCGGAGCGGCGGGTAACCTGTTGACTCCCGATTCCACCAGCGGCCACGGCCATGAAGCAGCTGCGCCCCACCCGAAGCGTCCTCGACATTGCCCGCCGCCTCGAGGCGGCGGGGTTCGAGGCGTGGTGCGTCGGCGGGGCGATCCGCGATGCGCTCCTGGGAGGGCATCCTCTCGACTGGGACCTCGCCACTTCAGCGCGCCCCGAAGAGGTGAGAGAGCTCTTTGGTCGAAAGCGCACGATCCCAGTCGGTATCGAATTCGGTACCGTGAGCGTGCTGGACGACGCCGGCGTCGCGCATGAGATCACGACCTTCCGCCGGGACGTCAAGACGGACGGCCGACACGCGGAGGTGGAGTTCGGGGCGTCGCTCGACGACGATCTAGCGCGGCGCGATTTCACCATCAATGCCATCGCCTACCGGCCGCGGACCGAGGAGGTACGCGACCCGTTTGACGGACGCGGCGACATCGAGCTCGGTGTCGTACGCGCGGTGGGCGACGCTGAGCAGCGGATGCGCGAGGACCGACTGCGCGCCCTCCGCGCCATCCGATTCGCAGCACGCTACCACTTCGTCATCGATCCTTCCACGCTCGCGGCGATCGAGGCGTCGGCGCCTTACCTCACGAGGCTCAGCGCCGAGCGGGTGCAACAGGAGATCGTGAAGACGATGGAACAGGTCGCGCGCCCGAGCGTCGCGTTCCGTCTCTGGCGCGACACCGGGGCGCTCGGAGTCCTGGTGCCCACGCTGGCGACGATCGATGACGTCGCCCTCGACACCCTGGATGCGCTGCCGCGCGCGTCTGCGGCGGGCCGGGTGCTCCCGCAACGAACGTCCAACCGGATCGCGGCGTTGTTCCTGAACGTCGTGCCGGCCGAGGTGCGACCGGCGCTCACCGCGCTTCGCTTTTCGCGGCACGAGACGTCATGGGTATCGACGCTCGTGGAGCGCTGGGCCTCTCTCGGCGACGAGATCACGAGCCTCCTGCGCTGGGCACAGCCGAGCGACGAACAGATGAGGCGGTGGCTGTCGCGCATCGGCCGGTTGTACTCGGGCGCATTCCTTCGACTGGCGCTGGCACGCTGGCGTGCGATGCGCGAGGCGGGCCAGGCGGCGCCGTCGGACGCAGCGGTGCGGTCCCTGCACAGGCGGATGCGGCGGAGTCTCTACCGCGACCCGATCGAGGTGGGCGACCTCCAGATCGGTGGCGATGAGCTCCGTCGAGCGGGCATCCCGGCGGGGCCGATCTATGCTAAGATTCTGCACGCGCTGCTGGAGCTCGTGCTCGCGGATCCGGCACGGAACACGCCAGAGGCGCTGCTGATCGAAGTGCCGCGACTCGTCGCGGAGTTCTCCGGGCAAGCACCGACGGCTCACTCTCAAGGCTAACACCAGGCGCGCATGCTATTTCGCGGCAAGCAGCCCGAGGCATCCATCTGGCGGCGGTTCCGCGCCAGCACCGACGGTTTCACCTTCACCGAGTCCGATGGCGTCTACTCGGCGCACGTCGTGGCCAACGCGGAGCGGGTGGTCGATCTCTTCTGGTCGCTGTCGGACATGTTGAGCCCCGCCGTGGACATGCACATCGAGGATCTGCGGAGCGGTCGCAACTGGAAGGGCGAAGCGCTCGCGCTGCCCGACGTGCGCGACATGATCGCGCGGCTCCGCCTTCTCATTGCGCGGTTTGGCGGCACGGAGATCAGCGTCTACGACGCCGAGGACCAGTTCTCACTCACGGCCAATCTGGAGCTCTACATCTACTCGCGCTCTGACAAGTGGTCGTATCGCCTCGAGGGTCGAGGCCTCGAGGAGCGGCACCAGGTGCAGCCCAAGAGCTGGAAGATCAACAAGCAATCGTATCCCGCCGCGCCCGACCTGGTGAGCGCGCTCGCCGACGCTGCCGAGCGGCTGGGCCTGCAGCGCGCGTGAAGCGCGTACCCGCTCGGCGTTCTGCGTGGCGTCGGACGTGACGCACGAAAAGCTGATCTTTGCGGTCGCCGCTGCGGCGGCCAATCTCGTCGGCGCGCTGGCCGTCACCTCGCGCACTCGCTGGAGCGTGCGGGCGCTGGACGGCATGCTGGCGTTCGCGGCGGGGTTCATGGTCGCCGTCGGCCTGCTCGATCTTTTTCCCGAAGCATTGATCCAGGGGGGCGAATCAGCCGCCATCGTGGCCCTCGGCGCATACCTCGCGGTCCACCTCACGCAGCACGTGATCGGCACGCATTTCCACTTCGGCGAAGAAACGCATCACGTCTCCGAAGCCGTGTCGCTCGCGGCGCTCATCGGTCTGCTGCTGCACACGTTCGTGGATGGCGTGGCGGTGGCGAGCGGTTTCGACGTCGGTGGCGCGGTCGGTGCGCTGGTGTTCGTGGCCGTCGTGCTGCACAAGGTGCCTGAAGGGCTCGCGATCTCGAGTCTCTTCCTGGCCGCGGGACAGGGGCGCCGACGCGCGTTGCTCGCCGCGGCGGCCCTCGGCCTGGCGACGTTCGTGGGGGTGATGGTGACCGATCGTATCGGGGTGCTGCGCGAGCACGGGCTGGCGCTGTCGGCAGGCGTCACGCTGTACGTCGGCATGTCCAACCTCGTGCCGGAGTTCCGACGCAAAGGTGGGTGGCACCTGCCGCTCGCCTTTCTCGGCGGCACCTTCACGTATTTCGTGGCGCGTGTTCTCGCCGGTGCGTGAGCATGGCTGAGCGTCGCCCTCCACGCGGCCGCACGGCTGTACCGTCGCTCTTTTCGGCCGCGGCGCCGCTGCAACCGCTTGCCGCGCGAATGCGACCGCGGTCGCTGGAGGAGTTCGCGGGGCAGGACCACCTCCTCGCTCCGGGCATGCCGCTGCGCGAAAGCATCGAGCGGGGCACGGTGAGCTCGATGGTGTTCTGGGGTCCTCCCGGCACCGGCAAGACGACGCTCGCGCGGCTCGTTGCGCGCTACACGGATCGCGAGTTCGTCCCGTTCTCCGCCGTGACGGAGGGCGTGCCCCGCGTGCGCGAGATCGTGCGTGAAGCGGAGCAGCGGCTGGAGATGGGTCGCGGCACGATCCTGTTCGCCGACGAGATCCACCGCTTCAACAAGGCGCAGCAGGATGCCTTCCTGCCGCACGTGGAAGCGGGGACGATCACGCTGATCGGGGCGACGACGGAGAACCCGAGCTTCGAGATCAACGGCGCGCTGCTGTCGCGCGTGCGCGTCTTCGTCCTGCGCCCGCTCTCAGTGGACGACGTGGCCGGTGTGCTGCACCGAGCGCTGGGCGACACGGAGCGTGGGCTGGGTGCGAGCGGGCTCACCGTGGACGAGGATGCGATTGCGCTGCTGGCCAACGAGGCGGATGGCGATGCGCGTCGCGCTCTGACGGTGCTCGAGGCGGCGGCAGCGCACGTCGGCGCGGGGGGTCACATCACGGTGCAGGTGGCGCGGGACGCCGCGCAGCTTCGCTTCTCGCGCTACGACAAGGGCGGCGAGGAGACGTACAACATCCTCAGCGCCTTTCACAAGTCATTGCGAGGAAGCGATCCGCAGGCGGCCCTGTACTGGATGGCGCGGATGCTCGAGGGGGGACAGGATCCCATGGTGATCTTTCGTCGGGCCATCGCGATGGCGGCGGAAGACATCGGACTCGCCGATCCCGAAGCGCTCAAGCTCGCCGTGGCAGCGCGTGACGCGTATCACATGCTTGGCGCGCCGGAGGGGTATTTGCCGCTGGCGCAGATGGTGATCTATCTGGCGACGGCGCCGAAGAGCAACAGCAGCAAGATGGCGCTCGACGCGGCGCTCGACGCCGCGCGCGAGCATCCGGCGGGGCAGGTGCCGATGCACGTGCGCAATGCGCCCACGCGGCTGATGAAGGAACTGGGATATCACGAGGGGTATCAGTACGCGCATTCGGTGCCCGAGGCATACATCCCGCAGGTGTATCTGCCCGATGATCTGAAGGACGCGGAGTTCTACACGCCGCACATGCTGGGATTCGAAAAGGAGATCGCGAAGCGGCTGGCGTGGTGGGAAGAGCTTCGCGAGCGCGCGAAGGAGGACCGGCCGGCATCGGATGCCGGCGGCAAAACGTCAACGGAGGAGTGAACGATGCGTCGTCTCGTGTTGGGTGTGGCCACCGTCGCCATCGCGGCGACCGCGGCGTGCTCCGCGCTGGGCAAGCAGGCCTTCCAGCAACCTGTGGTGCAGCTGAAGGATGTCACGGTGCAGGGCATCGGCCTCACCGGCGGCAACCTGGCAGTGAAGCTCAACGTCTACAACCCGAATGGCTATCGCCTCGATGCCACGAGGATGACGTACAATCTCACGGTCGGCGACGCGAACAGCACCGCGAACCTGGCGACGGGGGTACTCGACAGCCGCTTCACGGTGCAATCCGGCGACTCGACGGTGGTGACGATCCCGGTGGCGTTCACCTACGCGGGCATCGGGGCCGCGGGCCGGCAGCTCATCAACACTGGCGGCGTGCCCTACCGTGTGACGGGAGACGTGACGGTGGGGACGGTGGTGGGTAACTTCACGGTACCCTTCTCGTCCACCGGCAACTTCACGGCGTTCGGTGGGGCGAGCAGGCAATAGGAACATCTTCGTCCGCATCCTCTTTCCCGACATCCCATCGCACGCGATCTGATCACAGTCTCCGCGCCAATCGAGCGGGCGCTCCTCGTGGGCGCACCGCTCAAGCGCGCCGGCGCGCGCAAGGCGCTGGACGAACACCTGCGCGAGCTGGAGCGGCTCGCCGACACCGCTGGCGCCGAAGTCGTCGGCGAACTGACGCAGCAGCTCGACCGGCCCCATCCTGGCACCTACCTCGGCAAGGGAAAGATCGAGGAGCTCCGCCAGATGGTCCACGGCACCGACGCGTCGCTGATCATCTTCGACGACGAGCTCTCTCCGTCGCAGGCGAAGAACGTCGAGGACTCGATCGGCACCCGGGTCGTGGACCGCGCGGAGCTCATTCTCGACATCTTCGCCACCCGCGCCCGCAGCAGTGAAGCGAAGATGCAGGTTGAGCTCGCGCAGCTCGAGTACACGCTGCCGCGGCTGACGAGAATGTGGACGCACCTCGAGAAGTTCCGCGGTGGCATCGGTGTGCGCGGCCCTGGCGAGACGCAGCTCGAGACGGACCGCCGGCTGATCAATCATCGGATCAAGCTGCTCAAGGAGCGGCTGGCGCACGTCCAGCAGAACCGCGCCGTGCAGCGTCAGTCCCGTGCCGGCGCCTTCAAGGCATCGCTCGTCGGCTACACCAACGCCGGCAAGTCATCCATCCTTCGCGGCATGAGTGGCGCGTCGGACATTCATGTGGAGGATCGCCTGTTCGCCACGCTGGATCCGCTGACGCGCGAGGTGGATCTCGGCGAGAACGCGCATGTGCTGCTCACGGACACCGTGGGATTCATCCGCAAGCTGCCGCACCACCTGGTCGCCTCTTTTCGCGCCACGCTGGAGGAGACGCGAGACGCCGACCTCCTGCTGCATGTCGTGGATGCGAGCCATCCGCTGTGGGAAGAGCAGCGGATGGTGGTCGACCAGGTTCTCGTGGAGCTCGGTCTTGCCGAACAGCCGGTGCTGCTGGTGTTCAACAAGATCGACCTGCTGCCCGAGGAGGAGCTCCTCGCGTTGCAGGAGCGCGTGACCGCTCTCGTTCCGAATGCGGTATTCGTCTCGGCGGCATCGGACGACGGTCTGGCCCCGTTGCGTCGCGCGCTTCGGCACGCGATGCGCACGCGCCGCCCGGTGGCCGAAGTCTGGCTGTCGCACTCCGATGGGCGCCTGCTCGCCGAGATCCATGCGCATGGCGAGGTGCTCGACCAGCGCTCCGAGGGTGACCGGATGGTGATCCGGGCGCGACTACCAGAGCGGCTGCGCGGCCGCCTGGAGCAGGCGGGCGCCGACGTGCGAAGCGAACCCGAAGCAAAGGCGAGCGGTACGCCGTGAGCGAGGAAATCACGACGGCCACCGACGCACCGGTCGGCTGGCCGGGCTTTCCACCGACGCTGCTCGCGCTCGTGGACCGTGGTGTTCCCGACGACGGCATCGCGTATGTGGGGTTGCTGCTCGAGCGAGCGCTCACCGAGCTCGCGCCGTGGTCGCGCACGATCACGGTGTTCCCCGACGTCGAAGGCGGAGCGGATCCGAGCTTCCTGCAGCGCGGCCTGTTCACCGCGCGCCTGCTCCGCGGGGGACGACGTGCCGAGCTCGTGCTGTTCAATCACCTCGGCGTGGCGACGGCAGAGGTTACGCTGCCAGCGCGCATGCGACGTCCGTACGCCGTGTTCCTGCATGGCAGCGAGGCCTGGGATCCCGACATCGAACCGGCGCGAAAGCGAGCGCTCGTCGAGGCGAAAGTATTGATCGCGAACTCGGAGCTCACGTCCCATCGAGTGCACGAGGCGCATCCCGACACGCAGGTGCCGGCGGTGTGTTCGCTGTCGCTGCTTCCCGAACCCCCGTCAGGCGCGCTGGATGGCGCGCTCGTGTCGTCCATCACGCCGCGCACCATCGTGATTGCGGGCCGCATGAACGACACGGAGCGGCACAAGGGACACGAAGACCTGCTGGACGCGTGGCCGACGGTGCTCGCCCGCCGTCCGGATGCGCGGCTGGCCATCGTGGGGCGGGGGAACGACGCAAAGCGCCTGGAGGCGAAGTCGAATGCGCTCGGCCTGGCCGGGAGCGTTCGGTTCACCGGTTTCGTCACCGACGCCACACTCGACGCGATGCTGGTGCGCGCCGGCGGCTTTGCACTCCCCAGCCGCGGTGAGGCGTCGGCGCTCGGCTACCTGCGCGCGATGCGCGCCGGGGTGCCGTGCATCGCCGGCGCTGACGACGCGGGACGAGAGGTGATCGAGGACGGCGTCACCGGAATGCTCGTCGCCACCGGTGACCGCGGAGCACTCGCGCACGCGGTCATCGACCTGCTCGGTGACTCGGAGCGACGAAAGGCGATGGGCGAGGCGGGTCGTGCGCGGTTCGAGGAGCAGTTCAGCTTCTCAAGATTCGTTTCTCGACTCGGGCAGATACTCGCGAGCTGAAAAGTCTGGCGCTCCCTGCTAATGCCCCACGTCGCCGCCGATGCCGTGCTTCGGCCGCTTGAGCAGCAGGATTGCCGGTGACACCACGACGAAGGTGATCAGGAGCAGGATCCACGCGTCGTTGTAGCTCAGCATGGCGGCCTGGAGAGTGATCTGCTTGTCGAGCAGGCCGATGGCGGCGTGCTGCGCTTCGTACGATGACATCCCCTGCTTCAGGAAGGGGATGGTGAGCGCCTGCAGTCGCTGCACGGTGAGCGGACTGCCGGCGGCGACGTCGCTCACGAGGTCGAGGCGGTGCACCTGTGTGTGCTTCACCACGTAGTTCGCCAGGATGGCGATGCCGAACGATCCACCGAGCTGACGCGACAGGTTGATCAACCCGGACGCCTGCTGCGCCTCGTGTGGCTCGAGGCTGCCATACGCGACGTTGTTGATCGGCGTGAACAGGAACCCGAGTCCGGCGCCGCGAATGATCAACGCCGCGCGTACGTCGGGCTCGCCAGCCATCGTCGTCAGGTGTCCGAGCTGGTACATGGACACCAGGAACAACGCGATGCCGATGGCGATGAGGACGCGGGAATCCGCCAACGGCTTGGCGCCGTTGAGCAGCCGGCCGCAGATGATCGCCGTCACCGCCGTTGCGATGCCCCCCGGCATCATGGCCAGTCCCGTCTCCGTCGGGGAGAAGCGCAGGATGCTCTGGGTGAAGAGCGGGAAGATGAACGTGCCGCCGTACAACCCGAATCCGAGCGCGACGAACAAGAAGATCGACGCCGCGAGCTGGCGGTTCTTCAGCACGCGGAACTCCACGACGGGGTGCTTGTTCCGCGGCGAGAGCTCCCACCAGAGCATCACGGACAGGCAGAGGCCCGAGAGAATTGCCAGGCGCAGCAACGTCACGTCGGCGAACCAGTCCTTCTGGTTTCCCTCCTCGAGCACGTACTGCAGCGCGCCGACGCCCACCATCAGGAGCCCGATGCCGAGCCAGTCAACCTGGCCGCGACGCGCGCGCTGCTCGGGCGGATCATGGAGAAAGGTGCTCACCAGCAGCGCCGATACGATGCCGATCGGCACGTTGATGAAGAAGCACCAGTTCCACTGGTAGTTGTCCGTGATCCACCCGCCGAGCGTCGGGCCGAGCGTGGGCGCCACGATGATGCCGAGGATGAAGATGGCTTGTACCATCCCCTGCTGCTCGCGCGGGAAGATCTGGCGAATCGTCGCTTGCGCCGTGGACAGGAGCGCGGCGCCGCCGGCACCCTGCACGATCCGCCAGAGCACCAGCTCCGTCAGGGAGCCCGAGGTACCGCAGAAGAAGCTCGCCGCAACGAAGATGAGGATGCTCGTCGTCAGATAGCGCTGCCGGCCGAATCGCTCGGTGAAGAACGCGGTCATCGGCAGCACGACGACGTTCGACAGGATATACCCGGTGGCGACCCACCCGATCTCCTCCTGGGTGGCGCCGAGATTCCCCGCCATCTGAGGCAGCGCGACGTTGATGATCGTCGTGTCGAGCACCTCCATCACCGCTGCGGTGATGAGGCCGAGGAGGATCAGCCAGCGGTGCCGGCTGACGAAAGCTGCCGCGTCCGCGGCGTTGGTCGGTCTGGCGCGGCTGGAGACAGCGGCGGCCGGCGTCGTGGATTCGCTCATCTGAGTGGCAGGGCACCATGCGGGAGCCGTGCCTCGGCGCTTTCTGGCATCGGAGACGGAAACTCACGCCCGCGCGTGCCAATGCGTCCCCCGTGCCGCTGGTTGTTGCCGGCGTTCCTCATCCTTCTCGTGCCGGCCGCTCACGCGGACGGGCAGGGGACGGCGCTCGTCGCGCCGTCGGATCCCGTGTATCGCGACCTCGACCGACTGGCTCAGCTCGGCG
>Ga0157372_10002363_pt1 | contig 20411 bp, 14 predicted proteins | sample C55metaG_FD_115307 | JGI IMG/M metagenome (GOLD analysis project Ga0157372, IMG submission 115307) | Corn rhizosphere microbial communities from Kellogg Biological Station, Michigan, USA - C5-5 metaG | ecosystem: Host-associated > Plants > Roots > Rhizosphere > Soil | place: USA: Michigan... | reverse complement strand
CCCGTGAGGCGGGTTAGGTGGTGGCACGATGTGAAGAAATCCTCCAATAAGTTCATAGTGCGCGTGATCCTCGCGTTCGGGTAATTCCCAAAACTCCTCGAGGGTGTAGCGCCGTGAGAAATCGACCGTTACAGCTGTTTCTATAGCTTGCATCTCGTATTGTTTAGCGAAGGTCTTTGAACAGTTCGTCAACTGAAACTTCCCATCCCTCCAGCACGCGAGATTTCGCCTGCTCGCCGCGTGAGTAACGGCAAATCTCCCAAACCGGTGTTTCGTCTACTTTACTTGAGTGTCGCACCTCGACAGTCTCCGTCACAGGATCGACCAGCCAAAACTCACGTACGCCGAGGTCAAGATACGCATCGGCTTTTTTCGTCCGATCGTAAACGCTTGTTCTGCGTGACAAATATTCAAACACAATGTCCGCCGACGTTCGTTTCATTCCCTTGCGGCCCAATAGCGCGGGCGAGACGTACATCATGTCGGGTTCAAGGTACGTCGAGTCTTCCGCGCGACGAGAGACCGGTTCGCGTGGATGAAGTACTTCCCCTTCGATCTTGTTGTTTATAAGAAACATAACCAATGACTTGGTCATGCGTGAATCAACCGACCCGTGAGGCGGGTTAGGTCCTGGAACCATGTGAAGACGTCCTTTTATGAGTTCATAGTGCGCGCGATCCTCGGGGTCAGGGAGTGCCCAAAATTCCTCGAGTGTGTAGTGTCGTGAAAAATCGACCTGGTCAGATGTTTTAAAGGCTTGCATGTCAGCGAAGGTCTATAAACAGTTCGTCAACCGAAACTTCCCATCCCTCCAGCACACGAGATTTCGCGTGCTCGCCGCGTGAGTAGGTGCAGATCTCCCACACAGGAGTGTCGTCGACTTTACTTGAGTGGCGCACTTCGACAGTCTCCGTCACAGGGTCGACCAGCCACAACTCACGCACACCTAACAGAAGATAGGTATCGGCCTTCGTTGTGCGGTCGTAAACCGCTGTGCTTCTTGAGAGATATTCAAACACGATGTCAGCGGTTCGCTTCGCACCCATTCGGTTGCCCAGTTCTATTGACACGTACATCATGTCGGGCTCGAGGTAAGTCGAGTCTTCAGCGCGTCGATATATAGGTTCGGGCGGATGATGAACATCACCATCGATGTTTTTATCGAAGAGGAATTTATTTAATGCTTTCTGCATACGCGCATCCAACTTCCCGTGAGGCGGGTTAGGTGGCGAAACCATAAAAAGATATCCTCCAATGAGGTTGTAGCGCGCGTGATCCTCGCGTTCAGGCAGTGCCCAAAACTCCTCGAGTGTGTAGCGTCGCCGGAGGGGTGAGAAATTGACCGGGACAGATTTTGTTTTTAAAGCCTGCATCTCGGCCTCCAATTGCTGAGATCATCCTAACACCCGCTAGCAGCTAAAGCGATCAGAATCATTTGCCTAATCCGGCTATTTTTTGTCGAATCTGGCTATTTCGTTACTGCGACACACATTTCATTCCTTGATAATCAACTTCTCAGTAGGGAGCATCGCCTGCGCGCCTTTGTGTTGCCAGCAGCGTACTGGACCATGAACACGTCTGGAGCAAGGCGTGCCTTTCTTTGTTCTCGCACCACACGTGTAAGTTTGTTCGATAGTAACGGGCGACTGCGCTGGCGATGCGTTCGTCGCGGGTGAAGGAACGGTGCGCTGGATCACTAGTGGCGGTTGGTCGCGACGGCATGCGCGACCAATAAACAACCCGAGGAATACCAACGCCACTCCGGCCAGCGCACGTTGAGTCCAGTGCGTTCGCGCAAACCCCGAGGAGCACTTGTCGCAAAACCGTCGGCTGGTCCAGGCACGCCAACGCAGGCGCACGATTTTCGCGCCGCATTCCGCGCAAAAGTTTGGACGATAAGTCGTGAGGAGCGACAAGTTTGTGAGGCCCTTTCGTAAGCTAACTGGTGGGGATTGTAGCTCAACTAAGCAACCGATTTCCCCTCAATCGCGTCCGAAATCAGCACGTTTGAAAAACTAATCACGCGCGTGCATACTTTGCAGGCCAATTTTTCCATGCAATACGAAAAACACGTTTATCGAATTCTGATTATTGGTCTTTTAGCCGTTTTAACCGGTGTCTCGGCAGCCGCCCAGGAAGTTGACGACGTCATTCGGACTGAAACGTCGCTGGTGCAGTTGAACATCGGCGTGGTCGACAAACAGGGCCGCGCCGTCACGTCTCTGACCAGGAACGATTTCATTATTTACGAAGACGGAGTGAAACAGTCGATCCAGCTTTTCGAACCGGTCGACTCTCCGTTTAGTCTGGTGCTTATGCTCGACATGTCAGGCTCGACGATCAACTTTCGCCAGCAGTTGAAAATTGCGAGCCAGCGTTTTCTCGACGCGCTCGGTCCTGAGGATCGCGTCTCGGTCATTAAGTTCGATGAAGAAGTTAAATCGATGACCGGCTTCACTACTGATCGAGCGAAGGCGGCGTACGCCATTCAGATTGCTGACGGCAAGGGTGGAACGCAATTTTATAAAGCTCTGAAGTATGCGTTGCAGGAGTTGGAGAAAGAGGGCAAGCGGCGCAAGGCGATCGTGGTCCTTACAGACGGACTCGATACTCATTTGCGCAACTCGGATCGCGCCACTCTAACGAAAGCGCAAACCGACGAAGAGGCGCTGGCTACAATCAAGCCGAACGAGAGTGCAGACTTGAATGCCGTACTTGCTTCAGCGGATCGACAAGGCGTGACGATCTATCCGCTGGCTCTGCCTTCAGGTGATCCGAAGCGACTGCCGATGCCGACGCCGAACATCATCGGAATCTATGCGGCGGCGCGCACGCGTTTGCAATCACTCGCCGATCGCACTGGCGGACGTTTGAACGAGATCAACCAATTGCAGTACATGGCCCAACTCTATCGCGAGGTAGCTGCAAATTTGCGAACGCTCTACACGGTCGGATACCAGGCGAAAAGCGAGAGCCCCCGCGGCAAATGGCACGAGATAAAGGTCGAGGTAGCACACTCAGATCTGACGGCGAGAACCAAGCCGGGGTACTACGCGAGGTGAGAAACGGGCGCGTTTTACTATTTTCGCCTCAGGCTTTACTATTACAAACTTCGCACCCGTAGCTCAGCTGGATAGAGTACCTGACTACGAATCAGGGGGTCGCACGTTCGAGTCGTGCCGGGTGCACCAGCAGGATCGACGATTTGCGGCGGGGTTTATACCCTGCCGCTTTTCTTTGCCACAAACTTGCGAGTTATATATAATCCGCCCGCCGCTTCAACCCTCCCGTCACATAGCCCTCTCTACAAGAAAGGAATGCCATGAGCACACCAGAACTAGAACCACAACTATCACCACCCTGGTACACACTTAGAAATCAGATAGCCGCTACAATCGGCAGCGATCCTTCGGTACATGTCAGCGAACTCGATAGGTCCCAACAGCCTTATCTGGTCAAGATTACATGTGCGGGATTACCCCAAGCCCAAGCTACTGCGTCGATAATGAAACTTTATCGTGACGGAGGCTCCTGGGCATTAAAGGTTGAAGTTTACGCTCAAGGCGGACAACCCGTCGCTCCGCTGGTTCCGCAGTCAGCTGAACAACTGGCGGGGTTGGTGCGAACAGCCTTCGCGAACAACCCGTTGTTTGTTGACGTTCACACGAGACCGCTCACTATGGGAGGGCGTTTAGCCGTCTTTCCAATTTTTAGCAAAGCTGTAGTCCAGTTTCCGAATGACGACATCGGAGACTGGTATTTCAACTTCAATGACGTCGCGGCCAAATCCTTTGGAAACGTTCTTGAAGGAGCACCGGGCGGGATAATTTTGTCTGTCTCAACAGATAAGTAGATAACTGCTGCTAGAGCAGATCAACGACTCGCGGCAGGGTTTAGGCTCTGCCGCTTTTCTTTGAAACTGGTCCTAAACATAGTCGTATACATGTGTCAACTGAGCGTACTCTAGATTTCATCAACAGTATTTTTGAAGAACTGATCTATCTTTCCGTCGGAGGACTCGCCATGAACACACTGCGACAGGATCTGCGCTATGCGTTGCGACGATTGGCCCACAAACCTGGATTCACGACGGTTGTCGTCTTGATCCTCGCACTCGGTATCGCCGCCAATACTGCGATTTTTTCAGTTGTGAATGCAGTTCTACTTACGCCGTTGCCTTATTACGACCCAGACAAGCTCGTAGTCGTCAAGGAAACAAACACTGCCAAAACAGTCGAACGAAACAGCGTATCGCCAGGCAATTTTTTGGATCTGCATAAAGAACGACTGTTCGACTCCGTCACAGCATTCTATGAAACCGCCACGACGCTTCAAGGAGCGCAAGACACCGAGCAAGCAGCGACAGCCCAAGTCTCCGTCGAATTCTTCAAGACTCTCGGCATCAAGCCGGCGTTGGGCCAACCGTTTCCGGAAGGTATGAGTGGCGCCGCATTCGAAGTGGGCCGGTTTCTTAGTGGCGAACGCATGGTGGTTATAAGCGACGGTTTGTGGAAACGTCGCTTCGCCTCCGATCCATCGATCGTCGGAAAGAAGATCACGATCAACAGCAGCGAGTGGGAAGTCGCCGGTGTGATGCCTGCTGGTTTTAACATACCGAGTAAGGAAACTGATTTATGGCTGCCATGGGACATCGGGCGCACCTATAACCCGCAAAGATTTCCCAAAGGACCACCTCGAGATTGGCGTTTTCTTACCACGGTGGGCCGAATCAAACAGGGCACTACGGCCGAAGAGACACAGAAACAACTGTCGTCATTCTTCGTAGGACTGGCGGAACGCTTTCCCGAAACGAATCGCGGGTGGACCGCGACTATTGTTCCGCTTCACGAAGAAGTGGTCAGTTCGAGCCGCCTGATCCTTTTAGTCTTGTTCGGAGCTGTTGGAATAGTGCTGTTGCTGGCGTGTGCGAACGTCGCCGGCTTGGTGTTGGCCCAATCAGCGGCCCGCAAGCGCGAGTTCGCATTGCGTCTGGCACTCGGAGCTTCTCGCGCGCGAGTCGTTCGACAACAGCTCACCGAGAGTTTCATGCTCGCGCTCATCAGCGGGATTGCCGGTATTGGCCTCGCGTGGTGGGGACTTGATCTACTGCTTTCTCTCGCGCCCGTCGACACACCGCGGATCAGTGAAGTCGCAATTGATGCGAGAGTGCTTTTGTTTGCCTTGGCGATCTCAATCACGACTGCTGTTATCTTTGGTTTGCTGCCGGCACTGAAGAGCTCGAAGGCTGAACTCTTCGTCACTCTCAAAGACGCCGGTACGAAAGGTTTAACTGGAAGACTTTCCAACCATCGATTGCGTAACGCAGTTGTTATTGCAGAGGTCTCACTCGCGTTAGTGCTCGTCACATGCGCGGGTTTGTTTGTCCGAAGCTTTGTTCAACTGATTTCGGTTGATCCGGGCTTCGATTCAAGGAATCTTTTGACGATGCACATTACGCTTGATGGTGAGACATACAACCGCCGGGCGGAGCAGTTCTACCGGCAACTGATCGAGCGCATCGAATCGCTGCCTTCGGTGACTTCCGCCGCAGCGGTCACGACTCTTCCGATGAGTGACGTCGGCGTTGACTTTACGCGGCCGTATTGGCGCGAGGGTGATCCGGAACCGGTTGGCGACGGAGACAAAGTCGCCGTACGCATGGCTACGCCGGGCTACTTCAAAACCATGGGTATCCCAGTCTTGCAGGGCCGCAGTTTTACTGAGCAAGATCGACGAGAAACTGTAGCCGTAATCATGGTGAACAAAAGGATGGCCGACAAGGTATGGCCCAATGAGAATCCTGTTGGTAAGCATCTGATGCTCGACTACAATCGCGGCAAGTACGCTTACGAAGTTGTTGGAGTAACCGCAGGGCTAAGATATTACGGGCTAAAGGCAGAGCCCCGGCCGGAAGTTTTTATTCCACATGCGCAGAACGCCTATCTCCCGATGAATCTTGTAGTGCGAACTGCTTCCGATCCGGATCGACTGGTTGAATCGATCAAAGCTCAAGTGAGAGAAATGGATCCGACGCAAGCTCTCAGCAATATCAGAACAATGGAGACGCTGGTTTCTCGTTCTGTTGCAGGCGATCGTTTCTCAATGTCGTTGCTGGGGTTTTTGGCTTCACTGGCGTTGGTTCTCGCTACCACCGGTCTGTTTAGCTTGTTGTCTTATCTTGTTAGTCAACGCACACACGAGATCGGGGTACGCATGGCTTTAGGCGCCGGGCAGCGCCACATTTTTCGACTCGTGCTCGGACAGGGAGCACTATTGCTTGCGGCAGGACTGGCGATTGGTTTAGGTGCTTCATTCATCTGCGCGCGTCTATTCTCGAGTTTGTTGTTCGAGATCAGCGCCACCGATCCTTTGACATTCATGATTACACCTGTGGTTCTTTCGGTAGCAGCTTTGTTGGCGTGTTATCTTCCGGCGCGCCGCGCGACAAGGGTCGATCCATTGGTAGCGCTGCGAACCGAGTGATCTACTTAGCCACAAAGAGGCACAAAAAACAAAAGGGCGCCTTGAGGAAGACGCCCTTCAGGGGAGACGTGCAGGGCACGTTAAGTGTGTGGGAAGGTGAGGCCAAGTGAGAAGGTAGTAAGGGTGCCGGAATCCACCGGCGCTGCGTCCTTGATTTCGAGCGTCCACGAGCCTTTGCAGCTTTTGCCCGCGAATCCGGCAAGCTTCGGCGTGTTTGCCGAGTCGTAAGTCTTCTTAAGGTTTTTAGTCGACCCACCGGCGCGGTCGTGCAAAACGATCGGCGCCACGCCTGTGCTTGCCGGTGGTTTCAACGTGATAATTAAGTCGCCGATAAATGTGTGTTTCAGGTCCACTGACGCCGTTAACGTTGCAACTGCCGTGTTATCGGGAACGTCCAGTGTGAACGACACGGTCTGCATGTCAGGTATCGGTGCATCGAACGTCCTGCTGATCGTGACCGCGTTCTGAGGTTGCGGCTTCGCCAGTTCCACAGCGGTGCGCGCGTTCAGTCGTCCGAAACCATATTTCGGACTGTGCCCGGCGCCGTCGTAGTTACCTCCCTGCGGATCGATTCGATCACACGCGCGTTTGAGTATGTCGCGAACCTCGTGACCCTTGAGGTTCGGATTGACTGAGATAACCAACGCCGCCACTCCAGCAGCACCCGGGCACGCGCTCGATGTGCCGCCGAAACTGTTCGTATAGTTACCCGTCACATCACCTTCAGCCATCACACCAACGTTGTAACCATTCTGACCGCTGCGATCGGTGGTCCAAATGCCGGTCGTGAGCGGCGCCGCATGATTGAATGGTGCATGTCCGAAATCGCTGCTAGGGAACGAACACCAGATCGCGTTTCCGAAGTCGCTGTAGACACTCCGCGAGCTGCGGTCGTTACAAGCAGCGACTGCAATCACCTTCGGGTTCGAAGCGTAGCCATCATTGTCAACCGACTCGTTACCATTCCCGGCGGCAAAAAGAACGACGCAGCCTTTGCCTCCGCGGCCGTTGGTCGTGACGTGGTCAATCGCGAGTCTCGTGCTCGGCGGTATTTGAACACGCTGGTTATGCAGAGGATCATTGAGATCAAACCATCTGCCGTCGCGTGGTCCCCAACTGCACGAGATCACGTCTGCACCGTGGTCAGCGGCCCACTTGAACGCATCCGCTTCCTGCTGCGAACCGAGATTGGACGACAGGCGGATCGGGATGAGTCGTGCTGCGGGTGCGACACCCGACGCACCGTTCTTCCCGTTTGCACAGGCCACGCCGGCGCAGGCGGTGCCGTGATTCTCACCGTCGTCTGGTCCAATACCAAACGGATCCTTGGGCCGTGGATCGTCAGTTAGCAGAGTCGCATCGCGCGGCGCGATGATCTTGCCGACTCCGCTGAACTCCGTATGGTCGATGTCGACGCCATCGTCAATGATCGCGATTGTCACACCTTCGCCATGCGTGATCTCATGAGCTTTCTCAACGTTAGCGTGTGCATCGACGACGCCCGCTCCGACGGTGGTCTTTTTGAGGTGCCACTGCTGTGGGAAGATCTGTTTTCGCGCTCGGGGGCGGATCAGTTCCGGGTGCGCGTATTCAACATCTTTGCGCTGGAGAAGTTTCTCGGCGATATCAAAAACAACCTGTCCTGAACCTTCAGGCGCCTGCACAAAATATGCATTCGTCGCGTATTCGACCTGGCGTTTGACGGTCAGTCCCGCCTCGCGCAACACTTCGAGACAGTCTTCCGGGTCGGCGGAATCGACGAATTTAACAAACAAGTTCTCCGTATAAAGAACGGGCTCATTGCTGTTTGGATCGACCAGAACGCCTCCCGCGAAACGTACATCCGGTGAGGCCATCAAAGCGCTCTTGCGTTCCTGCAACGACCGTTTACTGCTTTTTACCGGCACTCGGAATATTTCAACGCCAGCTTCCGGATAAGCGAGAACCAGTTCGCCGTCATCCACCTGCGCGGCCAGCGGCGAGGGCACGGCACCGGTGCCTTTCATCACTGAGCGCCCGCTGCGTGTGCGGACGGCAATCAGGTCATCGCTTTGTGCAAGCTCGAACGGCGCTTCGTCTTTCGTGCCGTAATAAACTTTGGGCATTTTTAATTCTCCTCCTCGAGGTCCTTGGGCAATTAGGTCTGTACATATATGTATGACAATTCATCCGTTTTCGTTTCGCTGCATTCTTCTCAGCGTATTTCTGCGTTGCTCTGTGCCGATTCTGGTTACGGAGGTGGCGTTTACATCAGCTCCGCAATAAGAGAATGCCGCAAAGAGGCACAAAAAGCACAAACACTTACTTATGCATGCGGTGGCTGTCGGAGTTGAAGTTGATGGTGAAAACGTTGTCGGAGTAGTGCACGACACGTTCAGCGGTCGCGTTTACGCGGGCGTTGTTGGTGATAGAGCCACTTGTGACGATCGACCGATCGGCGTGCGAGGTGAATCGGATCTAAAGCACGCGCTGATCGGAACAGGTTTTCTTCCGAACGAAGAGGTGCGTCGCGCGCAAGCCGAATTGCTGCGACACGTTTTGCCGCGAGTCAGGGATGTTCGACGCAGTGGTTGTCCGTCACTGGATATTTGTAGTGTTGCTGCCGGAGCGCTCGATGGGTTTTACGAATGCGGACTTGGTCCATGGGACATCGCCGCCGCCTCTGCGATCGCTGCAGCCGCGGGCGCAAAAGTCAGATTGCTTGATTCCGTGGTGTTTCCAAATCCATTTCTGGTCGTTGCAAACCCTGCGTTAGAGCCGGCGTTGGTTACGTTACTTCGAGAAGCAGGCGTTTGAACGATGGCAACTCGATCAGGTCCGATTGCTTTGCCGCAACGTCGGGAGCTGCACTTGGATGCGGTCAGTACCACCTGCGGTAGCGGGTGGGTCGACGATAAGCATGCAAATCCTGAAGTCGACGGTTGATCCACCCGCCACCGCAGGTGGTGCTGACCGCATCCAAGCTTGCGCCTGCTATCATCGGCACTCCAGAATAGAACGGGTGAGTTTATGTTAGTGATTTTTCGACGAACAGGTTGGCGGCAATATGGGATCGAGATCCAGCGCCCGCAATTCGGCGCGGTTCAAATGAACCCGGCGCCGGGGTATGATCGGCTCATGCCTCACGATCTAATGCACCTCGTCGTCGAATCGCAACTTGGTCTGACGCGCGGAATCTTCGGCCAGGTCGCAGCCGGTGGTCATGCCGGAACGTTTCGTGCCTACATCGGGCCATCGAAGAACACCCGTGACGCTGCTCGCCGGCAACGCCGAATAGACCGTCGCGGCAAGAAGTTGTTGCAGCGAGCAGGGCCGAAGGAATGTTTGGTGTCCGAACGCGCCACATACATCTGTTGGCAGGAATGGCTCGCTCGCTCCAAATCAAGGGATGACCGGAATCTCGCAAACGCGATGTCGACTCAGGCAAAACAAGTACGGAGCATCACTCCACGAGACGAGTTAGGCGCGCTCACCGAAGAGAAGCTGGATCAAATATGTGCCCACCTTGATGAACTGAGTTCACATTGGTCTCGATTGAAGATCGGAGAATCGATGACCGTCCACTGGCCAGACTTGTCTGTTCAAAGCTAAACAATCCCCACCGGCGCTGATGTTTTCCATTGATTTCGTCATCTAGTACGAGTTCCGTCATCCATACCGAGGTCTCGAGCAATGAAATCACCCGGCGCTTTACTCATAGAGATTTGTGCCACCAATAACTTAAGCAGCAACCTTCAAAGCATTCTGGAAACTGCGTTTACCGTCACGGTATCGCCGGCAGTTCAAGACGAACTGACACATTCAATGCGCCGGATGGATGCTGGTTTGATCTTTTTGATAAGTCCGCAAGTCGCACTCGATCAGTCGAAAAATATTCTTTCGACACTAAAAAAGATCGTTCCCGAAGTTCCCGTAATCGTCGCACTGGAAAAGTGCAACCCGCAACAGGCTTTCGAATTGCTAAAAACAGGAGCCACCGATTTTGTCACTGCGCCATTTGAAGCAAGCGACGTACTGCCACGCGCATGGAGGGCTCTCAAGAGTTCTATCGCAGAAGAGAATCACGACAGCGCGCGGCAATACCAGTTCCGACAGCTCGTCGGGCAGAGTCCGATTTTCCTCCAACAAGCGCAAAAAATTTCGGCCATTGCCGCATGCGACGCGAACGTGTTGATCGTCGGCGAAACGGGAACAGGCAAAGAGCTTTACGCACGCGCGATTCATTATGGAAGTGCGCGCGCGGACAGGCCGTTCATGCCGGTCAACTGTGGTGCAATCCCATCGGATTTGGTCGAAAACGAATTGTTCGGACACATCCGCGGCGCGTTCACGAGCGCTTCGAATCTGCAGGTTGGTGTTATCGAAGAAGCTAACGGTGGCACTCTCTTTCTCGACGAGATCGACTGCCTGCCCGTGCACGCGCAGGTCAAGTTACTGAGGTTTCTTCAGGAAAAGGAGTATCGCCCGCTCGGATCTGCAAAAATGCGGCGCGCGAATGTGCGCGTCGTCGCCGCCAGCAATCTCAACCTTGAAGACGCGGTTGATACCGGAAAAGTCCGGCAGGATCTGTTCTACCGGCTGAACATCATTTCGCTCACTTTGCCGCCGCTGCGCGATCGTCGTGAAGACATCCCACTGCTTGCGCGACACTTCCTTGGCAAATACTCGCGTGAGTTTGACAGCCACGTTCATGATTTTTCGGACGAAGCGATGGACATGCTGATGGTTCACAGTTGGCCAGGCAACGTTCGTGAACTCGAACACGCCGTCGAACGCGCGATAGTGCTCTGCAACAACGGTCAGATTGAAGCATCGGATATTGTGTTGTCGAACCAGTCTCTCGCAGGAAAACGCGAATCATTGCAGGAAGCAAAAGCGAAGGAGATCGCGCGTTTTGAGAAGAACTACATTCAGGCCGTGCTCAGCGCGTGTCGCGGGAATATCACTCGCGCCGCGCAGGTCTCGCAGAAAAACCGGCGCGCGTTTTTTGAGTTGATTCAAAAACACCGGATTGACGTCAGTCGCTTCAAACCGGCTACTTAGCGCAGAGGCGGAAATATTTTGGGTACCTCATGCCATTAATAGGTATGAGTATAGCCAGTACCCTCAAGAGGCTATCACCGCCTCTCTATCGCCTCCGTGTTTTCGTGATTATCATCGCGTTGCTCGCCCTGCCGTTTGCGATTTATTACTTCCTGTATGTCCGCAGTCAAACTGGCTATTTCACTGACCGAAGCTTTCGAAAACTGTCTCTCATCAGCACGCAGATCACTCTCAAGGTCGAAAGTGCGGGTTCGGTGTTGAAAAACACCAGCGACAAATTCATCAGGCCCCGGTTTTATGACACGGATGACGTCCAGTTCAACGCCTTACCCGGGCACCAACAGGAGAATTTCGATGAATTGAAACGGCTCTTCAAAAAGCTCGGGGAACAGAGCTCAACAATTACGCCTCTCAACATCGACACCGAACCGTGGAGCGAGAAGGTTTCGCCGGGCACTGTCACGCTGACAGCCGTGAAGTATGAAGGTGATTCCTCATGGTTGTATTTGGACTACGTAGCTGAGGGTGTCGAAGATAAGACCGTGATCAGGGTGCAGGCAAAGGTTGATCTAAACAAGCTGATTCAACCTTTCCTTTCCGCACGGGTGGGTTCCGATCCGGATCAATTTCAAAACATCGTCATCGCTGAAAGTGACACGGCCCGCGTTATTTTTCAGCATGACGCAACACAGATCCGTCTCGCGTCACTCGACAAGCTGCCCTCGGCCGAAGACAAGAATAAAAAGATCGACCTCAAGGAGATCGCGCAAACCAGCAATGTGATCGACGTCTCTCTGGCGGGCTCGAATTTCAAGATGTTTTCCCACCCCATCAAATTATCTTTGCCGTCCAACAACGCGAATGCACCAGACGTGACGTGGGTTGCCGGCGGCTTAATGAAATCCAATTACCTGATGAGTGAAGCATGGTCCATTTCCATTCCCTATACGCTTCTGATCATCGGTGGCTTTCTGGCCGCGTTGCTCGTTTTTAGCTGGCCGTTCTTGAAACTGGTTTTGGCTGGTCCAAAAGATCGTTTTAAACCGACGGATGTTTACTTCCTGGTGTTTGCAACGATCGTGGCTCTTGCCGTGCTGACCTGCTTTGGGCTCTACGGATACGTCTACTTCACCATCGAAACGCAAATGGATGAGCAGGTTGGAACACTGGCCGGCAATATCAAAAAGAACTTCAACGACGAGCTCAAGCAGGCGCTCACGCAGCTCGACATACTAAGCCAGGATGAAAGACTCCTCGCGGTACTGAACTCGAACTCAGGAACTGACTCGCAAGGCGGTTCGCAACCGGCATACGGCTCCGTCGAGGGTTCAGATTACCGAAACAGAACTGACATTCTGCCGTCCATGCTCGAGTCGAACCCGCCGTATCGTTACTTCGACACCGTTGTATGGATCGATCAGTCCGGCATGCAGGTAGCGAAGTGGACGACGAAGCCCTACACGACCCAGTACATCCCGATTTCTGGTCGCGCATATTTCGACAACATTCGCCAGGGAAATGTCTCCGAGCTCGGGCAGCACAAGTTTGCGTTGGAGCCCATCGTCTCCAGAACCACCGGACGAAACGTGGTTGAGATCTCAAAGGCGGTCACTGGTACACCATGGATCATTGCATTTGATACTCGCCTGTTGTCGCTGATGGACCCTGTATTGCCCGCCGGCTTCGGCTACACGGTCATCACGAACGACGGCAAAGTTCTTTTTCATTCCGACGAAGCTCATCACCTCGGCGAGAATCTGTTTCAGGAATGTGACGAAGATACCAGTTTGCGCTCGGCCGTCATCGGCCGCGGCGACAGAGCCATGAATGTTCGCTACCTGGGTGAAGATCATCGTTTCTTCGTCACTACGCTACAGGGATTCCCCGATTGGTCACTCATCGTTTTTAGAAACAAGCAGCCGCTGAGAAGTGCGTTCTTTGAGCTGCTCACGACAGTCAGTGTGTTGTTTCTGATCTACGGTGTGATACTCATGACCGCCTTTACCATCTTCTATCTTTTCAATGTCGTTAACGACAGAAGAGCCTGGTTGTGGCCTTCCGAGAGAAAGGCCGACATTTACCGGCAATCGATTTTTATCCTGCTTGTGTTATCGCTCATATCTTTGGGGATTACGATTTTTTTCCATGGACAGCGAGTAGTTTGGTTGATCGTGGCGATTAGTTTCTTCGCGGCGTTTGTATATTTCATGAACCTGCGTTGGGGATTTAAGTCGCCTGTCCTGAAATGCGTTTCTGGTCTGCTCGACCGGTTTAAGGACGCGAATCACCTGTATGCGATGAACGTTAGTCTACTGCTCTTACTCATCTCGATTCTGCCGGCTGGTGCGTTCTTCAAATACGCGTACGAATCCGAGATCCGGCTCTTCATCAAGCACGCGCAATACTCCGTTACCACCGCACTCGCGAAACGAGACGCGCGAATTCGAAGCCGTTACTCGGGGATAAAATTCGCGGATGGAAAAGCGCCAGCATCCCAAAACCGTGAGGCATTCATCAAGCAACGATTAGCTGAAGGCTGGGATGTGTACGACAACTTCTTTTTCCGGACGCAGCATCAGAGCCCTGCGACCGAGGTTGCTTGCGTCGAAGATACTCAAACCGATCTGCTTTCAATCTTGAGTGGGATTGTTCCGCTGTCGAATCGAGAGAGCATTGAGAGGCGCGGGCTCCTCGATAACCCTTCGGTGCGGGGTGTATGTCGGTGGGAGTCGGCCGCGATGGAGAGTTCGATCCTCCATCTTGAAGGCAGTGCCGGACAGGGCGCGTCGACGCGTTTACATTTGAATACTTCGGTTCCGTTACTCGGCGTTTCTGGGTTTCCCGTCGTTGGAGCTGTTTTGCTGTTCGTACCGTTGTTCCTGTTTATTAATTTCATCGTTAGAAAAGTTTTCCTGCTCGACATGCATAAGCCGACGAGTCACTCGTTAACGAAGTTGTTGAGTTGCAAGATCGAACGCAACGTGTTCGTGGTGGTGAATGCGCCTTTCGTGAAGAAGGTGCTGGGCAAGGAAAGCAACCTCTGTTTGAGAAATGTGCCGAGCCTGGCCACGTCTGCTGATTGGGCTGACGCGTTTGATTACAACTCTGTTGGTGCTGAGACAGTTATCGCGCTCGACGAATTCGACTATGGAATGGATGATCCGAAGATCAATCAGCAGAAGTTGAATCTGGTGGAGAGTCTGCTGGCGAAACAGCGAACGCTGGTGATCTTTTCGTCCGCCGAGTCTTCACAGTACCGCTTTGCGAATGGTGAAAACGGACACGCGAACGGCGAACGTGATGAAACCGGGCGCTGGGCGGGCGTGATCATCAGTAACTTCTTTACTGAATACGCCGAGGACACGGACGACGGCCTGCTCTTCAGAGGAAAGGTGCTGCAAGAAAAGGCGCGAATTCTGGCGACGGATTTACAAGGGAAATCGACGGACGAGATCGACGAGCTTTTTGAGACTCTTTATGCCGAGTGCGCGCCGAGAGAACCGCTACAGCGCGTCGGTTTGCAGATACTGTCACAAAAAGGGTTCGTGACACTTAGTCGAGAACATTTGATCGGGAGAATCGCCAATCAGGCGCGAACCTACTACACGCATATCTGGAACTCTTGTACAACCGGCGAGAAACTCACGCTTTGTCATCTGGCCCAGGACCGTCTATTGAGCCATCGCGATCCGGACATCGAGGCGCTACTCAGACGCGAACTAATTGTCAGAGATCAAGACCTTCACTTGTTCAACGACAGCTTCCGTCAGTTTGTGAGGTCGGCGGAGAAGGTTTCGTTTGTGGCCGAGCAAGACAAGCAGGCGCAGCAGGGTAGTTTATGGCAAACGCTGAAAGTCCCGATCCTCGTTGCTATGCTGGCCATCGCCGCCTTTCTGTTCGTGACCCAACAAGATCTCTTCTCCTCCTCCCTCGCCCTGATCACCGGCATTACCACGCTCGTCCCCGCTATGCTAAAAGTAATGTCGATGTTTCATACCGATCCAACCCAAGGTTAGAGCCGCAAAAAGGCACAAAAAGCACATATGGAAGAGCACCTGTTTTTGCGCTTTTTGTGCCTTTTTGCGGCTAAACTCCGAGGATGGCCTTGGCGATCGTGAAGTAAATGATCAGGCCTGTGGCGTCGACGAGCGTGGAGATCAGCGGCGCGGAGAGCACAGCAGGATCGACGCCGACACGTTGCGCCAGAATCGGGATCAACGATCCCACCGTCGTCGACCAAACACAGATCGCAAACATCGTCACCGAAACCGTCAGCGCGAGTGAGATCGGCGCTTTCCAAAGTAGCGCCTGACCAAACGCTATCGGCGCAACCATCAATCCCACGAGGATCCCCGTCGTCGCTTCGCGCAACGCAACACGCCACGCATGCCGCACGCCCAGCTCACCTAGCGCGAGACTCCGAATCACGGTCATCACGGTTTGTGCACCCGCGTTACCACCCGTACCAATCAGCAGCGGAATAAAAAACGCCAGCGCCACCACTGCGGCGAGCTCGTTTTCAAACCGGTGCAGCACCGCGCTCGTAAGCGTCCCCGCAACAAACAACAGCAACAACCATCCAATGCGTTTTCTAACGACGCGGAGGATCGGATTATCGAAATAAGGCTTGTCCATCGCGCCTGGCTCAACCGCCGCCATGCGCAAAATATCTTCAGTCTGTTCTTCAATCAGAACATCGATGACGTCGTCAACCGTCACGAACCCGACAACGCTCCCATCTTTCTCGACAACAGGCACCGCGAGCAAGTTGTACTTTCCAATCTTCTGCGCGACGACTTCCTGATCGTCGAGCGCATTAACCGTCACCGGTTTGCGCCGCATCATCTTCGGCAGCGGACAGTCAAGTTCAGCCATGACGAGATCGCGCAACGACACCGCACCCAGCAACCGATCCGTTTCGGGATCCATAACGTAGCACGCGTAGATCGATTCCTTTTCGCGTGCGACACCGCGAATGTGTTTGAGTGCATCACTAACGGTCATTCGTGGATCGAGCCGCACAAACTCCGTCGTCATGATGCCGCCCGCCGTGTGGTCCGGGTATTGAAGCAGCTCTTCCAGTTCGGCGCGCACTTCAGGACTAAACTTCGGCAGCACGCGATGCCGCTCGTGCAGTCCCATTCTCTGAATGACGTCGGTGCGCTCGTCGGCCGAAAGACCTTCGAGAATCGCAGCCACGCGCGCGGGGTCCAGTTGTTCGAGGATGGCTGCGCGACGACGCATCGTCGGCTGATCGCAGAGCTCGATGCAGCGCGCGAGTGGCAGCAGCGAGACCACTGTTGCGGCTTCGGCGAGAGTAAGTTGATTCAATAACTCGGCAAGGTCTTCAGGCGGGAGATCGGAAACTTCCGAGCCGATTCCGACGAAGCTTTCGTCCAGCCGTAGCTGGATGCGTTCCAGTAGCTCCTGGAGATCTTTCGAGGTGGGCATGGGGGTTGAAACGGGTCTTTGTGCTTTGTGCTTTGTACTTAGTACTTTGTTCAAAGTCTCAAAGCAACAAAGCAACAAAGAACAAAGTACAAAAAACTCACACCTGCGCGCTGATTGTCTCTTCCGACGTAGGATTCAAAGCCGCTTGTGCTGCTGCCAGGCGCGCAACCGGAACGCGAAACGGCGAACAACTCACGTAATCGAGACCGATCTCATTGCAGAACGCAATCGACTGCGGATCGCCGCCGTGCTCGCCGCAAATACCGACTTTCAGATCCGGCTTCACACTGCGTCCACGCTCGGTGCCCATCGTGACGAGTTGTCCGACACCGTCTCGATCGAGCACCTGAAACGGATCGTCCCTCATGATCTTGCGATCGATGTAATTCGGCAGAAAGCGGCTCGAATCGTCTCGACTCAACCCAAATGTAGTTTGCGTAAGGTCATTCGTTCCGAATGAGAAAAACTGTGCGTGTCGCGCAATGCGATCCGCCATCAAGGCCGCGCGCGGCAACTCGATCATCGTCCCGACCATGTAGTCGATCGACATGCCGTGTTCGCCCATCACCTGTTTGGCGGTTTCATGAATCAGCTCAGATTGCTGTCGCAACTCTTCACTAACGGACACAAGCGGCACCATGATCTCGAGCTCGACCTTCTTCCTTTCGCCCTGCACCTGGCACGCTGCTTCAAAGATCGCGCGACACTGCATCCTCGTCACTTCCGGAAACAGGAGTCCAAGACGGCAACCACGAAAACCGAGCATCGGGTTAGCTTCGCGAATTCGATTAACCTGTCGCAGCAGTGCTCGCTTGTGATCGATCTCGTCGAGCACGTGGTCCATGTCAGTCAACGTCGTCGCGCCTTTCAACTTCATCTTCAACTCGGCAAGCTCGTTGCCAAGCTCTTCAGCGTTCGGAAGGAACTCGTGGAGCGGCGGATCCAGGAGACGAATCGTCACGGGAAGTCCCGCCATCTCGCGGAAGATCCCGATAAAGTCACCACGCTGCAACGGCAACAACTTCTCGAGCGCCTTCTCACGCGCGCCGACGCCCTCAGCAAGAATCATTTCGCGCATCGGCGCGAGTCGTTGATCGCCGAAGAACATGTGTTCGGTGCGACACAGGCCAATTCCTTCGGCGCCAAACTGCCGCGCCGTTTTTGCGTCGAGTGGCGTATCGGCGTTTGCCCTCACGCGCAGGCGACGAAAGCTATCGGCCCACGTCATGAGCTTGTAGAAGTCAGTACCGAGAGTTGGTTGAATCGTCGGCACCTGGCCCAGAAACACGCGGCCGGTTGAACCGTCAACTGTGATCCATTCGCCCTTGGTAACGACTGTGCCCTCGACCGTGAACTGCTGCTGGCTGTAATCGATGTTGAGAGCCTGAGCACCGCTCACGCACGTCTTGCCCATGCCTCGCGCAACCACGGCGGCGTGGCTCGTCATACCGCCACGCGCAGTGACGATGGCCTGAGCTGCGACCATGCCGTGGAAATCGTCAGGACTGGTTTCCTGTCGCACGAGCACAACGTGGGCGCCTTCGCGTGCCATCTCTTCAGCTTCGTCAGGACTAAAAACCACCTGCCCCTGCGCTGCGCCCGGACTCGCCGGAAGACCAGTCGCGAGCACTGTTGCATTCGTTTTCGGATCGACCGTCGGATGCAGCAGTTGATCGAGTTGCTCGGGTGTGACGCGCTTTACAGCAGTCGCTTTGTCGATCAGTTTTTCGTAAACCATCTCGACGGCGACGCGCACAGCGGCAGCGCCACTTCGTTTACCAGTGCGCGTTTGTAACATCCACAGCTTGCCGCGCTCGATGGTGAACTCGCAGTCCTGCATGTCGCCGTAATGCTTCTCGAGCAGATCCGTGATTTGAAAAAACTGATCGTAAACTTCAGGCAGTTCTTTCTTGAGTTGATTGATCGGATTGGGCGTGCGAATGCCGGCGACGACGTCTTCGCCCTGCGCGTTCAAGAGATACTCGCCGTACAGTTCTTTTTTACCTGTTGAGGGATTGCGTGTGAACGCGACGCCGGTACCACTACCCGGGCCCATGTTTCCGAACACCATTGCCTGCACGTTCACAGCCGTGCCAAGTGAATCGGGGATGCGGTTGACGCGTCGATAGTCAATGGCGCGACGGCCCATCCACGAGTTGAATACTGCCGCGATCGCGACTCGCAATTGTTCGTAAGGATCTTCCGGTATCGCCTGCGTCTCGGTGAGAATGATCTGTTTCTCGGCGGTGATGATCTCGCGCAAGTGATCCGATTGAAGATCAGTGTCGCGCCCACCCTGTGTTTGCGCTTTGAAGCGATCGAGCACTCGTTCAAACTTCTCGTGCGCCACGCCCATCACGATCTCGCCGAATAACGATGCGAACCTGCGATACGCATCGAGTGCGAAACGAAGATCGCCCGTCTGCTCCGCCAGACCCTGCACCGTCTCTTCATTCAACCCGAGGTTCAGAACCGTATCCATCATGCCGGGCATCGAGAACGCCGCGCCCGATCGCACCGAAACGAGCAGCGGGTTTTTCGGATCGCCAAAACGCTTGCCCACCTTCTCCTCGATCTTCTTCAGACCTTCCTTCACCTGCTCCCACATGCCTTCGGGAAAATTCTTGTCGTGGTCGAAAAAGGCATTGCAGGCTTCCGTGGTGACAACCAAACCCGGCGGCACGGGCAGTCCGGCGCGTGTCATTTCACAAAGTCCCGCGCCTTTGCCGCCGAGTAGCGCCTTGTCATCGCCGGGTCCTTCGTCGAAAAGGTACACCCACTTATTTGTCGTTGTTTCGGTTGATTCGGAGGTTTCTTCAGTCACTGTACTCATGTTGTTGAAGTTACCACAAAAGGCCTTTTTGTGGCTAAACTAGAGGTCATTATGGCAAACGTCACAAGTTTAAATGTGAACGGGAAGAAACTGCGCATCGACGTCGATGCTCAGACGCCACTGCTGTACGTCCTGCGCGATCACCTGAACCTGACGGGAACAAAGTATGGCTGCGGCGAGGCGAAATGCGGTGTCTGCACCGTTCTCGTCGATGGCCAGGTCATGCGTTCATGCGTGACGCCGGTGGGGCGCGTCAGCGGCAAGCAGATCGCCACGATCGAGGGTTTGGAGAAAGACGGCAAGCTGCATCCGCTGCAGGAAGCTTTTCTGAAAGCCGACGCACTGCAATGCGGTTTTTGCACTTCGGGAATGATCATGGCAGCGGCAGGACTGCTCAGTAAAAACCCGAAGCCATCACGCGAAGAAATTGTCAAACACATGGACACGAATGTTTGTCGCTGCGGCACGTACGCGCGAATCGTCAACGCAATCGAGATTGCCTCCGGCACTGCGAAGGAGGCTAAGGGATGAACGACGATCTCGAACTAGCCCCAGAAATAGAACGCTACGAACTCTTCGCGGATCCGGCTTACAACTTTGG
>Ga0157372_10002361_pt1 | contig 20416 bp, 14 predicted proteins | sample C55metaG_FD_115307 | JGI IMG/M metagenome (GOLD analysis project Ga0157372, IMG submission 115307) | Corn rhizosphere microbial communities from Kellogg Biological Station, Michigan, USA - C5-5 metaG | ecosystem: Host-associated > Plants > Roots > Rhizosphere > Soil | place: USA: Michigan... | reverse complement strand
GGGGTGCGAGCCGAAGGAGAAACCGTCCGCAATTTGCTGACCCGTTGTTATCGTCATCTGGTCGATGACGTGAAAACAGGCCAGCACGGCCTGATGCGCATGCTGCGCGACGATTGGAATGATGGCCTGGAAAACGCCTGGGTGCCGCAAGCATCGCAGCAAGAGTGCGCGGAGAAAAGCGAGAGTGTGCTCAACTCGGCCATGGCGGCTTATGTCTTCGACTATTACGCATCGATGCTTACCTACACTGGCGTCGATGCGAAGTTTGCATCTGAAGTGCGCCAGAAAGCGGAAGATCACCGCGATGCCGTGCAAAAACAATGGACGGGTAAATGGTTCCGTCGCGCTTGGCTTGGCCCAACATTGGGTTGGTTGGGAGAAAAAGGATTGTGGATTGAACCGCAACCCTGGGCGATGATCAGCGGAGCTACCAGCGCGGACCAAACAACCGTTTTGCTGAAGGCGATAGATGAAGAGCTCCGCAAGCCGTCACCAATTGGCGCGATGCAGATCAGTGACAGTCCTGACCGGATTACACAAGGAGTTTGGAAGATGGAGCCTGGCACCCAAGTGGCCGGCGGAGTATGGCCTTCGCTGAATCAAACTTTGATCTGGGCGTTGGCCCGTGTTGATGGCCCCATGGCGTGGGATGAATGGAAGAAAAATTCCTTTGCACGCCATGCGGAAGTTTATCCGCAGGTCTGGTATGGAACCTGGAGCGGTCCCGATGTTCTCAATTCTGCCTTGAGCAAACATCCCGGAGAAACGACCGGCGGCAAGCCATTCGGCTGGACCGATTTCCCAGTGCTCAACATGCACAGCCATGCGTGCCCGTTGTATTCCGCAACTAAACTAGTAGGTCTGGAGTTTACCGAGAACGGATTATTGCTGGCGCCGACGCTGCCTCTCCAATCGTTTCGCTTTGAATCTCCGCTCTTGGGTTTTCTCAAAACTGCTAAAGGATATGAAGGCTGGTACAACCCAGCGGTTCGAAATACCTGGAGTGTTCGCCTGTTACTTTCAGTGGAAGAAGTGAAACGTTTGCAGCGGGCTGAGGTCAACGGAGTGCGTGTGCGGGCGCACGTGAACCAGGGAACAATCGAGGTGCGCGGCGAAGGCGGCGCCGGGAGTGCTTTTCGCTGGTCTCTATCTCGCGGCTGATTTTCGGACACGGATTTTTAACTATGCCTTTTTCAGATTTTCACGGTAACGCAGAAGTGGTCCGCACCATCCGCGAGATGCTCGCCCGCGACCGCTTTCCGCATGGCGTGATTCTCGCGGGGCCCGCGGGTTCGGGTAAATACACTCTGACCACCATGATCGCCCGAGCGATGAACTGCCTCGAACGCCCGACCGTGGATGGCCTTCCCGATTTCTGTGGCAAGTGCTCGAATTGCATCCGCATTGGTCAACTTGAAGACCTGGAGGCCCGATACGCTGAAGCGAGCGAATCCCGCGAAACCATGAAAGAGTCCGAAAAGAAGGAAACGCGGCTCTTCATCCAGACCCATCCCGACGTTCTCGTCATTCCTCCTGACCCGCCGCAGATGATGATCAAAGTCGACCAGGTCAGGCGAGTGATTGAGTCAATCTACTTTCGCCCGGCGGAAGGGCGCGAGCGCGTCTTCATATTCACCGATTCCGCATTCATGAAGGAGGCGGCCAATTCGCTGCTTAAAATCCTTGAAGAGCCGCCGGACTTCGCCACTATATTTCTGCTGAGTGAAAACGCCGGGGAGTTACTGCCGACCATCCGCTCCCGCACCATGACCTTGCAGTTACGAAATCTTTCGCTCGATGAGATTGAGAATTATTTGGCGAAGCATCGTGCGGAGTGGAAGCGTCAGCAACGATCGCTGGTGGCACGACTTTCAGAAGGCGCGGTCGGACGGGCGAGGAATTTCGATCTTGAAGCATACGTTGCTGCCCGCGCCAACGCACTTATCATGCTGCGTACTGCATTGCAATCCAGCGATCACACTGAGTTGTTCAAAATTACAGAAACTTACCGCGCGGGCGCAGAGGGCCGAGAAAAAATCGAAACGTTGTTGCGCTGTCTTTATTCGCTGCTCCAGGACCTCCTCTTCCTGGAATCCAAGTCTCCAGCGCTGGTCAGGAACACAGACGTGCTGGGCGAATTGCAAAAGCTATCGGAATCCTCCGATTTCGCGTGGCTCTCCTCCGCCGCCGAGCGGTTGGGCGACGTAGAGCGCGGTCTGCGCCGCAACCTCCTGCGCTCGCTTTCCCTGGACGCATTCGAAGCGGCGATTGAGAAGACTGGAGCAGGGGTTCGCTAGTGATTGCTCCCAATCGCAATCTGCAGGAGCGCTTGCAGTTCGGCCAAAACCTGCGCAAAAAGCTGAAGCGATCCGACCAGTCAAAGTGGAACGAAAATAGCCGCAAGCACGATCCCGTCGACATCATCCGAGACGTAAACCGGCGGCGCATTCCGGAGCTCGTGCCGGTCAAAATGGCGCGCATGGCAGTTTCGCCATTTAGTTATTTTCGCGGCAGCGTGCCGGTCATGGGAGCCGATCTAGCCACATTGGCCACAACCGCAATCCCCGTCCAGATTTGCGGTGACGCCCATGTCCGCAACCTGGGCGCGTATGCCGGGCCTGACGGACGGCTCATCTTCGATATCAACGATTTCGACGAAACCATTCGCGGGCCGTGGGAGTGGGACCTGAAAAGACTAGCCGCCAGCTTGGTTCTCGCCGGGCGTGAGGCAGGGAATTCTGAGCATCAGTGCCGGGACGCGGTGATGACCTGCGCCAGAACGTATCGCACCAAGATGGCTGAGTTTTCGCGGATGACCTGCCTCGAAGTACACAAATACAGAATTCATCGCCAATTCGTGGGAAGAACGGGAGTTTCGGTTTTGCAGCGGGCCGAGCGGGCAACACCCGAACATACACTTGCCAAGCTTACTGTTCGGCGCGGAGCGGAACGAATTTTCAGAGAAGTGAAACCCGTGTTAACCCACCCCGCAAAATCGAAGTCTCGGCGGATTCTGGCATCGATCAAAGCCTATCGAGCAACTCTGCCCGGTTGCAGTCAGGCGGCGTTAGATTTCTATCGCCCGGTTGACGTCGCATTCAAAATCGTCGGCACTGGAAGCGTGGCAACTCACGATTACGTGGTCCTCCACCTGGCCGGGAACGACGCCAAAGATCCATTGTTCTTGCAGATTAAGGAAGCGTTGCACTCGGCTTATGCACCATATGTGAAGTCTCCCGAGACAGCAATGCATCAAGGCCAGCGGGTGGTGCAAGGACAACGAATGCTGCAAGTGCAGTCCGACATCATGCTGGGATGGACCTCAATCGCCGGTGCCGATTACATGGTCCGGCAACTCAGCGACCACAAGGCTTCCATTTCCGACGAGGACCTAAAAGGTGCGGGACTGACGGAATATGCCATCACTTGCGGAGAGGTGTTGGCGAAAGGCCACGCGCGTTCGGGCGATCCCGCGGTGCTTGCCGGATATTTGGGCGACAGCGACCGCTGGGACAAGGCCCTGGCAAAATTTGCCGTTGTGTATGCGGACCAGACAACCGGCGACTATGAAAAATTCACAGCCGCAATTCGCAGCGGAAAAATCAAAGCAGATAAACCGTGCCTGTGAGCGCGAAAATGATTAGGGTATTTGCGCAAAGAAATCCAGTCACGGCATATTTCTTACTCGCATTTTCGATTTCGTGGGCGGCGGCCCTGGCTGTTGTTGCCCGCAATTTGTTCAGCGGCCAGTCCATCCCGAAGACCATGGGGCTGTTCGTTTTTCCAGCAATGCTGCTGGGCCCCAGCATCAGCGGCATTTTGCTCACCGCGCTGGTTGATGGCAGAGCCGGCCTGCGCGACCTGCTGGTGAGAATGGGTAAGTGGAGAGTCGTGCCGCGCTGGTACGTGGTCCTTCTGATTCCGCCGGCGCTGGTTCTGACAACTCTGATTGTGTTCAAGTGGAAAATTTCGCCTGCATTTTCACCTAACAACTTCTATATCGGTATCCTGTTCGGTATTCCGGCAGGAATATTTGAAGAGATCGGCTGGACAGGTTACGCCTACCCAAAGATGGTTTTGAAGTGGAGCCCGCTAAAATCCGCAATTGTGTTAGGGATTCTCTGGACTTTGTGGCATCTGCCGGCAATTAACTTCCTCGGAGCGTCCGCCCCTCATGGAGCAAACTGGCTGGCATTTTTTCTCGCATTCGGATTTGTGATGACCGCGATGCGGGTGCTGATCTGTTGGCAATATTCAAACAGTAGGAGTGTGTTGCTGGCGCAACTGATGCATATCAGCTCAACCGGGACGCTGGTTGTTTTCAGTCCACCAGTAAGCTCGGTGCACGAGACGATGTGGTATGCGATTTACGGTTGCGCCCTGTGGACGGCCGTAGCAGCAGTAACTCGAATCGGCGGGTCAGGGCTTGGCGCTTACACCGCAAGTCGAGCCAGCGCTTCATGAGAGCCTCTACAACCTGCAGATCAGCAGTTCGCGCTCGTAAATCATTTCGGGCGGCAGATGCGCGTGTAACAGGATGAACAGCTCCTCGTGACTGATGACCTCGCGCTTCCAGGCGGGACGGTCAACTTTTTGCAGATCATCAAATTTTTCACGCGGAAACTCGAGACCCTTCCAATCAATATCTTCGTAAAACGGCGTCCACCCGATAGGCGTTTCTTTGGTGCGGGTGCGGCCGTGCACGCGATCGATTATCCATTTGAGCACGCGGAAATTCTGCCGAAACCCAGGCCAGTAAAATTCTCCATTGGCATCTTTGCGGAACCAGTTCACATGAAATATGCGTGGGGTCACGGTAAGGGAGCGCTGCATCTTGATCCAGTGGCGGAAATAATCGCCCATATGATATCCGCAGAAGGGAAGCATGGCCATGGGATCACGGCGTACTTTGCCAACTTCGCCCGCCGCTGCAGCCGTCATTTCTGAACCCATGGTCGCGCCCACATAAACGCCGGCGCTCCAGTTGAACGCCTGGTAGACCAGCGGAATGGTATGCGCCCGTCGTCCGCCAAAAATAATTGCGCTGATAGGAACCCCAGTCGGATCTTCCCAGGACGCATCAATGGTTGGGCATTGCCGCGCTGGCGCTGCGAAACGTGCATTCGGGTGCGCCGCCTTTGCTCCAGTCTTCTTCGCCATTTCCGGAGTCCACAGATTGCCTTGCCAATCCTCGCACTCGGCAGGAGCCTTGTCGGTCATGCCCTCCCACCACACACCGCCTTCCGGAGTCAGCGCCGTGTTGGTGAATATCGTGTTTTTGGCCAGCGTGGCCATTGCATTGGGGTTCGTCTTCACTGACGTGCCCGGTGCTACGCCGAAAAATCCAGCCTCGGGGTTAATAGCGCGCAACCGGCCTTCCCCATCGGGCGTGATCCACGCGATATCGTCGCCCACCGTCCAAATCTTCCAACCCTTGAATTCCTCCGGCGGCACCATCATCGCGAAATTGGTCTTTCCGCAAGCGCTGGGGAATGCAGCGGCGACGTAAGTCTTTTGCCCCTTAGGATCCTCGACGCCGACAATCAACATGTGCTCGGCCATCCAGCCTTCGTCGCGCGCCATGGCTGACGCGATGCGTAGCGCGAAACATTTCTTGCCGAGCAATGCATTCCCACCGTATCCCGAACCGTAAGACCAAATCTCGCGCGCTTCCGGGAAGTGCACGATGTATTTCTCGTCATTGCACGGCCAAGGCACATCTTTCTGTCCCGGCCTCAGCGGCGCACCCACACTGTGCAGGCAAGGAACGACGCGCTTGTAATCCTTGTCAATTTCCTTGAACACCGGCATGCCGATGCGCGCCATAATTCGCATGCTGGCAACCACGTAGGGCGAGTCGGTCAGCTGCACGCCAATCTGCGACATTGGCGATCCCACCGGGCCCATGCTGAACGGTAGGACATACATGGTGCGGCCGTTCATGGAATTGCGGAAAAGACCGCGCAGCTTGCGCCTCATCTCGTAGGGATTTTCCCAGTTGTTAGTCGGACCGGCGCTGTCCTTAGAAAGGGAACAGATAAAGGTGCGCTCTTCCACGCGAGCGACGTCGCTCTTATCTGACCGGGCGAGGAAACATCCCGGCCACAAATCCTGATTCAGCCGGATCAGGGTGCCGCCGGCGACCATCTCCTCGCACAGCTGGTCGTATTCCTCCTGTGACCCATCCACCCAATGAATGCGCTCAGGCCGGGTAAGTTCGGCCATCTTTTCCACCCAGCGCAGCAGGTGCTCGTTCTTAGTAAGCGGAACTGCAGGATTAGTTTGGGAAATAGTCGCCATAGAAATGAACTCCTCGTGGAGCAGGACACGCCGCTCTCCAGGGAACGCGCAACCTTTAATGGTAACGCAACACGTGCGACGGGAAAAACTGCGAAGTTGCTTATCCGCTTCGATCGAGACTAGTCTCACGAGCTTCGGGATTGACCGTCTTTGCTTGCGTCGGCTCAACTGCGATGCGATAGGCGCGCATGACGTCACTCGCCTCTACCACCCCCAACAGACGATCGGGTTGCAGACGGCTTACCACCGGCAGCAGCACCGCGCCTTGACGCAGCTTCTCCAGCGAAAGCGCCAGCGACTCGTCGGGATAGGCCAGGTACTGCTCGTGAAGAACAGCGATTGAGCCGACAGGTTGCGAACCGTTTTCCCCAGCGGCAGCGTGCTTCAGCGCCGCACGGGTGACAACGCCCGCGAGGCTGTTGTCGTCTGTTACCACGAAGGCCTCAGGCCCGCTCTGCGGAATGCGGTTCAGAGCACTATTCACAGGCTCTGTGGCGTCCAGCACGATTGCAGGCGTTTTCATGGCTTCGCCGTTAGTAAGAGTCTGTAGTTGGCGGTCTTCTTTGCGGGGAAGACGAATTCCATCCTGGCGCGCGAGCACATCGAATAGCGGTTCGTTGTGCAATACCTCGGCAACCGCGTACGAGATCATGTTCGCGATCATCACCGGCAGCATGATCTGGTAATCCTGCGTAACCTCGAAAATCATAAAGAAAGATGTAATCGGCGCCCGAATGATTCCAGCAAATGTCACTCCCATCCCAACCAATGCATAAGTTCCCGGCGAGAGAATTTGGGAAGGGAAGAAATGTGCGCCGGCCGTTCCTATCGCGCCGCCCAGCATGGCGCCGATGAAAAGCGATGGCGCAAACAGGCCGCCTGAGTTTCCAGAGGAGAAGGCGATCGCAGTGGCCAGCGCTTTCATGGCAAAGAGCAGGATCAGCGCCTTAAGCACAAGCTGTCCGTTCAGTGCATCACTCACTGTGCTGTAGCCGACGCCAAGAATGCGTGGCGCAGCGAGGGCCATCAGTCCTGCGACAAAACCTCCAGCAACTGTGATGACGTCGATCCGACCACGACGGGGAATCCGCCCAAGTCGGCCGCGAAGAAACGCGAGAAGTTGCGTAAATCCTGCCGACGCCGCTCCGCCCACCAGACCGAGGAGCGCAAACAGCAGCAGTTCACTGGCATGCGAAAAAGAATATTGTGGGACGGGAAAAAGTGGTTGTGAACCAATTGCCGCCCGCCGGATCATCACGGCTATTACCGCAGCTAACACCGTCGAACCCAGCATGGGCGCGTTGATGTCGCCGACGATCTCTTCCAGAGTGAAAATCACCGCGGTGATTGGAGTATTGAATGCCGCGGCAAGGCCCGCAGCCGCGCCGACCGGAATCAATTCCTGCAAACGCCTTTTTGATAGCGACATCAGGCGGCCGAGCCCTGACGCCACTCCTCCCCCAATATGTATGGCGGGATCTTCAGGGCCAAGCGGAAGCCCGCAGCCGATAGCAACTCCTGAAGCCAGGAATTTCCCAATCGTCCCGCGCACTGACATCTGTGCGTCGTGTACCAGCAGAGAGATTCGAACCTGGTTAACGCCGCTCCCTCTGGCATCGCCCCACCGGAGCAGAAGGGCGCCTCCGAACAGCGCGCCCAGAGTAGGGAATACGATTCGCTTCCACAGCAGACTGTGCTCAATTCCACGCCAGTAAATTTTGTCGAAGATGGCGGCTATGAAGAAGTGATAGCCAATGACAGCCGTCCCGGCCAGCACGCCGATCGCAATCGAAATAATGACAAAGAGTCGCCCTTCATTCGGGCGAAGCCGCTTTAAATCGAGCACCATCCGATATTAGCGGAAGCCGCGGCCAGGGGGCGAATCCGGGTCTTGCACAACTCAGTTCTTCACTCAGCTGACGTTTCGCCAATCGAGCAAAACCTTGCCGCAGTTCCCCGATCGCATCGCGTCAAAACCTTTTTCGTAATCGCGATACGAAAACTGGTGAGTGATTAGGGGTGAAATATCCAACCCGCATTCCAGCATCATGGTCATCTTGTACCAGGTTTCGTACATCTCCCGTCCGTAGATTCCTTTGATTGTAAGCATGCTGAAAATCACCTGGTGCCAGTCGATGGCCATTTCTTTCGTCGGAATGCCGAGCATGGCAATCTTCGCTCCGTGACTCATGTTTTCGAGCATCTCGCGAAACGCTGCTGGATTACCCGACATTTCGAGCCCGACGTCGAATCCTTCCTGCATGCCGAGTTTCTTTTGCACTTCCTTCAGAGGAGTCATTTGCGGATTCACGGCGAGTGTGACGCCCAATTTTTCAGCGAGTGCCAGGCGATAAGCATTCACGTCCGTGATCACGACGTGGCGTGCGCCCGCATGTCGGACGACTGCGGCAGCCATGATCCCGATCGGTCCCGCGCCGGTGATCAAAACATCTTCGCCCAGCACTGGAAACGAAAGCGCAGTGTGGACGGCATTGCCAAAGGGGTCAAAAATCGCTGCAATCTCGCGCTTGATCTTCGGATCGTGGCGCCAGATATTTGACATGGGCAGCACAATGTATTCGGCGAACGCGCCCGGACGATTCACTCCCACTCCCTGGGTGTGAGCACAAAGATGCCTGCGGCCAGCCAGGCAATTGCGGCAGCGGCCGCAGGTCACATGACCCTCGCCGCTAACCAGTTCTCCGGGATGAAAGTCCGAAACGTTCTCGCCGATCGCCACGATTTCGCCGACGAACTCGTGCCCAATCACCATCGGAACCGGAATCGTCGACTTCGCCCACTCGTCCCACTCGTAAATGTGAAGGTCGGTGCCGCAAATTCCAGTGAACAGCACTCGGACCTTAACGTCATTAACCCCCGGCTCAGGCTCGGGAACATCATCGAGCCAAAGGCCGCGGCTACTTTTGGATTTAACCAGAGCTTTCATGGATGATGTTTCAAGTATTCCGGAAAAGAGCCTTCAGTATCTCTTGCAGACCTGCGCCAGTTATCTTAACCGACTTGGGCCTTGAGGTTCGTCCCGGCTAATCCGACAGGCCGCGAATTGTAAAGCTATGTCTTCCTAAAAAATGAATTCCAGATTTCATAGAGAACCGGCCCCTCAATGGTTGATGATCACCTCCAAGGACCTAAGTGATTGATTTCTCACGAACGGCTACTTCGCCCGTTCGTGGTGCCCTAATTGCCTGCAAAGAGTGAGGCATCGAGGTTTCGCCCCTGCCTTGCCTGGCGGCAGGAAATGCCGGTGCTGTTGTCCCTATCCCGGACCTTGGGATACATTCTTTAGCGCGACTCTGGCCCACTGGTTTCCATGCCCATAAAAATTCACGACTAGAAAGGATGGTCGATATGAATTTCCGCAAATCGACAATAATTTCCATCAGCTTTTCGATTTTAGCCGCACTAATCGTGTTCGGATTATCGCCAACCGCCTCGGCACAAACCACAATTTCCACTGGAAGTATTCAGGGAACAATTACCGACCAGAGCGGGGCCGTGATTTCTAACGCCAAAGTTGCAATCACCAACAAACGGACCGGCCAGACGTTTTCTGTGGCGACTACCTCCTCAGGTGGCTACGCGTCTGGTGCGCTCAACCCCGGCGAATACCTGGTTCGGGTTGAGGCTAAGGGGTTCAAGACTTCGGAAACGCCAGTGACTGTTCAAGTCAACGTCACGTCGTCGGCGAATCTTAAGCTTGCGGTAGGACAGGAATCTGAAGTGGTCGAGGTCCAGGGATCCGAGGTGGCGGTTAACACCGAGCAGGCAACAGTGCAAGGAATTTTGACCGCGCAGCAGATCGAGAACCTTCCCATTAATGGACGCAATTTTCTCGATCTTGCGCAGCTCGAGCCTGGAGTACAAATCCAGGATGGCGGAACTTTCGACCCCACAAAGAACGGATTTTCATCCGTCTCTTTCGGCGGTCGTTTCGGACGGACGGCACGGATCGAATTAGATGGAGTTGACATTAGCGATGAGACCGTCGGCACAACTACGGCGAACGTCCCTTTGGGTGCTATAGAGGAGGCTTCATTACAACAATCCTCGTTGGATCTTTCGACTGAATTGACGTCATCCGGTTCGGTGAGCTTGAACACGAAATCAGGGACTAACTCCCTTCATGGGGACGCATTCTATTATTTTCGAGATCAGAGTCTCAACGCTCCTTTGCCGGGCGATTCGACCAACCCGTTCCAAAGGAACCAATTCGGCGGCAGCATTGGTGGTCCGATCGTCAAGGACAAGTTTTTTTTCTTCATTGCGGGCGAACGCAATAAGCAGGACCTATTGGATCCCGTGATTCCAAATGGCGCGTTCGCCGGATTGGTCGGTAGTTTTACTTCGCCATTCCGTGAAACGCAGATGGACGCCCGCGCGGATTATCAAGTCGGGCGATTTAAGATTTTTTACCGCTTCACCTTCGACCAAAATCGGAGCGTCCTGCCATTCATCCCGAATTCGTTCCAACCCTTCGCCAACGTGAATCACGACCGGAATCATGTCGTTGGAGTAGATTTCAATACCGGGAGTTTCACTCACAGCATCCGATTTGGCTACAACAAATTTCAGAATGGGATCACCGATGCGGTCACCGGTTCCAGCATTTTCGATCCCGCGCCCGGCATCGAGTTGGCGATCGGAGGAGATCCCAATTGCCTGACAGCAGGAGCAGACGATTTTTGCTCGGGGCCAAACTTTCTCGCCCCGCAGGCCACAATGCAGTCCGATCATCAGATAAAGTATGACGCGAGCAAAGCTTACAAAACACACGTTTTCCGGTTTGGAGCTGGGTTTAATCACCTCCACGGGGGTGGATTTGCCGAGTTTCTTGGTCTGGCACCTGCAGTCAATTCTCCGAGCAACGCCACGCCATTCAATGTGTTTCCGGGTGGTCCGGCCAATCCATTGAACTATCCCGTTACGAACGTTTCTCTAGGAAATGGTCAGGGCTTTTCTTCTGAGTTGCCGGCATTCGGTTTTCCCGGCGGAGGACTAGGACCGGATAATCGGATTGCGCTTTATTTTGGGGATGCGTGGAAAGTGCGCCCTAATCTCACGCTTACCTACGGTTTGCGCTATGTGCGCGATACGGGTCGTACCGATAGTGACATCGGACCAATTGCAGCTCTCAACCAATTCGACAATCAGTTCTATCACAATTTGGGAGCGCGGGTTAATCAGCCTAATCTGAACTTTGCTCCGCAAATTGGATTTGCGTGGGATCCTAGCAAACGCGGTAAAACGGTTATTCGTGGTGGCATCGGGCTATTTTATGAGAATTCCATTTGGAACAATAACCTCTTCGACCGTCCCGCAAGACTTCAACAAGGGCTCTTCCTGGGATCTGTCGGCCTTTGCTCTAGTGGCTCAGCGCCAACAGGTGGCGTAACTTTTCCAGACGGAACTGTAATCAGTCAAGCGTCCCTGAATACGAATGTTTGTGGACAACCGATCGGTAGTGCGGCGACTCAGATCATCGCACTGCAGAAACAATATCAGGCCGCAACACTTACGGCTGGACCCCAGGCGAACGGCGCATTTATTGGAACGACGCTTGCCGATGGGATTGATGTCACCGGTACGAACCTCTTTGCGCCGGATTACGTGACACCAAGATCCGTGCAGATGAACATCGGCATCCAGCGAGAAATTCATCAGGGGCTGGTTCTTACTATCGACTACTTGCGGAATGTGGCAACCCGCAACCTCCTAAGCATCGATACCAATCATATTGGTGATTCTCATTACTTCAACCCTGGTGCCGCTGCTGCGGCGGTTGCCGCCGTCGAGGCGAACTGCGGACACGGGTCGAGTGTTGCGGCAACATATTCCAGCGCTTGTGCCACTAATCCGACACTGGGGGCAGCAGACACAAATTACGGAAGTCCGGAAGATCCCGTCAGGCCTGCTAATATCACGGACTACGCGGCTAACGGCCTAGATTCCGGATATGTTCTGTGCAGCGGTTTCGCTTGTCCCAACGCGACATTCCCGGGAATCAGTACAAATGTTGGGACTAACCAAATGTTATTCCCGATTGGGCGCTCCGTTTACAACGGTTTGCAGGCTTCCTTGCGGCAGGGCATGCGTAGTCCCTTCAGGGGCGTGAGCTACATGAATTTTCAAGTTTCATATTCGTTCTCGAGATATGTCTCTACGGCCCGGGATAGTGATTTCATCAATTTCCCAACTGATAACGCCAATCCATCTAAATATATTGGCCCCGACGGCCTCGACCGGACCCACCAACTGTCCTTTGGAGGAACTTTTGACTTGCCCGCTAGATTGCGAGCGAGTCTGATAGGACACTTTGACAGCCCGCTTCCCTCGAACGTAACCCTGCCGGTGAGCGGACTTCCCGGCGGTATTTTCCAAACAGACGTCACCGGCGATGGCACCGGCGACGGGTCGTTCGGATCGAACGGCGCTGTCGGTGACCTTTTGCCAGGTACCAACGTCGGTGATTTCGGTCGGACTTTTGGAGTCAATGGTCTAAATCAGCGGATCACTGCTTTTAACAGCAACATGGTGGGTCAGGCAACCCCCGCCGGACAGGTATTAATTAATCACAATATTATGACGCTGGCTGATTTACAGGCGTTGGGCGGCGTCATTGGTGGGAGTGTCACCGGCTGCGGGAAGGCTTTCTGTCCACTGCAACCGGCTCCTCCGGGTGCGGTGGGTCAAGCATGGCTGAAAACATTCGACTTCGGTCTCAGTTGGGCGTACAAGTTCAAAGATCGCGTCGAGTTAAGGCCTAGCGTGACTTTATTCAATGTTTTCAACTTTGCGAACTTTGACGGGCCCGCAGCTCCGTTCAGTAATATTCTGGATGGAAGCCAAGGATCACCGAACGGCACCACTAACCCGCAACCAAATGGATTACGCCTTGGCCTCGGTTCTGGTGTGAATGCGCTTGGCGCGCCTCGCCAGATTGAGTTTGAGTTAAAGCTGAGCTTCTAATCTTCGAGCCTCACTTGAGACCGTCGCTCGAGAAGAGCGACGGTTTTTATTTTCCCAAGAACCAACTCTTATACAATTCTGTCCATGCCCTTCTCTGACGCTTTCTCCTCTCCGCAAAAATCCAAATCTCCGCCGCCGGAGACGACCAATGAGGAAGCCGCTCATCTGAAGTCGTTGGTTGAAAAGAAGAAGCCAGTCTCGATCAAGCTGGTCGATGGGGAAGTGGTCAGCGGCTGGATCGAATATTACGACCGCAACATGTTGCGGCTGACTCGCGAGGGTAAGCCGAACTTGTTTATCTTCAAGAACCAGATTGCATACGTTGCGGAATGACAGCCGTCAGCTCTCAGCCATCAACTAATAACTTTAAGATTCCACCCACCTCGTGACATTAGAAGTACTTCGCTAATTCAGCGAAGCTCGTCAGAACCAGCAATCTCGCTGGCGGCCTTGCTTCGGCCAACTCTTCGTGCTCCAGCACCCAGGTTTCATCGTGCGGAACGAAGATCGCATTCAGACCAGCCGCAAGCGCGGGATTGATGTCAGATTTTGGGCTGTTGCCGACCATCCAGGTCCGCTCGCTGGCCAGCCGGTGCTGCCTGATAATTGATTCATAGGTCGATACACTTTTCTCCGGAACAATCTCGACCTGTTGAAAGAAATCCTTCAATCCTGATCGCTCGACCTTTCCCGACTGCTCCGGAAAATTTCCCTTAGTCACCAAAATCAGGAGATGACGGTGACGGAGATATTCAAGTGTTTCCATCACTCGCGGCAGCATTTGCACCGGTTGCTCAGCGATTGTACGGGCAAATCCATGAATAGTTTCATGCAGCGCGGGCGTAATCGGCTCAACCGACAACCGCTCAAACGTTTTCACCAGAGACCGCGTAAAGCTCGGCAAGCCATAGCCATGAGTGACGATGCACTCGCGTTCGACATCGTTCAGGATCTCGCGTATTTCAGCTGGCGACCTCTCGCGGTGATTCAGAAATGAAATGAAATCCGCGATCGCCCGTTCAAAGTAGATGTTGTTTTCCCAAAGTGTATCGTCCGCGTCGATGAGAAGGGTCTGAGAAGAAGGATTCATCCGGAGATCCCCAGAAATTCATAATACCGAACCAAAAAACTTGTGGAACTTACAAACTTTTCCGGCTACGATTCAGGTACTCAGGCCATTGAGCGCCAGTCGTTATGCTGTGGCACGCGCAAGCTCACGAGCTTCCGCGCACTGGCCGAAAATTCGTCGCGTATTTCGTTGGAGGCTTTTCTTGAAACACATTCTGCTTGCCATGCTCGGCATGGCTTTGTGTATACCCTTGTACGCTCAGACCGAATCATGTCCGGCGGGAACCGAAGACATGATGAATTACTTCACCATGGGCTATCCCAACCGTCTCACAAACAATCTGGGACCAGGAAATGCCAATCCCATCTACACCACCATCGTTCCTGAGCTCGGCGACAGTTTTGCTACCACGGGATTTTTTCTGTGGACAAAGAGTTCCGTAGGTTATCCGTGGGACATTAAGACGTTTGACCAAAAATATATTTACGACCGCACCACAGAACTCGGCTGGACCGACCCCACCAGCTTCAAACGCTTTAATATCGATTTGCCGGTGGCTAAAAGATGCGTGCAGGTCGGGCAGTCCGGACAATCAATCAAGATTGCTATGGCCAACACCAATTACACTTCCTATGCGAACTGCCTTCCGACTCTCACCCAGAATCTGGGTTATGTTTTGAATCTAGTCTCGCCTCCGAAATTAGTGAACACCGGGGGAAATTTGGGCACCATCCAGACTAGAGTCTTCAGTTATCGCTACAGTTGCGATTCGACCTACCAAAATTGTGCTTATCAGGAAAAGTTTTTTCTCGGATATCAGGTGGGGCTTTACGATTGGCAGTACTATCAGAACATCGGTGGCGTTTTTAAGTTGGTGCAGGAATCCAAAATCAATCAGTTTAGGTCCGGATCTGCAACGCCGTATCTGCCCTGCGCCACCAGCTATCAGTGACGATCGGGGTCCCGCTATTAATTTGGCCGGGGTTCAGCTGACAAACTCGACTTGCGGCTCAACCGAAATAATTCCTTCGCGATAGCCGGTTTCGAGTAGTCGCCGAATCGCTTCTTTCCCATCCGCACCGTAATCCAAGGTTCGTTCATTGACGTACATGCCGACGAAGCGATCGGCCAGTCGCGGATCCAGATCGCGGGCAAACTGCATGGCATATTGCAGAGCTTGTTCGCGGTGATCGAGCGCATACTGAATGCTCTCACGCAGCGCATTAGACACGCTCGAAATCAGCTCGAGCCCAAGGCTGCGACGAATTGCATTGCCACCCAGCGGTAACGGCAGTCCGGTAGTTTGCAGCCACCATTTTCCAAGATCGATCACTCGGTAGAGTCCGGATCGATCATAAGTGAGCTGGCCTTCGTGAATGATCAGGCCGGCTTCATACTTTCCTTCCAGAACCTGAGGAATAATTTGGTCGAAGGGAACAACTTCGGTTTCAATCTCCGGAGCAAATAATTTGAGCGCCAGATACGCGGTTGTGAGTTCACCGGGCACTGCGATCTTCTTCTGCTTGATTTCGTTTTCTGAAAACGCTCGCGGGGCCACGACCATCGGCCCATACCCTTCGCCTACGCTTCCGCCGCAAGTCATCAGCGCATATGTCTTCTGAAGATATGGATACGCGTGAAATGAAATCGCGGTCACGTCATACACGCCCTCGCCTTCCATCGCTTGCTGATTAAGACTCTGGATGTCGCAAAGGGTGTGCGTGAACCGCAGGCCTGGAACTTGGACCTTATTAGTCGCGAGTCCATAAAACATGAAGGCGTCGTCGGAATCAGGGCTATGCGCAATAGTGATTTCGCGAGTGCTGATGGCGCTAAGGCTGGACACTGATGCTTCTCCGTAAAGTAGGTGAACTCTGGGTAAACCGGGCAATTACTCGCGCGCGCTGAGAGCTCGCCAACCACGAACCGCTCCCGCCGCGAACATGATCTTCAAGACTTCAGCAAAGATGAACCAGTAGAGACCGAAACTGAGGGCTTTGGCCAAAGAATGCGTGAGTACATACAGCCACGAGATCCCGAAGGTGAATAGCAATACTTCACCTGCGAGACAAGCCAAAGCGGCCCGCGCAAAAACTGGTTTGCCGCGCTCGAAAATGTAACCCGTGAGGGCGGCCACGAATGGGTAAGCGACCAAGTATCCGCCAGTTGGGCCGACAATCTGCGCAATTCCGCCGAGCCCGTGCGGGCTGAACACCGGCATTCCCATCGCACCCTCTGCCAGATACAGCGCCAGTGAAGCAAACCCGCGGCGACTCCCAAGCGCAAGTCCAACTAGCAATACGCCTAAATTCTGCACCGTCAGCGGCACCGGTGTACCCGGCAGCGGAATGTAAATCCGCGCGCACAACGCCACAAATACACTGGCGCTCACGACGATCGCAACCTGCCCCGCGATCTCAAATACGCGACTACGTGGGCTCGCAACCTGTGTCGCTGATAGGGACATTCATCTCACCTTTCCTAAGTACTAACGCCGCCTCCCGGCCCGTGCTCCGCGTCGTGGGGCAGGTTGGCAGCCCTTTTCAAGCGCTTACGCACCTGAATGTAAGCAGACAAGGCGGCCCAAACTACGGCCCCGGCGGCAACAGCAACGATCAGAAACCACCAGATCATCCGCACGATGCTTTAGGATACCAAAGCCAATGCCTCAAATGTTCGGGTTTTCCCAAGGAGGCAGTCCCTGGGATTTTCGCGCGGCTTGTATGTTCGTTACTTCTTCGCGCCGATGTAGTGCATCTGAGACTGGCCGCAGCATCGATCTGAAAACTTGGCCAATCGAGTACCTGCCTTAGCGAATAGCTCTCGCTACAAAGCGTTCCAGAATGAAGAGAAGCAAAATGCCTAAGACACCCGCTACAAAATCGTATGACGGTTCACAATCGGGAGTCCGTTCTTGGCGCTGAAGTTTAATGCGATTGCATCAGTTTCTCAATCTCATCCGCCGTCTGCGGCAGTGACTCCGTCAATCGGATGAGCTTCCCGGTGTTATCCACATAAAACATATCTTCAATGCGAACGCCGATTTTCTCCTCCGGAATATAAATTCCCGGCTCAATAGTAAACACCATGCCAGGCCCCAGCGGCACAGAGTAGTCACCAGGATCGTGAACGTTCAAACCGACGTAGTGTCCCAGCCCGTGAAAAAAATATTTACCGAGCGGCTCCCCGTGCATGTCTTTCCCGTGCGTGTTGATGTAGTTCATTGCGACATCTTGAAGGGAGTTCGTCTGATTTCGTTGCAAATGCGACACTCCGGACTGAAAAGCGGCAATCGCAGCTTTTTGCGCGCCCAAAACAATCTCGTAAATTTCACGTTGGCGCGCGGTGAATTTTCCCGACGCAGGCACGGTGCGAGTAATGTCTGACGCGTAAAGTGAGTATTCGCCTGCTGCATCCATCAGCACCAGATCGCCGTTTTGAATCGTGCCGGAATCGTCCGAATAGTGCAGTACTGTTGAATTTATGCCTGAACCGACTATCGGTGCATAAGCCGGACGCTCGCAACCGCGCTTTCCCCATTCATACTGCAGCACTGCGGAGATTTCCCGCTCTCTCCCGCCTGGCTTAATTGCCTTAATCGCCGCGAGTTGCGCCGCCGCAGAAGCATCCGTCGCTTTACGAATCAATCCCACCTCGCCCGCATCTTTCACCGTACGAAGCGAACTGAGCAACGGCCTGATGTCGTCATACGACGTACCCACGGGAAATGCGTTCGCAGTCTGCAGCCACTGCAGTGGCGCTTTCGAATTGGAATCTTCGCCGGGTGCGGGCACGTCGGTGTAGACCTTGCTGCGCCCCGGAACCAGCTTCATCAGTTCATCGCGCAAGCTGTCGAGCGATTCGACTCGTTCAAATCCCGTAACCTGCGCGGCCTTTGAATCATCAGGGCCGAGCTTCGGGCCGGTCCATTGCTCCTGCGAATAGTTGCGCTTGGGAAGAAAAAGAATTTCGGTATACGGACGCGCAGGACTATTGATGGTGGCCCCTCGCTCTCCCGCAATCAGGACTGCCGCTCCGGGTTCAGGCCAGCCGGTCAAATAATAGAGATTGTCATCTGGCCTGTAACCGTAGAGGTCATTGGGCCCTTCAGCTTCAGGTGGCGCAAAAACCAGAGCGACATTGCCATCCAGCTTTGCGGCAAGTTTTGCTCGGCGAGCGTAATAGTCGGCTGAGGCCTGACGATCTAAAGCACTCGAAATTAGAGATGCCGCCCACAAAAAAACCAAACTGGCCAAAATTCTTCGCGTCACTATCATCCTTTTCTATTTCCCCGAAATGGATTTGCTGGCCTCAATGAACGCGTCCACGTTGCTTTTGTCCACCAGCGCCGATCCGGTATCGACAAAAGAAGGCACCGGCGCGAAGCTGTCGTGCGCCCAATCTGTGTCCAACGACTTCAGCGGCTCGTGATGCAAATTATCGAGCATCATCAGCCCGATATACGCCATGGTGTATGGCTTCTGAGAAATCGTGGCGGCGATCACGCCCTTCTGTATCCATTGCAGCGTGTCAGGATCTGTGTCCATGGCAATGATGGTGCGCCCTTTGACCTTGTAATCATTCAACACCCCGGCGACTTCTTTTCCGGACAAAGCTTCCAGACAAACAAATGCGTCGATGTGTTCTTTCTTGTCGTTTGCCAGAAACTGCGTCGTGGTGTCGTAGGCGATGCGAGGGTCGCCCTTGATATCCACAATGTGAGAGAGCTTGATTCCCGGAGAGTTTTCCAGCGCGGCTTTGTATCCCTCAAGGCGTTCATTCAGGTTCGACTGTGAGGGCATGGTGAATACTACGACTGTGCCTTTGCCCTTCAGTTCCTGTGCCAGGCGCTTACCCCCGGTGATCCCGGCCTGGTAATTATTGGTGCCTATAAAGAAGAGGCGTTTGCTGGCCGGCGCGTCGGAATCAATAGTGATTACGGGAATCCCCGCTGCAATGGCTTCATCGATTGAATCCTTGATCACCGCCGGGTTGGCGACAGAGACTAGAATCCCGGAAGGCTTTTTCTGAATCACCGCTTCGAAGGTGGTGTGTTCTGCGCCCGGATCATACGTGTCCGGCCCGTTAAACGCGTATGCTACACCTAGCCTGCCGCCCGCTTGGCTGAACCCCGCTGATGCGCTTTGCCAATAAGGCACTTTGACGTTTGTGGAAATTAAGATGTAGGTCTCGCCGCTGTGCCCGGTTCCACAACTTGGGAGCACAACCAGCAAAGCCGCCAACAACGAAAGAGTCAGACCCCGGTAATTCATCACAAACCTCCTCAGAGGTACTATGGAAGCGAAACGCATTCTAACTCTGCGCTGCTGAAATGAAAAGAAACACCTATCGAGGACAAAGGGTTGCCGGATCACAAAAAATCTTAAACGCAGAGAACGCAAAGAAAAGCCAGAGTTCGCGGAGAAAATCTAAGTAATTTGCTCTTCTCTACGATCTCCCTGCTTGACTCTGCGAACTCCGCGTTTAAAAGCTTTGACTCAGACTCCAACGGGGAAAGGTTTGGAGTGGCTCTCCGACGTGCTCAAAGTCAATCCCGCAAAACGCCCTTGCAGCAATGACATTAAGCCCGTGTACCAGTAGCCCACCACGAATAGCAATAGAAACGGGACGGTGAGGTAATTTTCGTTCTGCACGGCGTAAATGACGGTAAGCGCAAAGTAACTGCCGATCAGGATTTCAACCCACGGCACCCACCCCAGGCGCTTGCGATACTTCGTCGCGCGGAATTTATCCTTCCTCGATTCCACGCGGTATTTAGGGGTGCGCGCGAACGCGGTTTGCCTTCCAACCAAAGCTTCGATGACGGCGATGGTATTGGTCACGGTAAGGCCGATTCCAAGCGCCATCAGAAACGGCAGATACAGCAATGCCCGCGGCCACGTCTTCGGGAAAAGCTCGCGCTGCGATACCAGATAAAAACTTGAAATCGAAAAAGTCGACGCCAGAAACAGAGGCACGTCGATGTAGAGCATTTGGAACCATCCCTGGTAAAACCGAATGACCATCGCGGGCAGCAACAGCACCGATAAAACCACCATC
>Ga0157372_10002353_pt1 | contig 20451 bp, 18 predicted proteins | sample C55metaG_FD_115307 | JGI IMG/M metagenome (GOLD analysis project Ga0157372, IMG submission 115307) | Corn rhizosphere microbial communities from Kellogg Biological Station, Michigan, USA - C5-5 metaG | ecosystem: Host-associated > Plants > Roots > Rhizosphere > Soil | place: USA: Michigan... | reverse complement strand
GAGTGAGCTGAACCATTCGAGGTCAATGGTGATTCCCGTCCATTCCATTTCGGCAAGAACGCTTACGAGTGGGATCTCCACACTTTCGACCAATGCTCCGAGCTTTGCCGCCTCGCGCTGCGGCTCGAAACAGGCACGAATTCGCAACGGCATGTCCGCATCTTCGCACGAGTAATCTCTCGCAGCGTCGATCGGGCACTCGTCGAACGGAATCGCGGTACGGCCTTTCCCGCAAAGGTCGGCATACGAGATCATCGTATGATCGAGAAACTCGAGCGCGAGGACATCGAGGCCGTGTGATCGCCGGCCGGGATCGAGAACGTAGCTGGCCAGCATCGTGTCGAAGTCGAGCCCCCGAAGAGTCACTCCATGGCGACGAAGAACGAGCAAATCGTACTTCGCATTCTGGGCGGCTTTTTTTATCGCCGGATCTTCAAGCAGGTCCCGGAGGGGCTTCATTTCCGCCGAATCGAGTGGCGGCAGGTTCTTTATAGTTTGCACCGACCCGTTGTCGGGCCGAGCCAGCATGGCGCCAGTGCTTCCCGAGGTTGTCGTCCGCTTAGACTTTTTCGCGGGGCGGGAAGCTCCGCCTTCGGTCGGGTCATCCCCTCCTCGGATCAGTCCGCGATCCTCGGGGGAGTCTGTTGCCGCACGGTCACCCGGTGCATCGATAAGCAGCTCACTTTGAACGTCCCGACGAAGTACATGGCGCAGTGGGAAGTAGTACGCCTCGCCCGGATCAACAGCAATCGCTATGGAAATCAGCCTCGAGCGCAGCGGGTCACTCTTTTGCGGGCTGTCGGAGTCGATCAGTGTTTCGGTATCGATCGAAATTCGGCCGGCCTTCCGCGCCAAGGCAACGACTCGCTCAAGCTCGTCGATGGTATCCACCGTTGCATAAGCGAGCTCTTTTTTGGCTGCTTTTTTCTGTTCCTCGGGCGGCTGTACCCCGGTGGTTTTTACGAGAGAATGAAATTCCAGCTCTACGTAGAGCTCCCGAAGTCGGTTGCTGTCCGGCTCCTGGAGCTTCATTGCCTTGAGGTCGAGTGAAAGGGGTAAATCGTCTCGTATTGTTACTAATTCTTTGGACAGTCTCGCATTTTCAGCAAACTCGAGCAGCGCTTCACGCGGTCTTTTCTTTGGAATCTCGGAAGCGTGAGCCAGAATTGACTCGAGGTCGCCATACTGACCTACCAGCTCACACGCCGTCTTTTCGCCTATTCCGCGTACTCCGGGAATGTTATCCGAGGAATCGCCGACAAGGGCCAGGTAGTCAGTTACACGGTCAGGAGGCACGCCCAGACGCTCACCTGCGTTCTCCATGCTTACCCAGTGTTCTTCGACTCCCGCCGGCCCGCCACGGCCCGGATTGAGCAACCATACGCCTGGTCGCACGAGCTGCTGAAAGTCCTTGTCGCCGGATACGACAACCACGTTGAGCTTTTGTGCTACGCTTTGGGCTACAAGAGTTCCAATGACATCATCAGCTTCGAACCCGGGCAATGAGATAATCGGAATGCGATAGGCATCGAGCACCTGGCAGATCCGTTCCATTCCTCTATCAAAATCGGCCTGGAGATCTTCCGTGAGTTTTTCCCGCGTTGCCTTATACGCTGGATATCTCTCGTGTCGAAAGGAAAGTCCGGAGTCATGCACCCACCCCAGATACTCAGGGTTCTTTGCAGCCAGCAGTCGCTGAATGAAGGTCGTAATGCCCCACACAGCCGATGTATTTTCACCTTTGCTGGTAGTAAGGGGCCGGGATATCAAGGCATAGAAAGCGCGATAGATCAGCGCATACCCGTCGATCAGAAACAGGCGGGGCGATTCCGGGAGATTCATTCAGTCAATATATCAGGGATGCAAAAACGTCCTGGTGTAGGTCTCACACCAGGACGCCGCAAGGTACCGATACTCTCGAAAGAGATATCAGCTTCTGCTTCTATACCTGAGCGTGCACGTTTGTCGCATGCAGTCCCTTGTTCCCGGTTTCGATCTCGAATTCCACCTGCTGGCCTTCAGCAAGCGTCTTGAAGCCATCCATCGAAATCGCCGAGAAGTGAACGAAGACGTCTTCTCCGCCTTCCTGCTCGATGAAGCCATAACCTTTGGCGTCATTGAACCACTTCACTTTTCCTTGAGCCATGGAGCAGCCTCCGGCATCAGATTCCACGTGCGCGCCTATATAGAATCAGCCCGGAAATTTGTCAAGCATCCACAGCAGTCAGTGAGCTAGAAGACGTGCGTTTATCGACTGGAAATCCGCGTCGCTTTGCGGCGTTATGCGCCATCTTCCAGTTCCTGTCTCGTCATAGAACAGAAATCGAACGCGGTACTGAGTGTAGTCCCAATACTGAAGACGTCCTCGTCCAGTCAATGACCCGGTGCTCAAGGAAGAGTTTGTCGTTTGTTCGTACATCTGGTCAGGCTCACCAAGCGCGACGAACACCTTGCCCCTGTCGGAAAGCCACCCCGTTCGGCCTCCGGCCTCCTCCCTGAATCGGGCGTTCGCCTGAAGAACTCTCGAAAAATAGGACTGAAGCGCCTCATTCTCGGGGGTGCCCGGAGTAGGGTCTGTCGAGCGAAGAAAGTCGGCCCAGACCACACCACGCTTCTCGGGAGGAGCGTCTCGGAGAACCTTGATTCGATCCGGTGCGGCAAAGTAGCGCAGCTGCTGCAGCATCTCATCGTACGAGAGAAGGGGAATATCATCACCGAAGCTGACGAATACCGGTGTTCTGACAGTGTCCGTGGCGTCAGCACGTGTAAACGTTACGTTCGCGATACCAATGCCAACTCTTGAAATAGGAATATTCACCGAGCCACTCAGCAGGCTGCCGTGACGTTGAAGTATTGCCGTGTCTCGCAGCATGACTGCTCCACGATCATTCTGAACGACGAACACAACGGGAAGCCGGGCCTGGGTCCCGTATCCCTCGAGATACACGGCGACGGTGCTGTCCTGTCCAAAAACGGCACTGGAGCGCGGACTGGCAAGAATCCGCGGCACAGAATCGAGAGCGGTGCGCGGAGCCGCCTGGTAGACAATGACAGGGGTCGACAGCTGCCCGCCTCGCAGCAGCGGAATGGTGATCATCCCTTCCTGCGTTGCATTCCGCGAGCTCGTCGCGTCACGCACCTGGAACGACACGCTGTAGTTGCCAGGGCGGATCTTGAAGTAGTGCTGAAAGATTACGCTTTCATCAGTGCGGTTAATTTCCTTGAACGTCGGGACCCTGACGATCTCCATGCTGTTGACCGCGTCTACTTGAGTCGCACCTTGCGTCAATGTCACATGCACTTCATAAGGAGCTCGGTACGAATCCCCCTCCCTGATAAAGCTCAGGGCGCGATTTGGAATCGAAACACTCGCCAGGACCATCGTTGAATCCGGCGACGGTGTTGCGAAGTAGGCGACCTTGCCGACGAAGGGAAGTGGCGTGCCGGTGGCAATCAATCCCATCCGATGGTAGATGATCGTCGGATCCATGGCAGCCTGCGTTTCAACAGACGACGTCGCAGCCACAATAGGCTGCTGCTCCGCCTGAGGATGGGCACAAGACGCAAGGAAGAGAATCAGGCCCACAGGGACAGACCAGTTTCTCATTGGCTTTTGCATTCCCTAAGGTACCCTATCCACGTTAGACAGTTTCTATTACCTTCGCCCGCGTGCCTGAACAGAGCTTGCTCGGCTCAAAGATAGCCGGGTATACCATCGAGAGTGAGGTCGGCGAAGGCGGGACCTCGGCAGTCTATAGAGCCACACACCAGACCCATGGAACAGTGGCGCTAAAGGTCCTCCGAGAGAAGCTTCGTCACGATCGTACAGCCGTCGCCCGTTTCGTCCGAGAGGCTCAATACGGCACGCGCGTTCTACACCCGAACGTCGTGCGCACTATCGAGATCGGAGAATCCGACACCGGGCTTCATTTCCTCGCAATCGAGTGGGCGGGCGGACAACTCCTCGAACGATACGCCCGCCAGCACGCTCCTCTGCCAATCGAAGAAGTAGCGGCAGTCATTTCACAGGTCGGAGCTGCTGTCCATGCCGCACATCAGGCAAACATCGTTCATCGGGATCTGAAACCCGAGAACATCATGTACGATCCCGTGAGCAAGCAAGTGAAGCTGCTTGATTTCGGGATTGCGACAGACACTCAGATTGCAGCTGATGAAAGACTGACGAGGGCAGGTTTCTTCGTCGGATCTCTCATGTATGTCGCACCGGAAGCGCTTTCCGGCGAGCTCGTTACTCCCGCGGCAGATCAATACAGCCTTGCAACGATCGCGTACTACCTGCTCACCAGGTGTCTGCCCTACACGGCCAAGGCTCCACGTGAGATGTTCACACAGCTGCTGACGCTGCCTCCGATTCCTCTCAATTCAGCAAAGGAACGCCTCAGGTTCAGCCCGGCGCTGGAAGCAGTTGTGATGCGCGCACTCTCGAAGCAGCCGGCGAGCAGGTTCCCCGACGTCATGGCATTTACCAAGGCATTTCAGAACTCGATCTCCGCAACTTCTTCAGCCGAGCCTACGCCGACTGCTGAAGAATCGGATTCAGGAGGCGGGATCCTGTCCCGCGTCCGGGGCATCTTGCGTCGAAACAGCTAAGTCAGAGCCGTGGATCGGCAACCAGAGCGAGAAAGTCGATCCCTCCCCAGCCTGACTCACAAGCGACATGTCTCCGCCCAACAAGCGGGCCAGCCGGCGTGAGATTGCAAGCCCAAGCCCTGTTCCGCGATTTAAGGAATCTGTCCGGGGGCCTGCTCCAACCTGCTCGAACTCCTCGAAAATTCGCTCCTGGTCCACTGGCGCAATTCCAATCCCGGGATCCGTAACCTGAACCAGAAGAAGCATGCTCCCCGAAGGCTCAGCGTCCGCCAAGCTGGAGGGCATCCCCAGGCTAACCGCTTCAGCACGTGTGACTGTACGAGTTCGGACAATTATGCTGCCTGTGTCTGTGTATTTGATCGCATTTCCAACGAGATTCACCAGAATCTGTCGCAGATGTGTCGGGTCCGTCCGGATTCTTGGTAAACCACTTCCCATAGTCAGTGAGAGAATCAGATTCTTCTCATTGACAAGAGATTCCATCTCGCTTGCTACATCCAGAATGAACGGCCGAATATCCAGAATCTCTGTGTGAACATCGAGTCTTCCCGCAGCCATTTTAGCCAGATCGAGGATCTGGTCCACCAGATGCCGCAGGTGATTTGCGGAAGCTTCGATTCTCTCAACAGGTTTTATCTGCCGGGGTGCAAGCTCCCCATATACTCCCTCACGCAGTAGATCAACAAATCCAACAATTGCATTCAGGGGAGTGCGCAATTCATGAGAGACGTTTGCCAGAAATTCATTCTTCATTCGGCTTGCCCTCAACAGCTCGGCTGAGAGTCGCTCGAGCTCTCTCGAGCGCTCGACAAGCTTTCGAGCCTGGCGACGTTCGTGTTGGAGGAGCAGGCCAAGGCCTACGAACACAACGGCAGCAACGAGGTAAACGAGCGGTTGCATCGTTAGTCAGGTAACTTCGCGTGCGGTAACGTTAGCATTCAAGCTCGATCATACACGTCGACGATGACCAACACCACCAGTGAGCACCATCAGTTATTGAAACTCCTCGCAAAACGATCTGTCCGAAGAGGTCATTTTATTCTTGCATCTGGAAAATCATCAGATCTTTATGTGGATGCCCGTACGACAACGATGAGCCCGGAGGGATTGGCGCTCATTGGACCTCTCGTCATTCAGACTCTCAGAGCGACGACACTACAGGTCGACTCAGCAGGTGGTCTGACTCTAGGTGCAGATCCAATAGCTTATTCGATTGCAGTCGCAAGCTATTCAAGTCCTCCCTTGATACGAGCTTTCACCGTCCGAAAAGATATCAAGGCACATGGAACAGGAAAGCTCATCGAGGGAGGCTTTCAGGCGGGGGATAACACTCTTATTGTCGAGGACGTGATTACCACCGGCGCTTCAGCACTTCGAGCGATAGACACAGTCCGGAAAGCCGGCGGATATATCACGACAGTCTTGACGCTGGTAGACCGAGAAGATGGCGGTCGAGAGACGATTGAACGCGAGGGCTATCCAGTGATCAGCCTCTTCACTCTCGAGGAAATCACCACCTTCGTCCCGGCTTTGGATGAGAATCCAGGTTCCGCTGGCGTGTAATCCACCCTGGACAAGTAACAGCCGGTTGAAATCCACGCAAAATTCCAACATAGGGCAGAATCAGCTCTTCCCTGAAGTGCTGAAGCATTCCGGCACCATCGTATCGTTCCCGAAATGTCACGGGCGAAATATCCAACATCGTTCGGATATGCCGTCCGAAACTTTGCGGCGACGAATAGTCCAGGTAGTTGGCTACACTGGCAATTGATAGCCCGGGGTTTTCAAAGAGTCGGGCAGCACGAATGAGTCGCGCAAGAGCCAGATACCGCTTCGGTGTAGGAAGATTCGCCCGAAAGAAGCGACTCATCAGCGTGCTCGGCAAAATGCAAAGGTGACGAGAAAGCTGCCGAACCGTATGAATCCTCGGAGACTGGCTGAACAGTAACTCAAAAAACCGCCAGCAATCATTTGGAGCGCCGGCCAGATCTGCACTCAGATGCCCCAGTGCTGTGCGCTGCAGATCATTCGACCGTTCTGCGGAAAGAATATCTCGAAGGATTTGCCACCCTGACGGTTGACGGGCATCGATAAGAATTCGAATGCCCAGCTGACCCAGGGCCAGAACAGACTGAGGAGTCGTGTACTGAGTTTCCGTGAGCAGGGCCATCGCAGGAACCCTTGGAAACTCCCGAACCATTGCTGCCATTCGTGCGCTACTATGCACACCGTACCTGGCAATCGAAACAAGCACAGCGGCTGCTCGACGCTCGCGCAGGTCTGTCAGGACTTCGTCAAGTGATTCCCGGTGGAGCGCAGCATATAAGCCCTCCGCCGCAGCATCTACCCGAAGACGCTCAGTTGGCGTGAGCATCGTGGACACCGGCATTGGCGGAAGGCTTGATCTGACCGAGGGCGACATGGTGTACTCCCGGGAGTAAGAACCCACTATGGCATTGCCGGGATTATAAGCGGGACACGTCAGCACCACGTCAGCGAAGAGAAGGCCCACCTCATCAACCCTCATCCCATGCTGAGGTGTATATTTTGAATATCTGATACAATCAGTCGGACGGTCGCGCTTTAGTATCCGCTATATACTAAATCGAGGAAAGTCCGGGCTCCGTGGACAAAGCTGCCAGGTAACGCCTGGGCACTATAGCAACACCATAGTGACGGAAAGTGCCACAGAAAACAAACCGCCGTGAAACATCACGGTAAGGGTGAAATGGAGGGGTAAGAGCCCACCGCATTCATGGCAACATGGATGGCTCGGCAAACCCCAGCTGGAGCAAGGCCAAGCATGCGGCGAGAGACGTCCACCTCGATCAAGACGCCGCGGGTAGGCTGCTGGAGGTCACAAGCGATTGTGACCCGAGAGAAATGACCGTCGAGATGGCTCAACACCGTCAGACAGAACCCGGCTTACAGACTGATTGCCAGACAATAAAGACAGTCCTTTACGAATTCCTTGTAGAGGGCTGTCTTTATCGTTCTGGAAACTTGCTTCCTTCTTTCTCAGCCCTGCAAAATGTTGAAATCACTCCCGGTACTAGCCGTTGCAGCTGTTCTATCGGCTGCGTGCACGTCTACGTCTTTTCCTGCGCCTTCTACTCCAGAGCCACAACCATCATCACCAATACCACACGGACAGATTCAGCGATCCGACATCCAGAGCTGGAGATTCACTTTCACTGATGACGTTCACTCATACTCTTCAGTCAGCCGGACAATCATTCAGCCGTTGAGCAATCTTCAACAAAGCGTAGATACGTTTACAACAACCAGTAATTTCTCAGTGAGCATTGATCGTCTGCAAACCCCTTCTCCCATTTCCGGAGAATTGTCAGAGATCAACACTGTATCCAGCCAGAGAGCGCATAATCAACCACTTGTTACAGCTGGTTTTTCCTTCACTGGAACTCTGATGTCTGGAGAAATATTTCTTCGCCCGGTTTCTCCTTCAGCAGATACTGCCATCTGTGGGGGCCCAGCTGCTTCCTCTCTGGGACAATTACACAGCGCTTTATTATCCCTACCAGCACAAATTCAACCCGGTACACACTGGACTGATACGCTTACAACATCTACCTGCAGCGGCGATCGACTTCCACTTGCCGGCAAGATAATTCGCTCCTACGAGGTTGAGGATATATCACGACAGACAGGTGTGACAATAAAAAGAACCGAAGAAATACATCTCCTCGGAACTGGCTCACAACTTCAACATCAAATAGAAGTCACAGCAAAAGGCTCAGGACTCTCTGCACTTCTTCTCAATCTCGAGACAGGAATTCTACAAACTGCTCAAGAGAACCAACACCTTGACATAATTATTCAAACTTCAGGAAGAACTTATCACTTCAGGCAGGAGGTAACACAGCAAATAAAGCTGACTCATTAATCAACCAGGCGAAGCGGCATGACGAGGCAAAGATATGACGCATTATCCGACCACGCTTCCGGTTCCAGTGTTGCAGCTCGTTCTGGAGCTTTGAAAGTCAGCTTCACTTCATCCGTTGGAATGTAGCGAAGGATTTCCAGCAAATAGCTGGCATTAAAACCAATATCCAGCTGATCTCCTGTATATCGAATTGGCAATTCATCCTGAGCCTCGCCTAAGTCCGGTGTTTGCACACTGAACTTCAACATTCCAGAATTGAACGAAAGACGAATTCGATGGGTTTGATCCGAGGCTACAACAGACATACGCTTCAGCGCACTAACGAGAGCTCCTTTATCTGCCACTGCACTTCGATCATTATCGCGTGGTATTACCAGTTCATAGTTTGGATATGGACCTTCAATCAGCCGGCTGAAGACTGACGTAAACGGTGATCGAAACCCAATATGATTTTCACCACGCGCAATCTCCAAATCTTCTTCAGCAGGGAACAGTCTCCGAACTTGTTCAAGCGCTTTCGGAGGAACGATTAAATCATGAGACGGTCCAGAGTTTGACTCAACTGGCATTTCCATTTTTGCCAGTCGGTGACCGTTTGTCGCAACCATTGCCATTCGATCTGGTCGCAATTCCCACAGTACACCATTAAGAATCGGCCGACTTTCCTCTGTTGAGACTGCAAAGGCTGTATGTGCAATCAATTTCTGCAGGTTTCCTGACTTAATGCGCCAGCTTTCCTGGAATTTCACACTCGGAAATGTAGGAAATTCATCCCGCGGTAAACCCAGAAGCTTAAATCTCGACCGACCACATTCCAGTGTTATTCGCTGCTCACCAACTGCAGCAATCTTTACCGGTGAGGGCGGCAGCTCTCGAGCTATCTCCGAAAGCTTCTTCGCAGGGATCGTAACGGCTCCCGGACTTTCAATATCAGCTGCTACTTCCGTGCTTACTGCGATATCCAGATCCGTTCCAGAAAGCTTGATCCCGCGATCTGTAGTCTCTACCAGAATGTTTGCCAATACAGGCAGAGTTGTCTTTGCTGGAATACTTGCCGTAACAGCAGCAAGTCCTTCCTGGAGCTTCTCGCGGGATATGGTAAGACGCATTCTCCACCTTGGGTTGTGGACGGATTATACGGAAGTACTAGAACGACTCTTATGAGGTTAAAAGATTCGTAGTCGTAGTAGAGCTCTGTGGAGCTGTTGAGAAGTGACGTAAAGTATTTCTTTGGTTGAACTTCCGCTACGAAGGGTAATGTTTTTTGGTTGTGAGCTAAACAGTCAAGTGTGTGGATAGTCTGAAGTGAGAATGATCTTATGTTCGAAGTGCTTCGAGAATTCCACGGATTTTGTAGACACGAGTCTTGAAAAGTGGGTCAGATCTGAGAGTCTCGGTTGTCTTGTCGATGCTGTGAATAACGGTGGAATGATCACGACCGCCAAAGGCGTTGCCAATCTCGATTAGTTGTGTTCCAAGTAGATCTCTGGTGAGAAACATTGCGATCTGACGAGGAATTGTGAGGACTTTCGTCCGGGTCTTTGATCTTAGTCCTTCAGGTGTGACACCCCATTCCTTCGCAACAAGTTGCTGGATAGATGTAATTGTGAGTGATGTTTCACCTTCGGGAGAAGTGCCATTCGTTATACGAAGCTTATCGCGGAGTGCTTCTCGAGCGAGCTCGATTGAAATATCGCGGTGTTTGAGCGAAGCAAATGCCAGTAGCTTGATGATAGAGCCTTCAAGCTCCCGGACACTGGATTTGACATTTTCTGCGATAAAGCGAATTACATCCTCGGGAATTGTATGCTCGAGGTGATCGAGCTGTGCCTTTTGGCGGAGAATCGCTACCCGATGTTCAAAATCAGGTAACTCGATATCTGCTACCATTCCCCACTGAAACCGACTGATTAAACGTCCTTCCAATCCTGGAATTTCAGAGGGAGGACGATCGCTTGTGAGGACAATTTGTCTCCCTGCTTCATAAAGCGCGTTGAACGTGTGGAAAAACTCCTGTTGAGTTGCTTCCTTTCCTTTCAGGAAGTGAACGTCGTCTACTAAAAGAAGGTCAGTTTCACGATACTGTCGGCGAAATGCTGATGTGGAATGATTTTGAATTGAAGCGATAAGGTCATTTGTGAATTGTTCAGTGCCCACAAATGTGATTCGTAAATTTGACTGTCGGTCGAGTAAATCGTGGGCGATTGCTTGCATCAGGTGAGTCTTTCCCAAGCCGGTCTCACCGTAGATGAATAGAGGATTGTAAACTTGGCCAGGGGCTTGGGCGACAGCATGAGCAGCTGCAGCGGCTAGTTCATTGGATTTACCGATAACAAAGTGATCAAAGGTGTATCTTGCACTTAATGGCGTTTGTGTGGCACTTAACTGTCCCCTTGGTGTCGCAAAATTTGTGGTTACAGGCGCAACGAAAAAATCCATCTGTGAGCGTTTTTTTCGTTCTTCATTGACCTTGAAGACCACTCTGATAGGGTGTCCGAGCGCTATTGGACCGTAAGTCGCGAAGAGCTCTGAGTGCTTGGACTCGTTCCAGTCAGCTGCGAATTGATCGGGAACGCCGATCGAAATCACATTATCGTCAAAGGTCAGAGCCTCTGTAGGCTCGAGCCAGGTACGGAAGGTCTGTTCTGGAATATCCTGTCGAGCCCGATCGAGGAGTCGCTTCCAGACTTCTTGTGGAGTAAGTGACATAAGGGACGGCAACCGTAGCCCATCATTGTGGAAAAGTCAATCCGCCTGTGACGGCAATTACTTCAGGTAGGTTGAGGTATCTCGTGTAGTGGATTAGTTTTATAGGCTATTTTCCATTTGCAGATTGAATCGAATTTTGGGGTAATACCATGGGTAAGCCAACATATCGTCCTCGCAACAAACGTCGGGTCCGGACACACGGCTTTCGGGAGCGAATGTCAACTCGATGGGGACGTGAAGTGCTGAGTCGTCGCCGCAAGAAAGGGCGTAAGCAGCTAGCTGTCCGGCTCCCGAGCAAGTACGCCGGCGCCTAAGAAGCAGGCCTATTCCCGGAAGCATCGGCTCACTCGGGAAAGCGAGCTGGAGACTATAAAACAGGAAGGGAAACGGCTCCGAACTGAGCACCTGGATGTTCGGGTGGCTGTATCTCTCCTGTCTTATTGTAGAGTGGCTGTAATTGTTGGGAAATATGGCCATGGAATTGTCGAGCGGAATCAACTGCGGCGTAGGATCCGTGAGCTTGCGCGAACTCGTCTTATTCCGTTCTACGAAGGCCTGGATCTGATCATAAGGGCGTTTCCAGGTGCCTATGTTGCAAGCTTCGACCAGCTTGGCAGGGATATCGATCAGATACGAACACAATTGTCAGCCATTTCCGTAAGTAATTGATGCGGAGTCTTCTCGTTCTGACAATTCGTGGTTACCAGCTTTGGCTGTCTCCATTGTTACCGGCAGCCTGTCGTTATTATCCCACGTGTTCAGCGTATGCTATTGAAGCTTTGGAGCGCCACGGAGCTGCTCGTGGTACCTGGCTGGCAATCCGGCGGATTGCTCGCTGTCACCCTTTCCGGCCGGGTGGCTATGATCCGGTTCCGTAACCCATAAATGGAAAAACGCTACTTTGTTGCGCTCCTTCTTGCCGCGGCGGTTGTTGCGATAACACAGCTATTGTTTCCTGTGTCGCGTCCTGCGAGTACAACCGCGACGAGACGTGATACAGCAGCGATCGCGAACCCTGGAGCGACTACATCCAGCCGTCCGGTCGAGACGCAGATCAAGCCGAGGGCGCAGGACTCCGTGATTTCTTCGGTGCTTGGTCAACGACCGGGAACCGATTCAGCCTCCGAGCTGCAGCAAGCGGAGATCACAACAGTCGAGACAACGCGATCGGTCTATCGGATGAGCAGCCTGGGAGCTGTTCCGGCATCGGTTGATCTCAAGCAGTACAAGAGCCTGGCTCCAGCGGGAGGAGTGGTGCACCTCGGAGTTCCGGGCCAGCCGCTTCTCAGATATGCACTTGTCACTGGTGCAGACACAATTGCACTGGACAAGACCCCATTTCACCTGAGTAGCGGTGGTGACCCCGCCAATGGTGAAGAGCTGGTCTACGATGCAACGGTGAGCAATGCCCGGGTTACAATTGCCTACGACTTCATCCCTGGCAGCTCTGTGGGGAAGGTAAAAGGGCAAGTCGAAGGGCTCGGAAAGGGCGCGTTTCTACTGACCCAGCTGCCGACAAGTCTCAAGCCAGCAGAGTCGGATACTTTGGCGGATTTGCGGAACCTGGCCTATTCGTTCAAGCCGGGGAAAGACAATGCGCGAATTGTTCCCTTTGCCAAGCTGGATCCAGGAGAGCAGAAGCTCGAGCCTGGTCCACTAACATGGGCAGCGGTCAAGAATAAGTATTTCGTTCTGGGATTATTGAATCCAGAGGGCAGTACTTTCAGCGAAATAATGCTGAAGGGAGGCACCCGAACATCCAAACTGGCAACAAACGCCTCGGCTACGATTGTAAAATCGCTCGAGAACGGCTCGTTTGCGATGGACATGTATGCAGGGCCACAGCAATCGACAGAGCTTATTGCCATGGGTCGTGATTTCGATCATGTGAATCCCTACGGCTGGCGATTTCTGCAGGGAGTGGTTCAGCCCATTGCCGCCCTGTGTATTCGACTGCTTCTCTGGATGCACAAAGTTCTCCAGTTGAACTACGGCTGGGTGCTGGTTCTCTTCGGAATCCTGATTCGTGTCATACTGTGGCCGCTGAACCAGAGTGCCATGCGTTCAAACATGAAGATGCAGGAAATTCAGCCGAAGCTTGCAGAGGTCCAGAAAAAATACAAGGACAAGCCCGAGAAACAGCGCGAGGAGATAATGAAGGTGTACAGCGCTGCAGGTGCGAGTCCATTTACTGCATTGGCGGGTTGTTTGCCGGCACTTATTCCGATGCCTGTTCTTTTTGCTTTGTTCTTCGTCTTCCAGAATACAATCGAGTTTCGGGGAGTGCCGTTCATGTGGCTTCACGATATCTCTGTCAAAGATCCCTTTTATATCCTTCCCGTCATAATGGGGATCTCGATGTACCTGCTCTCATGGCTTGGCCTGCGCAATGCTCCACCGAATCCGCAGGCGAAAATGATGAGCTACATGTTCCCGGTAATGATGACGTTCTTTCTTGCCAACATGGCTTCCGGGTTGAACCTCTACTACGCAGCTCAAAACCTGGCTTCGATTCCACAAACCTGGCTTCTCGCCAGGGAAAGAGCCCGGCGCAGCCCTCCTAAATAGGAATCTGCAGGATCATGCGGATCACGTACATTGGTCACGCAACGCTACTAATTGAGCTTGCTGATCGCATCTTCCTGACCGACCCGAATTTCGAGCTCACCCTTGGTCGCTTTCTGCCACGGGTGAGCGCTCCGGGCGTATCAATCAGCGCATTACCGAGAATTGATGCGATTATCGTGACGCACGCCCATGCGGATCACCTTTCATTCAAATCCCTCGATGAACTGCCCCAGGACGTGCCTATATTTGCGCCTCCTGCGATTTCGAAATGGCTTCAAAAACGTGGCTATCTAATGGCGCGCGAGGTAGCTGCAGGGGAGTCGATTCAGAGCGGACAGGTGGAGATTCAGGCCGGAGCAGCAACACATAAAGGAAGCCGGTATGCTGTGGATCGATGGCGCAGTGCGGCGAATACGTATCTATTTATGACTAATGACGTGTCGTGTTTCTTCGCCGGGGATACAGCCCTGACGCCTCAAAGCACTCACCTGGTCGACCGTCATGTTACAGCGTCAGGAAGAAGGCTGGACATGGCTCTTTTACCGATTGGACATGCCCCATGGTGGAAGCCTGGGTTTCGAAAGGGCCACCTGACAAGCGGCGACGCTCTCACTCTGTTCGATCGACTGGATGCCCGATATCTCATTCCGTACCACTGGGGCACCTTCGATCACGTGACGTCCAAAGCTCATGATGCAATCAATCGCCTTCGCAGGCAGCTGCCGGCACATCCGCGCAGCGAAATGGTGCAGATCCTGGAACCAGGCATGACCTTCGAGCTTCCCACGACGGATCAATGACCTTCAGCCGGAGCCTGCCGCAGAGTCTTACCGGAGGCACTGACACAATTGTAGCACTCGGTACTGTCCCCGGCAGAAGTGCGCTGGCGGTCATCCGGCTAAGTGGTGATCGAGCAATTGAAATTGCCGGGCGTCATATAAGTCCATGGCCGCTGGGATCGCATCAGGCAAGGCTGTGCACGGTGCATGAGAAGGGACGGACGCTGGATCACTCGATTGTCACTGTCTTTATCGCACCCCGATCATTTTCAGGCGAAGACATGGTGGAGATATCCACTCACGGCGGGCACGTCGTGCCGGCTGCGGTAATGACCGCGCTGATAAGCTCGGGAGCAAGAGAGGCGCTACCAGGCGAGTTCACACGACGGGCAGTGCTCAATGGAAAGCTCGATGTCGTGCAGGCGGAGGCAATTGGAGATCTGGTAGACGCCCAGTCGAGCGCAATGCACCAGACAGCCTTGAATCAGCTCGACGGAGGATTGTCGTCACGCATTGCGCTATTACGCGAGAGTATCCTCTCCCTCGAATCTCTCATTGCGTATGATGTGGACTTTCCCGAGGAAGATGACGGTCCGGTCTCACAGAGTCGGATCATTGAATCGATCGATAATCTGCTCTCAACCCTTGATCTTCTTCTGTCCACCATCCCCGTTGGCCAGATAGTGAAGGATGGAGCGATAGTCGTCATCGCCGGCGAGCCGAATGTCGGGAAGTCCTCCCTTTTCAATGCGCTCCTTGGCGAGAAAAGGGCTATCGTCACTGAAATTCCCGGCACCACTCGAGATGCAATCGAGGGCTTGATCGATGCCGGACAATGGCCAATGCGGCTCATAGATACAGCCGGCCTTCGGGACAGTCAGGATGTGGTGGAGCGCCTGGGGATTGAAACCAGTGAGCGATACATCAGCCACGCACATCTGATACTTGCCTGTGGCGACAGCGAAGCATCCCTCGCGAGAACCGTAACGGCAATTGCCGGCATGTCATCCGTCCCGCTCATTTCCGTATTGACCAAGTCCGACATGAATGGACATATACCGGAAACTCAGACGGTCTCATCGGATGCTCTGCATGTGAGTGCAGTAACTGGAGAGGGGCTCAGCTCTCTCCAGTCGGTGATGGAGTCAGCGATAAGCCGGGTTTACGGGGAGATATCACCAGAGCTGCCCGTTCTTACTCGCGCAAGACACATTCAGGCGCTCGAGTATGCCCGCTCGGAAATTTCCGGATTCCGAGCTGCCTGGCTCACCGGAACACTGCCGTCGACTGTTGCGGCGGTGCATCTGCGAAGCGCATGTGTCAGTCTCGAAAGCCTGATAGGCGCGGTGAGTACTGATGATGTTCTGGAGCGCGTCTTCAGCGCGTTCTGCGTGGGAAAATAATTCTCCTTCTTTACCGCTTGCGATCAGGCGCTTTCGGCTGCTTCTCCGGCAGTGGCGGTAATCTCCTGAGCTGTTGCTCGAACGCTCCAGGCGTAACCTCTGGTAGCGATCGCGTGTTCGGTCATTCTTGCGCCGACATAGTAGCCGCTTCGCTCGGGCAATACTTGCTCGCCCGCTTTTCTTCGTTCGTCTGTCATTCCATCCGATAGGTATTTCAGGCGTAATCCAAGCCCGGCGCTATCCAGACTGCCGGCGATAGCGCGTGTGATCGTCGGCTCCATCTCTCTCACGCGTGCATATTCGCGCCGATCGTAGCCGAAGTATTCCCACGCGGCATGTCCGGGACTGATTACACGGGCAACATGTACCGCGATTCCCTCATTGACGAGAAGCTCACGCAGGCTGACCCGCTTACCCGTTTCCCAATAGGAGTAGTAGCCGTGCATGTCGTCGATTACATGACGCATCTCACTTCGGCTTTCGGGGGAAGTGTAGCGTACTGCATGGGCAATCTCGTGAGCCAGCCAGAGCGGAATCAGCTCCGGGTCGAGCCCGAGTCCGTGCGTCTCGGGATTTGCGACGCTCGTAAAATGCTCGAGACAGACGAACGCCACTCCGCGACCGTTGACTACGAGCTCACCCGCATTGGCTGCTCCGACCCCCACCATGAGCACTACGTCGATGTCCGAATCCACATCGAGGAGTGCGCGACACTGCTCTTCGGTGTTACGCGCGAGGGTAACGATGTCCATTCTTTCGAGCATCGTTCGAAGATCTCCGCGTCCGGCGAGCGCTGCCGAACGAGCTACGTCAGCGAAATGCGGCCCATCCGGATCGAGAACATAATTCGCCCAGTACGCCTGGAGAATGTTGCGGTGGTTGTCGAAGTAGCGGTGATAGGCCGCGATGCGATCGGTGCTGTTAAGAACTGCAAAGAAATCAGGCAGCAGGTTAATCAGCATCAACAACCAGGTCGCGAGTAATGGCGAGAGCGCAGCGCGCTTTGGGATGCGAGAAAATACGTTCGAAGGAAATGCTGAACAAGAGCGATGTAGTCCCATTCGAATAAAAGATGTGGCACAAAAATTCCCTATATCATCAGCCGGTACCGTAACGAGGCGTTATGACGACCTTGCGGCAGATCGATCTCAGTTGTCCGGCTTGCGGCAACAGCTTCCAGTCTCAGGCAGTCGTTTCGACGAACGCCTTCGGCGGAAAGCGCACGGATTTTCATGAGCGTGCCGCGGGAACTCAGCCGCTGGCATATCTCGTACATATGTGCAGGGAATGCGGATACTCGGGCACAGAGCGTGACTTCACGGGAGTCACTGATGTCGGTCCGCTGGTGAGGGAGCACGTTTTGAATGAGCTCGCACCGAGGGTGCCTGTGGCTGAAACAGGCTCAGCCAAATACGAGGCAGCAGCAAAGGTTGCCGAATGGCAGGGAACCGAGCCACGCCAGGTGGGAGACCTGTTGCTTCGAGCTGCCTGGTGCTGCGTTGAAGAAAACGATGTCGAGGCCGAGCGATATTTTCGTCGTCTTGCAGCCTGGAGCTTCGAGGATGCCTTGAGGAGCTACGACGGAGTGGGCCGTGAAGAGCGAGCCGTGCTCACATATCTTGTCGGAGAGCTGTGGCGACGCGTCGGAGAGCTCAACCAGGCGAGAGATTGGTTCGATCGCGTTCCCGACGAAATCGTCGATCCTGTCTCACAGCACTGGGTAATGGCTGCCGCCGAGCAGCAAAGAACCGACCCGCAGGAGTGGTTCGGGTAGACGCTCAGCGAGTGCCGAAAAGTCTGTCGCCTGCGTCGCCCAGGCCTGGCAGGATATACCCCAGCGCATTCAGCTCCCGGTCGAGCGCAGCACAATAAATCGGCACGTCGGGGTGATCCCTGGCGAGCCGGTCGACGCCTTCCGGAGCTGCAACCAGACAGAGGAAGCGAATTCTGGTTGCACCGGCCTTCTTAAGTGATCCGACAGCGGCAGCTGCACTGCCGCCTGTTGCAAGCATTGGATCCAGAACAAACAAATCGCGCTCAGCCACATCGCCGGGAACCTTGAAGTAATAGTCCACCGGCTGAAGCGTCTCGTGATCACGGTAGAGCCCGATGTGGCCGACGCGTGCAGCAGGAACGAGTCGAAGAATGCCTTCGACCATCCCGAGTCCGGCACGCAGAATGGGAACAAGGGTGAGTTTCTTGCCGCCGATGTGCCAGCCGGTAGTGGCCTCGAGCGGAGTTGTAACCGGTATCGGCTCGAGAGTCAGATCGATTGTGGCTTCATAGGCCATCAGCATCGCAATCTCGTCGACGAGCTCCTTGAAAATCTTTGTAGGCGTGTCACGATCGCGCAGTATGGTCAGCTTGTGCTGAACCAGAGGATGCCGGATAATTGTGAGTGTCGGGAACTCGGCCATGCGTTCGATCATCGTCGTTGTATCCGCCTTCCGGAAATTGCGCTGGACTGGCTGGGAAAAGCCCGACCTCTCGTCGCTCTAACTTACTTTCATTTGCCGACTGCATGAAGGAATATCAGGCCGTAGTAGTCAAGCTCACTCGTCACACACGCGAAGATGAGGACACTCTGACCGACCTTCTGAATGAAAGGAGCAGAGGCGGCTGGGAACCCGCGTTGATGTCCCAGGACGACCAACGGCTGACGATTCTTTTCCAGCGTAGTGCAGTAGCCGAGGCATAACCTCTTGGAAATCGAGTTCTACGGAGCATCCCGTGAGGTCACGGGGTCGTGCCACATTCTGCGTATCAATGGCAAGACGGTGCTTCTCGACTGTGGAATGTTTCAGGGCAAGCGAAGCGACGCCGAGCAAAAGAACCGGACACTGCCGGTCCCCATTGCAGAGATAGACTCGGTGGTCTTGTCGCACGCCCACATCGACCACTCAGGCCGGCTACCCTACCTGGTTGCGGAGGGATACAGCAAGACGATCTGGGCAACAACCGCAACCCGTGATCTCTGTGCGGTAATGCTCGCGGACTCGGCCCATATTCAGGAAAAGGACGCTGAATTTCTGGCAAAGCGACAGAAGAACTTTGTCGAGCCGTTGTATGGGATACGTCACGCGGTTAGGACAATGGAGCTGATGGTAGCGATTCCCTACAACAAGCCATTTGACGTCGTACCCGGTGTTCGAGGCACATATGTGGATGCCGGGCACATCCTTGGCTCAGCGTCCGTGGTGCTCGATTGTGCGGAAGGAGGAGAAACACGACGACTCGTCTTTTCAGGGGACATCGGCCGCTGGGGTCTGGCGATCATCCGGGATCCGGTACCTCCGACCGGCGCAGACGAGCTGATCATGGAGTCGACTTATGGAGACCGTGACCATGAGTCGGTCGACGGTGCCCGTGCAAAACTTGCCGAGGTGATCCGGGAGACAGCTGCACGGGGTGGGCGCGTTCTGATACCGGCTTTCGCCGTCGGCCGGACGCAGGAAATCGTGTACAACCTGCATTCGCTGATTCGGGAATCAGCCATTCCGTCGATTCCTATCTACATCGACAGCCCCCTCGCCATCGACACGACAACTGTGTTCGAAATGCACCCCGAGGTGTTCGACCAGTCGGAGGACATGGTCAAGAAAGTGAAGGAGCTATTCGAGTTTCCGCTTGTTCACTACACACGTGATGTCGAGGAATCGAAAGCGCTGGGTCGCTCGCACGGGCCAATGGTCATCATTGCAGCTTCCGGAATGGCAGAAGCAGGGCGGATACTCCATCACCTGGCACAGGGCGCCTCGGACCCGCGGAACACCATTCTGATTGTCGGATTTCAAGCAGAACACACGCTCGGCAGGCGCATAGTCGAGCGAGCTCCGTTCTTGAAGATCTTTGGTGAAGAAGTTCCACTGAGGGCTCATGTAGAAGTAATCAATGGGTACAGCGCTCACGCGGACCGGACGGAGCTCAATACCTGGATTGACGCCGTCAAGGCCACGTCACCAAGGCTCAAGGGAGTTCATCTCGTGCATGGTGAGCCACAGTCTCAGGATGCACTGAAAACAACATTGTCAGCGAAAGGATTTGCGGTGACGTGTCCGGAGCCACATACACGAGTGGTCTTCTAATTCGAGAGGATAATGTGAAGCGCCTTCTATTCGTATCAAGTTATTACTTAATAGCGGCCACCGTTATTGCCGGAGCGCTTCAGGCGCAGGCAGTTCCGAAAATACGCTTCGAGAAGTACACACTGCCGAACGGGCTCGAGGTAATTCTGCACGAGGATCACTCCACCCCGATCGTGGCCGTGAATACCTGGTATCACGTCGGGTCGGGCGATGAAAAGCCAGGACGCACCGGCTTCGCTCATCTCTTCGAGCACATCATGTTCATGGGGTCGGAGCATGTGCCGGTAGGGGCCTTCGACAAGCAGCTGGAAGCAGCCGGCGGTAACAATAACGGCTCGACAACGGAGGATCGCACAGAGTATCACGAGTTGGTTCCATCGAATGCGCTGGCG
>Ga0157372_10002352_pt1 | contig 20460 bp, 16 predicted proteins | sample C55metaG_FD_115307 | JGI IMG/M metagenome (GOLD analysis project Ga0157372, IMG submission 115307) | Corn rhizosphere microbial communities from Kellogg Biological Station, Michigan, USA - C5-5 metaG | ecosystem: Host-associated > Plants > Roots > Rhizosphere > Soil | place: USA: Michigan... | reverse complement strand
TTCTCATCTCTGTATTGCTGTAATCGAGTTCGATGATATCGTCCATTCCCGCAGCTCGTTTAAACTCTCCTCTCCAATCCTTCTTATACCATTCAGGGTGTTCTTTCGTCCAAATATGATCCCATCCGGTGTGATTTGCCACCCAGTCAATGATCACCTTAAGTTCCATTTTGTGGCAATGATCGACAAGGTTTTTAAACTCCTGCAGCGTCCCGAACTCGGGATTAACCGACTTGTAGTCGGAACAGGCGTAATAACTGCCCATACTTCCTTTCATTTCTTTTTGAGAAATTGGCGTAATGGGCATAAACCAAAGCACCTCCACTCCCATTTCTTTTAACCTTGGCAGATGATGGGCAAAAGCCTTGAAACTACCTTCTTTTGTGTACTGTCTCAGGTTGACTTCGTAGATGTTCGTCTGATAGATCCATTCTTTCGTACCAGTCATACATCTAAGCTAAATGATTAAGTTTTAAACAAAAAAGACTTGCATCGGAATATCTACTGTTAAAAACAGGGCCTTGTCCCGGTCTTTATCCTCTTATTTTTTGCTTAGTCTTAAATTTGCGTTTAATGAAAAGCTTCGATGTTCCAATTGTTTACCGCAGTCCATTGATTTCTGCCATCAAGAAGAAGAGAAAGGAAGAGGATAGAATGAAAAGGGATTTTAGTCCCACTTTACTTGACTTCGGACCGATACGGATCTATCTTGCCCGGCACTTTGGGTTTTGCTATGGGGTGGAGAATGCCATCGATATTGCTTTCAGAACTATAGAAGAAAACGCTGGAAAACGAATCTTCCTGCTTAGTGAGATGATCCACAATCCGCAGGTGAATGCTGACCTGAAGACAAGTGGCGTGCAGTTCTTACAGGACAATTCCGGTCAACAGATGATTCCCTTTGAAAGTCTTACGGCGGAAGACATTGTCCTGATCCCCGCCTTCGGCACGACGCTCGCCATCGAAAAAAGATTGAGGGACATCGGCATCAAGGTGGAACAATATAATACGACGTGCCCGTTCGTTGAAAAGGTTTGGAACAGAAGTGAAGTTATCGCCCGCAATCAATATACTATCGTGATCCATGGCAAGCCAAATCACGAGGAGACGAGGGCAACGTTTTCACATGCCGCCGCCAACGCTCCCTCAATAGTGGTGCGCGATATGGAGCAGGCGAAAGAATTGGCCAAGTATATCCTGGGTGAGAAACCCGCTGAAGCGTTTTATACAGAATTTAAGGGTCAATACTCAGAAGGTTTTGATATAGACAAGGACCTTCAAAGGATCGGTGTCGTGAATCAAACCACGATGCTGGCGAGCGACACACAGGCCATTGCCGACTATTTGAAAGAAACGATGGCCTTTCGGTATGGGTTGACAAATGACAATGTTCGGGAACGGTTTGCCGATACCCGTGATACTTTGTGCTATGCAACTAACGACAACCAGACTGCCGTGACGGGTATGTTGAACTCACCGGCTGACCTGGCGATTGTTGTTGGTGGCTACAACTCCTCTAACACCTCACACCTGGTTGAACTATGCGAAGAAAAACTTCCCACTTTCTTTATCAATAACGAAGAGAAGATTCTTTCATCGCAGACGATCATGCATTATGACTTCCACACAAAGAGTGAACTGGTTACCGAAAATTATTTGCCTGCCAAGCAGCCAGTTTCTATCCTTATTACAAGCGGAGCTTCGTGCCCCGATGCCCTGGTGGAAGGGGTGATAAAAAAACTGGCCGGATTCTATCCAGCCAGTAAATCAATTGACGAAATTATTGCCCGGTTTCAATGAGCGATATCATCGTGAATTAGTGCCTTGGGTTCACGGCCTACGTATTTCGCGTTATAAAGCAGGTTGTAATACTCCTCTGCCATACGGTTGCTGTCGAACTGGATCATGACATCACGCATCCCGTTCTTAACGATCTGCCTCCATGTTGGATAATCGTCATAATACAAAGGCAGGATTTCCTTATTCAGTATCTGGTAGATCTGGTCAAGGTCGTATTGGTCCTGCTCCTGCACACTCATCTTTCCATAATCTTTGGCAGGAACCACGAAGCCGTTGTTGCCATGATGAATAAACTCAGGGATCCAACCGTCATCAGTTGAGAAGTTGACAGCACCATTCATGGCGGCCGTCATACCACTGGTTCCGGAAGCTTCGCGGGGAACACGGGGGTTATTCAACCAGGCATCCGCAGATTGCTTCAGCCTCTTTGACAATCCCAGTTCATACCCGATCAGCACCGCAACGTTCTTGTAGTTCTTGCTTAAATGCACGAGGTGGTTGAATTCAGAGATAGCAGGATAGTCGACAGGGTATGGCTTACCGGCCCAGATGATCTGTACCGGGTATTTAGGATTATTCAAAAGTGCTTCGAATCTTTGCTTATCAGTAGCTATCAAACCGGCGCGCTTGTAGCCGGCAAAGCGACGAGCCCATACTATGGTGAAAACATTCGGATCGAAGATCTTACCCGTTTGATCAGCCACAATTTCAAAGGCTCTCTTCTTCATCCATTTCTTGCGGTCGTCGAAAGCGTCATCCTTGTTATCTTCCCTGGCACGGTACAATTGCTTGTCGGCCCAGTATCTCCAATTCTGCGCGTTTGTAATGGATACAATTGGGCAGATGTCATCATACTTGCCCCACATATGCCTGGAAACTTCACCATGCAATTGAGAAACGCCGTTAGCGATCCTTGCGAAGCGCAGTGCAGCCAAAGAGTGATTGAACTGGTCATCCGGCATGCCCGTAAGCGTCTTCACTTCATCAACGGTAAGGCCGCAGAAGTAACTCATTTTGTGGCATAGGTAGATATCGTGTTTTTCATTACCTGCTTCTTCAGGGGTATGGGTCGTGAATACGAGGCGCTTCCTTACTTCTTCGATATCCTGGTTGTACTTTCTATATAAGTAGAATGCTGCAGAAAGACCATGTGCCTCATTCAAATGATAAACTTCAGGCTTGAATCCAATCTCGTCAAGCAACTTCGCTCCTCCAACACCCAACAAAATGAATTGTGCTACTTTGGTTGCCACATTGGCATCATACAAGCGGTGGGTGATGGTTTGAGAGATATAATCATTCTCAGGAATGTCCGTCGTCATCAGGAACAGCGGGGCTGTGTTGAAAACATGGGGAGGAAGGTACATGACCTTTACCCACACAGGATGTTCGTGAATGGTCACTTCAAACTGGATCCCGGTATCTTCCAGAAAGCTGTAGATCTTTTCCATCCAGGTGACCTGCAAGGTTTGATCCTGGTTGCGGGTTTGATCGTAATATCCATATTTCCAGAGAATACCGATTCCGACGAGGTTTTGGCGCAATTCGTAGGCACTGCGCAAATGTGATCCGGATAGAAATCCAAGACCGCCACTGTATATTTTCAAAGGCTGGTGAATGGCGAATTCCATGGAGAAATAAGCCACTCTCTTTGAATAGCGTTCATCAACAGGATAAGGCAATTTAAATGCTCGAAAATTCATCGACTTTAATTTTAGAATCTGTGCAAAATAAAGGAATTTGAGAGAATGTGTATCAATTACACGATGTTGTGACGATTTATTTAGATAAAGACCTCTTTTTACTTGTTTTGGTCTTTTCCTTCTTCCGGTTATAAGTTCCATCAAAAGAGCAATCAAGTCCACGTCTCGAACCGCAGCCACCTCCCTCCTTCACGGTTATGGTGTTGCCCGAAAATTGTACGCTTAATTGACAAGGGTCGCCGCTTTGCCGGTAGACAGCCCTGTTTGAAGCTGTCAGCAATAATGTTCCCTTGACCTCTCCTGAGCAGTCTCCCTTCTCGATATGAATAAAGAATAACAGCTCATTTGAACTTCTGCCATCGCGAATGGAAATGTAATTCTTTTTGTCTTTCACGTAATCGGCGGAAAACCTGTGTTTCCGTGCAAACGTGTCAATGGGATTAATTACTTCGGCAACGTTGTTCAAGGGATTTGTCAACAGCAATGTGAATTGTTTCGCCTCCGGAACGTATTGGTAAACTTCCCTGCCTTCGGCAACATCACCCATGCGTTTCTTCTGGGTAACGGATTTAATAATCGCGTTTGACTTATCGATGCTGCTCAACTGAGAGGTAGTGCCATCGTCGTCCGGAACGAGAAAGGGAAAAGCGATATCAAATTGATCGTTCGTGAATGGCATTAACAAAGCAACTTTCCTGCCTGCACCAATTGCCTTTACGATGTAGTAGCTGGTATTTTTTGGCGCCTTTACTCTAGCCATAGCGATGTACCGAACTTTACTACCTTTTCCGAATAATTTGTTTTTGAGGCTGTCCGAAATAAACTTTGCGAATTCGGCTGAGCGAATAACCGTAGTGTCCTTATTTGAGAGGAGGTCTGCGTCGGAAAGCTGGTAGGCCATCTGCTCTTTAGGAAAGAGGCTGGCGAACTTTTCGTAGGAGAATCCATTCTCTTCCTCTTTTCCGCTTCTACAGGACCACAAAAGAATCATCAACAAAACAACTCCGGTTCTTATCATAGCAGGACATTTCTACAAAGTAAAGGAAAACTGCCTGTATTCGATTTCTTGTCCGTTCCAGGTATATTTTTTAGGTTTGTCTAAATTTTAAATTAGTCCAGGTGAATTTTACTACCAGTGAAGAGAACTATTTAAAAGCCATCTTTCATTTGCAGGAGAAAGAAGGAACGGTTACTACCAATGCTCTTGCTGAAAAGTTGCAGACAAAGCCTGCTTCCGTCACCGACATGATGAAGAAACTTAATAGCAAGCGACTCTTACATTACAAACCCTACTATGGCTTTTCTCTTAGTACCGAGGGTAAAAGGATCGCATTATTCATCATCCGAAGGCACAGGCTTTGGGAATATTTTTTATCTGAGAAGCTGAAGTTCGACTGGAACGAAGTGCACCTGCTAGCGGAAGAATTGGAACATGTGAGCAGTAAGCAACTGATCGACCGCCTTGACAAATACCTCGGCTATCCCCCGTTTGATCCGCACGGAGACCCCATACCTGACAATAAAGGCAAGATCAAAAGCTTGAACAAAGTGTCCGTGCTGGAGTTGCCGTTCAACCATGCAGCGCAGGTAAGGCAGGTTACCAACCAGTCGAAAGAGATGCTTGAGATATTGGAACATAAGAATATCACTATCGGCACGAAACTCGAGGTGAAGAAGCATTTTCATTTCGACCATTCTGTGGAAGTGAAGATCAGAAATACAACAGTCACGATCAGCGAGCAACTGGCGAAAAACATATTAGTAACGTATGAACCACAGTCATAACTACAATTCATTAAGCGAGGTCCATCAAACTGTGGATACCACTTCCCTGCACAAACCGGTATGGAGAAGGATTCTTTCTTTCTTTGGCCCGGCTTATCTTGTCAGCGTGGGTTACATGGACCCCGGCAACTGGGCGACGGACCTTGCAGGTGGCAGCAAGTTTGGATATAAGCTCATCTGGGTTTTGTTGTTGAGTAACCTGATGGCTCTTTTGCTGCAGAACTTATCGGCAAGGCTCGGGATTGTTCGCGGCAGGGACCTTGCGCAGGCGAACCGGGAGACCTATCCCAAATACGTCAACTACAGTCTGTATGGGCTCGCAGAAATTGCCATTGCGGCCTGCGATCTCGCTGAAGTGCTGGGGATGGCCATTGGTATTCAACTATTGACAGGGATCCCGTTGCTATGGGCCGTTCTTATTACAGTATTCGACACCTTTCTATTGCTGGTGCTGCAGCGCCTCGGGATGCGTAAAATGGAAGTCTTTATCGTTGGGCTTATCGCCATTATAGCCATCTCTTTTCTTATTCAAATCATCATGGCGAAGCCAGATATAGGGCAAGTAGCGAAAGGGCTGATCCCTACCATCCCGGGTAAGGCAGCGCTGTATATTGCAATCGGCATCATCGGCGCAACGGTCATGCCGCATAATCTGTATTTGCATTCTGCACTCGTTCAAACAAGGAAAATAAAACGGACAGAAAGCGGTATCCGGCGTGCATTGAGGCTCAACTTCGCCGACAGTGCAATTGCACTCAACCTCGCTTTCTTTGTCAATGCGGCAATTTTGATCCTGGCAGCTGCCGTTTTCTTCAAGACTGGCAGAACCGAAGTAGCAGAGATCAAGGAAGCTCACCAGCTACTATCTCCTATGCTGGGGTCGAAGGTTGCGCCGTATTTATTTGCAATAGCCTTGATTGCCGCCGGTCAAAGCAGCACCATCACGGGTACGCTGGCAGGCCAAATCGTCATGGAAGGTTATTTGCAATTACGTATCAATCCATGGATGCGGAGACTGCTGACCCGTGTGATCGCCATCATTCCTGCTGTTGTGGTTATCCTTGTCAATGGCGAAAAAGACATTAACAGCTTGCTGGTCTTAAGCCAGGTCGTGCTTAGCCTTCAACTTGGTTTTGCTATTATTCCCCTGATCCACTTTGTAAGTGATAAGAAAACAATGGGCATCTTCACAATTAAGCCGATCATCCAGATACTCGCGTGGCTAATTACGGCCGTTTTAGTTTACCTGAACATCCGCATGGTAATTGAACAGGCAAACAATTATTTTGTGAACAGTGACAACTTGTTTTGGAAAACGGTAATTGTGTTAGGAGGAATCGTCTTTGTGTTTTTGTTGGTCGTGGCTACTGTGTATCCCTTACTTACTCATAGAAGAGTAAAAGATGTTCCGCTACAGGTGCATAGAACCGAAAAAATGATAGAAGACATAAGCCTGCCCGTTTACAACCGTATTGCCGTCGCTCTTGACTTCAGCAGCCGCGACAGGCAGTTGATCGCACACGCAATCAGGCAATCGAGCGAGTTAACCCGGGTTGTTTTGATACACATTGTGGAGAGTGCCTCTGCTAAAATCCTCGGAACGGAAAGCGACGACTTTGAAACGAGGAAGGACCAGGAAAAGCTGGACGAATACGTAGCCTATTTAAAGCATAAGGGCCTCATGGCGGAAAGTGCGCTCGGTTTCCGTAACCGGCAGAAAGAGATCCCACGACTCGTGAAGGAAGCTAACGCCGATCTTTTGATCATTGGTGCGCATGGGCACAGTGGAGTGAAGGATTGGCTCTACGGTGAAACCATAGATGCGGTGCGGCACCGTTTGAAAATACCTGTGTTGATAGTAAGTTCCTGATTGCCTGACAGGAATTTATGCGATGAGTAATGAGTGATGAGTAATGAGTGGATAGGCGTTTTTGGACCATTTTAGGGATTAAGGGTTGCACTTTTGTCAACATATGCACTTGGTGGCCAGGTTGACAAATTGAGGGATTAAGGATTTAAGAGTCTTAAAGGGGGAGTGATTGAATTGATTGGATAAGCTCCGCCCGGATCCGGATGTGCAATTTTCAATGTTCGTTGTTCCATAGTCAAGTAAACTGGCCATCGGGTCTACCTCGGTAGTGCATCGGGTTGGCCTGGGGCGTGGTACGTCTTAGAGTACAGTTTGACCGCAGTTGGACGACAGGTGGACGACACTTCTCCAGCAAGTTAAGTTCCTATAAGGTTCTTATAAGGTACCTATAACGGGAGGGGAATGAAAAATGCAAAATAAAAAATGGGAAATCGATTCATTTTGCAATAGGTGCAGACAGATTTTACCAGCAGACAAGAATAGAAAAAAGATTTCGGAGAAGCAATGATTTAGTCGTCATTTTTGGGTTAATAATCCGGAGACTTTACAAACGCCAAACGAAAGCAATCAGCTACAATTAGACCAATAAGACAATCAACTCCATCGACTCAATCACCTCGATCAACCATCCAGCTGCCGCTACTTAATGCTCACATAAGTGAGCCGGCTAATCAAAGCCGATCTTAACGTTTATCAAACAATGCTATAACGACTTGTATAGGGTTGATGGGTACCTTTGCACGCATCACTTGCTCAATCCATGAAAAGAAGTTACACCATCCTCTATGTTGATGACGATGCCGACGATTTAGCCCTTATTTCAGAGGCGTTTGAAAAATTCACCGACCATCTTACTGTAATTCATGCTGGCAACGGCATGGAAGGGTTAAGTCTTCTTGAAAGAATGAATAAGGAGCATAAGCTTCCCTGTCTTCTTATCATCGACATTAATATGCCTATTATGGATGGCAAAGAAATGCTAAGGAAGTTGAGAGAAGAGGTTCCCTTTAAGGAGTTACCTGTAATAATGTTCAGCACATCCGACTCTTCGAGAGATCGGCAGTTTGCCGAGAACTATGATGCTGATTTTTTGTCGAAGCCTTCCACCTATAACGAATTGAAGGCGCTTGTGGGCCATTTTGTAAGCAAGTGCCGGATTGAAGTAGAGAAAACAGCTTAACCTTCACCTTATTTAGGCAGCAATAAACGAAAGGTTGCCCCCTTCCCTTCTTCACTTTCAGCCTTTATATAGCCATGGTGGTTTTCTACTACTTTTCTGGCGATCGCCAATCCTATGCCTGTCCCGCTATACTCGCTGTTGCCATGGAGTCGTTGAAACATGCCGAAGATTTTTTCAGCACTCGCGGGGTTGAAACCAATACCGTTGTCTTTCACTTCAATCATATAGAACAGCTTTTCCTGGTCAGAGGGTCCAACGCTCATACCCGACTCACTTCCCTTCACTTCCTTTGACGAAATCTCGATGTGAGAAGCAATGCCGGGCTTGCTATATTTTAAGGCATTGCTGATCAGATTCTGAAACAACTGTTGAATCTGCCGTTTGTACCCATTGATAACCGGCAAAGAATGAACTTCCACCGTCGCATTCTTATCCTTAACTACCATTTCAAGGTCCACTAATATCATCGAGACCTTATCGTTAAGGTTGATCGTTTCCGTCTCCCTCTTGTTGAAGCTCACGTGCGAATACTCAAGCAAATCGTCGACGAGACGTTGCATACGTTCCGCGGCGTTGGAAATACGCTCTAAGAGTCTCCTTTCGGATTCGTTTGGATGGTCCTGCATCCTTTCCGTCAAAAGAGTGGTAAACACCTGTATTTTCCGGATCGGTTCTTTCAGGTCGTGCGAAGCCGCATAGGAAAAGTCTTCCAGGCTTTCATTCGAACGCCTCAACTCTTCAATCAACTGTGTTTGCTGAAGCTCTGTTTCCTGCGCTTTCGTGACGTCAGTAAAAATGGTGATAATATTGTTGGCGTCGAGTTTAGAAACGGTAATTTCAATCCATCGCTTACTGTATTCGACGAAATACCTCACGAATTGAGGCTCACCGGTCTCCAGAGTCTTTACACAAAGCTGGAAATATTCCGACTTAACAATATTCGGCTCTATCTCCGTCGCCGTCTTTGACATGTAAATCTCGCGGGGAATGCCGACAAATCTAACCGCAGCGTCATTAGCGAGAATCGTTTTTCCATCAATCACTTCACCGGCCTCGTTCCTTATGATCTCAGTAACGGAAATACCGTTAGCCGAATGTTCCAGGATATTATCGAGTAGATTTTTTTGCTGTTCAAGTTGAATGAAATTTCTTCTCTGATCCGAAACGTCAATGAAAGTAGTCAGTATGCCATTTTCGCCAAACTTCGAAACCGAGACCTGGTACCACCCTTCGAGGTTTTTGTCTTTGTAAAAATATTCAAGAGTCTGACTTACGCCGGTATCGATCACCCGGCAGTTCAGATCAAACATGCCATTGTTCCTACTGGACGGAAAGATGGACAAATAACTTTTACCGATGACGTCAGATTCGGAGAGACCAAGTATTCGAGTGAATGCGTCGTTGATCAGAACAATTTCCAGGTCCGTTATTTTACCCTTCGCATTTCTAATAGCTTCGCAGGCAACGACGCCATTGATTGAAGTGTTTAATACGGCTTGGGCAAGTTGTTTTCCGTAAAGATCGGATTGCAAAATACTCATGTTATGGTAAGGGTTGCGTTAATGAAGTTACATTTATAAGGCCAGATGTAACCTACAATTGTCGTTGATGACGATGCCATATTTAACATGCAATCTTCGCTCCGCGTTCGGCTGCCGGCGGCAACGTTCCGTTAAAATAAGAATACAGTGTTACGATCAAGAACTTACAACTAAGTCGGTGCCGATAACATAGAAATAACGTGAGTAGACTGAAATCGGAGCGTTAATTATAGGTTCTTTGCACTCGCTTATTAAAGCAGGTGCAAAAACTCTGCCCTTAGTTTGGCACTGTTTTGTCTTTAGGAGCGGCAAAATCTGTTAGATGCCCAAACGCGGACCAATAATAATAGTTGAAGATGACCGCGATGACCAGGAGGTCTTGAAAGAAGTATTTGAGGAACTCCAGATTCCAAATATGTTGTATTTCTTCACTTCCTGCGTGGAAGCACTGAACTACCTGGTCACAACTGTGGAAAGACCATTTCTCATCATTAGTGATATAAATGTTCCAGCGATGAGTGGGATTGAATTGAAGCAAAAGATCAACGAGAGCGATTTTTTAAGGAAAAAGAATATCCCTTTCATTTTTTTGAGTACGAATTCAGAAACCTCTACGGTTTCAAAAGCATTCGAATTGCTTGCGCAGGGATATTTTGTCAAACCTTTACGATTGGGAGAAATAAAAGAAATGGTGGCGAAGATTGTCGATTATTGGATGACCTGTAGCCGCCCGGTAGAGTAAAGCAAGAAATCAGACGATTAAAAAGCCCCGTGATGGCGGAGCTTTACGTCGTATGGTCCAGTTCGCTAGCCCTGGTGTGCAACCGGATATGGGTGAACGGCTTGTGCCGTTTTACAATCCAAGTCCTGGCAATTTCGTTTAAGGTTACGGGTTTTCCATGCCGTCCGAATGCGATACCTGTAAATTTCCCGCCGATGAACACCTTTCTCTTCATCAAGACATTTTCCAAATACAAGGGACCAGGATTGTAACTTGAAAGAAACCAGTGCAGCCTAGTTCTTCCTTTGGAACGAAAAGTGGGCAGTGAACACTCTTGACATAACATTCCGTTTTAACCGGAAGGTATCTGAATATCCACTACCAGCACCGTTAGTTACAGACCACTGTAATCGGCCCGCTTATAGTTCTACCGCTGAAATATGGTCAAGACTCCTATTTCGAATCAGGCAACTGAAAAAGGCACGTACTTGCTTCTTGTAAAATATTGGTCTGTTATTGCCTTTGGATCGTCCCAGTTCATTGTCAACACTTTTTGCAGAACTGCTTTGAGTGACGAGTATTCTTCCGGTTTTACGATGTACAGATTTGCTCCGTAACCATATGCAGACTGTATGGCGAGGTCGTCGTCGTTGATTGAGAATACGACAATCGGCATTGAGTCGTAAGCCCGCTGCTCCCTGATATCTTTGATGCACTGGACGCCATTTTTGCAAGGCATGCCCAGATCAAGGAATAACAGGTCGGGTAGATAACTTTCCAGGAGCTGTACCAGTTTGTCGCCGTCGTGAACGGCACTAAAACTAACTGAAGGTTCCACCTCTTTTAATGCCCTTCCGAAGAAGAAGCAGTGCTCCAAATTATCCTCCGCTAATACGATCGAACTAACCATTTTTTCTCTTTATTTGCTTCGTCAATACAATTCGCATACCGATTACCCAATAAGCAAGCGGTTTAATCGGAACAGGTCACTACAAAATTGACGGCAGTTTTTGAGGCTCAGCAAGATCATTCGTTCTCAAGACCATACAAAAAGAATCAGATTTATATTATACCTCCTCCCGATAAAGCTACCGTTTAAAATTTGTGGAATTTGATGTTCAGGCGCAACAATCTTGCTGTTCAAAAGGACTAAAATTGCTTTTGAAAGTAATCTTCGTAATACAATAAGGAACCAAACCTTTTTTAGAATTCCACTATAAAACCAATCGTAGGCAATACATTCCCATCCACGTTGTCCAATATGTATGGAATCGCATTACTACCATCAATCTCAACCGGTTTTCCGTCGGTTGTAATAAACGTGGTGTTGTCGCTATTCCGCCTGAAGGTGTATTGAGGCGTGCCTGCGCTTTTTGCTGCATAGAAGTTCTGAACATCGAGGAACAGGTCAAAAGTAGCTCTCCTGAAGTTCCATTTTTTGTCCACTCTTATGTCGGCCGAATTGAAAGCCTTTAGTCGCCGCGTATTGACGAATGTATAGTTCAAAACCCCTGTTCCGAGCGTGAGGTAATTTGCGCGGCTTGCGCCAAGGTCAAACGGGGTATAGGGTGCAGAGCCCTGGTAGCGGAACTTCAAACCAAGTTCCCAATCTTTAGGAAGTTTATATCCCATGGTGTAACTAAGCAGGTGCCTGTTGTCCCATGTCGCAGGTGCCAACTTTCCATCCAGGCCTGTAAACTCGCTACGGTAGAATGTATAACTGAGTAAGCCAAAGAAATGCTTCGTAAGCTTTTTTTGAGCAAACAGTTCAAATCCGTAAGCACGCCCTTTGCCGTTTTGTTCCACCGGTTCATTTCCAATGGCACCAAACTCGGTTCCTTTGTTGGCAAGGCTTATCCCATCGGTAATGCTTACGGGATAGTCGCTATACCATTTATAGAATCCTTCAAAGGTCATGCGAAAATCGCTGTTAGGTAAGTACTCAAACCCACCGGCAGCATGGGTGCTTCTAATATACTGGCCGGGATTCAACAATACTCCGGAAGCGTCTGCATAAGCAATTTGGGTATAGCTCGGCAAGCGATAATACAAACCGTAGCTGGCGCTTGCATTTAGTTTTTGCGAAAGAGAATAACTCAGACTGATGCGGGGACTGAATTGCTTCAACGGGTTCTGTTCTCCATTCTCGAGGCTGTTGGCGTCGGCCCTCACTCCGCCACTTAAAGCCAACCGGTCATTGAAGAACCGCCTGCCGGCCTGTATAAAGGCGCCGTAGCGAAGAAAATTCTTTTGGGACGTACTCTTGAACTCAGTCTTCGGCTGAATGACGTTACCGAGGCTATCTTTTAGTTCAGGGCGAAACACCTGGTCGAACTTGTTGTCAAACTGTACGTATTGGGCGACAAGGCCATAGGTAATTTTCCAGACGCTCCTGTTTTTTGTGACATCAAACCTTAGCTTGTTCTCCGTCTCGTTACTCCTTATCAACAGCGTTCTTTCTGATTCGACGGGTTTCTGGTTGTCCATGAACTTATCAACTGTATTATCTAAAGTGTTACGACTGATCGAAAGGTTCCAGTACCCATTATTGATGAGCCGTTTCAGAGTCGCGCCGATTGTATAAGTCCACTGGTTGATGTTAGGACTGCTGCTGATGGCATACAGTTTTTCAGGAGTGGCATTCCGGGGAGCGGCAAAGCGGAATTCGTCAATGGCCCCAATACCAAGGACATTTAGCGTCGTCTTGTTGTTAATGCGGGTCGTTGTCTTGAATTGGAAATCCCAGTAGTTAGGCCTGATAGGCAAGTCAAGTGTTTTGAACAAGAACTCCAAATAGCTCCTCCTTGCTGAAGCAAGAAAGGTCGTTTTCTTTGACAATGGGCCGTCGAATGTTGCGGCTACCTCGGTTCCGCTCAATCGTATATTGCCCTGGAGCCTTTTGGTATTGCCCGTCTTTTGCTTAAACTGGAAGACACTGCTCAGGGCATTATCGTATCGTGCATCGAAGGCGGACGTACTCAGTTTCACTTCTTCAATAAAGCTAACGTTGAGGATTCCCTGCGGACCGCCGCTGCTACCCTGGGTTGTGAAGTGATTGATGACGGGCGTTTCAATACCATCCAGGTAAAATACATTTTCTGAAGGGGAACCGCCCCTGATGATGATGTCGTTCCGGAAGCTACCGCCTCCTACTCCTCCACCAACGCCGGGCAGCGACTGAATCACTTTGCTGATGTCAAAGTTGCCGCCGGGGTTTGCTTTAATTTCTTCTGTTGTTAAACGTTGAATACTTAACGGGCTCTCAAGTGTGGCGGCTCTTGCAGAGCCTCTTTTCGCGGTGATTGTTACACCTTCCAATGCTTTTACCGCTGCTTCCATTTCCACGTTCAAGTTGGTTATGTTACCTGTTGTAAGCACTATGTTGGAAAGTGTTTTCAACTGGTACCCCACTCCCGAAAAACGAAGGGTATAGCTTCCGGGGTGAACGCCCGTCAACCTGAAATTACCGGCCGTATCCGAAAGGGTGGTAAGATTGCCCGGATCGACATTTACCGTTATACGGACTAAGGGGCTTTGAGTGTTCTTGTCGACTATGGTTCCGGAAACGGTGGTTTTGTCCTGTGCGCGAACCGCCGGAGTAAATAAAAAGAATATAGATGAAAGGCAGATTAACCTCCCTGAATTTGCGATTTGTTTCAACATTTGGCCATAAAAGTATTGAGAGGCGGGTTATGATACGATGACACAGTGATAAAACAACCGAAGGACAAAACTGTTGGGTAAAGGTCGTCGGGGAAGGAACCCGTGGGATCTTTAACAGATGACGTTTCCTCTTTGAGAACTCTTTTGTGCATACTGGCCCGTCAAGAAGGGGCAGTGTCAGCTGCATGGCCCGGCAGACTGTCCAAAGATGAAAAAACCGGGCCTTAAGCCCGGTGCAGATTAAATTAAATTAGATTGGTTGATTGGTCCGACGGTTCTGAAAAAATCTTAGGCCAAGGGACTACCTGATTTTGTTCAAACTGTGTTAGCATTTTTTACCCAAGGCCAGTTCTCGTCTTTTCGAGTTGAACCTTTGGTGTCTTTTTATCGCCTTGAACACCCAAACAAGCCAAATTATTACAAGAGCAGGATAGGCGACGATAACCCCATAGTTGTAATAAAAACCTTCATTCCATTCGAAATGATGGAAATGCATAACGGCACGGGTCATGCCGCAGCCCAGGCATTCAAAATTGAAGAATAGCTTTGAAGGACAAATCTCAAAACCGGTATGGTCGAGGAAGTCGGCCGGCAAGACCCAAAGGACTACAGGAAAAAGAATCAAACAAAACAGCCATACCAGATTTACCTGTTTATATTTCGTTGCCGGGTTGACGATATTAATAAGTGCCATGATGAATAAAAAAACCAAACCCGTAGCAAGTTTGGTTTTGAGGTGAAATAATGTAAGGTTTACTCAGTGTATTCTTTCATGTGAACAAATGAATGAATAACTCCAGGTAACCAACATAAAACATACAAAATCAGGTTGGTAACCCATTTACTACCTTTCCAGTCGTCGCTGATTCCCATTAAAAGCCAGCACCAGCCTAAGATAGCCAGAAGGATCCAAATTCCCTTTGAGAACTTTTGTCCTTCACCTTTCATTAGTTGCTTTTTCAATTTGGCTTGAGCGATTTTCAGGGAGACAACTTGCGGCAGACTGAGCTTCCTGCCGGTGAGTTTCTCAATTTGTTTCGGAGTTAAACTAAGAAACTGCTGAATCGTGTTGACTTGATCTTTCGGCAAAGAAAATTCGGACTTGCTATCCTTTAAAGCTTCATATCCGAATGGAAGCACGGTGGCGGCCTCAGATTTCACCAGGCCAATGACGCAGAAAAACAGTAGAAACGTAAACTTTCTCATCCTAATCGTTGGTTTTAGTTAAAAAATTGATTGTCAACAAATATATTGGTTTATGAAGTAAACTATAATTTTTAATAATAAAAAAGTTTTGGTAGTTATTAGTGCAATTCGTTCAAACCATTAGAAGTGAATAACGTGATTATAATCAACCTGATCAGAAAGCCAACTTGCCTTGTCTTTGAAAGAGGTTAACGCCATGCCTACTACCATTAATGCACCCGATGTTTTAGAAGAAACAAACCGATAGTCAGCAATACATATCTACTCGACTTAAAATTTAATCGGGGCGCGTTATTAGATGAAGATCAATTGTATATCGAGAAAGCATAAATCAAGAGAGGTCAATAAATTTCAGTCAGGTATAGTTCTACTACAAAGAAAGACCCCGGCTTTTAATTCGAAGGTCCGGGTTCTTTTATTGAACGAGTGAAGTAGCTATAGTCGCGGGTTTTACAAAACCGCCCTGTACTTCTCTACTTTATTATTCCTCCAGATAATATATAGTCCGGCAGGCAAGTTTCTTTTGAAGGCGGCGATATCATCAATCTTTTTATAATAAAGGAGTTGTCCGACGCTATTGAACACATAGGTCTGGCTGATAGCATTGGCGTCAGTTGGTTGCAGCACTTGTGAATCTTCAGCGCTCGCCCTGTCGGTCGAAGCGTTTCCCTTTCCACCACCTTTTGCCTTAGGAGGAAGGACCGATTGTATGAAGATCGGCTTTGCCGCATAGTTGAATTGAACCGTTCCCCCGGAGGTACCGGTAGTGGTGCTCATCATGTCGCTGCCGTCGTCCATAAATTGCCTGATTTTGTAACTGCCGGAAGCAATGGGTAGGCTTATAGTGCCGGTTCTCTCGGCAAACGTGGCGCTACCAGACGAAATGGTTGTGATTTCTTCGCTCCACAGGGCGATCATGAGGCTATCGTTGCTCTGGTTCTTGTACCTGTAGGCATAAACACCCGGCAAGTTGGTTGCAATAGAATCGTAGAACACGTAGTCCCTGAATTCATTGTACTGGGCCATGTAGTCTCCCTGTCTAGAACGTACGATCGTAGTTGGGTCATTATCTATTGGCTGTGACATTAAACGCATCGTCGCAAACTGGCTGCTGTTATTGTTTGAACCGCTTTCCGGCCAATCCTGGGCGAGCCTGTAGTAGGTTGCCCTGTCCACTCCTGTTGCAGCCATGGTAAGCATTCCTCTTACCATCCAGAAACCTCCCACTGACTCGCGGTCATAGGAACCAAATTGTCCGGCACGTAATGGAGAACCGGCATTCTGGTCCCATCCCCACTCGCTCACAAACACCTGGGCCTTTGGAGCAAAGTTCTCGACGGTCCAAACAATCTTCTTGAGTTGTGGGATCATACCCTGCTCTGGTGGTAACCCGCCGGTGTTACCATAGCCATATTGACCTTCCGCACTGCTATAAATATGAACGTTCACCACATCAAACGGCACATCAATGCTGCCATCAGCCCTGTAGCCTCTCAATTCCCTCGAGGTTTCAATAGCTGATAAGATTTGATCTGGTTTATCGGTAGCTAACCCCGAAGCTGCGTAGAGAATGGAAGTGTCGGCCTGTTTGACGCCTGTATTGTTGTAGGCGCCCTTGTTTCCATCGTAGGCCATGGACCAATGGTAGAATAACGTGCGGCCATTCCAAAATCCATCATAATTGCCCCACCAGGCGTCTGGTTCGTTGGAACTTTCTATGGCATTGTAAACCCCATACCCCTTCAACATCCTTTGCCCAGGTTGTACAGGGTAATCGGGCACAAGTGCATTGCTACCGCCGCGGGACGCGTAAACAAATGTTCCCTTTGCAGCACGCACATGAGCTGCATAAGTATTTCTATTCGGAAGTGCATTGTCGGCGAAGAATATCGGGTTGACAGAGCTTTGCGATTTGTAAAAGGTAAGCACATCGCCCGCAACGAAACCAAGGCTACCACCCACATTATAGGTTCTGTTCTGGCCAACCAGTGTTGAGGAAAAGCTCTCCGGTGTTTCCGTGATATTTACCTGCGCACCATTTTTATAGACAAACCATTTTCCATAGTTCTGTTCGTCTGTTCCCTTTGTTTCCGTTACAGTCATCTGCACCTGTCCCCAGGAACCATAGTCTTTGTATGCCACTACGGTACCACGTATGTACCTGTTGGGAAAATCGTCAATAACATTCCAGGAGGCTAGCTGATCGGCATACTGACCCGAAAGCGCCTTCCAGGTGAAAATGCCGGGAGACCAGCGGTGCAGCATGGAAAATGCGCTATCGACGGAGTAGCGGTCCGTACCCAATTCCCCCTCAAATCTCCAATTGCCAGCGGTATCAGTCACCTGGTAGGGATAGTCATAAATACGAAGCGCGCCGGTTTTGATGCCCAGCGACTTCACTACATTTAATTTGGCATCATTCATAAGGTCCCAGGAGTGACCTTGTGCGCCGGCGAGCCATCCCAACGGACGCCTTACTTTCTTATTTGCAGCAGAGGGCGTGGAATAGGTGCCATAGATCTCCACTTCGCTGCCAAACATGTAATTTTTAGAAGTAGTACGAAGTACGACCCTTGCCACTTGTGAAGGACTTGGGTTTTTGTAGGTAAACGACTGGTTAGCCCCACCGGTAAACGTACCGATCTGCTTTTCTGAAAAATTCTTTGAAACGACGATCACCTGGACTGTGCAAGTGTCTGGCGTACCTATATAGATTTTCACGCTTGACACGCTGGCCTTCCACGGAAAAAGGTCAAAAACTATTTCGTGTTGCTTATACAGTTTAGGTCCGGCCGGTGAGTAGTTGATGGCAGTATTTCCGTCAATCAACTTGTCAGCCCTATCCTGCTGCGAATTGTCCTGGTAAATGTAATTGGAAGTGATAGGAATTTTTGGCTGGCTAAATGCGGATAGCCCACAGGCCAAAAGCACTGTTGAGGTAAGTAATTTCATAGGTATTGTTAAGGCCGGCAAGATATATATTTATTATATAATTCCTAATGACTTGCGAAATTTAGTTACGCACACCTCAAAAAACTAAATTCAAATCATCTTTCGAAGGCTTTCATCCGACTAAATTCCTCCCGCGATACTCTAAATACCGTGCCGTGTCTCGCTCCTGTGGGAAAACTTATCTTATCAGAAACATCCGTCCAATGGACAAGGTCGCGGGATCATACCGCACCATATTTTTGGACCCTGTACTTGTCAAAGTAAACCAACCATGTACCGTTAATTTGGATGGCGGTGGGTCCCTCAGCCCAATAAGAGCCCGTAATGGATGGGCCGGGTTTCGAATAGGGTCCGACTAGTTTCGTTGCAGTGGCTATGTGGATGTTCTTCTCAACAGGAGCCCGTGTTTCGTTTTTCAGGAACATTAGCCAACGGCTACGGTCCCGAACAATAGAAGCATCAATTGCGCTGAAACCGGGATCGTATAACAATTTGGTTGGGGCGAACTTCCTGAAGTCTTTTGTGGTTGTGTAATAAATGCGGTGGTTATAGCCGTTTTCGGCTGCCGTATCTTTTTGAGGAAAGCGACCGCCAATGGTGGTAGCCCAACAAATCATGCAGTCTTTAGCAACAGGATCGTACGTAATTTCAGGCGCCCAGGTATTGCGGGCAGAGTCCTCGTGCTCCATTACCGGAATAAATTGCTGCGCCGACCAATGAATCAAATCTTTTGAATAAGCATATCCAATTCCCTTATCGTTCCAGCTCACCGTCCACACCATGTGATAGTTACCATCAGCACCTTTAATGATGCAGGGATCTCTGAATAGCTTGTCCTTGCTGACTGTAGGTTTCAGAATTATACTATCGTTGAACAAGGCATTCCATTTATAGCCATCCTCGCTATAAGCATAATGCAAACCATCTCCGTTTCCTTTGAAATAGCAAAACAGGTAGATGCTGTCGGTCGTTTGTGAGTTCAAGGTCAGCGACAGCATAAAGCCAATAAGGGATAGGAGAATATTCTTCATAATGTTTACCGGGCAAGCGTAACACTCATCAATCCTATCACGACATCGTTCGTCACAGCTTCCAGATGAAGGGCTTTCAGTTGCTTCGAGGGATTTAGCGGCATATCGAGTACCGTCGCCGCGCCTCCGTCGATTCCACGATTGCTAAAACCTTTTATAGTGGTGAAGTGGTCAAAAGACCGGGTATCTTCACCCGTTTTCAAATAAACCCTGAGGGGTTTCGGCGCGCTTGTAGTAAAAGCGAATCCGTCTTCGTAATAATCCTGCTCTATGGGCCACCAATTCTCGGGGTTTCTCAACTCTAAGGTGTCGAATGTGTTATCAGTGTATTCTACAATGATCTCTCCGTTTACCATTCGACTCTGCATTGGGTTGGTAGAACCGGCCATGAGAAAATAAGCATGTGCGGCTTTACCGGTGAGCCGAATGGAAATTTGTTTGGGATAATTGTCCCATTGCGAGGTGAATACAATATTATTAGAACCTGCCATTGACGGTGTTGTGAAAGGAACATCACCATTTACTACAATTTCATTCTTCTCTCCTGCCCTCTTTCGTAGACCTCCGTCGTCGATAGTGACTGTTGTTAGTGGATAGGCCCAGTTGCCAATTCCCTGTGTCGGTAATTGCAGCGTGGTTGTCTTTGGCCGTGGTGAGAGGTATTGATTTTTAAAGATGTTGTTTACTTCGTCGTTGAAGTATCTAGTAAGGTCAATCTTTTCGAATCTGGACGAAGGCGTTTGGGGAACCGGACCACTGATTGGTTTTGTGACCCGGAAGGAGACCGGCATCCAGTATACAGCCTCTCCTTGTTTTAATTTAATGAAGAAGGTCTTTGGACCGTCTTTGGCATTTACCCTCGAGGTAAATCCATGAGATGACAGTACTGGCTTTGTAACGGCATTCTGTGGATCAAAATACGTTAGGAACAATGCATCTTTAGTGATTAAACTTACATTGTCTCCCTGTTTATAATCTTTGTTGAAAGGAATGCTTTCTGGTTGTGAC
>Ga0157372_10002351_pt1 | contig 20462 bp, 15 predicted proteins | sample C55metaG_FD_115307 | JGI IMG/M metagenome (GOLD analysis project Ga0157372, IMG submission 115307) | Corn rhizosphere microbial communities from Kellogg Biological Station, Michigan, USA - C5-5 metaG | ecosystem: Host-associated > Plants > Roots > Rhizosphere > Soil | place: USA: Michigan... | reverse complement strand
TTCCACCAGCCACGTCGGCTCCACTTCGAAGGCCGTTGCGTAAAGGTCGCGCAGGTCTTGCGGAATGCGGTCGATGCGGGCCAGCGAGCCGTCGAAGTACTTCAGGTCGGCGACGATCACTTCGTCCCACAGGCCACGCGCCTTCAGGTCGCGCACCAGGTAGTCGTTGACCACCGTGAATTCGCCCGACAGGTTCGACTTGACGTACAGGTTCTGGTACGTCGGCTCAATGCAAGCGGACACGCCGATGATGTTGGAGATCGTTGCCGTCGGGGCGATCGCCACGCAGTTCGAGTTGCGCATGCCGAACTGTTTGATACGGCCACGCAGGCTGTCCCAGTCCATCGTCGACGACATATCCGTTTCCAGATAGCCGCCGCGCTCTGCGGCCAGCAGCTTGAGCGAGTCTTGCGGCAGGATGCCGCGATCCCACAGCGAGCCCTTGTAGCTGCTGTAGCGGCCACGCTCTTCAGCCAGCTCGGTCGACGCCCAGTAGGCGTAGTAGCACACGGCTTCCATCGAGGTATCGGCAAACTGCACCGCTGCATCGCTGGCGTACGGCACACGCAGCACGTGCAGCGCGTCCTGGAAGCCCATGATGCCCATGCCAACCGGACGGTGGCGCAGGTTGGAGTCACGTGCCTTCTTGACCGCGTAGTAGTTGATGTCGATCACGTTGTCGAGCATGCGCATGGCCGTGCGCACGGTCTTCTTCAGCTTCTCGTGATCGAGCACCACGCTGCCGGCCGCCTGCTTGATCAGGTGAGCGACCAGGTTGACCGAACCCAGGTTGCACACGGCGATTTCGCTGTCGTTGGTGTTCAGCGTGATTTCCGTGCACAGGTTGGAGCTGTGCACCACACCCACGTGCTGCTGCGGGCTGCGGATGTTGCACGGATCCTTGAACGTGATCCACGGGTGGCCGGTTTCAAACAGCATGCCCAGCATCTTGCGCCACAGTTGCAGCGCCGGCATCTTCTTGAAGAGCTTGATCTCGCCGCGCGCGACCTTGTCCTCATAAGCCAGGTAGGCCTGCTCGAATGCCTTGCCAACCTTGTCGTGCAGGTCCGGGCAGGTCGACGGCGAGAACAGCGTCCACTCGCCACCTTCCATCACACGCTTCATGAACAGGTCGGGAATCCAGTTCGCCGTGTTCATGTCGTGCGTGCGGCGGCGGTCGTCGCCAGTGTTCTTGCGCAGTTCCAGGAATTCTTCGATGTCCAGGTGCCACGTTTCCAGGTACGCGCAGACGGCGCCCTTGCGCTTGCCGCCCTGGTTCACGGCCACGGCCGTGTCGTTGACCACCTTCAGGAACGGCACCACGCCTTGGCTCTTGCCGTTGGTGCCCTTGATGTGCGAGCCGAGTGCACGCACGTTGGTCCAGTCGTTGCCCAGGCCGCCGGCAAACTTGGAGAGCAGCGCGTTTTCCTTCAGTGCCTCGTAAATGCCATCCAGATCATCCGACACGGTGGTCAGGTAGCACGACGACAGCTGCGAACGGCGCGTGCCCGAGTTGAACAGCGTCGGCGTGCTCGACATGAAGTCGAACGACGACAGCAGCTGGTAGAACTCGATGGCACGGGCTTCACGGTCGATTTCGTCCAGCGCCAAGCCCATCGCCACGCGCATGAAGAATGCCTGCGGCATCTCGATGCGGGTTTCGTTGATGTGCAGGAAGTAGCGGTCGTACAGCGTCTGCAGGCCGAGGTAGTTGAACTGGAAGTCGCGCGAGGCGTCCAGTGCCGCGCCCAGGCGGGCCAGGTCGAACTGCGCCAGCTTGTCGTCGAGCAGCTCGGCGTTGATGCCGCGCTTGATGAACTGCGGGAAGTAGTCGATGTAACGCGCGCCCATTTCGGCTTGCGTGACTTCTTCGCCGAGGATCTCGCGGCGGATCGTGTGCATCAGGATGCGCGCCGTGAGCTGGCTGTACGCCGGGTCCTTTTCGATCAGGGTACGCGAGGCCAGGATGGCCGAGTCGTACACCTGCGTCATCGGCACGCCTTCATACAGGTTCTTGACCGTTTCCTTGAGGATCGGCTCCGGGTCCACCGCTTCGCCCAGACCTTCGCAGGCCGAGACGATCACGTTGCGCAGCGCTGCCATGTCCAGCGGGCGGGTGATGCCGCCGTCGGTCACGTTCAGGCCGATGAAGGCCGGTTGCTGCTGGGTTTCGCCGGCTTGCGCGCGCTCCTGGGCGCGGCGCTCGCGGTACAGCACGTAGGCGCGGGCCACGTCGTGCTCGCCCGAGCGCATCAGGGCCAGTTCCACCTGGTCCTGCACGTCTTCGATATGGAACGTGCCGCCGTTCGGGCGGCTGCGCAGCAGTGCGCGCACGACGTTCTGTGTTTGTTGGTCGACCAGCTCGCGCACACGCGCGGAAGCAGCACCCTGCCCGCCATTCACGGCGAGAAAGGCCTTGGTCATGGCCACGGCGATCTTCGAAGGCTCGAAGCTCACCACGGCGCCGTTACGGCGGATGATCTTGTAGTCCGCGTAGCCAGTGCTGGGGGCAGCGGCCGTGCCGCCAGCGCTTTGCGCAAATTGGGAGGGGTTGGCGGTGCCGGAGTGGATTTCTGGTTGGGCCGTCTGCATGTGGACTCCTGTTGAACCGTTCGTTTTATTGGCTCGCCGACGGGTGAAACACCCTTGGCGAACCCTTGCGCCATGCGGAGAAATGAGACGGAAAAGACCCTTGCCTTTTCTCAGCTCCCAAGCGTCGGCTTGACCCGCCGTACGCCCGCCCCCGCGTGGCGCCGAAATAAGAATCCCGGAAAGTCACCACTATATCTAGTGTGTTACCCCGGGATTGGCCCTAAGTATAGTGGATCGATCAAACAAGACCAGTCTTGACAGATGGCGTCGAAGGAGGGTTTTCTCAACCCAAATGCAGTGCCGCAAACCCGCGATCCCAGGCGGCACAACGGGTCGGCGGGACTGGCGTGCGGCGTCGCAATGACCGTCTCTTCAGAATAATTCTTTCTATCGACGCCGCAAGTTCAATAGACGTCACCTCATCCACGGTAGGGGCATGTGTGCGGCGCACTGCACCGGTGCACGCGTGCCGCGCCCCGGGGCATTCCTCCACATTCCCCCGCTCAAGAAATCCGAATAGCCGCATCAGCATTCTTGCCGCGGCTGTCACTTGAGCGACAGGCCCCCACCCTACGCTTCGGTCGCATTGCAGGGAGCGCAATCACAGCGGCAACACATCGCTGCGTACAACGACCGAGGAAATCGACATGGCCTGGAATCACCCCGCCCGCCGCCTGCTGACGGCCGCGCTGAGCACGACCGTCGCCACGACGCTGGCGACCACATTGACCGCATGCGGCGGTAGCGACAGCAGCCCCATCGCCAATCAGGGCAACACGGATACACCGCCCCCCAGCGCCAGCAAGAAAGTGCTGATGGTCGGGGTAGACGGTGCCACCTATGCGCAGGTGCAGAGCGCGCTCCTGCAGCGCAGCTTGCCGAACCTGGGCGCCCTGGCGGTGATGCCGGCTTCGACTGGCGGCACGCTGGGCACCACCACCGCCCAGCCGCCGCTGGACACGCCAAGCTGGGCCACCGTGCTGACCGGCACCTGGCAGAACCGCCACAGCGTGACGGACGACACCGTCACCACCCTGGCCGCCCCGAGTGTCTTCAGCTACGCGCGCGGCGCCGCCAAGGCGGCCGGCACCACGCAACGCCTGGGCGCCGCCGTCAGCTCGGCCACGCTGCCCGCGCTGCTCAAGGCGGATCAGCAAGCCGGCAATCTCGACACGCTCGTCGATTGCGCCCAGGTGGACACCTGCGTGACGCAGAACAGCGTGAAGCTCGTGCAGTCCGGCTACGACGTCGTCTTCGCGCAATACACCGCGCCGGCCGCCGCCGCGCTGGCTTCGGGCCTGCAAAGCGATGCATACACCGCTGCGCTGGCCAACGTCGACCAGGCGATCGGCACACTGCAGGCCGCCATCAACCAGCGCCGCACCGCCAACCCTAACGAAGACTGGCTCGTTGTCGTCACCACCAGCCACGGCCTGGACACCACGGGTGCCACCACGTCGGCGCCGACGCTGGAAAACCGCACCGCGTTCATTGCACTGAACAAGAGCGTCAATCCGGTGCTCGGCAAGAACGGCATGGCCGCGCCCACGTCGGAAGCCACGCTGGCGGCCCTGCCGAGCGAGGCTGACATCGTGCCGACCGTGCTGGCGCAATTGAACGCCGCCGTGCCGGCTACCGCCCACAAGCTGGATGGCGCGGCGCTCACCGCCAACGCGATCGGCGTGCGCAACCTCCAGAGCACTGTGGGCGCGTACAACGCCTCGCTGGTGCTGAACTGGCAGAACCCGACAGCAGCGAGCGGCCCCATCACCGTGCTGCGCGACGGCAAGCCGGTCGCCACGCTGCCCGCCACGGCCACGCAGTACACCGACAGCAACATCGCCACCGCAAGCGGCATCTACCGCATCAACTACACGCTGGTGCGCAACAACGTGCCGGTGTCGATGCTTGCGCAGATCGCCTACGTTGCGCCGACGCCGCTGGCGACGTCGCTCACCAACGGCCTGGCCACGTATTACAGCTTCGATCCGCTGCCGCCGACTGACCGTAAAGCCAGTTCGACGATCGGCCCGTGGGTAGCAGGCACCGACGGCGGTTCTGCGGTAACCGACCCGTTTGGCGGCACGGCGCTTTCGGTTGATTCGCGCATCGACGCCTACAAGCTCACGCAGAACGGCGCCGACATCGCGCTGAGCCCGCAGTTCACGATTGGCTTCTGGTTCAAGTCGGATTGCACGCAGGGCAACGGCACGGGCGAGCCGATCCTCGCCAACAAGGACTACTACTCCGGCTCCAATGCCGGCATCGCCATCGGATTGTGGGGCGGCTGCGAAGTGCGCTTCAACCTGGGCAGCGGCGGCAAGCGCGACGACATCCAGGGCATGAAGTTCAGCGCCAACCAGTGGGCCTATCTCGCCCTCTCGGTCGACGCGGAGGCCAAGCGCTTCAGCGCTTACATCCTCGACCCGGTACTCGGCGTGCAGAAGGTGGAAGACAAGGCCATCGCCAATACCGACGTCACCAAGCTCAATGGCCTGGCCACCAAGGTCTGGGGCCTGAACGACGACGCCACGCACAACTACGTGCCCAACAACCCGGGCTCGCTCAAGGGCGTGATGTCCTACGACGACCTCGCCATGTGGTCGCGCCGGCTGACGCTGGACGACCTCAAGACGATCAACGGCTCGCACCAGCCGCTGTCGACGCTGAACCCCTGATCCCCTCCCCCAACCCGACCGAGACCGCTCATGAAGCCTTTCATCCACCCCCTCGCGCGGCCGCACCGGCTGGCCGCCGTGCTGCTGTGCGCCGCCACCTTGTCGCTGTCGGCCTGCGGCGGCGATTCGAACGATGGCACGCCCGGCACGGGCCCCGGCGCCGCCCAGCCCGATCAACCCGGCCAGCCGCCGGCCAACAAGCCGACCCTGCACTGCGCTCCGTAACGCGCGGCTTCCCATCGACTTGCGCTTGAGACCGACATGACTTCCGACACGAACCACGCCAACAACGGCAGCCGCCGCAACTTCCTCAAGATGGCCAGCACGGGCGCGATTTCCGCCGCCGCGCTCGCCGCCTTCCCGCCGTCGATCCGCCGTGCGCTGGCGATTCCCGCCAACAACGCCACCGGCACGATGCGCGACATTGAACACGTGGTGATCCTGATGCAGGAGAACCGCTCGTTCGACAACTACTTCGGCACGCTGCAAGGTGTGCGCGGCTTTGGCGACCGCTTCCCCGTCCCGCTGGCCGGCGGGCTGAACGTCTGGCAGCAGACCTACGTGCCAAGCAGCGGGCCGAGCCGCACGGTGCTGCCGTATTACCTCGACAGCAGCGCCGGCAACGCGCAGCGCGTCTCGGGCACGCCGCACAGCTACCCCGATGCTCAAAACGCATGGGACCTCGGCCGCATGAGCAAGTGGCCGACCTACAAGCAGACGCAGTCGATGGGCTATTACAAGCAGGCGGAACTGGACTTCCAGTTCGCGCTCGCCAACGCCTTCACGCTGTGCGATGCGTACCACTGCTCGTTCCACGGCGGCACCAACACCAACCGCCTGTTCCACTGGACGGGCACGAACGACCCGACGGGCGCGGCGGGCGGCCCGGTCATCGACAACAGCGGCGACCACCGCGACGCCGGCGTCACGTACAACTGGAAGACCTACCCGGAACGCCTGCAGGCTGCCGGTGTGTCGTGGAAGGTCTACCAGAACATGCCGGACAACTTCACCGACAACCCGCTCGCCGGCTTCAAGGCCTACCGCGATGCCAACGCCGCGCGCGGCAACCTGGCCGACGGCACGCCGTTCCCGCCGTACACGCCGGCCGCCGAAACCGTCAGCCCGCTCATCAAGGGTGTCGGCAACACCATGCCCGACGGCGGCTTCCTGCAGGCCTTGAAGGACGACATCGCCGCGGGCCTTCTGCCGCAGGTGTCGTGGATCGTGGCACCGGCCACGTATTCCGAGCACTCCGGCCCGTCGAGCCCTGTGCAGGGCGCGTGGTACACGCAGGAAGTGCTCAACGCGCTCACCGCCAACCCGGCCGTGTGGAGCAAGACCGTGCTGTTCATCAACTTCGATGAAAACGACGGCTTCTTCGACCACGTGCCGCCGCCCGCAGCCCCCGCCTATGACAACGGCGTGCTGGCCGGCAAATCGACGGTCAGCACGGCCGGTGAATACCACACGGACCAACACCCGTATGGCCCTGGCCCGCGCGTGCCGATGTACATCGTCTCGCCGTGGAGCCGCGGCGGCTGGGTCAACTCGCAGGCGTTCGATCACACGTCGGTGCTGCGCTTCCTGGAGCTGCGCTTCAACGTCAAGGAGACGAACATCAGCGCATACCGTCGCGCCGTGCTGGGCGACCTGACCAGTGCCTTCAACTTCGTCAACCCGAACAACGAGACGCTGCCGACGCTGCCCAGCCGCGACAAGGCGACGGCCGACTCGATCCGCACCGCGCAAGGGTTGCAGCCGCAAGTGCCACTGCCCTCGGTGACGGCGCAGCAGATGCCGACACAAGCCACCGGCACCCGCCCCTCGCGCGCACTGCCGTACGAACTGCATGTCAGCGCGCGCGAAGACGCCACCAACCGTGCCCTGCGCCTGATCTTCAGCAACACTGGCACGGCGGCCTCCGTCTTCCACGTGTACGACCGTCTGCATCTGGACCGCGTGCCGCGCCGCTATGCGGTCGAGCCCGGCAAGATGCTCGACGATGCGTGGGACGTGTTCACCGCCGACAAGGGCAAGTACGACCTGTGGGTGCTCGGCCCCAACGGCTTCCACCGCGCCTTCTCGGGCGATGTGAGCGCCGTGTCGGCAGCGGGCTCAAGCGCGCCGGAAATCCGCGTGTGCTACGACCTGGCCAACGCCGAGGTCTACGTCACGATGATGAACACCGGCACCGCCGGCTGCACCTTCACCGTCAAGCCGAACGCCTACCGCACCGACGGCCCGTGGACGTTCGACATCCCGGCCGGCAAGCAGCTCGACCAGCACTGGCCGATCGCGCGCCAGGGCAACTGGTACGACTTTACGGTGACGGTGCCGCAAGGCGGCTTCACGCGGCGCTTTGCCGGCCGCATGGAAACGGGCAAGGACGGCGTGTCCGACCCGGCGATGGGCGCCTGAGGCAGGTCGCGAAGTAGGAAGAGAAGCAAGGGAAGATGCGGGCGGCCCTCGAAAGGAGGCTGCCCGCTTGCGTTTCGGCGCTTGCGTAGGGCGTGCGGCCTGTGACGTGTCGGCCTCGGAGGGTCGAACGCCGCGGTTTCACCCCGACGCTTGAGCCTTTCATCATGACGCTCGAGGCGTTTCCCCCCGCTCGCGCGGCTCCGACCGCCGTGTTCGGAGGTTCAACTGTCGTGCGCGAGCCCCCGACCCTGGAATCGTTCTCGGATTGATCGACGAAATGACCCTCGGACGGTCGCGCTTCACGGTTTCACACTCGCGCGTGAGCCTCAGACCGCGACGCTCCACTGTTTTACTGTCGTGCGTGAGCCTCAAACAGTGGAGACATCGACAGTTTGACCCTCGTGCGCGACCCTCGGACTGTGGCATTCCACGGTTTTAGGCTCGCGCGCGATGCCTGGACATTGACGTTCCACAGTTTCACCCTCGCGCCCGAGTCTTGGAGGGTGACACTCCAGGGTTTTACCGTCGCACGTGAGCCGCAGACGGTGAAGCATCAGAGAGTAGTCGCGTCAGAGCGCGTGCTGATACGGGAACAACGCCGCATTGAATCCGCCGAGCGCACGCAGATGCGCCCAGTCGAAATGCGGCCCCGGATCGGTCTTGCGGCCCGGTGCAATGTCCGAGTGCCCGGCAATCGCCGTAATGGGATACGCCGCGCAGATCGCCCGCACCAGCGACGCCGTGGCGGCGTACTGCTCGGGCGTGAAGGGCAGATCGTCGGTGCCCTCGATTTCGATGCCGATCGAGAAATCGTTGCAGCGCGTGCGGCCGAAAAAGTCCGATGCACCGGCATGCCACGCGCGCGCGTCGCACGGCGCGAACTGCACGCACGCTCCTGTGCGACGGATGAAGAAATGCGCCGATACACGCACGCCACGCAACTGATCGAAGTACGGATGCGCGTCGCAGTCGAGCGTGTTGGTAAAGAAGTCGAGCACGTGCTCGGTGCCGAAGTCCGCCACGGATTGCGCCGGCGGCAGGCTGATGTTGTGCAGCACGATCAGGTCGATCGGCATGCCTTCGGGCCGCGCGTCGATATTCGGCGACGGATGCCGGCGCGCGCCATCGACCCATCCGTCAGCGCCGATATGCACCCGATCAGGCATCGCCGTTCAGCCCATTTCCGGCAGGTTCGCCCACGTTGCCAGGGGCTTCGATGTCCCGCGGGTCACGAATGCCAAGTTGCTGCATGCGATAGCGCAACTGGCGGAACGACAGTCCGAGCAGCTTGGCGGCCGCCGTGCGGTTGAAGCCCGTCTGGTCCAGGGCGGCCAGGATCACGTTGCGCTCAACCGACTCCAGATAGGCCGGCAGATCGATCGGCAATGCCACGCTCGGCAGCGACGGCTCCGCCGGCTGCGCAACGGGTGCCGGCTCGGGCGGTGCCACCGGTTGCGGCATCCCCAAGGGGCTTGGCACCGGCGACGGCATGTAGACGGCATCGGGCCAGCTCGTCATCGGCGGCGACATCGGGTGATGGGCCGCTGCGGCTGCCTGCGCCTCGCGCGTGCGGTGGAACAGCGGCGAGCGCTCGATCTCGGCGCCCAGCGCGCCAAGGTCATCCACGTCGATCGACTCGCCTTCCGCAAACGCGTAGGCGCGCTCCAGCAGGTTCTCCAGCTCGCGCACGTTGCCCGGGAACGGGTACGCGCACAGTTGCTGCAAGGCCGGTCGCGTCAGGCGTTTGGGGCGCGGATCGCCGTAGCGGCTGGCGAGCTGTTCGAGCAGCACGCCGGCCAGCACGGGCACGTCTTCGCCCCGCTCGCGCAGCGTGGGCATGCGCAGCTCCAGCACGTTCAGGCGGTAGAACAAGTCTTCGCGGAAACGGCCAGCGGCCACCAACCGCGCAAGGTTCTGGTGGCTGGCGCAAACGACGCGCACGTCGACCGGATCTTCGCGGCTCTCGCCGATCTTGCGCACGCGGCGCTCCTGCAACGCACGCAGCAATTTCACCTGCATCGTGAGCGGCAGGTCGGCCACTTCATCGAGCATGAGCGTGCCGCCATTGGCCGCCTGGAAGAAACCCTGGCGATCGCTGTCGGCGCCGGTAAAAGCGCCTTTCACGTAGCCGAAAAACTCGGCTTCCATCAGGTTCTCGGGGATCGCACCGCAGTTGACCGCCACGAACGGCCGCGATGCACGCGCAGACAGCGCATGCACAGCGCGCGCCGCACGTTCCTTGCCGCTGCCGGATTCGCCGCTGATCACCACCGGCGCCATGCTGCGCGCCAGGCGCATCAGCGAGCGGCGCACTTCCTGCATGGCGGCGGAATGGCCGGGCAGCAGGTCGTTGGTGCGCTCGGCCAAGTCGGCATTGCCGGGATCGGGATCGCGTTGCTGGCGGCCCAGCGCGTTGAGCACGAGGCTGCGCAACTGGTCCAGCGAGAGCGGCTTGGCGATGTAATCGAACGCGCCGGCCTTGAGCGCTTCGACCGCGTTCTCGGCGCTGCCATAAGCGGTGATGACGGCCACCGGCGTGCGATCTGCCGTGGCAGAAAGCTGGCGCACGAGTTCAATGCCCAGGCCATCGCCTAAGCGCATGTCGGTCAGCACGAGTGCGAAGCGCTGGCGGGAGAGCGCCTCGCGCGCCTCGGCCAGTCCGCTGGCGAGCACGACGTCGTGCCCCATGCGGCGCAGGGAAATCTCCAGCAGCTCGCGCAGGTCGGCTTCGTCATCGACGACGAGAATGGGTTCGCGAACGATGGCGGCTTTGGACATGGATCAGCAGAAGATCGGCAGAAATTCGCGGCCAGCGGATCATTCCGCGATCGGCCCGGCAGGTTGGTCAAACATCAGGGTGATGACGAAGGCGCGGCGCGGCAATGTGTCGCGCGCCTCCATGGTCAACGCTCCGGTGCGATCGAGCAAGGATTCCAGTGCGATGGCGCCGTAACGGATCTGCGCATCGTTGGCGCTACACAACTCGCGCGCCATGTAGAGGCCCAGGCCAGTGCCTTGGGCGTCATTCGTGAAGAACGGCTCGAACAGGCTGCGCTGCTGCTCGGTCGGCACTTCCGGGCCGTCGTTCCAGATCACGAGCTCGGCGTGGGTCTCGTCCAGCGCGTAGGCGGCCAGTTGGATCGAACCGGGCACACGGCGGCAATAGCGCAGCGCGTTGTCGAGCATGTTGCCCACCACCTGCTGCAACTGCGCCGGGTCGAACAGCACGGGCTTGTCCAGGTCAACCGCCACGCGCACGAGGTTCGGGTTGATCTCGGTTGCTTCCCCTGCGCGGCGCAGAGCCTCGGCCCGCCAGCGTTCGACGACTTCCGGCAGTACCTGCGCCAGTTGCACGCGCACGCGTTCGCCACGCGGGCGGCGCGAGAGCATCAGCACGTCGGCGACCACCTGGTCGAGCCGGCGCACGTTGTCACGGATGATGCGCAGCAGGCGCGTCTCCACGCCGGAGTTTTCCGGGCGCACGTGTGCCCCGCCATCCTGACCGTCGCCCGGATCGTCCAGCAGTTCCGCGGCTTGGCTGATCGCGGCCAGCGGGTTGCGGATCTGATGCGCGACGCTGGCCACCAGCCGCCCCATCGAGGCCAGCTTTTCCTGCTGGGCCTGCTCCGCCACACGCTCCCAGCTTTCCACGTGGACGAGCACGGTGTCATGCAGCTCGTGACGCAGAAACACTTCGTCATCCGCCGACCAGCCCTGCGGGATGGCCTCGGCCGATGGAATGCGCGGACGCATCTCGGCGCCCTCACCCAGCAAGCTCAGGCCGATCGAGCTGACAAGGCTATCCATATAGACACTGCGCAGGTTGGCCAGGCTCGGCAGGATGAAGCGCAGGCGCAGGCGGGCGCTCAACATGGCGCGGCCAGCCCGGCCACCCGAGGCGATGGGCAGCAGGTCGAGGATGCGCGGTGCGTCGTCGTCACCGGTGCCATCGGAGGGACGGCTCTTGCGGCGCAGCCACTGGCGCAGCGTTTCGAGCAGCGGGCGCAGGTGCGGCACGTCCTTCAGGTCAAACAGCATCGCACCGCTGCCGACAAACGCGCTCTGCGGCACGCCCAGCAACATGGCTGCGGCCGGGTTGGCGGCAACGACACGGCCGTCGGCACGCACCAGCATCACGCCGTCCTGCATGTCGTAGACCATCAGGCGGTTGACGAGCTGTTGCAGGCGCAACTCGCGCTCGCGGGCCATCGTCAAACGTTCCTGCGCAATCTGACGATGCGACAGGCCGTACATCGTCGACGCGGCCATCATGTAGACCAGGCCGTACAGCCCGGCAGATGCCAGCCCCGGCGCAATCACGCCGTCGCTCATCATCTGCAGGAACGGATCGGCCAGCACCACGATCGAGGCCACGGCCGCCGTGAACAGCGCAAACAGCAGGCTGGTGAGCGCGCCTGCGGCCAGCACGGGCACCAGCAGCACCATCGCCACGCTGGCTGACAGGCGCGAGAGCGTGGCATACGCCAGCCCCAGGAACAGCAGGTCGAGCACAACATCGAGCCGCACGCGGAATTGGAATCGCGTGCGCCACCAGCCGGCCGCCGCCAGGATCAGCAGGGCCATCGCCAGATACGGCAGCGTGAGGCTGAGCAGGGCGTCGCTATTGGGCAGGCCGACTGCGTCGTTGTGCTCGCGCGGCACCATCACGAATAGCAACAGCACCAGCGCCACGGCTGCGCGGCTGAAGGCGAAATAGCGCAGCAAGCGCCACTGGAATTCAGGCGGATCGGGCTCCAGCCAGACCGATCGGATTGCGCGCCAGGCGTTCAGGCGCGAGAGCAGGCTGCGCGCGGCGGACGGCGTTGCCCGCGCGGCACCCGACGCTTCGGGTGTCATGTGTTGCCCCGGTCAGCATGCTCGGGGCAGCGATAGCGGCCGCCCGGCAGCGCGATCATGCCGGTGCGCGGTGCATGCACGCCGCACACGGCACATTGCTCGATGGGTTGCGAAGCCTTGGGCTCAGGCGTGCGATTGGGCGCGCCCTGCCCGCGCGAGGCTGTCTGGCCCTGCCCCGAAGAGCGGGAGGCACGCGTCCCGAGGCGGCTCAACCACCACCAGCCGGCGAGCAGCATCAGGATCAGCAGGACAGGACGGGACATGGGGAACAGACAAGGACAGGTAACGGCGCTGGCGCCAGGAACGCGCTAGGCGCGATGCAGGATGACTTCGAGCACGAAGCGGCTGCCCACGTATGCCAGCAGCAGGATCGCAAAGGCCGCCATCACCCAGCGCAGCGCCACGCGCCCGCGCCAGCCGCGAAAACGCCGGCCGATCAGGATGCCACCGAACATCGCCCAGGACAGCACGGCAAAGATGTTCTTGTGATCGAAATGGAAGGCGCTGTGGAACAGCTGTTCGGAGAACAGCACGCCCGAGGCAATCGTCAGCGTCAGCAGAACGAAGCCCGCCCCGATCAGCCGGAACAGCAGTTTTTCGAGCGTGAGCAACGGCGGCAGCAGATCCAGCCAGCGACTGAACCAGCTTGCCTCCGGGCGATTGATGGTGTGCAGGCGACGCTCTGCAGCCAGCATGAGGATCGCGTGGAATGCCGCCAGCGTGAACAACCCGTAGGCGACGTTGGCAATAGCGAAGTGCAGCTTGAACAGCGGGCTGGCCGCATAGCCGAGTATTTGCGTGCCGGGGAAGGCCACCGGCAGCAGGCTTCCGACCAGCGCCACCGGCATCACCAGCAGGCCGAGGCCGGCCAGTGAGAAGAAGAGGCTTTCGATCCAGAAAATGCCCACGCCCAGCCAAAGCATGGCCGACAGCGCATAGGCAAAGCCAAATACCATGGCGCTGGCCGGGAAGATCGTCTCGTGCAGCAGGAACCCGTGCGCGATCAAGGCCGCCAGCAAACCCCAGCGCCACCAGGCCGGGACCGTGTCGGCGGCGCCAGGAGGCGGCGGAACGAGCACCGTGGCGCCTGGCGACTGACCGCCTGCCGCCATGGCTCCCGCCGGGGCCTGGGCCCCCAGTCCACCGCGTCGCGCCCACGCTACCGAAGCGAGGATGCCGTAGAGAAGCGCCGTCAGCGCATACAGTACAATTGCCATTTGCACAGTTTACCGCAGCGCACCCCGGTTTTGGCTGGGGCCCGCCCCCGCCGAAAGTCTCGGTGGGCGGCAACGCAACATGCGCGCATTAAGCACATTCCCTGCCGGTGCAAACCAAACGCGCGCCGGCCTCCTCTTCATCCCGTCCCCAATTCCGGATCTCTGTCACTGTCATGCTGGATAACCTGACCCAACGGCTCGCGCGCGTGGTCAAGACCATGCGCGGCGAAGCGCGCCTGACCGAAGCCAACACCGCCGAGATGCTGCGCGAAGTCCGCCTGGCACTGCTCGAAGCCGACGTGGCGCTGCCGGTCGTGCGCGAGTTCATTGCCCGCGTCAAGGAAAAAGCGCTCGGCGAAGACGTCATCACAAGCCTTTCGCCTGGCCAAGCGCTGGTCGGCATCGTGCAGCGCGAACTGACGGCCATCATCGGCGGCCAGGAAGCGCTGGAAGGCGTCGGCAACAACATCATGGGCGGCCGCGCGGCGGAGTTGAACCTCAACGTCACGCCACCCGCGATCATCCTGATGGCCGGTCGGCAGGGCGCGGGTAAGACCACCACGGTCGGCAAGCTCGCCAAGTGGCTCAAAGAGAACAAGAAGAAGAAAGTGCTGACGGTGTCGTGCGACGTGTATCGCCCCGCGGCCATCGCGCAGTTGAAGACTGTTTCCGAGCAGGTCGGCGCGGACTTCTTCCCCTCGCAGCCGGACCAGAAGCCGGTAGACATTGCCGCTGCGGCACTGGACTGGGCCAAGAAGCACTACCACGACGTGCTGATCGTCGATACGGCCGGCCGCCTCGGTATCGACGAGGCGATGATGCAGGAGATCGCCGCGCTGCACGCCACGCTCAAGCCGGCTGAAACGCTATTCGTAGTCGACGCGATGCTCGGCCAGGATGCCGTCAACACCGCCAAGGCCTTCAACGACACCCTGCCGTTGACCGGCGTGGTGCTGACCAAGCTCGACGGGGATGCGCGCGGTGGCGCGGCGCTGTCGGTACGTCACATCACGGGCAAGCCGATCAAGTTCGTCGGTGTGGCCGAAAAGCTCGACGGGCTGGAGCCGTTTTATCCCGACCGCATGGCCCAGCGCATTCTGGGCATGGGCGACATCCTTGCGCTGGTGGAAGAAGCCCAGCGCGGTGTCGACATGGAAGAGGCGCAGAAGCTTGCGGCCAAGATCAAGAAGACCGGCGGCTTCGACCTCGAAGACTTCAAGGCGCAGATCGGCCAGATGAAGAAGATGGGCGGCCTGGGCAGCCTGATGGACAAGCTGCCGGCACAGTTTGCGCAACAGGCGCAGGGCGCCAACATGGACCAGGCGGAAAAGCAGGTCCGCCGCATGGAAGGCATCATCAACAGCATGACGGCCGCCGAGCGTGCCAAGCCCGAACTCAGCAAGGCGAGCCGTAAGCGCCGGATTGCTGCCGGTGCGGGCGTGCAAGTGCAGGAAGTCAACCGTCTGCTCAACCAATTCGAGCAGATGCAAGGCATGATGAAAAAGCTCAAAGGCGGCGGCATGATGAAGATGATGCGCGCCATGGGCGGCATGAAAGGCGGCATGAAGGGGATGTTCGGCGGCCGCTGAGCGGGCTACCCTCCTTCCTGAATCGCACCTTTGATCCACACACCGAACCGTTTCACCGAACTGACAAGATGCTGAGCGCAGAACAGGCCCGCGAACTCTGGGCCAACTCCGAAGAAATCGTCAGCGAAGACGCCGTACGCGGCTCGCTGGACCGCATGGCCGAACAGATCACCGAGAAGATCGGCGACACCTTCCCGATGGTGCTGTCCGTGATGGGCGGGGCAGCCGTCTTTAGCGGCATGCTGCTGCCCAAGCTGGCGTTCCCGCTGGAGTTCGACTACATCCACCTCTCGCGCTACAACAACAAGACGGTGGGCGGCGAGATGCAGTGGCGGGTGGCACCGCGCGAGTCGGTCAAGGGCCGCACAGTGCTGGTGCTGGACGACATCCTCGACGAAGGCGAAACGATGGCCGCCATCCGCTCGCGCATCATCGACATGGGCGCCGCCGAGTTCTACTCCGCCGTGCTGTGCGAGAAGACGCTCAGCAAGTCCAAGCCGCTGTACCCGGACTTCTGCGGCTTCAACGTGCCAGACCGCTACGTGTTCGGCTGCGGCATGGACGCCAAGGGCTACTGGCGCAACCTGCCGACCATCCGCGCGCTCAAGAACACCTGAGGCGGCACCGCGGCAAACAAAAAAGGGCGACTAATGTGTCGCCCTTTTTGTTTGCCCACGCCCTGCGGTCAAAGCTGGTGCGCGAACGTGCGGATGCCCTTGAGCAGCATCTCCACCGAGATCGCCACCAGAATCAACCCCATCAGGCGCTCGAACGCCATCACCGTGCGTTCACCCACGAGGCGCTGGATATGCGTCGCGCTCAGCAGCACCACGGCGCACACGGCCATCGTCGCGCATAGCGAGCCGACCCACGTCCACATGCGCCCGGGCGCCTGTGACACCAGCAGCATCACCGTGGCCATCGCCGACGGCCCCGCGATGGCCGGAATCGCCAGCGGCACGATGAAGGGCTCGCCGGTGGGCTGCGACTCGGCAGCCCCCTCACGCGGGAAGATCATCCGCAGCGCGATGAGGAACAGCACGATGCCACCTGCAATCTGCAGCGACATGTCGGTCAGGCTCATCATGCGCAGAAAGCTCTCGCCGAAGAACATGAAGACGAGCAGCAGCACGAACGCAATACCGACCTCGCGCAGCACGACGCGGTTGCGGCGCTCGGGAGCGACCGGCCGCAGCGCCGAGATGAAGATGGGAATGTTGCCGAGCGGATCGGTGATCAGCACCAGCAGGACGGTCGCGGAGAGGAACGTATATTCCATCGCCTAACGTCGATCAGGCGCCGCGACGGTATGGGCGTTCACGCAGCCATTTGGTAGCGATCCATTTTTCACCGCGTTCGACCGGTAGCCCGGCATGCAGCGTGTCTTCGTCCAGCGTGCCGTCGGGGCGTTTGTAGACGAAAAAGACAGCGTTGCCCTTGACCGGCGCCACCTCTAGCCCGAGCTTCGGAAAGCCCGTCGCGCCGCCAGCCTGCACGCTGTTCAGGTAGATGACCATGGTGGCCACGCGCTGGCCGCCAACTTCGAGCTGGCGCGCCTCGCCGCTGCGGCCCGGGTTGAAGAAATCGAAGTGCGGTTGATATTCGCCACCGGGCTGGTAGTTCAGCACCTGGAAGCCTTCACCGTGTTCGACCGGCACGCCCACCGCCTGTGCGATGCGTGCCTCGATCTTGGCGATCAATGGATGCTCACCCACCTGGAACATGCCGCCTTGGCTGGTGCGCGCCGAAATGAGGTTCTCCTCGCCCGTATCGGGGTTCACCACGGGCGAACGTTTGAGGCGGTTGCGCCCGATCGCGATCAGTTCGTCACACTCGGCGTCCGACAGAAAGTGCTGGAACAGCACGATGCGCGGCGTTTCGATCGCAAACAGGATGGGGATGTCACCATCGGCGGTATGCACGGCGTTGCTGTTTTCGACCGCCTGATCGGCGACGGGTGTGGGCGCGGGCGCAGCAATCGGGGCGGGCGCGCGGGCGGTCAGCGCCTCATCGACGACACGGCGCGCGAAGGCGCGGTCGTAGCCGGATTGCACCATCGACGCCACCAGGGATTCGGCCTCGAAACCTTCGGTCACGTGACGCTGCAGCCAGTCGCGCAGCGCGTCAGACATCGTCGCGTACGGTTGGGTGGTGGACATGCGGGATGGGGATGCGGGCGAGCGAGAGATGGCCCTATTGTAGGCCGACCGCTCGCCGACGGAGGATCACGAACCGCCGGCCGGACCGCCAGCAATACGCAGCGGCGAGAACGGATTGCGCGCCGGAATTTCTGGCAACGCCTTGGCGCGTGGCGTTGGCGTGGCAGGCTCGGCAGGAACCGGCGCAGACACCGTCATCGCGCTTGACTCCTGATACTGCCAGCGCTTCCAGGCGGCCAGCACGGCATTCGGATATTGCGGCTGCCCGCGGCTGCCGTTGTAGCGGCCCAGCGCCAGATACAGATTGCCGCCTTCCATGTCGAGGTAATGACGCAGGATCGTGCAGCCGTAGCGCAGATTGCTCTGCAGATGGAAGAGCTTGCGCGCGTCGTTGTCGCCGATGCTGCGTGTCCAGAACGGCATCACCTGCATCAGCCCCATCGCACCGGCACTGCTCATGGCGTACTTGCGGAAACCGCTTTCCACTTGGATCAGGCCGAGCACCAGCGCCGGGTCGAGGCCCGCACGCTTGGCTTCGTAATACGCCGTCTCGATCAACTCGACACGCACCGATGCCTGCGGAATCTTGCCCGACATGCGCACCGACATCTCGGCCAGCCAGCGCAGGTAGCCGAGTTGCTCGTCGTTGCTGGCAAATACCGGGCGCAACGGGCGGCTGTCGGCCACCGCGGCAGACAGCGCGCTGCGCACGGAGTCGGCCAAGTACTCTTCTTTCTGGGCGCCCGCCCATGCCACCTGCGTGCCCGCGAGCAACGTCCCTGCGCACAGCGCAGTGGCGATCAGGCGGGTGGAAAACAAGCGGGGCATGCGTGGCAGGTCCTGTCGTTGCGTTACTGCGCGAGACGCGCCTTCAGCGTAGCCAGCACGTCGGCTGGTGCTACGGCGGTGGCAGCTTCGTCGCGGCGGCCCTGGAATTCCAGCTTGCCTTCCTTCAGGCCGCGGTCGCCCACCACCACGCGGAACGGCACGCCAATCAGCTCCCAATCGGCGAACATCGCGCCAGGGCGCTCGCCGCGGTCGTCCAGCATCACGTCGATACCGGCGGCAACCAGCTCGGCATGCAGGCGATCGGCCTCGGCGCGCACGGCGTCGGAGCGGTCGTAGCCCACCGGGCAGATCACCACCTGGAACGGGGCGATCGACGCCGGCCAGATGATCCCCCGCGCATCGTAGTTCTGCTCGATGGCCGCACCCAGAATCCGCGTGATGCCGATGCCGTAGCAGCCCATCACCATCGGCTGGGTCTTGCCGTTTTCATCAAGGAACGTTGCGTTCATCGCCTCGGAGTAACGCGTGCCCAGCATGAAGACGTGGCCGACTTCAATGCCGCGGCAGACGGCGAGCGTGCCCTTGCCGTCCGGCGACGGATCGCCCGCCACCACGTTGCGCAGATCGTAGACCTCGGGTTCGGGCAGATCGCGGCCCCAGTTCACCCCGGTGAAGTGGTAGTCCTCTTCATTGGCGCCAATGACAAAGTCGCTCATGACCGCAACGGCGTGGTCCGCCACCACCTTGATCGGCTGCTTGGTGCCGATCGGGCCCAGGTAGCCCGGAGGCGTGCCAAACGCGCGCAGGATTTCCCCTTCCGTAGCGAAGCGGAATTCGGCCAGGCCCGGCACCTTCGATGCCTTGACCTCGTTGAGTTCGTGATCGGCACGCAGCAGCAGCATCCAGATCTGCGGCTCGGCACCCTCGACTTCCGTGGCCAGCACGATGGATTTGACGTTGCGCTCCAGCGCAATGCCCAACTGTTCGGCAACCGCCTCGCACTTGGTGCGGCCCGGCGTGTGCGTCTTGGTGAACGCCTCCGTCGGCGCAGCGCGCGGCGTGGCCGGTGCGAGCGCCTCGGCGGCTTCGATATTGGCGGCGTAGTCCGAATCGGGGCAGTAGATGATGGCGTCTTCGCCCGTCTCGGCGATCACGTGGAATTCCTGCGAACCCGATCCGCCGATGGCGCCGTTGTCAGCCGCCACCGCACGGAAATCCAGCCCAAAGCGCCGGAAGATGCGCATGTAAGCGTCGAACATCTTCTGATACGACGCCTTCAGACCCTCGGCGTCGCGGTCGAAGGAGTACGCGTCCTTCATGGTGAATTCGCGGCCGCGCATGATGCCGAAGCGCGGGCGACGCTCGTCGCGGAACTTGGTCTGGATCTGGTAGAAATTGACCGGCATCTGCTTGTACGAGCGGAGCTCGGTGCGGGCGATGTCGGTCACCACCTCTTCGGAGGTCGGCTGGATGACGAAGTCGCGCTCGTGGCGGTCCTTCACGCGCATCAGCTCGTCGCCCATCTTGTCCCAGCGGCCGGTTTCCTGCCACAGCTCGGCCGGCTGCACCACCGGCATCAGCACTTCCACCGCGCCGGCGGCATTCATTTCTTCACGCACGATCTGCTCGACCTTGCGAATCACCCGCAGGCCCACGGGCATATACGTATAGAGACCTGCGCCGAGCTTCTTGATCATGCCGGCACGCATCATCAACTTATGCGAGACGATCTCCGCGTCGGAGGGCGCTTCTTTGAGCGTGGAAATGAAGAATTGGGACGCTTTCATGCGACTGACAATAAGGGATGACGCAGCCAACCAAAGCCGCGAAAACAAGGGCAAAAGCCACCGGAATCAGGAGATGAGACGAGGCGCCAGACGCACATTCGCGCGATCAGCACCCCTCCCCCAGGAGGCGCGAGTGAGCGGCAACATTTCGGCTTCTGTGACAGCCGAGCGACGGGCCGCTCTATAATCGGCGTAATTCTAAAGTATTCGAGGTGCAGTCATGCTCGATCGTGAAGGCTTCCGCCCGAACGTCGGCATCATCCTGCTGGACGCCAACAACGAGGTGTGGTGGGGCAAGCGGGTGCGTGAGCATTCTTGGCAATTTCCGCAAGGGGGTATCAAATACGGCGAGACGCCGGAACAGGCGATGTAC
>Ga0157372_10002350_pt1 | contig 20462 bp, 22 predicted proteins | sample C55metaG_FD_115307 | JGI IMG/M metagenome (GOLD analysis project Ga0157372, IMG submission 115307) | Corn rhizosphere microbial communities from Kellogg Biological Station, Michigan, USA - C5-5 metaG | ecosystem: Host-associated > Plants > Roots > Rhizosphere > Soil | place: USA: Michigan... | reverse complement strand
GACCTCACCCATCTCGTGATTCGCGCGCTGCGGCGCGCGCGCGACCGGCTCCTCGCGCGCATGGCCGAGGTCGGCCTCGATCCGGAGCGCGGATGGCGCGTGAAGGAAGAGCTGCGCGAGTCGTTCGGCGGCACCGAGTGGGTGCTTTCGCCCATTCACCTGCGCGAGCCGTCGCCCGATCTCGAGGAGCGGGTGCGCATCGACGCATCGGGAAGGCTCGTGGCCGAGCCTGACTGAGGCGCCGTCGGCCGGTCCGTACTGAGCTACGGATGACGCGCACTTCAGTCGTTGGAGACGCGATCCCGCAATGGCGGCCGACACGCGGCGCCCGCGCCATCGACCCACGTGGTGGCATGGAGCCAGCCGGGAGATATGCTCCGAGCGCGCCGTTGTGCCGACAATGTGAAAACGACAAAGGCCAGCGCGCCGGACTGGAGCGAAGAAGCGGTGTTACGCGTTTGTGTGCGGCGGGTGTCGGCCTCGTCGCGCGCGCGGATATTTTCGCGCGCGAGAGCTACGTACGCGTCGCGATCGTCCCGCACATCGGCAGGAAGGGCGGCGCCTCGGGACCGGACCGGCGCCCATCCGCTCCCAACTCGTCCCTTATCCCGATCCGCGGGCAGAGCTGAAAGCCTGGGCCGCGGAAATTACGGGGTCTTTTGGACCTGCTGAGCGGTGCTCCCCGTCCCAGATACGTACCGCGGTAGCTCGATCGTGAACACGCAGCCGATACCCGGCATGTCCCGCACCGATAATGTCCCGCCGTTGGCCTCGACGCCCCTTCGGCTGATCGCCAAGCCGAGTCCGACCCCGCTACGATTCGCGGCCGCCTGCTCGAACGGGCGAAAGATCGCTTCCTGAATCGAGGCAGGAATCCCGCCGCATTCGTCTTGCACCTCGATTCGTACCCGGTCATGGCGGGCCTCCGCGCGCAGCACGACGTGCCCGCCGGCCCGGCTGAACTTGAAGGCGTTCTGAAGCAGGTTGGTCACCGCGGCGGCGAGAATCTGCCGGTCTCCTTGAATCATCACCCCGGCTTCTACCGGCAGCACGGATAGATCGGCTCCCAGGGACGATGCCTCCAGCGCGGCGGCCACTTGGACGTCGCAAAGAAAAGTGGCGAGCTCGATCACTTCACGGCCGAGCGGTAGGCGCTCGGCGGCATGCAAACGGACCTCGCTCAAGGTGCGATCAACCAGGCCTCGCATCGCGATCATGCTTCGGTCCAGCGCGGCCCCTGTCGCACCGCCGAAGCCCACCGTTCCACCCTTCATCGCCGCCAGCGCCAATATGGCGGTGTTGAGCTGGTTGCGTATTTCATGGCCCAGCATGCCCAGCGTTTCGTTCAACTTCGACGCGTGGGCATTCTCGAGATCGATTTCACGCCCTCGAGACCACTCGCCGACAGCCGATGCGATCGCGTTATCCAGCCTCGCGTTCAGGGTCGAGAACTCGGATACGGAAATCGGCTCGCCCATCTCCTCTGCCAGGTGCGTGATCGATTGACACAGGTCGCCGTAATCATGCACGACCTGGTCGATCGTGAAGTCGTTACGCAACAACTCGCCGCCGTGCTCGCTCGCGCTTCGCTCTATGCCGACGCCTGCGGCGTCGGGGGTGCGCAGCATTTCCGCAAGCTGATCGATGAAGATCGGGATACCGTGTTCGAGCTCGAAAGCAGTCGGCCGCGGAGCGCGGCGAGAAGCCACGCGAATCTGGCAGCGCCGAATCAGCTCGGCACGATTCGCTGAAATGAAGTCATGCAGCATGGCGCTCTCTCACGGGTCGCCGCGAATCGGTCATTGCCTTTGCGCGAGTCCGGCTCCCACACGCGATTGTGGCATGGTGAACGAAAGGCGTGCGCTCATGGCCGATTCGATGCCCGGCGCAATGCTCGCCGCGCTACCGGAATACGACGCGGATCACCTCGTCTCCGCGTGCGATAAGGGCCTCCGCGAGCGCGTGTCTGCGGTATCTGTGAGCTCACGCTGAGCGTCTGCCCGCGAATCCATGGGGCGGCCTCGGAGATGGCCGCACCCGGCATAAGCGCGTCTTGGTCTACGACGTGGATCATCCTAATGGCGGCCGAGGGGTCCACACCGATCGTCCGCTGTCGGCACTTCCTCCTCGGGATGCGCAAAGTTAGTTGGGCGGGTCTAAGCGGGCCTTCACGCGTTACTTGCCAGCCGCTGCCCGCTTAATCTCGCAATTGTGTTGTGCGCGTGCCACAAAATTAGGGCGTCCCGCGTGCGCGTAACCAGCATTTCATACGACGGCCGGTAATATACGAGCGGCGAGTCGGTTCGGTCTCCGCGTGGCGTCCTCCGCGCCACGCCCATACGCCCCCAGAGACTACGGACCGGCCCGCCACCTGTTGCCGATAAAGTGCGGGAGCATCTTCGCGGGTCGAAGTAACTTCCATCCGTCGCGTTGGCACTTTGATGCCTCGGCAGTCGCCGGGGCTTCTTATGCACGGCCGTTCAACTGCGAGAGGCGGTTTGACGCGATGATGAACACTTGGGCCATTTCCCCCACGAGAGCTTTGAGCGTGTCGTCACCTCCTGCCCTTAGCCCAGTTCTCGTCAGGTCATGGGCGGCCATCGGGATGCGCCCCGCGTCGTGCGGCAACGTATAACCGACGGCATCCTCAACTGATGCGCGCTCGGATTGCGTTAGGGAGCCGAGAAACTGTGAAACGGCGAGCTCAACCGCGTCAGCGTGGCGCGCGGCGGCGATGTTTCGCGCGGCCGTTTTGAACCGGTGCACCGCTCCTCCGAAGCGCTATGCGCAACACAGATCCGCAAGTCTGCCGAATAAGGCGGCTATTCGCTGTGATCTCTTTCACAGCTATTGCACGCTGCGACGGGGGCTACGTCTGCCCTGAGGGAGACTCTTCGCACGGCTTGTTAAGCCGCTCGATGAAAGGGCCGGTCTGGGGGAAAGAAAGGGATGCCTTTCGTGGGCACGTCCCGGCAGGCTCGCTATGCCAGCCTGTGTGCGCCGTCCGGGAAGATCGTCCCGGGCAGGATGTACTTGTGCGAGGCGATGTGCGTCAGGCGCGTGGAAGCGTGCGCAAAAAACCGGGCCAGCCTTGACATGAGTTCTTCTTCATCGACGCCTTCGCACTCGTGCCGCACAAGATCAAAAGCGTACGCCGAGATGTCGTCGCCATCGTTCAACTTTGCCGGCGGTCGGCAAACTTGGGGTAGCCGGGCCAATTCGAACGGACTGAAGGAGGCGAGGAATTCCCGCGCTGCCGAGACTACTTCCTCTTCGGTCCGGGCAGCGCCAAGCCGTTGCTGCCAAGTGAAGGCAGTCATTCCAGATCGATTCCCGAAGAGCGGATGAACAGACACGTAAGCATCGAGTCGGACAATATCTATTGTGGCAAAGCAATCGGCATAGTCTGTGGGGTGGACTGGGCTACATGTCTGTCGGCATGGTCCTACATACAGGGCAATTTTTCGCGGGGAGGTTGAACGTGTACCGCGCTACTGAATTACACTTCGTGCCCCGAACCGCCGCACACAACGCACACCGCATGTCCAACGGGTTATGGGGGAAGCGCCCCAAAGACGCGAGCGTCGTGAACGTCGATGACGACGGAGAAGTGCGGTACTGGTGCGCGAAGTTCGGCTGCACGCGGGAACAGCTTCTGGACGCGGTGAAGACCACAGGCCGCTCCACTTACGCCGTGGACAACTTCCTCAAGGCTGGCCGCTAACTGGTCCTGCGCAGCATGCGATGTCCTCGCATATCGTACAGCGTGCCATCTGGCCTCAAATCGAGATGACTTCCGTACTCGGATCGGTACTCCTTCAAGCCGGCGATCTTCTGAGACCGTCCGTCCACCGTTTGAACAATCGTGAACGTCTGAACTACCAGGACGCGAACGATGTTGCCCGCTTCGTCCGTTGCTCCAAATTGCTCCACGATCTCTCGTACTGTTTGATTCATGAGCCGCCGTCGAAGCTCGACGCAAGGCACGACACAACGCGCACCCGGTAGCCTGCCTCATGCTTCGTGATCGTCGCCTGGAGCCTGTATTTGCTAGACATGCGAGACCATGATCGGGCCGCCTGTCTTAAATGCGCTATTGCGCTCGCCACTCGATGCCGCCATTCAAGATTTCCTTTGCAACGAAAAGTCCGTTGATTTCTGCCGTATAGCCCTCCGTCCGCCCTCCGGTCCGTTGCACGGGTAATGCCGTTTGTGACGTGCGTCACATGTGATATTCGGCCCGGGAGATTACCGTCACGCAAATCGCACGACGGAGGCCGACATGGATGAGTTTGAGAGCCGGATTTCAGGTTTCGTGGAACAGACGGCATCCGGCGCATTTGTGGCCTGCGTGTCAGCTACGCGCACTTGGGAGCACTTCACCCTCCAGTTCGCCCGCGTGACGAGTACGGCGTGCGCGACACGGCCCGACGCGGAATTACTCCTTCAGCGGCTTCTGGAAGACTTCAAAGGAGTCTTCGCGCACTAGCGTTTGAGCCGCTACCCTCGGCGATGCCTCAGCGCTCGCCGCGGTTCGATTGGCTGAAGAAGGTAGCCGTGTTGCCTTACGGCACTCAAAAGCCAGCCATGCCTGCCGTCGAGCTCCAGCCCTGTGCGTACCCAACTGATGTGCACGTCGATCGTCCTGGATTCCTTTTTGTAGGCGCCCCAGATGCGTTCGTATAGCTCTTCGCGGGAGATGATCGTCCCTGGGTTTTGCAAGAGCAGCGCCGCGACGTCGAAACTTTTCGGTTTCAACGCCACATACTGCGAATGGACGTAGATCCTGCGGGATCTAAAGTCGATTCGATAAGGGCCCAGCTCGAACGGTAGTGGCCTATTGCCGCCGGTCATCTGGCCCTGACCCTCATCGAAGCGAATTTTTGCGTTCTTGTTCTGACGCGGCATGTCCGCGCATGTTAACAGACGCTACTTGCGACCTCGCGCGTTATCCAGCCACTTTTGAAGGCGTGCGACGCGCTGCGCGGCGGCGAGCGCTTCCTTGGGCGGTAGGTGCTTCATCAGCGCTGCAACGCGCGCAGGCGACCAACGCTGCTTCGTGAGCAGCCGTAGAGCCTCGCGCAGATTTTCCGCCTCCCCCATTTGGGGGATATTACCAAAGGCGGTGCGTTTTCGTCCTCACGAACGGCAATGGGCGGACAGATCTACGATTTGGAAGAAGGCTTCTGAAAGGTTGGTGCGGCACACTCCAACTGCTGCGGCGGGCAGCCGTTTTATCCACGGCAACGTGAGGCGGGTGCCCTATCCGCAGTTCCGCGCGGCTGACGGTCAAGCTTGACCACTCAATCCTGCCAAATCGCCATTCATGCCAAGGTTAAGGCTGGCACGAATTGGCACAAACGGGGTGTTGGCACGAATGGAGCGCCCAAAGGCGGGGACGCGGGATCCTTCGTGTGAAACGCTCTTAACACCAAAAGGCGCCAAAGCCGGACGACGAATCGCCTAGCAGCCCGGATTTGTGGCGCACAAGTCGATCACACCACCGATCGCTCTCACTGCAGCGCTCACCCGCTCCGTCAACAGGTTCTTCGTGATCTCGGCGGCAAGCCGCGAGTCGCACTCGCGTTCCTGGGAAATGGCGGCGTGAGCGCTCGAGTTGACGCGAGCTGCAACGCGCACCTTGAAACGGCCGCCTTGTTCAGCAACCACCGTGTGTAGCCGATAGATTCGCATGCGCGAAATCATGTCGCAAGCTATACGACAGGTTCAGTGGAACGCTTCACACAGACACGCGGGTCCAGGTTTCGGATGAAATGCACGCCTTCAACGGTCTGGCGCCGGGGACGCATACAGCCACGCACGCAGCCTGACCTATCGCGCCCTACATCAACAGGATTAACGGCGATGGCGATGGATCGAGTTCTGCGAAGTGTTCAAACGCACGCTCTAGGAATTCGTCAGGATGCTCACTCGCGCGGCGGTGGATCTTGTTCTCAAGGCCGTACGGACGGCAGGCAGTTTGCGGATTAGATGCGCCGCCGCCCGGTGCAATGAATTGAACGGCGATCCTTACTTGCTCGCCTTCCATCGGGCTCGTCGCCTCAAGCCGTTCAACACGTTTCAACAAATCGCGCATGGAGTGTCCTATCGGAAGCTGATGCGGCCCGCGTACGGGATCCGCGGGCGGCAAGCCCTTAAGGGGCGCGCGCACTCGATTGAGATTGGATTTTCCGCCCCGCGTGCGAGAATTCTTTGCAGCCATGTCAGACCTCCTAGTCAGGTTTGCTTGGTCAGGCGGGACGGTGTTCGTAGCATCCTGTCTCGCCGCTTACCCGCTGCCGGCGGGCCACGGTCATGCCTTCTTCAATTGATGCACCTTCGCGCCGTCCCTTGCGGCGATCAGCTTCTCTTCATACCAAGCCATCAACTCGCGGCGAAGTTCGAGCCGGCGCGCTCGGTCGTATGCAGACGCACCCTTGTTGCCTACGACGTGGTCTAGCTGCGCCTCAATGACATCCCCATCCCTGCCAGCGTCGCGGCAGATTCCGGAGGGAGGGGAACGACATGCGGGTCGCGCTGCACATCCTTGCGCCTCATCCTGGCGCAGGAGAAGGTGAGCGCGGTTAACTCCTTTTGACGGGGTGGCCTGTTGTGACGCGCGCAGCACGGAGCCGACTGCGGCCAGTTCAGTTACGGCGGGGTAATGCCGCCGTTCACCTTGCCTCTTGCGGCGACGTGGGGCGGGGAGGGGATTTCCGGGAATGACTTGTTCAACCGCGTCGTCCATGATGGCCTGAGGCGCCGGCGCACCTTGACCAACATGTCGTGGGAATGAAGCTCGAGCTTGTGCAGGAGCGGAGCGACCTTGACGGCATTGATCGCCGCCATTGGCAGCTCGTCCAGCTCTGAAAGGTGATTTTTCAGGCTGGCGGCTACCTCATCCTCGTAGTCTGCGGACCAACCGGCGCGACGGCCTTCCCGCTTCAGCCATGCCGCAGAGAACCTGGCAAAGGTCATCTCCGATTCGGCCGCTTTGCTGGCCTTCTGGATGCGCTTGTACGGGGTTAGGTGCTTGCCCCTCGTCCTTGACCTTGCGTAGCTCCTCGGCGCGCTTGCGCGCCTCTGCGAGGGGGATTCGGTCCAACTTCCCGAGGGTGGCGGTCTGTTCTTTGCCGTTGAGGCGATACCGAAGCTGCCAGGACTTCACGCCGGTCGGAGAGATCCAGAGCGCGAGCCCTTCCCCGTCAAATAAAACGATACGGCTTGGCCTTCTGCTTTGCCGTCTTAACCGCTCTGTCTGTGAGGAGGTGCTTGGCCACCCATTCCCTTTCGCGGCAGGGTAATGGCAGCGTAACGCCGTTGCCATTACCCTAAGAATGGGCGGCTTTTTAGCGAACCTGCAAGAACCAAACCGAACGCCGCTGCACTCGGGAAATCGGACGTTTCCCCGAGGGTAACAAGTTCTTCAATGTGTAGTTTGGTGCCGGGAGTGGGAATCGAACCCACATGGTGTTGCCACCGCGGGATTTTGAGTCCCGTGCGTCTACCAATTCCGCCATCCCGGCAGGAAATCGGAGAGAAGAAACCGGGGACGCAGTCGGATTTGGGCACTCGCGCGGCGTTAGCGGCGCGACTACGCAATTCCGACTGCGTCCCCGGTTTCTTTCCCGGATTTCCCGCTCATTATAATCGGCCGGTGCATCTCTCCGATTTCGATTACTCCCTTCCTTCCGAGTTGATCGCGCAGCATCCGGCCGCCGAGCGCACCGCGAGCCGGCTGCTGCACGTGCGCGCCGATGGCTCGCTCGCCGACCTGCGCTTCCCCGACGTCGTGGGCCTCATCGGCCCGCGCGACGTGCTCGTGGTGAACGACACGCGCGTGATCAAGGCGCGGCTGCACGGGCGCAAGGACAGCGGCGGCGAGGTGGAAGTGCTGGTCGAGCGCGTGCTGGACGCGCATCGTGCGCTTGCGATGGTGCGCGCGAGCAAGCCGCCGCGCGTCGGACGCAGGCTTCGCCTGGCCGATGCCATCGATGCCGAGGTCATCGCCCGCCATGGCGAGTTCTTCGAGCTCGCGTTCGCGGGCGACGCGGTGCTCGACGCGCTCGCGAAGCACGGCGAGGTGCCGCTGCCGCCCTACATCACGCACGAGGCGATCGACGAGGACGAGAGCCGCTACCAGACGGTGTACGCGAAGGTGCCGGGCGCGGTCGCGGCGCCCACGGCGGGGCTGCACTTCGACGAGCCGCTGCTTTCCTCGTTACGCGAGCGCGGCGTGCGCATCGCGACAGTCACGCTCCACGTGGGCGCCGGAACCTTCCTGCCGGTGCGCGTGGACGACGTCTCGCAGCACGTCATGCACTCGGAGTGGTACAGCGTGCCGCCCGAGACCGTCGCGGCGATCGAGGATGCGCGCGCGGGCGGCGGCAAGGTGGTTTCGGTGGGGACCACGACGCTGCGCGCGCTCGAAGCCGCGGGCGCCAGTGGAACGCTCGTCGCGGGCACGGACGAGACGCGGCTCTTCATCGTGCCCGGCTACCGCTTCAACGTCGTCGACCGGCTGGTCACCAACTTCCACTTGCCGAAGTCGACGTTGCTCATGCTCGTCTCGGCGTTCGCGGGCCGCGAGGCCATCCGCCGCGCCTACGAGCATGCCGTCGCCGAGCGCTATCGCTTCTTCAGCTACGGGGATGCGATGCTGCTCGAGCGTCAGTAATACCGCGTTCGCATGTCGCGCAGCCGCTCCTCGGCCGCGTCGCAACGATGTACAAACTCCCGCGCCGCGCCGGTTCCCTCCCGGGGCAACGCGGGATGATCGATCGCCTCGAGACGCTGCGCGGCCCGCGCGAGCCACTCCGACGCGCGGCGCAGGGCCATGCAATACCACGGCGATGGCGCCGCGAGCGCGCTCATGCGCTGGCCAGGTGGACCGCGTCGTTCGCGGCCTTCGGCTCGCCGAGCGCGACCCAGGCCGACTGCAGCGCCTGGATCAACGTGCGGCCGCCGCGTGTGACGACGTGCGTCTCGCCGGGCCCGACGACGTGGTCGCGCAGGTTCGCCTCCTCGGTGACCCACACGGTGCCCGTGCGCGCGTGGATGCGGATGCCGCGTGCATCGTCGAGCGTCAGCACCTCGCCGGCCGCGAGCTCCAGCAGGGGGGCCTTCAGGTGGAGTTCCATGGTGGTCCTTGATGGATGATTGCAGAGCATGCAGAATGCGCCGATCCCCACCCCTCCTCAAACGAGATCTTCGCATCCCATGCATGAGCAGCACTCATGGCTAGCCCCCATCGCGCCCTGCCCCCGCTCGACCTCCTGAGGGGGTTCGAGGCGGCCGCGCGCCACCTGAGCTTCACGCGCGCCGCGCACGAGCTCTTCCTCACCCAGGGCGCCATCAGCCGCCAGATCCAGGCGCTGGAGGAGTTCGCGGGCGTGCCGCTCTTCGAGCGCAGGCACAAGGCGCTGGCGCTCACCGAGGCGGGCCGCACGTACTACCGCACCGTGGGCCCGGTGCTCGACGAGCTGCGCGAGGCGACGCGGCGCCTGCGCGAATCGCGCACGGGCCACGTGCTCACCGTGACCACCACGATCTCCTTCGCCGCGATGTGGCTCGTGCCGCGTCTCGGCCGCTGGCGCAAGGCGCATCCGGCGGTGGACGTGCGCATCACGGCGACCCACGACGTGATCGACCTCGAGCGCGAGTCGATCGACCTCGCGATCCGCGACTGCCCGCTCGAGCGCGTGCCCGCCGGCGCCGTGCGCCTGGCGGGGGAGCACCTGGCACCCATGTGCAGTCCCCCGTACCTGCGCGAGGCGAAGCGCGAGAAGCGCCCCCTCGCGGGGCCCGCGGACCTGCGCCACCACGTGCTGCTCACGCTGCACGATGCGAAGGGACGCTGGCCGTGGCTCTCGTGGGATGCGTGGTTCGAGGCCATGCACGTCGAGGACATCGTGCCCCTGGGCACGCTCGCCTACGACCAGTACGACCAGGTCATGCAGGCCGCGATGCACGGGCAGGGCGTCGCGCTCGGGCGCATGACGCTCGCGAGCCAGCAGCTGCGCGAGAAGACGCTGGTCGCGCTCTTCGGCGAGCGCCAGCGGCTGGAACGCGCCTACCACGCCGTCTATGCGCACGGCGCCGAGGCGCGGCCCGAGGCGCGCGCCTTCGTCGAATGGCTGCAGGAAGAGATTCGCGCCGAGCCGTCGACCGGCGTCGGCCGCGTGCGCTGATCAGTCGGCGGTGCCGCGCGCGCCGAGGGGGGCGTGCGAGTTGATGCGGGAGTTGGCCGACACGTGCTGGCGCAGGAACTCCATCTGGTCGGCGAGGATGCGGCGGTTGGCGAGGATCAGGAACTCCGCGCGGTTCGGCACGTAGGGCGCGTAGAGGAGGTGCATGTTGGCCTCCTCGGGCGTGCGGTTGCCCTTCTTCTGGTTGCAGTGGCGGCACGCGGTGACCACGTTCATCCACGTGTCGCGGCCGCCGCGCGACATGGGCAGGATGTGGTCGCAGGTGAGCTTGAACGGCGTGAAGCCCTGGCCGCAGAAAGCGCACATGAAGCGGTCGCGGTGGAAGAGCTCGCGGTTGTTGAGCGGCGGGACCTGGTTGAAGCCCTTGATCGCGAGCGCCTTGCCGCGGATCGCGATGATGGAATTGGCGGTGATCTTGCTGCGCTCGCCGGTGCGGTGGGAGCGCCCGCCGTAGATGGTGAAGGCCTGGCGGCCCAGCTCCCAGGCGACCCGCTCCTTGGCGTAGTACCAGACCGCCTGCTGCCAGGTGACCCAGCGATGGGGCACGCCGTGCTGGTCCAGCGTGAGGATGAGGGGCAGGCTCCTGTTCATCGCGTGTTACGACCGCGCCGCATCGTCTCCGTACGAATCTCCCGATACTGGGATAATAACGGTCCGAAACCTCGCCCAATTTACCAAAAAACCCCCGTGAGCGCCTGTTTTGCAGGAATGACGCGATGAGCCTCGACCGCGTCGACAGCGGCCGCGACCTGGCCAACGATTTCAACGTGATCATCGAGATCCCGATGCACTCGGATCCGATCAAGTACGAGGTGGACAAGGCCACCGGCGCGCTCTTCGTGGACCGCTTCGTCTCGACCGCGATGCACTACCCGTGCAACTACGGCTACGTGCCCAACACCGTGTCCGGCGACGGCGATCCGGTGGACGTGCTCGTGATCACCCCCTTCGCGCTCATGCCCGGCGTGGTGGTGCGCTGCCGCCCGATCGGCATCCTCAACATGACCGACGAGGCGGGCGACGACAAGAAGATCCTCGCCGTGCCCATCGACAAGCTGACGCCGCTCTATCGCCACATCGAGAACGCGCGCGACCTGCCCGGGACCGCGCTCGCGCAGATCGAGCACTTCTTCGCGCATTACAAGGACCTCGAGCCCGGCAAGTGGGTGAAGGTCGAAGGGTGGGGCAGCCCCGAGGAAGCACGGCGCGAGATCGCCAACGGCGTGAAGGCCTTCAAGGCCAAAACCGGGGACGCACCCCGAATTCGCAGAGCGAAACGCAAGGGCTAATCCGGCGCCGTATCAACAGCGGGGCGTTTCGTTCCGCGAATTCGGGGTGCGTCCCCGGTTTTCATCCCGGTCGCGGCGAGGAGCGCGAGGGCCACGCCGATCGTCACCATCCCCGCGAGCTCGATGGCCGGAGGGTGCTCGCCGAGCTGGATGGCGGAGGCGACGACGGCGATCACCGGGATGCCGAGCGAGTTGAGTCCCGCGATGCCCGCGGGCGTGTGCGCGAGCACGTAGGTCCAGAGCCACCAGCCGACGGCGGTCGCGAGCACCGCGGAGAAGAGCAGCGACGCCAGGAACGTCGCGTTCCAATCCACCGGATGCGGCGGATTGAGCGCGGCGACCGCGAGCAGCGCGAAGAACCCGAACAGCAGCTGCCACGCGGTGAAGAGCAGCGGATCGGCGTTGGCCGTCGGCCAGCGCTTCGAGAGGACCGCCCCGACCGCCCACACCGCTCCGCCCGCCACCGCGAGGAGGCTGCCCGCGAGGTTGGTGAGCCGCCACGGCTCGACGATGAGGACCAGCCCCGCGAAGCCCAGCGCCACGGCGAGCCACTGGGGTCCGCGCATGCGCTCACGCAGGATGAAATGCGCGAGCACGATCATCCAGAACGGCATCGTGAAGACCAGCACCGACGTGCGCCCCGGCCCCGCGAACCACAGCGCGAACTGCGTGAGCATCACGAAGAGCGCCACCTGCAGCAGGCCCAGCAGCGCCGCCATGCGATAGCGCCCCAGCGCGAAGCCGCCGCCGCGGGCGCCGACGATCGCGAACAGCAGCGCGCATCCGAGCCCCACGCGCAGCGCCGCGAAGTCGAGCGGGCGCGCGTACCGCAGCGCGATCTTCATCACGACCCACGAGTAACCCCACACCAGGATCATCGCCAGCATCGCGATCACGGGACGCGGGCGTGAGGAGGTCCGGCTCACCATGGCCGACATTATTTCAGAACGGCGCTGGCGCGCCGGCGGCCATCCCCGCGCGATGCGGGCGCCGCGGCGTGAGCCGGGAGGAAACGGAACGGCTAGGTGCCGTCGCGGCTCGTGCCCTGCGCCCACGCGCAGTCCGCGCAATGCGTGTCCGGCGCACATCGGCCCTGCCTGGCGACAAGGCAATTCCTCTCGGGCGGAGTCCGCATCCGCTCTGCAACCGCGCGTCCGAGATCGGCCAGGCTCGGGAAGGACGCCCAGCCCAGGGAGAGTCGCTCGAAGATTCGCATGTGCGTGGCCTCCGCGTATTGGGGAGACTGTATGCGCCATGGGCGGCCGGCGATTGACGCGCGTCAAGAAGCACGCGTGCGCGCCGGTGCCGCGGGGTCCTCAGGAGGCCGGTTCGAGGGCCGGATGGTCGACGATCTCGAGGGCCGGCCCGCCGGGCGCATTCCAGCGCAGGTCGCGCCGCGCGAGCGCCTCGAGCTGGGAGACCACGAGCAGGTCGAAGCCGCCGCCGGGCGCAGGCGCCACGGCCGCGATGGTGCCCGCGGACTGCTCGCCGAAGGCCGCGCTGTACACGCCCTGCCCCGGCAGCGGACGCGCGTCGCCGGCGAGGTGCGCGCGTGCCATGCGCCGCTTGAGGATGCCGCGATATTGCGTGCGCGCGACGATCTCCTGGCCCGGATAGCAGCCCTTCTTGAAGTTCACGCCGCCGACGAGCTCGAAGTTCGCCATCTGCGGAACGAACGCCTCCTGCGTCGCCGCAACGATCACGGGGACGCCGGCGTCGATGAGGCTCAACGCCCACGCATCGGCGCCGGCGGGTGTGGCGTGCAGCGCGAGCTTCTCCCAGAGCGCGGGCGCCGCCTCTGAAGCCACGAGCACCACGAAGCGCTCGCCGTCGAGGGCAATGCACGTGGCACCGTCCTTCTCCACGGAGCGCATGGGATCCGGCGTGAAGCCCCAATGGCGCGCGACGATCACGCCCGCGCTCTTTCCGGCCAGCGCGAGACGGACCCGGCGCGCGGAAGCGTCCTCGATCTTCACCTTCGAGCGCAGCACGAACATCGCGAGGCGCTTCGCGATCGCCGCGGCGATCTCCGCGGGCAGCATGAGGAAGAAGCCGTCCTCGCGCCGCAGGAGGAGGAAGGTCGCGAGCAGCCGGCCCTTCGCGCTGCACCAGCCGCTCCATTGCGCCGCGCCCACGGGGAGCGACTCCACGTCGTTCGTGAGCTGGCCGTGCAGGAACGCGGCGGCGTCGTCACCCGTGAGGTCGAGAAGCGCGTTATCGGAGAGGTCGGCGAGGATCGTGCCTTCGCGCACCGCGGCGATCTCGGCGCGCGCGTCGCCGAAGTCGGCCACGCTCGTCGCGGTGAGGCGCGCGCCGCGGCTCGCGAGGAAGGAAAGCCAGGTGGACATGGAGGGGCGATGGAGTCGGTGTGCTGCGAGTTGAAGTATAGCCGTGCCGGTGCGGCGTTCATCGGGATATCGGCGCTTGCCACGGTGGCGATCGTGGCGCTGCTTCCGTGGGCCGCGGGGTTGCGCGTGGCATTGGCCGCGCTGGTCGCGGCGCACGGGGCGCGCGCGCTCGAGCGTTTGGCGTGCGTGCGCGCCGTCCACGTGCATCTCGACGGGCACGTGCGCATCGAGTCGCGCGACGCCCCGGCCCGCGAGGGCACGCTCGCCGCCGGCGGCTTCGTGGCGCCGTGGCTCGTGTGCGTGCGCTGGCGCCCGCGCGGAGCGCGATTCGACCGCACCGTGCTCGTCCTGCCCGACATGCTAAGCCCCGATGCGTTCCGGCGGCTACGCATCGTCCTGCGGTCGGCGTAGACTGGGCGCGCCGTTCATAACAAACCTTTATCAGGGAGCGCACATGCGCCAGCGTATCTCGGTCTTTCTCGGGGCAGCGATGATCACCGCGGGCTGTACCGGCATGGAGGCCGATACGCGGACCGCCGAGCAGCCGTACACGGCGCAAACCCGCGAAGCGACCGTCTATCCGCTGCCCGGCGTGAAGATCGCCGGCGAGCGCAAGCGCAACCTGTCGTTCAAGACGCTGCATTCGCTGGGCGTGTGCAGCCAGAAGAAGTGCCACCTCAACGTCCACATCGAGAGGGACTGCACGGCGCCGGACCTGGATCCGCAGGCGCTCGGGCTCGACCACACCATCGACGAGTTCGAGCTGACGTACGAGCTGTGGGTGCCGCCGGGCTCCCAGTTCGTGCTCATGGGGCTCATGGAAAAGGGCCATTCCCACGGCAATCCGCGCGACCTCTTCTCCCAGCAGTCGGGAGCAGGCACGCGGACGATCGTCGCGACCGTCAGGAACCACTTCGACCATACGCGCCAGTACGTGATCGAGATCGGCAAGCAGGGCGGCCAACCCTGTGCCGTGCTCGATCCGCCGGTCATGCCGGACTACTGAGCAGCCACGCGCGCACCTCCTCGGCGGCATCGGGGGCGGCGAGCCCGAAGCCCGCCGCGGCCTCCCGCTCGAAGCGCTCGTCGCCGAGAGCGGCCCGTGCGCGGCGGATGAGCGGCGCGAGGAACGCCTCGTCGGCGGGATCGCGGCGCAGGCCCGTGCGCCCCGCCTGCGACTCCGCCGCGCCATAGAAGCGCGCCGCACGCACCGCGTCCTCGCGTGTCGCCGCGAGGCCCGCGCAGACCTCGAGCAGGCTCTGCTCCAGGCGCATGGATCCCACCTGCGCCGCGAGGCGCTCCGCCGCGAGCAAGTGGCTCGAAGCGTCCGCCGGGGCGCCACACTCGATCGCCGCGATGGCGAGGTTGAGCAGGCCGATCGCGGCGGTCTCGGAATCTCCCTCCTCACGCGAGAGCGCGACGACTTCCTCGAGCAGGGGGCGCGCGCGCCGCGTCTCGCCCGCGGCGATCTCGAGCTGCGCGAGGGCGTTCATCGCCGCGGCCACGCGCCGCTTCTCGCCGCCGCGACGCGCGAAGTCGAGCGCCTCCTCGAGGTAACCGCGCGCCGCGCCGACATCTCCCTCGCCCTGGGCGGCCATGCCTAGGGATTGCAGCAGCGCCGGGATCGCCGCGTCGTCGTGCAGGCGGCGCGCCATGTCGAGGCTGCGGCCCATCGATTCGCGCGCGTCGGCGTAGCGGCCGAGGAGGAACTGGAGCTGGCCCGCCGTGAAGAGCGTGCGGCTGCGCTCGGGATCGGCCGCGGCGTCCGCGCCTTCGGCCAGCAGGTCGAGCGCGACATGCAAGCCCACCTGCAGGAAGCCGCGGTGGAACCAGTAGCGCTTCATGCGGTTGGCGAGCGCCATGCGCTGTGGGAGCGGCGGCGCATCGAGACCCCCGGCGAGCGCCGCCATCACGTTGTCGCGCTCCACGTCGAGGAGCGCGATCCAGCGCGGCGCCTCCGATCCGCTGAGCTGCGACTGCGCGGCCTGCGCGACGGCGCAGAAATGGTCGAGGTGCCGGGCCCGAACGGCGCCCGTGCGCCCGGACTCCGCGAGCCGCTCCTGCGCGTACTGGCGCACCGTCTCGAGCAGCCGGTAGCGGCCCGCTTGCGCGTCGTGGATCACGAGCGACTTCTCCACGAGCCGCGACAGGAGGTCCATCACTTCCTCGCCCTCGCCGCAGGCGCAGACGCTCTCGGCCGCCTCGAGCGTCCACCCCCCGGCGAAGACGGAAAGCTGTGCGAGGAGCGCGCGCTCGGGCGGGTCGAGCAGGTCGTGGCTCCAGTCGATCAGCGCGCGCAGCGTCTGCTGCCGCGCCGCCGCCGTGCGATCGCCGCCCTTCAGCATGCGGAAGCGGTCCTTCAGGCGCTCGGCCAGCGCCGCCGGCGTGAGCGACCGCACGCGGGCCGCGGCGAGCTCGAGGGCGAGCGGGATGCCGTCGAGACGGTGGCAGATCGCCGCGACCTCCGCGCCGTTGGCGTCCGTGAGCTCGAAATCGGCGCGGGCCGCGCGCGCCCGCTCGACGAAGAGGCGTGCCGCGGGGTTGCGCATGAGGAAGGACGGCTCGAACGGCGCGCGCAGGTTCGGCACGTCGAGCGCGGGCAGCACGTACACCGATTCGCCCTGGACATGCAGCGGCTCGCGGCTCGTGGCGAGGATGCGCACGCCGCGCCCGGCGCGCAGGAGCCGCTGCGCGAGCGACGAGCACGCCTCGAGCACGTGCTCGCAGTTATCGAGCACGATGAGGAGCGTGCGCGATGCTGCATGCGCCGCGATCACTTCCGCCATCGCGCGTTCGCGCTCCTCCTTCACCCCGAGGACGCCGGCGAGGGCCTGCGGGACGAGACGGGCGTCGGCGATGTCGGCGAGCTCGGCGAGCCACACGCCGTCCGGGAAGCTGTCCTGCATCTCGGCGGCCACGTGCACGGCGAGCCGCGTCTTGCCCAGGCCGCCCATCCCCGTGATCGTCGTGAGCCGGCCGCGCTCGACCAGGTCGCGCACGCCGGCGACATCGCGCTCGCGCCCGACGAAGGACGTGACCTCCAGGGGCAGGTTGTTCGGCGACGACTCGAGCGAACGCAGCGCGGGGAAATCGGCGCGCAGCGCGGGGTGCACGAGCTGGAACACGTGCTCCGGGGTCGACAGGTCGCGCAGGCGCACCGTGCCCAGGTCGCGCAGGCTCGTCCCGGAATCGAGCCGGTCGGCCACGAGCGCCGCGACGGCCCCGGAGAGCAGCACCTGGCCGCCGTGCGCCGCGCTCATGATCCGTGCCGCCCGGTTCACCGCGCTGCCGTAGAAATCGCCGTCGCGCATCGCGTGCACGCCGGCGTGGAGCCCGCAGCGTACGCGCAGCGCGATCCCGCCGGTCTGCGCCGGATCTGCGAGCGCGTGCTGGAGTGCCAGCGCGCAACGCACGCCCGCCAGCGGATCGTCGAATGCCGCATGCACCCCGTCGCCGGTCGTCTTCACCACGCGGCCGCCATGCTCCCCGACCGCGGCGCGCGCGAGCGCATCGTGGCACGCGAGCGCCTCGCGCATGCGCAAGGGCTCCTGCTCCCACAAGCGGGTGCTGCCTTCGATGTCCGTGAACAGGAAGGTGGTGATCGGTCCGTCGTGCACGTTCCCCAGGTCCCGCGCGATCAAGGCCGGCTTCTACTCTAAACTAGCCGGGGACGCAGTCCCCGGTTTCGCCCCGCCCCGGTTTCGACACTAAACTACCCGCGCCATGACATTGAGGACGGTTGCCGCGACGCGCTACGTGACGCCGCTCCGCGAAGGCGGGTCGCTGCCCGCGATCGTCGAGGGCGACGACGACGGGCTCTACGTGCTCAAGTTCCGCGGCGCCGGGCAGGGGCCGAAGGCGCTCGTCGCGGAAGTGATCGCCGGCGAGATCGCGCGCACGCTGGGGCTCAGGGTCCCCGAGATCGTGCTCCTCGAGCTCGACGCCGACATGGCGCGCACGGAGCCGGACCCGGAGATCCAGGAGCTCATCCGCGCGAGCGCGGGGCTGAACGTGGGACTCGACTACCTGCCCGGCTCGATCATGTTCGATCCCGTGGCCGAGGCGCCCGACGCGGCGCTCGCATCGCGCATCGTCTGGTTCGACGCCTACGTGACGAACATCGATCGCACGCCGAAGAACGTGAACCTGCTCACGTGGCATCGCAGCCTGTGGCTCATCGACCATGGCGCGGCGCTCTACTTCCATCATGCGGGCGGCGACTGGCGAGCGCGCGTGGGCGATCGCTTCGCGCAAGTGAAGCAGCACGTGCTGCTGCCCTTCGCGAGCGCGATCGCCGAGGCGGACGCCGAGCTCGCGCCGCGGCTCGCGCAATCCGCCTTGCGCGCCATCGTCGATCTCGTCCCCGAAGCCTGGCTCGAGGGCGGGCTCGCGCGCGGCGACTACGTCGAATACCTCGTGCGGCGCCTCGATGCGCCGCGCGCCTTTGCCGAGGAGGCGATCCGTGCCCGAGCGTTGCACGTATGACTACGCCGTGATCCGCGTGGTGCCGCGCGTCGAGCGCGAGGAGTTCGTGAACGCCGGCGTGATCGTTTCGTGCCCGGAGAAGGGCTTCCTCGAGGCGCGCGTCGAGCTCGACGAGTCGCGCCTGCTGGCCCTCGACGCGCAGGCCGACCTCGCGGCGATCCGCGCGCACCTCGACACGATCCCGCGCGTCACGCGAGGCGGCCCCGATGCCGGCCCCATCGGGGCGCTTTCGCCGCGCGAGCGCTTCCATTGGCTGGTGTCGGCGCGCAGCACGGTGATCCAGATGTCGCCGCCGCACTCGGGCCGCTGCGACGATCCGCAGGCCCTGGTCGAGCACCTGATGCAAACGATGGTACGCGCGCCGCGGGGATAATGAGCACTCGCACTTCCGGAGCCATCGCCTTGAGCCGAACCCTTCTCCCGTGGCGCGCCGCCGCGCCGCGCGCCCTCGCCTTCGCAGCCGCGCTCGCCACCGGCTTCGGCGCGGCCGCCGCCGTCACCGACAGCTCGCTGCGCTATCCCGACACGCCGCGCGAGCGCGTGATCGAGACCTATCACGGCGTGGCGGTCCCCGACGACTACCGCTGGCTCGAGAACGCGAAGGATCCCGCGGTGCGCGCCTGGAGCGAGAGGCAGAATGCGCTCACGCGCCGCGTGCTCGACGCGCTGCCGATGCACGACGCGCTCGAGAAGCGCTTCAGGCAGCTCTACGAGCGCTCGCCGGTGCGCTACGCCGACTTCGAGGATCGCGGCGCCTTCTTCGCGCTGAAGACCCGGCCGCCGAAGAACCAGCCGATGCTGGTCGCCATGAAGCGCCCCGGCGACGTGAAGTCGGAGCGCGTGCTGCTCGACCCCAATGCGATCGACGCGAAGGGCACGACCGCGATCGATTTCTACGCGCCGTCGCGCGACGGGCGCTACGTCGCGGTCGCCGTCTCCCGGGGGGGCAGCGAGGACGGACCCGCATGGGTCATCGACGTGAAGAGCGGCAAGCGGCTGCCCGATGTGGTTCCCCGCGTCCAATATCCCACGGGCGGCGGCAGCATCGCGTGGGACGCCGAGGACAAGGGCTTCTTCTACACGCGTTACCCGCAGGGCGACGAGCGGCCGGCCGCGGACGCGAACTTCTACCAGCAGATCTTCTACCACCGGCTCGGCACCAGGCCCACCGAGGACACTTACGCCATCGGCAAGGAGTTTCCGCGCATCGCGGAGACGGCCCTTTCGACCTCGCGCGACGGCCGCTACGTGCTCGCGACCGTGGCCAACGGGGACGGCGGCGACTACGCGTTCTACCTGAGGAAGCCCGACGGCGCGTGGACGCGCGTCGCGGACTTCGACGATCGCGTGCGTGAGGTTCGATTCGGCCTGGACGGCCGGCTCTACGCGCGCTCGCTCAAGGACGCGCCGCGCGGGCGCATCCTCTCGATGGCGCCCGACGATCCCGCGCTCGCGTCGGCGAAGGAGGTGGTGCCGCAGGGCGACGACACGATCCAGGAGTTCACCGCCACGCGCGACCGGCTGTACGTGGAGTACATGGTGGGCGGGCCTTCGGAGCTTCGCATCTTCGCGCTCGACGGCAAGCCCATGGGTGCGGTGCCCACGGAGCCCATCTCCAGCGTGTCCATCGCGGCCCGCCTGGACGACGGGGACCTGCTGCTCGCGACCCAGAGCTACGTCTCGGCGCCGGCGGTGCAGCGCTACGACGCGCGCGCGGGCAAGCTCGTGCGCACGGTGCTCGGCGGCAAGTGGAGTGTCGGCTTCGCCGATGCCGAGGTGGTGCGCGAGATGGCGACCTCGAAGGACGGCACGCAGGTCCCGGTCAACATCCTCATGAAGAGGGGCACGAAGCGCGACGGGCGCAATCCCGTGCTGCTCTACGGCTACGGCGGATACGGCATCAGCATGACGCCGCACTATTCGCTCGCCAACCGCGTGTGGCTCGATCACGGCGGCGTGTACGCGGTCGCGAACATCCGCGGCGGCGGCGAGTTCGGCGAGGCGTGGCACCTCGCGGGCAACCTCACGAAGAAGCAGAACGTGTTCGACGACATGATCGCCGCGGCCGAGCACCTCGTGCGCGCGGGCTACACGCGCCCGTCGCGGCTCGCCGCCATGGGCGGCAGCAACGG
>Ga0157372_10002349_pt1 | contig 20469 bp, 50 predicted proteins | sample C55metaG_FD_115307 | JGI IMG/M metagenome (GOLD analysis project Ga0157372, IMG submission 115307) | Corn rhizosphere microbial communities from Kellogg Biological Station, Michigan, USA - C5-5 metaG | ecosystem: Host-associated > Plants > Roots > Rhizosphere > Soil | place: USA: Michigan... | reverse complement strand
TAACGATCCTAAGAACTTAGGAGGTAACGGCATATCAGGATATTTCCAAGACAGCTATATAGGCTTTAATAAATTTGTTGGTGGAGTTGGTATGCAGCGATCTGGGATTGAATGCTTTGGGTCGCATAATGTGGTGGAAGAGAATCAGATTCCTAATGGCAACATTGTGGTGGATGCAGGAAACCAAATGAACGGTATAAAAGATGTAGGACAGAGCAATGTTTATGTGTTAGACAACAAGGTAGCAAGTTCAGCAGTCAATGCAGCAGCTTTAGTTATCGCAGGAACACCTATTGTTGCCTTAGATGAAGTCATTGTAAGGGGAAACACTTTCGATAGTTCTAAAGGCTCAGGGAACGCTCCTGCGGCACATATTGGTGCTTATGGAGGAAAGTCTACCAAAGTGACTAATGTGAGCTTAGAAGACAACGTATTGACTGCTAATCCCGATAACAGTGTAGTTAGATTAGAGGCCGGAACAGGAAGTGATAAAGTGGTTGTGAGGAACAATAAGATGCCGCAGGGACATTCGCCTGCTAACTATAAGACAGACAACATTACGAACTTGGAGTTTTACGGTAATGAGGTTCAAACAAAACAAAAGGACTTTTATTATTCTGTAAAAGCCACCAAACAAGTTAAACTTCAATAGTTATCCATAATTCAATATGTGTGCCTCTATCGATAAACGGTAGGGGCTTTTTTGGTAAATTTGGGTAATGGAACAAGATGAAATGCTTCCTTCATGGTTTGTAAGAACCAGAAACATATCTGCTGAATTGGCTTTGGGATTCGGTGTAGCACTTCTTGTATTACAGTTCTGGTTAAAAGCCTTAATGCGAATAGATCATTACGAAATAGCTTTAACTATCATCATCCCTTTATTTTTAATAACATTAGTGCTAAGTTGCTCTAAGGCAATAGATGTGCTTAAAAACCTCAAACAGAACAATGGAAACTAATGCGTTAGGTATAGCTATTATAACGGTTAATTTTATAATACTTGCCATCATTATAAAGACAATGACTTATAGCTGCCGCAAGTGCTACCTAAAAGAGGGTTCTGACTTCGACTACAACTTCTACATGATAATCTTCCTATCCAGCACGTTGCTGTTCATTGCGAATTGTATGGCTCTGTACACCAGTATTCAAACGTATGGTCATCACAGGGTGGTTATAACGGACGACATTACATTGGCAAGATACGTAGATAGGGTAAGCATGATGTTTGCTTATTTAGGGTTGGATTTGTTGAGTGTGAAGTACGTTAGGCTGTGGTTTAAAAAAGACTGATCTATCTACCTATAAAAACAACTTCGAGAGTGTTCATGTTACTTGTCATATATGTGTTAAGTAAAATCATTCAAGTTGATTCATTTAAGGCAGCCACTCTCATAGTAGCTGCCTATTTTGTTTAGTAGTCTCTTAGCAGTTCAAACTTACCACCGAGTACACCTTTTTCACCATTCACTAGTGCTTTAAGGAAGTCAAACGAATCAGAATCAAAGGACATAATCTCTTCTGTGAGGTTGCCATCCAACCCTTTAGTTTGCCTAATTAAAGCTTTGTATTCGTGTTTACTATTAGTACATAGCATCAACCTTGTCCATCCATAAGGATTATTGCCGCCATGATCTACGTATTCAACTGATTCTACAACCCCATCTCTACAACCGAAATAGTGGTTTGCGGCTGACTCTATCGTTTCTTCTTTGTCAAGGTACATCTTATAACCTCTTTTGTATTTGGGTTCTTCTTTCATAAAAATCTATTAGTTAAACATTTACATTTACTCTATAAAATCACACTTTCATGATTACACTTACACCTGCCGTAGCTCGTAAGCTATTTGGCGAACCCAATCCTACAGGTAAAGGGTATTTAGTAACAATTGATCTTCCATATCCTATGAGAGTTTCTTGGGAAAAGACAAGCTCCATCAGGAAGATGCAGTGCCATAAGGATGCCGCTAAAGCCTTCTTAGGTGTCTTTAATGACCTTTTAGCTTACTACGGATATGAACAGCTTGTAGCCCTTGGAATAGACCTTTACGGAGGTTGTTTTAACTACCGTAAGATGAGAGGTGGCACATCTCTTTCTATTCACTCATGGGCTTGTGCTATTGACCTTGATCCTGATCGTAACCTACTCAAAGAAACGGCAAAGACTGCAAGGTTTGCAAGACCTGAATACAAGCCGATGATTAACATCTTTTACAAGCATGGGTTTGAAAGCCTTGGTGTAGAGGCGGGATACGATTTCATGCACTTTCAGCTATCGGCAGACCCTTCTAAGAACAAATATAAATACGTTCCTGATAATCAACCTGTAAAAGCTTTAGATGCGGATGATTTTATTACCACAGCTAAGTTAAACTTACGTGCCGGTGCAAGCACACAACACACTATTATTACCACTATCCCCAAGGATGCTAAAGTTGATGAGTTAGCAAGATGTGGAGATTGGAGTAATGTTGAATACAACGATCAAACAGGATGGGTTAATAATCAATATCTAAAAAAATGATGAAGACTATTTCAGAGAACATAAAAGCCATATTAGCCCTTATTTTAGTGATTGGGTGTCTTACCTACATCTTTATGATTACGTTCATCCACAAGGGCGATAGCAACATTCTGAGCCAAGCATTGATTGCCATAGTAACGGCACTAAGTACAGCTACAGGATATTACTTCGGTTATAGCCAAGGTGCAGCAAAAAAGGATGAAACACTTACGCAAATGGCACAACAACCGACAGTAACGCAAGCTGAAACGGTTAATGTCAATAATTCCACAACAACAAATAACCAACCATCGGATGAAGAAGCTAAAGGTTAATGGCATACTGGCGATCTTGACAGTCTTGATCGCCTCTTGTACCACTCAACGTAAGTTCAACAGAATAGCAGACAAGCACGAAGATTGGCTACTCACACGATGTATAAAGGACTATCCAAACAAAGAGACTACAATCATTGGAAAGACAGATACAATCGTTACAGAGAAGCTAAGAGTAGATACGGTGACTACTACTGTAGTTAATACTGTTACCGGAAAGACCCAAGTTGTTAAGCTACCTTGTCCTCCTTGCAAATCAAAAGAAACTACTCTCTACAGAACCGATACGGTTAAAGTACGAGATACAAGAGTAGAAAGACAGTTGCAGTTGATTATACAGCAAAAGGACGCTAAATATGCAGAAATGAAAGAGGCTAAAGATAGAGCCGAAGCCTTAGCTAAAGCCTATAAGAGTGACCGAAATTGGGCTTACGGAATATTGGGAGTGCTGTTGTTAGCTTTTGGTGCGTTGAAGTTCTTGAGGGTTATTTAACACGAGTAACTGACCTTAAAATACTTCCCATTCTTTAGCGGGTAAAGTATGTTTCCACTATAGTCATCGCCAAGGTAACCGCCTATTTGCCATACATAATAATGGTCAATACCTCTAATATCTGAACAGGAGCACCTCATGTATAGCTTTTTTTCTGTATCATCTACGATTCTTGCGTGTTGATAGCTTTTATATCCCGATCTTTTTTCATCTGTTAATTGTATCTCTACAATGTCTTGAGGATGCCATGTATCATTTTCATCCAAGCTACGGTACAAACCAGTTACATTAATAAGACCACGCAATAATGACTTGAAGGATTTTTTAACTCGTTTCTCTTCTAAGTCGGCAGCTTTTAAGGACTCATATAAACCGTCATTAATCTCAGGATAATCAAAATCATAATATTCTTCTTCCATTTCTAATTCAAATAAAGAGGATAAAACAATAAAGCCCCACCAGTACCATTAATCAGGTAAACAAAGCGGAACTCTTCATATACTGCGTGTAATCCCCAAGAGTCTTCCTGTTGATGGATTACTGTTTGTTTCTTGTATAGGAACATAGCTTACTTTACTTTAGGAGGTTGAGGAAGAGTTTTGAAGTGAGTTACAATAGAAGCAGGCCAATCGCCTTCATCATATCTTCTAATCTCTCCCGTATCAAATAAAATCAGGCAGTCCCCGTTTGGTATATACTTTTCGAATGGAATCCATTCTTCTTTGTTTAGCTGTAGGGCTTTTGCAAATTGAACGATCTTATCAGCGCCTACTTTAATATTCCCTTCTGCTTTTCCATTTGTAGCTTGTGAATAGAAAATTTCTCTTGAAACTTTTTCAGCTTCTTCCCTTATTGTTTCTTCTGTGTTCATGAGTTAGTCGTAAATATTGGGTATAACTGTAACAAATGGTTCTTCTTTCAATTCGCCTTGAGGGTTTACGTGTAGTGGTCTTTCTCCTGGAGCATACGATAGGTGAGCACGTATTTCCTGTGAACCGTACTCGTAAACCGTTTTGTATCCGAAGAGGTGGCAAACTCTTTCAGCCTGAGCCTTATAATCGCGCCTCATTTCTTTGGTAAAGAATCCAGCTTTCAGAAGGGAATTAAAATCAAAGAACTCTTTCATGAACTTTTCAAGAAGAATATCATCTTCGGATTTGGTTTGCTTCTTTGCCATTGTTATTTATTTACGGGTGAAAGAATAGCCTTCTTTTTTAAGAAATTGAATTATCTGACTTGCTCTGGTGGGGTAGTGCAGTTTTGAAGAATACACTTCTGTTTTCATTAAAGCATCGGCTAATGCCACGATAGTAGACTTCTCTTCTCCCTCTGTTTCCTTTGGGGTGAGTTTAGAAAAACGATCCATGCATTCAAATATTAGCCACTTCGAGGGCTCTAACCTTCGATCTTCAAAATTAACCCAAGTTTCGTTTGGAAATTTTAAAATAGATTCTTCGTATACGTCTTTGAGAATGCTAAGCCTTAGGCTTTCTTCTTCCTGTTCCCTATCCTTAACCTCGAAATCAGAAGGCGAATAAGTCAGAGTAAAAATGTCAGGTTTACAAGGATAGTATTCACCTTTGACTCCTCTAATAACATAATCGCCTATTGATGCTATTTGAGTTTCATTGTCACTTTCCAATGTTTTTAGTCTTAACCCTTCTTTCTCAACCTTCTTTTCATATATCTCCCAATAATCCCAAGCCATGTTACAGTTCAGGTTGACAGAACCTTCACCATGTATAAACTCGTACACTTGTTTGATATTTTGAGTGGTTAGCTGTATCGCTTCTATTTCCACTGGTATCTTTGTATACTTCATTGTCTTAAGCTTTTAGTTGATGGAATAATCATGTAGTGGGTTGGCATTACATCGTCTTTCTCAGTATAACTATCTTGATAGTCCAGCCAGAAGGCACTTATAAAGGTTCCTTTACCTCCAATAAATCCAATACGGGTTCCATTAGGATTAAAATCTTCGTTAATCCAATCAGGATGAAAGCCTATAACTTCCCCTGTATCTTGTGTTAAGGGATTTTCAGACATCGATATCCAAGGCTGTTCCCTATCCTTTAAGGGAGAAACAGGGTTGTAATTCGGGTTTTCAATGCAGTTTTTAATAACATCTTTGGCGGTGTGAGAAACATATTCTTTGTTTTTATACTTTTCGTAAGCCTCCATTATTGAATCAAAATCCCACGTATATCTTTTTTCTTTTATATATGATTCAATCTTTTCCCTACCGCTTATCTGTTCCGGCTCTGCCTTTGCTTTTAGGGTGGCTACTTGTCTGTATTCATCAGGGGCTTTAATAACTTGTTTCTTCATTTGTGTGGGAAAGTTTTCAAACCTGTCATCTTCCTGCCATCCAGAAGGGTATTTTCGCTGCCATTCGATTAACAACTCTTCCTCTCTCACCTCTGTTCCTTCTGGTACACGAGGGCCGATGTTGGTTAGCTTTGCTTCTCCTGATACCCAATATTGAGTATCGTTTTCTGTTAGGGCTTTAAAGGTTCTCATATCGACTTAGCTTTTTCAAGTTGTTCTTCAGATCTTTGAAGTCTTTTTTTAGCATCCTGAACTATTCCTTCGTTGTGCTTTATTAAAAAGTCTTTCGCCTCTTGCCAGCTAAGGAAATAAGATCCGTAATCAGAATGCCAGTTGCTTCGGCTTCCGTTGATGAAAACAGATTTATCAGTTTGTCTTTCGGATTCAACTTCTTGTACTTTTGAATCCCATTTTATAGCGTAGTATAGCTTCATTTCTATTTGTTATTTAGTTAATTAGGGGTGGTTAAAGACGGATTGAATAGTTTACCGTCCTCCATGATAGTTTCAAATAAAGCGAGACGCATTACGCATCTAAATGAAGTGTCAGAGTTTATGATAGCCTCATCTATTTTTGCAGCCTTTTGAATAAGCCGATAGAACTGTTCATGTTGAATCATATTTACCTCAATTAGCTCTACGCAATTGAAAAACATATCCCATGCTTGACCGTCAAATCGGTTAAGATTAGCGATAACAATATCTTTAAAAGCGTTAAAGTCGTCGGAGTTGGAAGCTTTAACCATTTCGGATTTTGCTTCCCATGTCATTGTTTTCTTTTCTTGTTCCATATTGCTGTTTACTTAGAGAGAGTTGAAGCAGTCTAATTCTTTAATTTCTTTTTTCATGTTTTCAAGAAATGTTATTAGATAGCTGTATTTTTCTTTATCAGCTCTAGTGATTCTTTCAGTACCAATTATTCGCTTATATTCATCGATATACCCTTGAATGTATTCTTCCATATTACTGTTACTGTTTAACTCTTTCCATTAATTGCTCATACAAGTCCGGCATCTCCTTCTTCAACAGCTTACACATATCATAACGCCTTTTATTCCCTTTGTAGGAACTATCTTGTATTTCTGACACTCTTGCATTACCAACGAATTTAAGTGTCTTCAAGGCTCTTATTTTGCCCTCTAATTCAATGATAGATTTGTCGGTCATGTTACCGGATAAGGTCACCTGTTGGTCGCATTGGGTAATCTCTGCTTCAATCTCCAATAAGACACTTGTAATGGCGGTGAATGTTGTCGCTGATAGGACTTTCTTTTCTAACTGTTCGATCATACTTCATCTATTACTTCTATTTCTTCACTACTCCAATTAGTTCTTAGAAAGTCATTAAGATAGAAACCGTTGTTATACCATTCAATCTGATAAATAGCACCTTCGTACTTGACTGTACTTCCTTCGTATACTTCTTTTCCATCCCTGTCGTGACCTACAAATTGACCCACTGTTTGGGTATCTACCTCCCATTTATGGAAGTCTTCAAAAACAGAATGCTCTATTTCGGTAAACCTCTTCCCGTTAATTTCACCCTGTATTAAGTTTCCATATACCCAGCATCCGCTTGAAATGTGCCTTCCTCTAAACTTTATTGTTCGCATACAACCTCCATTTTCTTTTGGTTCTCTCTTTCAATCTTGATAGCCAGCTTCAATAGCCTTTCTTTTCCTTTAGCATCCATATTGTAGAGCTTTGCCATGAGTTGCTTGTGGACTACTACATCTGTTGCCTGACCAATCTTTTCAATCTCCTCTGATTGTCTTTGTAAATCCTCACAAATGGTATATAACTCGTCTGTATTGGCAAATCTAAGTATATCTTGAATCCTGTATAACGCATAAGCCTGATCGTGACTTAAGTCATCGTTGGTTACGGTTACTGAATATGCTGCCTCTTTCTTGATGGCATCTGCTGAGTCTTTAATGCGCTTGATGTGATTGTTCAGGATTGGAAAGTTTACCTTTTTTGGAAGTTTTTCCCTGATAACGCAATCTAATATGTATGCCTCCAACTTGAGAGCCATAGCAAAGTCCCAGTAGGCATTCCCTTCTTCTTTTGTTAGTTTCATTCTTCTAATCTTGGTATTTTATATCCGTTCCCGTAAGCATAGGCACTATCATCTTCTATTCGGGTATGGCAAGGTCTGCATACAGCCATAAAGTATTCTACAGAGCATAGGTGTTCGCCTCGTCCACGTTTATGATGCAAATCATTTGCAATCTTGCCGCATATCTCGCAAAAGGGGTGGTCTGCCATGTATTTATCTCTCACAATCCTATATTCAGCTAATCTCTTTGCTTGTTTATCCGATACAGGTTTGATTCCCTGTGAGGTGCTGTAGATGAGTTTACCTTTCTTCTCTTTAGGTGATCCCATCATTGCCATTTCATCCATGTGTATGGCATTTGCTTTAAAGCCATCAAAGGAATCCGATGTAATGGGTTTGTATGTGATTTTACGTGCTTTCTCTTTCATAGAACAAGTCTTACAGCGTGGCGGTTGGGACTGCCAAAGGCTACCTTCGTAATTACAGCCTTCTCCGGTACATTTCTTAATTTTCATACACAATAAAAAGGGAGTTATTAGCTCCCTACGCTTTAAATTGAGTTATTGCCGAATCCTATTACGTCTGCGCTAATATCAGTTTTGCTTTGCTGTGCAATCTTTAACTGAATGTTGATTGTGCGTAGAATTTCTCTTGATTGGGAAGCGACTGCATCTGCTTGACCTGCATCCATTTTACCGTCTTTCACTTTTTGAAGGGTATCCCAAAGTGCTGTTTTTAGTGATTTTGCATTAAGTTGTTCCATTGTCTTTTTCTTTTTTGTGACTTGTTAATTATTCCGTTATCGTATTTAATTTGCTTTGAATCCAATTCGTTATTAAGTGCCACTAACACCGATGCAGCTTCCCAAAACTCTCCATATCGTTGCTCAAGCCTGTATTTATGATCGTATTCTTTCTTATAGGCTTTGTATTCAGGATTTCGACAGTACTCAACGTGCTTTGGCATTTTCTTCTTTCGTTGCTCTTTGTATTTTTCAGGATTGGCGGCATAGTCCTTTTTAAACGCTTCTGCCTTTTTCTGCTTTATACCTTCCCTGTGGTAATACCTATACTGCTTGTCGTATTCGGCTTTCTCTGCTTTCTTTTGTTCTGTGGACTTGTTGCCTCTTCTACCAAGACCGAAACAGGTTTTACTACAATACAGGTTAGCTCCTAACTTTACTGCTCTATTGTAGTGTCCGGTAGATTTCTCATATTCTTTGTTACATATAGGGCATATTAGTTTCATAACGATTCTCTAATTAACTGTTTTAGTTGTCTTTCTATCTTGTTGTAGTGTGCCTTACCTGAATCTGGTATATCGCTTTCTTCTGTTGCTATAAAAACAACAAACTCCAATGGTAAGCCAAAGGAGGTTGCTATCTTATTGATTGTTGATTTATGTGGCTTCTTTTTACCGGATTCAAGGTGTAATACAGTCCACCGATTTAAACCTGTTATCTCTGCAAAAGCTTTCTGAGTAAGGTTCTTTTTAATCCTGATAGTGAGGATTGCTAAACCGATATTCATAGCTGTCGTATGGTAATTTCTGTTCTTGGATTATCGCTGTATAACTTCTGTATTTCTCCGGCACAAACTAAGCTGTCATCTCTCCAAAATACTTTAGACATAGAATCCATCACCAACTTATCTAAGTTGTCTCTATCAGGGCGTGAAGTGTGCCAAACAGGGGCGTTGTCTTTGAGTATATGGCTGTTTTTACCGCTTTTAAAGTGACTTTTAGGTCTACTAAAGAAAAAGGTCACATCAACCCTTAAAGGGCAGTCAAATGGCTTCTCAGGGGCATTATTCTGAACGATAGAAAGAAAATCTCCCTTATCTGCTGCTGAGGGGTCGTAAGACCTTGTAAATCCTCCCTTGCTAACGTGCCTATGACGTTTTTGCGCTGTTGGTTCGCCAAGTACAGTTAAACGAATTGCCTCATCGTGCTCTATAACCATGTAACCATGCTCTAAAAAATCTTTCATTTGCTTTGGCATTTCAGTATGCTTGTAATTACCATTCATTGTTTCCATCTCCATTTAATCCATTTACGAAACGATCTCATTTCCTGCTTAAACTCCTCATGTAGCCTTATCATGTTGTCTGAACCTTCGTAGTACATAGGCTCTGCTGTTGCTAAATCTCCTCTAAGGCGTTCTATCTCTTCTTTTAAATCTCTGTTCTCTGCTACTAAGTGAGAAATCTTACGCTCTGCGTTTATTAGTCCTGTTGGTTTCTTCTTTAAGAATGTCATTTAAACCTTTGATTGTATAGTTATTATTTCTGTATTCTCTGATCGAATAATGGGGGTGTATAAATCTATTGCTCTCTTAATAGTAAATATACTGACACCAAAGTTTTCAGACATTACCTTATACGTTTGATTGGGATCGCAAGCATAGGATGTTATAATGTCTGCCATTAATTGGTTTGACCTAACTGTGCTTTTAGGTTCTAATGACTTACGATACTCTCTAAGAGCATTAAACTCTGATTTAGTTAGCCTATCAAAAATAGTCCCTCTGTCAACCCCTGTTAATATACAGGCACTCTTTAGGGACTGCCCGTTTTTTATATGCTCCCTTATTGTTGGTATAAAAGCTCTGATTTGTTGATGGCTATAAGTATATCCACGCATAGGCTAATAGTTATTTGTTTCTTTTCTCCAATTCAATACTTCTTTTACTAATTCTGTAGGCTTCTTAGATTGGCTTTCTTCCTTTTTGTAATCCTTTAATCTTCCATCAGGAAAGATGGTATGTGCTATAAAATTGGTGTATGTAAGCTTCTCTCCGACCCTGCTTGGTGGTAATTCATAGTCTTGTTCCATGTGATTTTTAAATTAAGCAAGGCAGCCTAACGAAGTCCTTGACTCTACTGCCTTGCATGGGTTAATTAGTGGTCATTACTGGATGACCGAAGATTTATTTAGATAACTTAACTGCGTATCCTGTAGTTCCCGAAATCAAAGATTGAAATCCTGTTGCTCCTGTTTTATAAGATTCAACAGTTGCACCCAACTCGATTAGTTTATCCACCCAATCAGATAATTGCCTAATCGCGTCATCTCCTCTACCCAATACAGCTAAACAATCGTGTTTATGGTAAGCATCGGGCGGGGTTATATCATCAAGCCGTTCGTCATAAAAATCAGTCAAACGTTCGTAGTGGCTGTCGGTAGGATTATAATCTACGTACTTATCTTCTTTAAGTAATCCTACACATTCTCTACCAAATCCAACTTCCCCTTCCTCTTCAAACCCTAAATCAAACTTATCGGCAAATGCTTGAATGTTTGCCTTGCACTCTTCTATTGTTTTCATTTTAACTCTGTTAGTTGTTCTGCTATTTCCTTTTTAGCTTGCTCTAATCGCTCTATATAATCCCTGAGTGTTACTGTTTCTTCATTGTCGGCATTAGCTTCTTTAATGACACCTTCAATGGCGTGTTCAAGCTTAGTAAAGTACCCCAACTCTTTAGTTGCTTCCTTTCCGAAGTTCTTTGACTTCTCTTTGCTGTTAATGAAGTGCTTTGTTGGAATGTAAGAGTAGGCATCACATTTAATGCTCCACGCTATATTTGCAAAAGTGAATTTGATTGTCATGATTTCTATTTAAGTTCTGTTTTGTATCCTAATGTGCCTGAACGTAGTGGCGGGTTAATTTCCCATCCTTCGCTTGTATCAGGGTCAAATACGCCTGTTTTGCTCTTTATAGTCTTTAGAAATGCTTCACGCTCTTTGATCTTTATATCAAGCTTTTCTTTTTCCTCCATTAAGTCATCGTAAATCTTGTCTCCGCATACTTTGTAGTCGTATTTAACTCCTGTTTCTGCCTGACTGATCTTAACGTTGTATTGGATAGAAGTTTCACCTTTGGATACTTTAGCATGATCGTTAAAGTACGGGCGTAGATTCTTGTCGTTAAGGGTTGCTAATTCTAAGATTTTCTTGTTATGCAGGAACGCTTTTACCGGATCAAGTTCTCCGTTGGCAACCTTTGCTACAATGTGTTTGGATATGTCCGTTATAAGGGCTTTATCTGCCTGTATAAGCGATTGTAATTCAAAACTAAGTCCTGAGTTGTTATTTTCTAATTCTTCCTCTTTCATGGCATTAAAAAGCTTTTATGTGGTCATATTCTTCAAACTCCTCTACACTTTCAGGGATTAGCAACTGTCCCCTGCTGATAGTGTCTTTACCTACTCTTTCGTAAGCAAGTTGCAATTCGGGTGTGAAGTTTATGCCTCTTAACATAGCCTCCATGATGTAGGGAGCCAGCATCGTTGTGTACTTTAGGATAAACTCTTTTAAGTCCCTATCCTTAACCTCTGGAATGCTGTATAGGGCTGATTTGAACTTGTTTTCCGATGACTTATTGTAAAGCATTCTCTTTGCTTCATCAACCTTGGCAAGCATTAGCCGAATGGTGTTTTCTAAGTGACTGTTCTCCATTTCTGAGATGAATAACTTACTTCCGTCTTTAGTGGTATGATATACGTTCATTAGATTGTTGCTCCTTTCTCTTCTTTTAGAATTTTAGCTTCTCTTAACATCTGTGCTGCGTGTTCGTCTGATAGGGTGTTCTTTAACCTGATCTTTTCGATAGTTGCTTTTCCATCGGCAATGCCTTGAACACAAGTAGACCATTTATCGGTGCCGGGTACTAAATTAGGGTGTACTGTAGCTGTAGGTTGCTGTTTTGGTTGGTTTCTTGGCACTTCTGATTCCTCTGAATGAGTATTGTCGGCATCATCAATCTTTCCTGTAGGAACTAAGAATGTGTAAAGCAAGGTGTATTTTAAGCTGTATGTCGTGGCTTTACCTGCGCTTTTATCTTGCGAGTCAACTCCTTGTCCATAGCCTTGCAATACTTGGCTTTCTCCGCTTTCGTGAAGGAGCAAATATTGGCAGGTTGCCTCTGTGAATACTGACTGTTTTTGTTTAACCCCGTATTGGCTTGTTTCTTCCCATCGGTCAATTTGTGTTTTAGCTTCTACTCCTATTGGAAGGATACATAGACCATTTTTAGCCATAGATTCTCCAATTATTTTTTTCACATCTTTATCAGGAACACCCTTATAAGCCATTGAGCCCGATCCAATGGTCATGCTTTTCTCAATCCCTTTAACTTCCCTCATTACAGCCAATACGGCTTTTGCTAGATTTACCATTTTTATAAATACTTTAGTGATGTTTTATTATTGTTTTTTCCATTAAGCATACATTTCAGGTAGCCTTCATTTATATTAACATATATTGAGGCTTCTTTTACGCTATTGAATGATCTCCCACTTTGAGTACAAATAACAACTTTCCCTTTATATGCACTCTTGCTAAGAGTTCTTAAGTTATTATCATAAGCGTGTTTTAGGTTTTGACTCGGAGTGCACCATTCTAAGTTTTCAATTGAGTTATCTGCCTTGTTCCCGTTCTTGTGGTTTATTTGAGAATAATTATTTGGATTTGGTATAAACGCTTCCGCCATTATTCTATGTAACTTATAACATTTTCTAATGGCCTTTTTACTCAATCTTACCTCAATATATCCTTTCTTGTCTATTCGTCTATTTACTTCGAAATAATTTGCCTTATTTATATTTCCCTTTCCTTTTCTTTTTAGAATCCTTGGCAATCCATATACTATGCCGTCAGGAGTTACTGCATACATCTCTTCGTACCCTTTGACCTCTTTCATTACGGCAATTACTGCCTTTGCTAAGTTTGCTTTATTTTCCATTGTTATTAATCTTTGTTTAGTTCTGCTATTAAGGCATCGGCACAAGCCACTGCTAAGTTTGCAATACTTTCGGGGTTGCCTTGTGTATCTGAACAATGTCTTTCTGCACACAACCCCTGCATTGCAAGTCCTGCATAATGCTGTCTTAAATTCATGCCTTTTATAGTGTTCATGTATTTATGACCACCTTCGTTGCACTCTTCTATTGTTGGATATACCGGATCGTCTGCTTCTGTTTTCATATTAATCTTCATCTTCTGTTATATCGTATTCCTGATCCCACTCTTGATCTTCGCCTAAGTTATCCGGCAGCATCTCATCTTCAAAGCCATCGGTATGTATAGGCTTCTGTTCGTAGGGGTCTGTTGGTTTGTAACCTTTAAAGTTTAACTTACTCATCTCCGTAGTTGCTTTGTATGAAACCATCTAATTCTTCCATGTGGTTCTCATGAATGTAGTCTAACACCTCTTGAATGCCATGAGCTTCTATGAGTGTTGCTAATCGAATACATTTGGCAATATTCTCATTGTCGAAATCTGCCTGATCTGCATTCTCCACCTTTACGGTTACCTTGTCTTTAAATGAACTGCCTTTGCCTACAATGTAGACTTCCTCGCAGTCGAAGGTTAAATCGATCTTGCTCATGATTAAAATGGTAAATTATCATTAGCGTTTACATCAGTACCGAACTTTTCAAATGCCTCAATTTCGAGATCATCAAGCCTCCTCTGAGTGTCTTTAAGGGTTTTACGGTACTCATGTCCCTTCTCTTGAATAAATCGCTTGGTAGCCATCTGAGTAAGCTCCTCGAAAGAACGTCTAACATCAGCCCATTTACCAAGAAGGTATGCCTCCATATTCCATGAGTATTTTTGTTCCCTATCTTTTTCAGTTGCATATCTCAATCCTACACAAACAGGATCAGGTGCTTTGTCATCGTACCAAATCTGAATCTTATCGAAATACTTCTCATTGGTAGATAGAGAGATTAACCTTAGTATCTCCAATGGAATAGGAGTGATGTTGTAAGTAATGGCATCTACTTTACGGGGGCACAATGTTTCAAATACAGCTACGAGGTTTCTCTTCATGTGCATGAAAGGAATCGGGCTTTTCTCTTTCTTGGCGATTTGTGTTTGCCCTGTAAGACCTAATTCATCTACAAGTTTGTTCCAGTTCTCTAAAGCCTCGCCATCATAGATAAGTTCAACTGTTTCTTCAATTAGGAATGTCTCAACGATTGTTGCCATTTCTTTACTCTGATTGTTTAATAAATTTTCCATTGTAAGTTTCATTTCAATTTCCTTTTTCTTGTTATTAATTGATCGCTATACGCTGTTGCTTGCTTATCATCTACAAGCTTGATTGCTTTCTTCCGGCACTCCTCTTTTGTTTCTCCTGTTATAATCTCGCTCTGGGTGCCTGTCTTGTCTGTGTAGGTGATACGGTATTTCACAGCACTTGCTCTATTTTCTCTAATAGGGTTAATTTGTCTTCTAGGGTTAAGGAATCAGCAGTTAAACTAATGGTGTTGATCTCCATAGCAGATGTAAAATGAAGCTTAATAGAGCCATTCTCATTAGTTATAAGGCACAATTTTAATGAAGACACGTCATAACCCTGATGGTAGAAGAAATGGGATTCTAGAGCCTTATACAGCTTTTCTAGCAAATCGTTGCTGAACATATTTAAATAAGCTTCAATATCCCCTTCGATACCAAGCTCTTCTTCTGCTAATCGCTTGCGCCTTAAACTTGATAGTGTCATAATTTCTCTTTTAGTTTTCTGATTTTTGTTAACTCATACTCTATATCGAACAACCTGCTCTGCTCCAACACTGCTATGCTCTCTTCTATACCTGTGTTCCTGACTTGCTTTAGAATAGCCTTTATATCGCTTAAGGCTTCTTTATTTCTATGAGCAGGGTTCTTGTTCCATAAGAGGTTAAAGATGGCTGTATAGGCTTCATTTACGTTCATGGATTGGGTTGTTACAATTTCCTTTATGAACAATACCATACACCTTGTAATCATCATATATTACATATTGGCATCCGTCTATTTTTATTGCTTCGTATCCATTTGTTAGGGCTTCTCTTTTTGCTCTTCTGTTTGTGCACCCAATTAAAAAAAGAGAAATTAATAATGTTGTTAGTGTTTTCATAACTGTATTACCTCAAATATGCCTAATGCTATTAAGTTGATAGGCTGATTAATCTTTAAGTTTAACTCTCTGTGTTTAATGATTGCTACCGCTTCTCCCTTGTATTTGTCGAGATCTGGCACTTTGAACTCTGCCTTTCCTTCGGGATATACCTTTCGTGGATCGAATTGGAAGGACTTGATGAATGTTTGTAGGTCTTCGCTCATTGTGTTGATTCTATTTAAACGTTTTCTATAGCGATAATAACTATCCCTGTTACTGCTATGAACACTCCTAAACACAGTACAGGCAACCATAAAGTGAATAGTATTAACCATCCTGATAGCCTTACTGCTTTGTGTTTACTCTTCTCTGTAAGAATAATGGGTAAGTAGCCTAAGTGCATACCTACATCTAATATCTTTTCTCCTGTTGTTTTATCCATGATTCTATTTGTTGTATTTACTCTCTTGGGTGTAGTTATGCTGTAAGAACGTGCTGTAACGCTTTGTATAGTTCGGTATTTACTTTATCCTTCTTGCCGTCCATTTCTGATTTCAACCACCTTAAATACCTTAATTCTTCGGGGTCGCTCATGGACTTTATAGATTTGCCTTTATATTTACCGAAACCAAGTTTAACATTTCCGTAATACTTCTCCTTCATCTCGGCACGATTAGGTTTATTTTTCTTAATCCTCTTAATTGCCATTCTCATGAGCATCTGTGCCGACTCTTTGTTTTTCACTGATAGCAAGTTTCTAAGAAGCAAAGCCTCTTCGTCATCTAATTGAAACCATTCCCTCGCAAAATTTTTATGGATAAAAAGATCGTGAAGGTATTTTTCAGGAATATGCTTGCTGTAATAAAGCAATTCACACCTCGGATTGGCAGTTTTTAACTCCTTTAGTCTCTTTTCTGGATTTAGGGATTTGCCTATTTTATAAAGACTACCATCATACATCAAATAGGTATAAATATCCTCATTGCCATACTTCTCAATAATGACACCTCCATATAACCTACCTTCAATAGTTTCCATAAACGTATCAAAGAAGTAATCTACAGAACGATCAGTTGTACATTCAATCTTTAAACCCATACATGACCGATAAAAGAAAGTATAACTATTTACTACTCCTGTCATATTGTGGTTTACCTGATAGTCAAACTTTAACCTTGTTTTGAGATTGGAAAAGGGAATTGTGGGTATATAATGATTCTTGTTATACATCTTTATAAGTTTTGTAGTGACGGATTAATCCAGAACAGAGGAGAGCTATGAAGTGAGAAAGACCCAAATACAAGTTTATTATGTTTCGCTGTTAAACGAAAAAAAACAAGTATTCAGGTTCTTAACGAACAATCCGTCACATCGGATCACCAATCGTTTCGTTAATCGCAAGGTATGCCCAAGTTCTAATTCCACATCCCTACACTTTGCTTTGCATTACTGCATTGCCTCCCCCTTTAAGGAGCATCCATCAAAGTTGATTGCTTTCTTTTCTTTAGTCGTACTCCAAAGCTTCATTAGAGTGTCGCTCTCGTACTTGGTTAAGTTATCTGATATGTTAGCAAATAAAGCGGGCAGAACCAAGCGAGTGAAAGGATTATAGTGGCTCCATTCAGGCTCGGTGTTGTTATGAGGTATCGTATGAAATGTTCTGTTTGTAGTTCATTTATCCGACCAAAGGATTTAGCCGGACTTGCAATTGAGCGACTTCTTTTGGTATTGCAATGATACGAATTATTTGGAAATAAAAAAGCCTCAATGGTTTTAAACATCAAGGCTTGTCGTTCAATTGCATTACAAATATACAATCTTTATTTTAAAAACCAACTGTTACTATTTTAAGGCAATCTTCATAGGCAAGTAATTGACCTTCCAATTGATGTTTAAATACTTTAATTTCCTGATACTCAAAGTCAGCCGTATGGTCGTCTCCCATTTCCCTTACCTCATTACGTCTTTTCCTTAATTCTTCGCCTTGTCTTTTCAATTCTTCGTTACATTCCTCTATAATCTTTTCGAGGTAATTCTTAAGCTCTTCCATATTTTGTGATTTTTAAATGCTAATTGCAAGAGGGGTTATTTAATCTTCTTAGGAGAGAAAGGTTTATCACTAGCATAGTGTGTTGGTTTGAAACCTTCACTGCTTCGAAATGCTGGATGCCACATCTTTACGCCATTTAGGTTAGTAGCATGTATGGCAGGAACTTCATTGCCATTTTCATCTTTCACTAAATACATACCACAAGGAGTATTTTCGTCTATTTGTATCCAATTTTCCATAATAGTTATTTATTAGGTGAACTGTTAGGTTTTTCCTAATAGTTCACCTATCTACAATCTGTAGAGAACTTAATTTTATTTCTATCTAATGTTTATTCGTTCTACTTTATTGTGCATTATCCAGTCAAGCCACATAATTACAATTCCTACTGTTAACGGCTCATATTGCAACATCCATTCAAAGCTATTATTTGCTATTTGATCTATGGTATGATGGTTAAATGTAGGGATTCCATCGCAATCTAACCCTCGACAGCCATACTGTATAGATTCATCGGAGTATTTGTGATGCCATTTTATGGATGTGTTATCGCCATCAATTCTGGGCATAATATCACTTGGTCTATAATCATAGAAAAACAACTGTTCACCCTTTCTATTATACACATATTCGTTTACGTCAAATGATTTATACTCGTGATTGATTTCAAATTCTGAAAATGGCATCCTGTAGAACTTTCTCCAACCCATGTAAGATAACACAGTTATTTTTCCAGTGCTTTTAATTCTAATTAATGGCGAGAATAATTTCTTACTTCTCATACTACTAAAACTATACTTTTTTACTTAAACTCATTTAGCAACTCCTTGCGTTTTAAGGCTATTAATCCTTCTGGTATTGCATCGTAGGTATACTTATATTGATCTATTATTAATTGTCGAATATATTGGTCTGATATTACACCAACTTCTTTTAATTCAGCTTTTTTTTAGAGTCTACCTCAGAAGACTTCCCATTAAGTGAATAAGGTATAAATCCGCTTCCATCACCTTGCGTAATTCTTATAAATTCATTTTCTGCTTTAGCGGAGTCCACTATTACTTCGGCAATTTCCACCATAGCGTGAGATCTTTTTATTTCTTTATCCAAATCTAAATCGTCATCAGATAATCTTTCCAATTGAGCGAATAAGTGATCTCTTAAGTCTACAATTTTATTTTTCATGATCTATCTTTTTTATTATTTTTTTAATCCTATATGATAAAACCTCTTTCTTCTTTTCCGGAATAGATTTATCACTTCCCTCTTCTCTTATAAGAGCTATTATATAACTGTCAGCAAGTTCTTTCCTTTCCTTTTTTGATTTATTTTTCCACACATCATTTTTTCTGTTTTTTTCATTCCATTCCTGAATTTTCTCAGGGTGTGATCTTCTATAATCCATTACTCGGCGGTTGATTTCATCCTTATTATCCTTGTAGTATTGTTGTGCCCAATCCTTACGTTTCTGTTTGCTCTTTTCTCTGTACTTAGCTACACTTAGTTTACCTTCCGGTGTATTTCTCCAAGCTTTTACGTATTCATTTCTTTTTTCTTTAGATGAAGAGTTCATTTCTATGTGATTTTTTAATAGTTTAAAAAAGAAAACCCCATCCGAGGACAGGGTTCTAAAAAGCTTGACTAACTCTACGCCATTAACATTTTAAGAGGTCTTTCTCCTCTGTACATCACTTTCGCTGCCTAGTCTAAGCTAAATACCTGCGGTTCTAACAGGATCATAAAGCAAAAAGAACGTGTGTGTTTTAGAACCTTAGAGCAAGAGACAGGATTTGAACCTGTACCGGACATTTATCTATTCATGCTACCCGATAAGAATATTCTTAAGTGTATACCAATTCCACCACTCTTGCTATTTCTTCACAATATTACTTATTCATTATTTCCTCTTTAAGCCATTTCTTAAACTTATTATACTCCGTTTTATCTGTACCGGAATAGATATGTTTAGCAATTCCTGCTGCGGTTTCTTTACCTATTAATTCACCGTATTTGAATATCTTTTTGAAAGCTGCTTTGGCATTACGGCAACCAAATGATTTGCATACTTGAATTGCTTTTGATAGTTGGGGTATTTGTTGTTGTTTATGTATGTAGTGTGTTGTACTGTTCCTTTTTCCTGAATAAATACCATCCCAATCCAAGAATCCGTCCAGTACCATATCTGCACATTCTGCCATGTTGCTTAGTTTTTAAGTGTTAACTATCCTTTAACAGAGCAGCAAGTATATTATCACAAGTGCAAATCCTATTATTGCTACCTCTATCCCTACCGTACACATAAGTACGTAATCAAGTATCTTTTTCATATACACAAAGTTTTAATTAAAGAATATAGCATACACCAACACCGTAGCAGCTATTGCAAACAGCAAGTCAACACATACGGTAAACTTAAGCCCTTCTCTTAGACCAACCTTACCAACCAATCCCGCTTTGTACTTCTTGTATAAAATTAACGTTTCCATCATTACTTCCTCCAAATGTTTCTTTCTTCGTCTTGTTCATCCCTCGGATCAATACCTGCATTTTTAATGCAATCGTACCAAAACCAAAAGTTAAGCCCTATCCCTGCAAGAATTATCAATATCCAAAAGATAAATTCCTGATCGCTTTGTGTTAGTGTCATACGTGTGATTTTATAATTGGTTAGTATTATGTTAGTTTATTCTACTTTCTTAAAAACTCTGTTAAACTGATTCTCAACCCAATCCCTGTCGCTTTTACATAGCTTAGATTTCTTTTGCTTTATAAGTTTGTATTCTTCTATTAAATCAACTTTTGGTCTTTCCC
>Ga0157372_10002347_pt1 | contig 20473 bp, 17 predicted proteins | sample C55metaG_FD_115307 | JGI IMG/M metagenome (GOLD analysis project Ga0157372, IMG submission 115307) | Corn rhizosphere microbial communities from Kellogg Biological Station, Michigan, USA - C5-5 metaG | ecosystem: Host-associated > Plants > Roots > Rhizosphere > Soil | place: USA: Michigan... | reverse complement strand
GACGCTTGGTGCCAGTCCAGAGGCGCGGCCGAGGGCGTGACGAGCGAACTGCCGGCGGTGGACCCGTCCGAAGCGCTCCGCGCTTGATGTCGTAGTCGCGAATCAACCTTCTCGTTCATGAATCGACTTCTTCGCTGGGTTGGACGGGTCGCGGCGCAGATTGCGCTTGGCGGGGTGTTTGCCAGCGCGAGCATTTGCGCGCAGCTGCCAGCGACGACCGCACCGTACTATCCGAACCGCTCGTAGATTGTAGTTGGTACTCGACCCAGAGGAACCGCGAATGGGCAAGGCACGACGAACGAGGGCGGCACGTGCCGCGATGCGCCCCACATCCACGCCGCGTGCATCGCGCCTAGTTCGCGCGCGCGCGTTGATCGTCGGCGTCCTACCGGTGCTGGCGATCGTTCTCGGCACGCGTCAATTGGTCGCCGAGGCTTTCCGGATTCCGAGCGGCAGCATGGAGCCGACTCTTCTGGTCGGCGACTGGCTGTTTGTCAATAAGCTCCGTTTCGGGCCGCACATTCCATTTACGAGCCACTCTCTGCCCGGGTACGCGCGTCCCCAGCGCGGCGATGTGATCGTCTTTACTTCGCCGCCTCAGGATATGACGATCCGGATATCTCCCGAGCAAGTCACGCCGACCTTGGTGAAGCGTATCGTCGCCGTCGCCGGCGACACGATCCTCATGCGTCAGGGCCAACTGATGGTCAACGGGACCGTCGTGGCATCACCCAACTTGTTCGTGCTTCCGGATTCCCTCGCCGATCAACCGCAGGCGATCTTCAGGTGGCAGCATCAGATTGAAGTCCGCGCTTCTCGATTCGGCCTGCCAGTTCCGGCTCCCAGCCTTCATGAGTGGGGTCCGCTCGTCGTACCCGCCGGCACCTTCTTCATGATGGGTGACAACCGAGACAATTCTGTCGACAGCCGGTACTACGGACCTGTACCACGCGCGAACTTTCTTGGTACGCCGATGTTCGTCTACTACTCATACGATCCCGAGCGAGGCGTTGACTACTTCCGCGGCCTGACCGCCATCCGATGGAGACGCCTCGGCACTTGGATCCGCTAATCGCGCGAAGGACGCGGGGCTTCTGTACGCGATGCTGGACCCTCGGCGCGTGAGAAGGATGATCGCGAGACCGGGCTCGTCGCCCCGATCGCCTCTTCGTCATCTGCGGCCTCGTGGCGATTTGTTCACGGAGGCGAAATAGTCCACCGTGATCAAGGCAGTCAAGGCGAACGAGTTCTTGCTCGCGCGGTCGTGGCGCGTACCGCGGCTCTACATCGTGCCCGAATTTTGGTTAGTCGTTCCTGAGACACTCCACTGGGTCGGTGTGAATCACCCGCAACGCTGGAATTAACGCGGCCACGAACACCGCCGACGCAAGCGCGACCGCGAGTGCCGCGAACAGCGGCGCATCGTACAGATCGTTCGCGCCAGTGAGAAACGCGCTCAGCCAAGGGGCGCAACGCTTCGTCAACAACAGGCCGATGGCGGTGCCCAACAAGACGAGGATGGCCCCTTCACGAAGCACGGTGCGCAGGATGATTCGCGGAGTTGCGCCGAGCGAGACCCGAACGGCGAACTCGCGGCGTCGCTCACTGACGGAATACGCGACGATTCCGAAGACGCCCATCATCGCGAGGCTCGTACCAAGAAGAGCGAACGTCGAGAAGATCAGGGCGATGAACCGCTCACTCGCACGCCGGTCCGTCAGGCCGTACGCGTCGTCGGCGGTCGTCGCGTGAGACGACGAGACGCCCGGAGTCGCCCACAACGCGTGACGAACGTCGATCGCGGAGCGCTGCACATTGGATTCCGACCGCGCGTACACGCTGAGTGCAATCCCAGAGTTGGAGGCCACGATCGTGTCGGACGGCGTGAACGTCCGATACACTGTGCCCAGATGAAAGCCAACATACGGATCGATCAGGCGGATCGTCGCTGTGTCTCGCGCGTCTCGCAATACGCCGGTCACACGTGCCCACGGCGCGCGGGACCGATAATCTCCGAACTTGATGCGCCGGCCAATCGCGGACACACCGGGCCAAAGAAACCGAGCCGTTGGCTCGTCGATGATCACTTGGGCTTCCGCTTCAAGGCCGCCGCTGAAGGGCGTGCCGACGGACAACGTGCGTCCGAGCGTTTCGAGATAAGATGTCGTCACGACGCCTGCACTCCACGTCGGCGCGGGGATCTCCCGACTCATTCCTTCCGCGTCTTCGATCGTCACCGCGCGTCCCTCGGGCGCGGCGGATGTTGTCACAGTTGCGACTGACACGCCCCGAATACCGCGAAGTCGTTCTCCAACGCCGTAGGCAAGCGAGTCGAGGCGAATTCGCGCGCCCAGCATAGCATTTACCTTGACTTGAGATACTACGACCCGGTCTGGATCGAAGCCAACATAATGTTGAATCACGTAATTCGAGTCCTTCAAACGCCACGCGGAGCGAGCTAGCAGCGCGGCACCACTCAAGAGCGGGAGCGCGAGCGCGATCTGTAACACAATCAGCGCGGCGTAGGAGCGCCGATGGTGTCGATGCGCGCCGGTGCCGCTGCGATTCCGTAATAATTGGTTCGGGTCCACGCGCGCGATTCGCCACGCTGGCCAGAGGCCTGCCGCGAGCAGCGCCACGATGGCCGCCACAGTTGCCACCGGAATGAACCCCCAACTCGGCCGCGGCGCGACGATGAAGCTGGCAACCTGCGCGGGTATGAGCGCTCGTAAGGCATGAGCCGACCACGCGGCGAGAATCAATCCCACGGCGAGACCTGCGGCGGCAAGGACCGCGTTCTCCCACATCAGCGTCGCGGTCAGGTTGCGGCGGCTCGCTCCAAGTGCGGATCGGAGCGCAAGCTCGGATCCGCGCCCGAGTCCTCGCGCGAGCTGCAGATTCGCCAGATTTGCGCACGCCACGAGAAGGATAGCGATTGCCGACGCCACGAGCGCCCAGTGAAACGGTCCTGCCTTGAAGGGTCGAAGTGGTGTAGAGCCCAAGAGAATCGTCACTGACGATGCCGGCCAGCCAAGACTCATTGCGAGTCGCGCCGCGATGAGGTCGAGCTCGGACTTCGCGGCGGCGCGAGTAATTCCGTGCCGAAGGCGGATGAGTGTTGGCGGCAACTGGTTCCGTGCGTCGTCCGCGAGAATCCAGACGTCGTCATTCACCAATGTGAAACCCGGATCCCGCCGAACAACACCGACTATGGTGCGATGGCGTCCCTCCACATCAACGGTGCGGCCGATCGGTGATTCTCCATCGGGAAACAGCTCGGCAGCGAGACGGTCGCTGATGACCGCGAGCGCCGCGCCCGCGTCGGCAGAAACGAACAGGCGTCCAGCGATGGGACGCACACCGACCACCGTGAAAAAATCCGGGCGAACGAGCACCGTGCTGGCGTCGTGTTCATGCGCGCCGCGCTCCACTGTGATGTGCAGGCCGAGCCGGCGATACCCCGCAACTCCCTCGTACGTGTGCTCGCCTGCGCGTAAAGCCTCGTCGAGCACGCGAGGGGCCAAACGATGGGAGTCGCCGTAGTATTGTAGGTAGTATATCTGCTCGGGCTCGCGGACCTCGATTTGCGGGTCGACCATTGCATCGATCAGCGCGTAAACGGTCGTGTTCAGCGCGATGGCTATGCCCAACGACAGCACCGCGATGGTCGCGAATGCGCGATTCCGCCCGAGTGTGCGGAGAGCCAGCCTGATGTTACTCAGCGCATTCGACATCGACGCATCTCCCGTGGTGGGCCGGGTGCCGCCGCCTGCGATACCCGGTCAAGAGAGACGATCTCGTGGCGCGAAGATTACGTACCGGACGGATATGTCCGCCCAGGAAACCTTGGGGCAGGCGACCGGCGACCGATTTTGTTTCAAGGCAATTCGAGTGCGACAAGCGCGGGCGCAGTTCGGAGGAGTTTGCGAAAGCACTCCCGTTGACCACAGCTTCACCGCACCACTCACCGGACCGACATCCCATCCGGATCAGCTTTGGTGTAACGTCAGAGAAGGGAAGGCGAACGGTGAGTCAACTACTTCGACTACTGCCGCGATGCGCGATGTCACACTCTTGATCATCGATGACGAGCCACAGATTCGCCGCGCCGTTCATCGCGCCGTCGCCGGTGAAGTTGCACGCGTCATCGAAGCGTCGGCGGGGCGCGACGGAATCGATATCGCAGCCACGCGGGCGCCCGACATCGTGGTGCTCGATCTCGGACTACCTGATATGTCCGGTGCCGATGTGTGTCGCGAGCTGCGTCAGTGGAGCACGGCACCCATCATCGTCCTTTCGGCGCGGCACACCGATCAGGAAAAAGTCCAGCTGTTGGACGCCGGCGCCGACGACTACATCACGAAGCCCTTCAGTACGGACGAACTGTGCGCGCGGGTGCGCGCCCAACTGCGTCGTGCGGACATGAGCGAGCGCCAGTCGTCCGAACCGGTCGAGATTGACGGGCTCGTGATCGACACGGTGAGCCGTTCGGTGAGCCGTGAAGGGACTGATATTCACCTCACGCCGATCGAATGGGGCCTGCTGCGCACCTTTTTGTCGAATCGCGGGCGGACACTGACTCACACACAAATATTTCGCGCCGTTTGGAATCAGCCTGCCGGCGATCCGCAGCAATACTTGCGCGTCCACATTGCGAACCTGCGAAGCAAGATCGAACGCGACCCTCTTCATCCGACGCTGATTTTGACCGAGCCAGGCGTCGGGTATCGATTTCAGGATCGGCGTGGAAGCGCGTAAGAACGGCAACGCCCAAAGCCAGCTCACGCGACTGGAAAGCATTTCGTGGCTTCTGATCGCCGCGGTCGCCACGTGGGCTCTCGTGACGATTCGCGGCTCGATCGGGTCGGCGCAGGTTGCTCTCATCTACGTCCTGATCGTTCTCGGTGCGAGTGCGCGGCGAGGGCGACGACTCGGCTTGAGCTTGGCCGCTGGATGTTTCTTCGCCTTCAATTTCTTTTTCGTGCCTCCATACGCTACGCTGACGGTCGCGAACCCGAGTGACTGGATCGTGCTGCTGGCGTTTCTGACGACCAGCGCCGTCGCGGCACAATTGCTTCATCGTTCGCAGAACGAAGCCGACCTCGCCCGACAACGCACACTCGAGCTGCGGCGACTAGCGACTGCGGGTGCCGAGGGATTGCAGGCGGCGCAAGCCGATGACGCAATCGTTGCGATCGCCCGCGTCATCCGCGAGGAGCTCGGGACTGATGAATGCGAGGTCTATCTTCGCGATGGAGACAAGGACCTCGTGCGTCTTGTCGCCCGCGCGACCGCGGCCGGAACAGGCTCCGAGCGTCACATTTCTCACGTCGAGCGACGCGTTGCCGACATCGTCCTCACCGCTGACGCAAGCACGATCATCGTGCCACTTCAGGTTCGCGCTCGCCCGGTCGGTCTCCTTCGTCTCCATTCGGGACGCGCACTGTCCTCGGGCGTCATTCAGCATCCGTTCGCCGAGGTCTTGGCGTACTACGCGGCGGTCGGCCTCGAGCGATTGCGTCTGACGGCCGACGCCGAGCACGCGGACGCGCTGCGAGAGGCGGACCGACTCAAGGATGCACTGCTCGCCGCCGTATCGCACGATCTCCGCACGCCACTCACGACGATCAAGGCGGCGGCGCACGAGATGGCCGTAGACGGCGACCAGCGCGCGCGAACGATTGAGGTCGAGACCGACCGATTGAACCGATACGTCTCGAACCTCCTCGATCTTTCGCGCTTGAATGGAGGTGCGCTCAAGCCATCATTCGAGATCGTGCCCGCCGCCGACTTGCTCGGGGCCGCCGTGCAACAGGCCGCCGCGATTCTCGCCGATCGAGATGTTCGCCTCAGCGTCGCACCAGGCAAACAGATTCTCGCTCGATGCGACTTCGTTCTGACGCTACACGCGCTTGTGAACGTGCTCGAGAACGCGGTGCGCTATTCGGGCTCCGAGTATCCGGTTGAAGTGCACGCATATCTCGATGGCGAGTGGATGCGAGTCGACATCGCGGACCGAGGAACGGGAATCCGCGAAGCCGATCGCGAGCGGATCTTCCAACCGTTCGAGCGCGGCGATCACTCCGTGCGGGTCGGCGGTGCGGGGCTGGGCCTTCCGATCGCTCGCCGGTTGCTGGAAGTGCAGAGCGGGACCTTGACGTTCGCCGATCGAGCCGGCGGTGGAACCGTGTTCACGTTGTCCGTGCCATCGACGGAGCCCGCCGACCTCGGCGATGGATCTTTGTGACTTCTTAACGGTGGTGCGCGGAATCTTGGTGCGCCCTTAAGGCCGTCGCAGCGATACTGCGTGCGTGCCTTCTCGATTCAAGCGCCTCATCTACGGTAAGCCTCGCGACGTTCAGGCCGCGAGCACGTACCACACGATCTCTCTGGTCGCCCTGCTGGCGTGGGTCGGACTGGGAGCCGATGGTCTGTCGTCATCGGCGTATGGGCCCGACGAAGCCTTCCGCGCGCTTGGTGAGCACACATACCTCGCGCTTGCGCTTGCCCTCGCGAGCACGATCACGGTCCTCGTCATCTCACTCGCGTACTCGCAGATCATCCGGCGCTTTCCGTTTGGCGGCGGTGGATATGTCGTCGCCACAGAACTGCTCGGTCCGAACTGGGGCGTCATATCGGGTTCGGCGCTGCTTGTCGATTACATCCTCACCATCTCCGTATCCATTGCCGGAGGTGCCGATCAAGTGTTCAGCGTCCTGCCCGCGGAGGCTGCGCGCTGGAAGTTGACGCTCGAGGCCGCGGTGATCGGCTTGCTGATCGTGCTCAATCTTCGCGGGGTCAAAGAATCGGTCACGATTCTCGCGCCGATCTTCGGCGTGTTCCTGTTGACGCACGCGATCTTGATCGTTGGTGGCATCGCGATGCATGCGGGCGACGTACCACACGTCGTCGCCTCACTTCATCGTGGCTTCAGCAGTGGTCTGGGCACCATCGGCGCGATCGGATTGTTCGCCGTGTTCGTTCGCGCGTACTCGATGGGCGCCGGGACGTACACTGGCATAGAAGCCGTATCGAACGGGCTGCAGATCATGCGTGAGCCGAAGGTACACACGGCAAGAAAGACGATGACACTCATGGCGGTCTCGCTCGCGCTCACGGCCGGCGGGATTCTGCTGTTGTATCTGCTGTTCGGCGTTCGGCCGGCGGAAGGCAAGACGATGAATGCTGTGTTGCTCGACGCCTTCGCGGGCCGGTGGACGATCGGCGGACTAAGGATCGGCGGCGGATTCGTCGTGCTGACCCTCGCGGCGGAAGCGGCGTTGCTTTTCGTCGCGGCGCAAACGGGTTTCATCGACGGTCCGCGCGTGATGTCGAGCATGGCCAATGACTCGTGGCTTCCGCACCGGTTCGCGCAACTGTCGAGCCGTCTCACGATCAGCGATGGCGTCTTGCTGATGGGTGGGGCCGCGCTCGCGACCCTCGTCTACACGCGCGGTAACCTCACGGCACTCGTCACGATGTATTCGATCAACGTGTTCCTCACGTTCTCGCTCTCGCAACTCGGGATGCTCCGATTCTGGATCACGCACCACGAAGAAGGGCGGCGTAAAGGACTCGCCATACACGCCGTGGCGCTCACGCTCTGTGTTGGCATTCTCATCGGAATCATCTACGAGAAATTCATGCTTGGCGGCTGGGTGACCATCGTCGTGACGACTGTCGTGGTGGCTGTTTGCTTTGCGATTCGTCAGCACTACCGAGCAGTTCAGAAGAGCCTATCGCGATTGGAGACGATCATGGAGGCGCTGCCCACGCAAGCCCCTGCCATGGAGCCCGTGATCGACAAGAAGAAGTCGACAGCTGTCTTGTTGGTCGGAAGCTACGGAGGGATCGGCGTCCATACGTTGCTGACGGTACAACGGCTCTTTCCCGGCCACTACCGCAACATCGTGTTTGTCTCGATCGGCGTGATCGACGCGGCAACGATGAAGGGCGTGAAGGAAGTCGAAGCACTCCGCACGGCGACCGAAGAGTCGCTCGCCAAATACGTCGCCTTGGCGCATCGCTTCGGCATCGCGGCGGAGTCGCGCATGGGCATCGGCACCGACGTACTCGACGAGGGTGTCGCGGTGTGCACGGCCATCGCGACGGAATTTCCGCGCGCCGTCTTCTTCGCCGGAAAGTTGATCTTCGAGCAAGAGCGAATCTTTCAGCGGCTGCTGCACAACGAAACGGCCTATCAGCTCCAGCGGCGCCTCCAGTTCAACGGCATGTACGCGATGGTGCTTCCAGTCCGCGTGATCGAGACCCGCGAGCTCGCGCAACTGGCGAGAAACGCGGCGTGATTCAATATCCGTCTTCAGGGCGCCACTGCAGCGTGATGTTCATGGGCGAAGGAATGGATCAGGCGGAACGGCTCATCACGGTCCTGTGCGCAGTCGCGATCCAAGACTGGCGCGATGCGGCATTCGCGGCGGCCAACGACCCGCAGGCAAGCGAAGCAGCCTGCGCGCTCGAGATCGCACTAGCCGTATCAAACCCCGTGCTGCTGTGGGATCTCTTCGATGATCTCGATACAGCCTTGTATCGCCTGACGACGGTCGAGCGGTTCGCGGCGAACGTGTCGACTCATGAACGCGAGGTCATTCGGACGACGAGTCGAAACGCGGTTGGCGCGCTTGTGTGTGCGGAGCGGTTGGCCGGCGAGCATTTGATGACCCTGATCGCCCCATTCGTCGAGCTCGAGTAGCAACGACCGCGGACGAATCAGAATCAACGGTGGTGCGCCATCGGCAGTGGCGCGACGACCTTCTGCGACAGAACATTTGAATAGGCGCGCACGGCGGCCGGCATTCCCATTTCGATGGCGGATCTACTCGGCGACGAGACGGCGATTGCCTTCGCCGAGCACAATAAATCCCGCGACTCCGCTGGACAGATCGATCAGCGCATGAATGATGATCGCTGGAATCAGCCAGCCACTGAGGAGGACGATGCAACCCAACAAAAGACCGACCACGCCGGTCTTAACGACTCCCGATCGCCCTTGGTACGCGTGGCCCAAACCAAACGCGAGCGAGACGATGAGAAGGGCGGCTGCCGTTCCCATATACGCGGCGACGACCCAGGTGAGAAATCCGCGGTACAGCAATTCCTCGCACACGCCCGCGGTCCAGGATACTGCCATGAACCACTGATACTCGCGCACCGAGTGTGGAACCACGAGCTCAACGCCGGCGAACTTCGGAACGAGTCGCTCTAGCCGATCCGGCGCGAGCCTCCGGAACTTCGCGGTCTGCCGGAGGAGCAGCGCCGCAACGACGACCGCGAGCCCCGCACCGACGTACAACCGCCAGTCGGTCGGCGGCACGAGACCCAGCGCGCTCCACGGTCGCCTCTCGGCGTGCCAAGTGGCGATGGCGAGCGCGGCGAGCGCCCATTCGCCGACCATTGTACCGCGATACCAATTGCGCCGCGCGTCCGGATCACCCTCGGCCATGCGTCGCGTGAACCCCCGATTGAAGTAGGCGGCACCGCAGGTCACGGCGATGAAGCCGAGGATGGCGAATGAGAGGTCAAACGGGGTCGGCATGGTGCCTCCGGATGTATTGTTCAATATATATTGAATATTCACCGACCACTTGTCAACGCCAGCCCGCGACCCGTAGCATAGGAGATGACCAAGGTTCGACATCAACCCGGCACGAGCGCCCACACCGGAAAGAGCGGCGCGCCGCCGCTCCAACCGACCGTCGCCGAGATGCGTGCGCTCGCGCATCCGCTCCGGCTCAGGATCCTCGAACTCTTCGCCGAGCGCGCGGGGACCACGAAGCAGGTGGCGGACCTGCTCGGCCAGCCCCCGACTCGGCTCTATCACCACGTCGCGTCGCTCGAGCGCGCGGGGTTGCTCGTCCTCAAGGAGACGCGCAAGAACCGCGGAACGGTCGAGAAGTGGTATGAGGCCGCGGCGAAGTCGTTTGGTCCAACGCCATCAGCGCGCGGTCCGGGCCGACCGAAGGGGTCCGCCGCGCGGCGTGCCGTCGCGACGACCGTGCTCGAGCTCTCGCGTCAAGAGCTCGTGCTGGCGATGCAGCAGCGTGGACACGATCGGGCGCTTGTAGCAAGAATCGTCGTCACCGCGGACCCGGAGCGGCTGGCCGTCCTGAGAAAGCGACTTCATCGCGCCGTCCAGGACATCCACCGCGAGTTCGGCCGCGGGGACAATCGCGTGCTGGAGGCGGGGAATGCGCGGTGGGCGGTGACGCTGACCTTCGCGCCCGCGTCCATGTCGGGCGTGAAGCGGGGGCGGGGCTGACGTCGAGAGTTGCGCGCGCGCAGCATCGCGCCAAGGCGCGGCGGACTCACAGTCCTCCGTCCACGCCGCGAGGGACTTAGAATCTCTTTCCGGCGGCCGGTCAGAGCACGGCCGTCACAATGCCGGTTCGAGCCGTTGGAGGCCGTTCGCACGCGCAGGTCTGGATTGAACCGACGACCGCTCGATTGCGAATCGGTGCTCTGCCATGGTCGCGCGTAGGAGTCGAAACTACAATCTACCGATTCAGAGTTGAGCGTCCGACCGCACGCTTATCAGGCGTGGAAGTTGGGGTTCGCCGAGAGCCGGTCAGATGTGTTCGCCCTCCTGACGGAATTTGAGCTCTGAGCTTTGAGCTTTGAGCTTCGAGTTTTGAGCTTGCGGACTCGGGCCACGCGGTGGCTCCCGACCATCGCGAATTCCAGCGTGCGCTCCAGCTATAAGCCTTGAGCGATTAGCTCGGAGCAGCGAGCCGGTATCGGGCCTGATACCGGCTCACAGTTTCATGTTAAAGGCCCCACGCCGGCGATGCGACTGATCGCCGAGCACGGGGGTCATGCTTGAACGCCGCTCGAGCCGGACGGACGCCTTCCGATCAGTTCACCCGTACTCTATTCTCTGTTGACGTATCAAGCGGCTCATTGCCGCCATCGACCTCAACCACGACTGATGACCGGAGATTCCATGTCCTCGCTGCGCGTTCTGATCACAAGTTGTGTCGCTGCCGGCGTCCTGACCGCGTGTCACCATGCGCCGCCGGCCGCCGATGAGCACATGTCGCACATGGCGGCCGGTGACATGGCCGCGCCTCCAACCGCGAACAGCGCGGGCCAGGGAGACATGGCGCTTCCGGCCAGCGCCATCCACGCCGCCGCGCGCCTTGCGGCAAGTCCACGACACGGTGAGTGGGTCAAGGTGGCATGGCAGCCGGGCTCCAAGGATTCTCTAATGGCCTGGATCGTCTATCCGTCCACATCGAATGCGAAGACGCCAGTCGTCGTCGTGGTACATGAAATCTTCGGCTTGTCGACGTGGGTGCGCAGCGTGGCCGATCAGGTTGCGGCCGACGGATTCATCGCGATCGCGCCTGACCTGGAGTCGCGCGTGCGCGGCGGTCCGACGACCGAAGAGCTTCCCTCTGACTCGGCGCGCAAGCTGATTGCCGGTGTCGATGCGGCAGAACGGAATCGCGGGATCGATGCGGTTGCGCGCTATGCGATGTCGCAGCCCTCCGCCGCGCCGCGGTACGCGGTGATCGGCTACTGTTGGGGAGGCGGCACGGTATGGATGCACGCGGTGAACGGCGGCGTGCCGGGATTCTCCGGCGGCGTCGCGTACTACGGGCTTCCATATATGAGCGGTGCGGTGCCGAACGGCGACTCACTGGCCAAGATCAAGGCGCCCGTCATGCTTCTGAGCGGATCAAAGGACGCGCGCATCGGCGCCGCGATGCCGGCCGTCGACTCGGCGATGAAGGCGCTCAAGAAGGACTACTTCGGGAAGAACTACGAGGGTGCGATTCACGGATTCTTGCGCGCGCAGGACGACCCGAAGCAGGCGCGCGACGAGGCGGAAGAGCAGGCGAACCTTGCGGCGACGAAAGATGCCTGGCCGCGCACTGTTGCGTTCTTGAAGAAGAACCTCGGCATGAAGTAGCGTCGCGACAGACGCTACTCGTCGGGCCGATTTCGCATGTGATCCGCGAGCTCGTGAAATCGCTCGCGGAGGTGGACGCGCAGCTCGTCGGGCATTTGCTGCTCGTCGAGCGCGCGGTCCATGCACCACAGCCACTCGTCGCGTTCTCGAGTCGCGATGGGAAATGGAAGGTGTCGTGCGCGCAAGCGTGGATGGCCGTATCGCTCGACGTATACGGGCGGACCTCCGGTCCATCCGGTCAGATATAGAAATAGCTTCTCGCGCGCGGACTTGAGACTTCTCGCATGCAGCTGGCGAATGGTCGCGGCTTCGGGCGCGGTATCGATGAGGTCGTAGAACCGGTCGACTAAGCGGCGAACTCCGGCCTCGCCGCCGAGTAGCTCGTAGGGTGTCGTTGCATCTGGCGGAGGCGGTTGAGGAGAGGACGACATTCCGAAATGTACGCGTGTCGCGCGCATCGAAACGTCCTTCTCGCGCGTAGTCTCTCCAGGAACTACGGAATAGCCTTTTCCCCGGAGACCACGCATGAGCTCGAGCAGTTCCCACCGTCTTGCGATTTTGTTCGCGCTGTTGAGCGCGAATGCCGTTCTTGCACAATCGAAGTCGCCAACCGCCAAGCCAAAGCGACTGCACTTTACCGTGGCTCCGAGCGGCAACGAAGCGCGCTACCGGGTGCGCGAGCAGTTGGCCGGATTCGATCTACCGAACGACGCGATCGGCGTGACGAAGGACATCGCGGGCCAATTCGTCGTTGACTCCGACGGAAAGATCGTACGCGACAGCTCGAAGATCATCGTCCAACTGACGAACCTGAAGAGTGACAAGACGCGGCGCGACGGATTCATTCAGCGCCGGACGCTCGAGACGTCGAAGTTCCCGCAGATCGAGCTAGTGCCTGTGACGTTCGACGGCATCAACGCGCCGCTGCCCCGCACGCCAAAGACGTTCGCGCTCGTGGGCGATCTCACCGTCCATGGCGTCACGCACCCAACAACGTGGCAAGTGACCGCGCGCTCCGATGGCAACGACATCGTCGGCACGGCGGTGACGTCATTCACGTTCAAGGATTTCTCGCTCGAGCAGCCGCGCGTCCCAGTCGTGCTGAGCGTGGCCGACACCATCAAGCTCGAGTACGACTTCCGATTCGCGTCGGAGCCGGAAAAGATATAGCCGCTTAGCGCGGATCAGCCCTTCATTCGGGCGGCGCGAAAACTTCGACGGCGAACGTGAAGGTTCGTTGCTCGCCCGGTTGGAGCGCACCGACGCCGACGACCTGGCGAGTGACTTCCTCGCCCCGGTCGTTTCGGACGGAGATCATGACCGAGTACTCCCAGGGCTCCCCGTTGTCAGGATGCCGAATGGCGCCTTCGACCCTGAGCGGAGTCATGGTGGGGACGGCCCGAGCCGCGGCGCTCGAATCGAAGCGAAGGTATTTCCGGCACGCCGGACACACGCTCGCACTTTCCAGAATGACCGCTCGGCAGTGCGGGCACTTTCGCGTCGCGCCCGCCGCCGACTGCCGAGCTGTGCTCACGAGGCCTGGCTAGTCCCCAACGTGAGCGAGGATTTGACTGGATGCTCGTCATTCCAGCCGAATTCCGCGCGACCGCGCATCCGCGAGCCAGCGGCGACGGTCAGCAGTCCCGCCTTGAGATCGCCGTTCAACACGCCCGACTCGAGAAGCTCGACGCGCGCGGCGCTGTCGATGTTGCCTTCGACCTCACCGCCAATGACGACGGAGTTGGCACGCACGCTTCCCGTGAGCTTCGCGCCGGCGTCGATCGTGAGATCGCCCTGGATGTTGACGTCGCCCTTGAATCGTCCGGCAAGTCGAACGTGGCCCGCGCCGTCGATCTTGCCTTCGATCGTGATGTCCGAGGCGATGACCGACTCTCTCGTCTCACGCGTCGGCGAACGGCGGATCGTGTCCTGGCTGAAGGACGGCTGCGGCGGATACGATGAATCGGGTTCTCTCTTGAGCGCGGGCTCAGGTGTCATTGGAGGCGCTTCCTTTTTGGGGGAGGTTGATTCCTTCCAGATGGCCATGTCGAGTTTCCTGTCAGGGTGCGGTAGGTAATACTGCGCTGCGCACGCTCGCGCTGTCAGATACATCACCAACCGGCTGACAACCGAGCTCGCCTACTGGCGGGGAATCTTCTCCGCGTTCTTTGCCAACCACTGATCGAACGTCTGTAATGCCGGAGCGAACGCGCGCGTCCGCGCCACATCGCGCGTATCGTTGCAGGGCTTTTCGAAATCGCGATAGAACTGAAACATGTTGCCAAGATCGTCGGCCGCGGGGAAGCCGAATGAGCGGAACACATCGGGAGGGATGTCGTTGAATTTCACCGCCTCCCCGAACGCCTTCGACATCGCGGCGGCCATCTGCGGTCCCGTGAGATGCTCGCCGGCGACGCCAATCCGCTGGCCTATGACAGGCCGGCCCCGCTTGAACATACCATACGCCGCGGCGCCGATGTCGCTAGACCCGATGCCAGCCAATTTTGCGCCGCCAATCGGCATGGTGAGCGCCAGCGAGCCGTCCGGCTCGCGCTTCGGGCCTGATCTGATGAAGTTCTCCCAATAGAAGGCCGCGAGCAGGAAGGTCGTCGGAACACCGAGGTCGATGAAGACATGGTCCATCTCGCCCTTCGCGTCGAAGTGCGGGACCTTGTAGTTGCCCAAGATCGTCGGCATCCGGTTGTCGGAGGGCGGCACCCACTGTCTTGTGTCTTCCAAAGTGGACCAAATGACGTGCTGGACACCCGCGCGTTTGGACGCTTTGGCCAGATTGGCCGCATCGGCGTTCTCGCGCTGTGGCGACAGATGGTTCCAATAGAAGGTGACGCAATAGGCGCCGTGCGCGCCCGTGAATGCCTTCACGATGCTCGACTCGTCGTCGATGTCGCCGAACACGACCTCGGCGCCCATTGCCTGTAGCGCGCGGGCCTTGTCGGAGTCGGGGTCGCGCGTGATCGCGCGAACCGCGAATTGGCTGTTCTTGTCCTCGAGAATCGCGTGAGCGAGGCCGCCGCCCTGCGATCCAGTGGCGCCAACCACGGCGATGATCTTCTTGTCCGGCATGCCACGCTCCTTTCGATCTGAGACTGGGAGCGAAAATTACGAACCGTTGCAAGGGATCGCGCGACTCGTCATGCTCTCGGGCGACAATGCGCTGACGGTCATACGTGCCAGTCGCCAAAGCCCGCACGGTCAAAACGACTGAGATCGAATCCTCATGGAGTATTATTAGAGCGCTCTAATCTTCCCGCGGCTTGTCCGATGAAAGTATGTGGATGCGAAAACACAATGTACAAATGTGCGTCGCCGGTATTGCGAATATCGCGCTCGACCCACATTTAATGGGACCGGCCGATCGCCGACGAGTTCGGTAGCACCAAGCCGCCGCGCGAATCCGGCATGACGAGAACGTTGATCGACGGAGGGCCTCGATGGAGATCCGGCGCGACCGAACACGCTTTCCTGCGGCTGAGTTGAGCCGGGGAACCGTATTGATCGTGGAGGATGATCCTCAGAACGCGCGTCTGCTCACACGATTACTGACGGCCGATGGTTTCGCGGTCGACGTCGTGGGCGATGGTACTGCCGCGCTGGCCGCTGTCGCCCGACGTCCACCCGATGTGGTTTTGCTCGATTGGATGCTGCCGAAGCTGACCGGGATCGAGGTGTGCCAGCGACTCAAGCGGGATCGAACGACGCGCCTCATTCCTGTTGTCCTCCTCACCGCACTCGACGCCCGAGAAAACCGGTTGGCGGGAATCAACGCCGGTGCCGATGATTTCTTGACCAAACCGTACAACGCCGAGGAGTTGCGGGCGCGCGTGCACTCGCTGGTCCGGCTCAAGCGCTACACGGACGAACTGGATTTCGCGGAGTCGGTGATCACGAGTCTCGCCCTCACGGTCGAAGCACGCGATGCGACGACCGATGGCCACTGCCAGCGCCTCGCCCACTACGCGACCGCACTGGGCGCCGCAGTCGGGATGACCGAGGACGAGCTCGCGTCGCTCGATCGCGGCGGCTATCTGCACGACGTCGGCAAGATCGGTATCCCCGATGCGGTGCTGCTCAAGCCGGGACAACTGACGCGAGAGGAGTACGCGCTCATGCAGCAGCACACGATCATCGGCGAGCGGTTGTGCGGCAACTTGCGGAGTCTCGCACCGGTTCGCCCGATCGTTCGCTTCCATCATGAGCGGCTCAACGGCGCCGGCTACCCGGACGGGCTCCGCGGTGATGCCATTCCACTTTCGGCGCAGATCGTTGGTATCGTCGACGCGTTCGACGCAATCACGATGACCCGGCCGTATCGCGCACAACGGTCGCGCGAGCAAGCCTTCGACGAGCTCGAGGCCGATGCGCGGTCCGGACTTTTCGATCGCGATCTCGTCTCGGTATTCTTGCGACTCGTCGATCAACGTGAGGTCGAGCTGCCGCGTGCCGCGTCATGAATCCGTGCGCAACATTCTAGGGTAGCGAGCCGCGTTGATAGCGCCTCAGCAGGTCACTGTTCAAGTGCATGGGACACAGGCGGCGCCGACGCTGCACGCTTCGGGAGCATTGGCGGTGGTGCTCATCGTCGCCGTGCTCGCGCTCGTCGTTGCCTTTGTCGTTCGATTTTTCATGCTGCGACGACAGGCGAGGGCAGCGGACCGGGAACGCGAGCGATCGCGAGACGTTCTCGCCCAGAGCGAGTCGCGCTATCGTCTGCTGTTCGAGCACAATCCGACGCCGATGTGGGTCTATGACTACGACACGACCGCGATCCTCGACGTCAATGATGCCGCGATCGCGCAGTACGGCTACACGCGCGAGGAATTCGCCAGCATGACGCTGCGCGATCTTCGGTCGCCCGAGGATCAAGTGCGGCTCGAGCAGATGCTCGAGGTCCTCCGCCAGTCCGACGAGAGCGTTCACTTGGCACGGCATCAGAAGAAAGACGGCACGCTGATCGACGTGGACGTGCGTGGACGTCCGCTGTTGGTTCCCGGCAAATCCCTTCGCCTCGTGGTGGCGACGGACGTGACCGAGCGGCTGGCGGCGGCACGCGTCGCTCAGGAGGCGGAGGAGCGCGCAAGGTCGACGAATGAAATGCTGCAGTCATTGATCGACACCGCGCCGCAGGCCATGGTCGTTGTCGATGAGCAATGGCGCATCTCACGATGGAGTCGTGGGGCAGAGCTGCTGTTTGGTTGGAGCGCGGCCGAGGTCGTTGGGCGACCCGCACCGTTTGTACCGGAAGAAGAACAGCAGGAAGTCCGCGCGCGCCAAGCGCGCGCGGACCGCGGCTACTTCGGGAAACCTCGGGAGGTCGTTCGCATCGCCAAGGATGGTCGCCGGATTCCCGTGCTCATCGCGACGGCGCCCCTTCTCGGCCGCGATGGCCGGCCGTCGGCGCATATCGCCGTGTACACCGATCTCACGGAGAGAAAGCTGCTCGAGGAGCAGTTGCGGCAGGCGCAGAAGATGGAAGCCATCGGAACGCTCGCCGGTGGAATCGCGCACGACTTCAACAATATCCTCACTGTCATCACGTCGTACGCGGACATGCTGCTCGACGGACGGCACGACGAGGCAGATCGCGCCGATCTCGAGGAGATTTCGACCGCGGCGCGTCGCGCGACGGCGCTGACGCGACAGTTGCTGACGTTCAGCCGGCGCGACGTCGTTCGACTCCAGCCGGTAAACGTCAACCAAGTGGTCGGCGGGATGGAAGGCATGTGTCGCCGGCTGCTCATGGCAAACATTGATTTCGTCATGAAGCTCGATCGCGAGGTCGGTCCCGTCGTCGCGGATGTCAGCCACGTCGAACAGCTGGTGATGAACCTCGTGGTCAACGCGGCGGACGCGATGCCCGATGGCGGTTCACTTGTCGTCGAGACGCAGGCGGTCGAGCTGGATGAGGCGTTCGCGCACACGCACGCCGGTGTGCAGCCCGGTGCTTATGTAATGCTCGCGGTGACGGACACCGGAATTGGGATGGACGCCGAGACCATCGGCAAAATCTTCGAGCCGTTCTTCACGACCAAGCCTGTTGGCCGGGGTACCGGATTGGGATTAGCGACCGCTTATGCGATCGCGAAGCAGCTCGGCGGGCATATCTGGGTGTACAGCGAAGTCGGTCAGGGCGCGGTGTTCAAGGTGTACCTGCCGCGTGACGCGTCGGCGCCGGGGTCGACGTCGGCGACAAGTGAACCGCGACGAACGGTACGCAGCGGCACCGTGCTGCTCGTCGAGGACGAGCACGCGGTACGAACCGCGGTTCGTAGAATGCTCGAAAGGACCGGCTACCAGGTGCTGGAAGCAGAAGATGCCGCGGCCGGGATCCGGATCGCCGCGGACCGCGCGGGGACGATCGACATCGTCGTGACCGACCTGATGATGCCCGGTATGAGCGGCAGCGAATTCGCGAGCAAGCTCGCCGAAATTCATCCGGGATTGCGGGTCGTTCTGACGTCGGGCTACACGGACGACGCCGTGCTGCGCCGCGGTCTACTCGGTGCGGCGCACGCGTTCCTGCAAAAGCCATTTACGAGCGAGCAATTGTCGAACGTGATCGGCGATCTCATCGAGATGGATCGTCGTCCGGCCAGCGTATGAGAAATCGCTAACGCCCGCTAACGGCCGCCGCTCGACCGCCCACCACCGGATCGTCCACCACCGGAGCGTCCGCCACCGGATCGGCCGCCGCCCGATTGTCCGCCGCCCGATTGTCGTCGCGCTTCCTTCGCGCGAGCGCGAGCCCGTTCTTCGCTCCGTTGCGTGCGGAGCTTGGCCAGGCGTTCGGCGACGGGAACCTCGAACCGCGCGGCTGGCTTGGCGGCGTAGTCGAAATCAGGAAGCGTGACGCGCGGGAGCGCCTTACCCACGGCACGTTCGATCGAACGGAGATCGCCTTCTTCGTCCGGAGACACAAAGGTGAATGCTTCGCCGGTCAATTCGGCGCGCGCGGTCCGGCCGACGCGATGAATGTAGTCCTCGGGGACGAGCGGTACGTCGAAGTTGACGACGTGCCCGAGCGCCTCGACGTCGATGCCGCGCGACGCGATGTCAGTCGCGACGAGGACGCGATACGCGCCGCTCTTGAATCCGGCGAGGGCCTCGGTGCGCTGCGGCTGCGAACGATTGCCGTGGATGCGTGCGGCCGGCACGCCTCGCTTCGTGAGAAATTCCCAGAGGCGATTGGCGCGATGTTTGGTGCGCGTGAAGACCAGCGCTTCGTTTATCAACTTGCGTTCTAGAAGCGTGAGCAACAACGCCGACTTGAGCTCCTGCGCGACCGGATAGACCGCCTGCGTGATGCCGACCGCCGGCGCCGACTTGCGCTGGAGGTTGATCGTCGCCGGGTCGTGCAACATCTCGCGGGTGAGCGCGAGGATCGGCGCCGGCATCGTGGCGCTGAAGAACAACGTTTGGCGTTTCGTCGGAACGTACTTGAGCACCCGACGAATGTCGGGAAGAAATCCCATGTCGAGCATGCGATCCGCTTCGTCGAGAACGAGATGCTCGATCTTGTCGAGCTTCGCGTACGGTTGGCGCAAATGGTCGAGCAGTCGGCCGGGTGTAGCGATGATGACGTCGACGCCGCTGCGGAACGCATGCTCCTGCGGGGCCGCTCCGACTCCGCCGAATACCGCTGCAGCGGTGATCGGCGTGTGGAGCGCGAGGCTGTTCAGCTCCTCGAGAATCTGCGCGGCGAGCTCGCGGGTCGGCGTGAGAATCAGCGCGCGTGTGGTGCCGCGAGGACGCGCGAGCAGATGGTGCAGAATTGGAAGCAGAAACGCCGCGGTCTTGCCGCTGCCGGTCATGGCGCACGCGAGCACGTCGCGACCCGCGACAGCGGCCGGAATTGCGTCGGCCTGGATTGGTGTCGGCCGAGCGAAGCCGAGCTCTTTCACGCCCCTGATGAGGCTAGGATGCAGCTCGAGAGAACCGAAGGGCACGTGAGCTTGGATTGAAGAAGGGCAATGTTACGCGATGGCTGAGGCAGTTGCGCCGGCGGCCTGTGCTTGGCGCTGGCGAACGCGCTCTTCGCGTTGGCGCGTGAGGTGGGGCACGATTCCCACAAGGCGTTCGATCAGCATGAGCTGTGCGCGGTGATGCATCTCGTGCTCCTTCGCGCCAAGAAGGCTCTCGAATCGCGTGCGCGGATTCTGACCCGTCGGATCTGTGAAGGTCTCGTCGAGAAATTCTGGCGACAGCGACTGGAGCCAAGAGGCGAATCGTTCGCCTTCCGCGTTCAAGAGCGCAATGATCTCTGCTTTGTTCCGCGGCTTCTCTTCTTCGGCCGCAGCGCGTCCGACGATCGCGCCGAAGTCGTAGCCTTGAAGCGTCGTGACGTGGCGATCGCGATGCATATCGTAGAACATCATTGGTATGAAGGCGATGTGGCGGAGTTGGGCGCTGATCGACTTGACGCCCGGCGCAGCGACGTAGTCGTACTTGTCTTCCGGAATGTCTTCAGCGACTTGAATCGTGTTCTTGCGCACCGTGCGAAACGCGGCGGCCAACTCGGCCGCACCG
>Ga0157372_10002345_pt1 | contig 20483 bp, 18 predicted proteins | sample C55metaG_FD_115307 | JGI IMG/M metagenome (GOLD analysis project Ga0157372, IMG submission 115307) | Corn rhizosphere microbial communities from Kellogg Biological Station, Michigan, USA - C5-5 metaG | ecosystem: Host-associated > Plants > Roots > Rhizosphere > Soil | place: USA: Michigan... | reverse complement strand
GTCAATCCGCGATGCGCGATCTCACTGCCAGACAAGATTTCCGGCAAAATCCCGATCACCTCGGCTCCGCCGGCCAGCGCCGCGTCCGCCACCGCGCCCATCAAGCCAACGCTAGCGCCGCCATAGACAAGCCCGATTCCCGCCTCGGCGATTGTGCGCCCAAGTTGTTTCGCCTCAGTCAGAAACGCCGGATCGCTGCCGTTTGCCGACCCGCAGTACACTGCAACCCGATTCACTGTCATCGCGAACCCAGAATAGCGCTTTCAGCACAGCAGCAAATCCTCTTCAACGTCGTCTCTATATGAAGAATAGGTGGTCATTCCCTCCGGAACAGCAGCTCGACTGTGAAACTTGCCGACTTTTGTGATGTGTTTACTGCCCCGCAGAAGCCGATCGCTCCGGCGTCGCTGGCGCGTGGCCGAAGTTGGTTGTCCAATCGCCCCATGCATCGAACTGTTTCTTGGAAAGCTCGATTGAGCCCTGGATTCGGTCGGCCGCAACTTCGATGTCTCCCACTCGCGGTGGGCGGGCAGCACCGATTCGCTCGGGTGCAAACACATCTGCAAACGACGCTGTCTTCTGCTCGAAAAAGTGCGCACCGTGATCGGGGCTGGCGTGTAGCGAGAAGTGCACACGTACTTTAGAACCGAAGCGCACTCCGACGATCATCACATCTGCGCCCTCAAAGAATCGCCCCCAGGGACTCTTAGGCTGTGGCGCCATATATTCCGTAGGGGCCGCTGGCAATGAACTCAGTACGTTCCATGAGCTAACCTCCAGCGGCAGCTGGCTCAGCCGTTCTCGCAGGAGCATATCGATGTCTGCGTGGTTCAGATATCGATGCAGAGCACTTTCAACCAGCAGAGGCGTGCCCATCATGGCTATGCGATTATCGAGAATGATCAGCCACCGTGTGCCCATCAGGCCCTTTTCGCGCGTGAACGGCTCGATCAGCATCACTGTCAGCCCTTCGTACTTGATTTTTTCGGCGCCGTTTAACTCCGCGGATCGGAAGATGGCCTCTGTATCAAACCGCCCTCCTACGAGCAGCAGATGTTCCGTCAATCGACCGCCCACTGGGGAGGCGGCAACCTCGATGACCTCATGGAAGGCTCGCTGATGGTCTACTCCCGCGATCGCCTGCCAATCTGCGAGGTCAAGCCGGTTGTTGCGCGTCGTCAGCACCAATTGGCCGTGGTGATGTGGATCGCGGTAGTTCTCAAATCCCGCTACAATCTGGGCTCCCGGGGGAACCAGCCACAGTAGTTTGCTGTTCGTGGGTGAGGCTGCACAGGAAGGAAATACAGAGGCCGCAAAGACAACCCCCAATGAGACACAACGTATCAGAGAACCCATCGATCCGCTCCCCCTCGCACTGGGGTGATGGCTCATGGGGATCGTTTGGGCTGCACCAGACGCAAGGTCGAGAAATTGCTTTAGTACGAAGAACGAGAGTACTGCCCATGGCAACTCGTGGCTATGTCGTGAATCACAAGAAGAAGTTCATTTCGCGCTTCGGATCAGATTTACGAAGCGATTCGAATAGATCTCGGAAGGTGGCGACCCCGCCATGGTCCCTTCGCGCACGAACATCGCCGCAAAAGGTAAACTAGGGTAAGGATCTTTCCCTCCGGACGCCATATTTTGTCGCAGTCGCTCATTGCAAAACTCAACCCTGAACAACGTGCCGCCGTGGAGACGACCGAAGGCCCGCTGCTCATCCTGGCCGGCGCCGGCTCGGGAAAGACACGCGTCATCACCAGCCGCATTGCGTGGCTCATTCAGGAGAAAGGCAAAGCGCCGGATTCCATTCTTGCTGTTACGTTTACAAACAAGGCAGCCGCCGAAATGGCTGAGCGGGTCGAGCAACTGCTAGGCCACTCCTCACTCAGCAAACCGCTGATCGCGACATTCCATTCCCTTTGCGTACGCATCCTCCGGCGAGACGTGGAGGCGCTGCGCGTCAATAACCATGGGCTGACCAAATCGTTCGCTATCTATGACGAAAACGACCAGCAGAACATCGTCAAGCAGGTGATGCGTCGTATGGGGCTCGATACCAAGCAACTCACTCCCCGCACCGTGCTCGGCCGGATCTCCTGGGCCAAGAACCACATGGTCGATCCCCAGGAGTACTATCTCGGCTCCAAGGACCCCGACAGCGAGCGCATCGCGCACATCTACAAGGGATACAAGGACGAGTTGCGCAAGAACAACGCAATGGACTTTGACGATCTCCTCCTCGAAGCCGTTCGCTTGCTTAAGGTCTCCGCGCCGACCCGCGAGTACTACCAGCGCAAGTACCGTTACGTCCTCGTCGACGAGTATCAGGACACCAATCGCCCGCAGTACGAGCTGATGAAACTGCTGGCCGGCGAGCACAAGAACGTCTGCGCCGTCGGCGATGAAGACCAGAGCATCTATTCATGGCGCGGCGCGGACATCCGCAATATCCTCGAGTTCGAGCAGGATTTTCCCAACGCAAAAATTGTCCGCCTCGAACAGAACTACCGCTCCACACAGATCATCCTCGAAGCGGCGGGCGCCGTCGTTTCCAATAACCTGCGCCGCAAAGGCAAGAAACTCTGGACCGATCGCCAGGGCGGCTCGCTCATCGGGTACTACGAGGCGCCCGATGGCGAAAACGAGGCCCTATTTATCGCCGACCGCATCCAGGCTTACTTCCGCCAGGCAAATTCTTCCGAAGCACAAGAACCAGTCAAGGTGGCTGTCCTGTATCGGACGAATTCCCAGTCACGCCTTGTCGAAGAGGCACTTCGCCGTTATGGAATCGCCTACTCCATGGTGGGCGGGTTCAGTTTCTACGAGCGCGCAGAGATCAAGGATCTGCTGAGCTATCTACGCCTGATTCGGAACCCGCACGACTCGATGGCTCTGAACCGCGTCATCAACACTCCCGCTCGCGGCATTGGTGCGACCACGTTGGCAACACTCGAACGCCTCGCGCTAGAAACGGGTCAGTCCACATGGGACGCCTTGAAAACCGCAATTGAGCAACGGCTGATTTCCACCCGCGCAGGCATGGCTCTCGACTCCTTTCGCCAGCTCATCCTTGACGCGCAAGCCATGCTGGATTCCGACTTTGCCGGTAAACTCTCGGCGGACGTTTGTTCTGAGGACACCGATACCGACTTCAGCTTCGGCGCTGCCGAGCCTAGCGCTGATGATCAGCAGGAAGTCGTCGATGCTCTGGATGCCGCGGCCGAATTCAGCTTCGGCGGCAACGAAAACCAGATTTCCCTGCTCGATCCAAGCCACTTCTCGCCGTTCGCAGAGAAGCCTGCTTCGCGACCGTTCCTGAAAATGCCGAAGCAAACCGCAGAGCCGGACCATTCCTCAACCCGGGGGCCTCAGATCTCGGCGATGAGGTCCGGGGATAAAGCATCGGATGGCCACGGCTCTTCGCCTGATGAATCGGGAACAGAACCCTTCCGAAAACCAGGCGATCCCGCCACGCTTCCAGAACTAATCCGCTTTATCATCGACCGTTCCGGCTACATCAAGGCTCTCGAGGCCGAAGCTTCACCCGAATCATTCAGCCGGATTGAAAATTTGAAGGAACTTGCCAATGCCGCGCACGATGCTGAGGTCAGGGGTGAAACCCTCGCCGATTTCCTCGATCACGCTGCGCTCGCATCCGACACCGACCAGTTCGACCCCAACGCACGTGTGACGCTCATGACGCTGCATGCCGCCAAGGGCCTGGAATTCCCGCTGGTCTTTCTCGCGGGCCTCGAAGAAGGCCTCTTTCCGCACTCACGCACACTCATGAACCCGGACGAACTGGAAGAGGAGCGCCGTCTCTGCTACGTGGGAATGACGCGCGCTATGAACACGCTGATACTGACCCGTGCGCATTACCGACGTCGCTACGGCAACGATGCGCCGGAGCAGAGCGTCCCATCGCGCTTTCTCGAAGAGGTTCCCAGCCAGCTTGTGGAGAATCTCGGAGGACGCACGCCGGCGTGGTCCGTCCCCGCCTATGGAAGCAGCCGCGGCTACGGTGCGGGACGGCGGCAAGCCCAATTCGGCGAGGACGAGAGCAGACACTACAACTACGAGGATGAGAATCAGGAATCCTCGCGTTTCTCCTACTCCCAAAGCGCTAGTCCGAAAAGTAAGAGCCCTGATGCTGGCTCCATGGATAACATCGCCCGGTTCTTCGGTGGACGCGGCGTGAAAGGCGCCTTCAAGCGCCCCCGGATGGACATCCCTGAATCATCCGGTGCCGCCGGCCTGAAGAAAGGCCAGCGCGTCCGCCACAGCAAGTATGGCGAAGGCACGGTCGTGATGCGTGAGGGTGATGGCGACGAAGCGAAACTCACCGTCCTGTTTCCGCAGCACGGGCTCAAAAAGCTGATGGAGAAATTCGCCAATCTTCAGAAGGTCTGACCGCCCGTTCCGGCCGCGCAGCTTTCCGGACCGCCTCGTTTGCCACTGATCCGCTTCGTCTCAAAGCGCTTTCTATTCTTTCGCTGCGACCGCAACATGGGGTGCAGCACAGGTCCGCTTCCCCGAGGTCGATCATGACAACCAGTTCCATCGCCGCCCGGATCTCTCAGCCCAAGTTAGGCCTCCCTATTCTCGTGGGCGGATTTGTTGCCGGTCTGCTCGATATGACCTCGGCCTACATCACCTTTGGCCGCTACATGCCATTAGGAATTGCCGGCGGCCTTCTGGGCCCGGCTGCACGACACGTGGCCGCAGGACCGTACATACTCGGGCTCTTGCTTCATTACTTCATTGCGCTTTCTGCTGCAGCTGTGTATTGCATTGCGAGCAGAAAGCTGGATTTTCTACGCGAGCACTTCTTTGTTTGCGGTCTTTTCTACGGAATTGCTGTCTTCCTGATGATGAACTTGGTCGTGCTGCCGCTGAGCGCGTACCATGCCATGGAACCGTACACGTATCGCAGTCTCGTTCAGAGAATTCTGGCGCACATGTTCCTCATCGGTCTGCCGATCTCAACCAGCCTGCGCACGCTTTCGCGCTAGCCGGCGAGGCATCGGGAATCGGGACCTCTAGGCTGAAACGCGTCGGTGCTTCGTTCGGACCTCTTCTGTCTCTTGCCGAAAAATCCGTTCATCGCGGTATCACCGCGATGAACGGATCTCGTTGCTTGTTACTGCTGTCTACTAATTTTCCATCTATGGATAGATGCCCCTGATGTGGATCGCTTCCGCGACGCGACCGATCCCAAGCATGTTGGCCGCGATCCGCATCGGCACAACTCGATCCACGTGAAGCTTCAGCACGTCGCGGAAGGACGTCTTCATCACCTTCTCCAAGCGGCTGTAGACATCCTGCGCATCCCAGAAGAGGTGCTGCTCATCCTGTACCCACTCGAAGTACGATACTGTTACGCCGCCCGCATTGCACAAAATGTCGGGGATGATGAACGCGCCCTTGCTCTCCAGAATGCGATCGGCAGCCGGCGTAAGTGGCCCATTTGCCGCCTCCGCGATGATCCGCGCGCTAACCGCGCCGGCATTTTCGGCTGTCACCGCATTTTCCAGTGCAGCGGGGACCAGAATGTCGCACTTCAATGTGAGGAGCGCCGCAGGATCGATCGGTTCGCTTCCCGGGAATCCGTGCACATGTCCCGCGATCGCTTTCATATGGATGAGCTCCGGAACATCAAGCCCGTCCTTGTTGTAGATCGCCCCCGCAGAATCGCTTACTGCGATCACCTTTGCACCGGCCTCATGCAATAGCTGGGCCGCCACCGAGCCTGCATTGCCGAAACCCTGCACCGCCACTGTCGCGCCCTTCAGCGGAATTCCCAAATGCTCGCACGCGCACTGAATGGTGTAGAACACGCCGCGTCCTGTCGCTTCGTTGCGGCCGAGAGACCCGCCCAGGCTGATCGGCTTGCCTGTCACAACGCCCGGAATGGTATAGCCCTTGGTCATGCTGTAGGTGTCCATGATCCAGGCCATTGTCTGCGAGTTCGTGTACACATCCGGCGCCGGAATGTCTTGTTGCGGGCCGATGAGCGGAAGAATCGCGCTCGTGTAACGGCGGGTCATGTGCTCGAGTTCGTGCTGCGACATATGTTTCGGATCGCACGTCACGCCGCCCTTGCCACCGCCAAATGGAATGTTCACCACTGCGCATTTCCACGTCATCCACGTGGCCAGTGCCTTTACCTCATCCAGCGTGACCTGAGGATGGAAGCGAATTCCGCCCTTGGCCGGTCCGCGCGCCGTCGAGTGCTGCACGCGATATCCCTGGAAGCGCTTGATGCGCCCATCATCCATACGCACTGGCACCGATACCGTCAGCACGCGCTCGGGATACTTGATCATCTCCCGAGTATCGTTATCCAGGCCCAGGGCGTCCGCTGCGGCATCGAAGTTCTCCAGCGCAACGTCATAGGCATTGTCTACTAGTTTTGTTGCCAGCATGTGTTCCTCCTGTGGCCGCACCGAATACCCTTCAGCGACGCAGGGGAGCCGGAGCCTGTTTCTTCAGATTGAGTCAGCAATCGAAACCAGTTCCTGCTCGTGCCTCATCCGTGATTGGTAAACCGGGGTAAGCCAGTTCCAGTAAGCCTGCAGGTGTCCGCGCGTCGCATCGAAATACAGCTTCCGCATTGCGTGCGTCACCGGTCCAACGACCCCATCCCTCACCGGACGATGGTCGACGCGCACAATGGGCGCCACGCCGACTGCCGTGCCGGTAAAGAAAAGTTCGTCACATACGTAGAGTTCGCTGCGGTCGATCGGTCTTTCGATCACTCGCAGCCCCAGTTCGCGCGATGCAAGTTCAATCACGCAGTTGCGTGTGATTCCTTCCAGCGCGTTCTCCGTCACGCCCGGCGTGATCAGCTTCCCGTCCCGCACCATGAAGAGGTTGCAGGTAGCGCCCTCCGCAACGTGTCCACTCTCGTTCAGGAAGATCGCTTCGTCGTAGCCAGCCTGTCGCGCGTCGTCGCTGGCGAGTGCGCTGTTCACATAAGCGCCGCAGATCTTGGCGCGCGCCGGGATCGCATTATCCTCTATCCGACGCCAGGAGCTTACGCCCGCATGAATTCCCTTCTCACTATGCAAGTATTCGCCAAACGGAAGCGCCACAATCGCAAAGGCATTCTCGTCGTCCGTGCTCACGCCGACCCGCTCTGCACTCTTGTAGGCCAGTGGCCGCACGTACACGTTCGTGTGAAATGAGTTCTTCCGCATCAGTTCGACCGTGATGGCGCAAAGCTCCGCCGTAGTGACCGGCACATGAAGCCGCAGAATTCCGCAGTTCTTCTTCCATCGCTCGTAATGCTCGTGCGGTCGCAGAATGAACAGCTCATCCTCTGTAGGAACCCAATGCGCCCGGATTCCCTCAAAGACGCCGGTCCCGTAGTGCAAGGCATGCGTAAGGATGTTCACCTGCGCATCCCGAAGAGGCATGTACTTCCCATTGAAATAGACAATCAGATTCGGATCCGCACTCGTATTCATAAACCGGCTCCCCTGCGCGACTCGTTGTAAAGATCTCGCCCCCGCGCCATTGCGCGTTCGTCGAGTTCGTACCACTTCTCAGACTTCACTAACCTGCGCAGCGCCGCATCGACGCTCGTCTGCGGTAGCTCTCTCGCGATCTCCAGCAGCGCCCCGAGCATCACCATGTTGGCGGCCCTCGAATCGCCCAATTCGTCCGCAGCCTTCGTGAAGTTCAAGGCCAGCACATTCACATCGTCTCGTTTGCAGTCTTCGGGAAATTCATCGCCGTTGTAGATCACCCATCCGCCAGGTTTCACGCTCAGGTCGAACTTGCGCAGCGAAGGCTCATTCATGGCGACCAGAAAATTCGGCACCGTCACCAGCGGTGAATCGATTGGCTCCCGCGACAATCGCACATGGCAATTCGAAGTCCCCGAGCGCATCTCCGGACCGTAGGACGGCAGCCACGAAACCTCCAGTCCTGCATCGAGTCCCGCCTCAGCCAGTACCTCGCCCAAAAGCAGCACACCCTGCCCGCCAAAACCCGCCACCCGCACATGCAGATCGATCGAGGTGTGCTCATCGCACTCAATCGCGGACTCCGGCTGCTCGTCGTGCACGATTCCAAGAATCGCCGGGATCTCCTCAAGACTCGGCGCATCGTTTGCGATAATCCGCGGTTCGCGCTCTCTCGTGCGATCAACCACCACGCCCAGCGGGTATGTCTGCTCCATCACATCCCGAACCCACTTCTGCGCATCCACCGCCGACATCTTCCAGATCGTCGGGCAGGGGGAAAGCACCTCGATAAGCGAGAAGCCCAACCCCTTGACCTGGTTCTCCACCGCCTTCTTGATTGCCCGCGCGGCCTGCGCAATCTGCTTGTTATCGCCCAACCCGACGCGCTCGATATACACCGGAGCGTCAAGCGTGGCCAGCAGCTCACTTACTCGCAGCGGGTATCCCTCATTCGCAACAGTGCGCCCCATCGGCGTAGTCGTGCTCTTTTGTCCCAGCAGCGTTGTAGGCGCTGCTTGCCCGCCCGTCATGCTGTAGATCGCATTGTTGACGAAGATCACCGTGATGTTCTCGCCGCGATTGGCCGCATGCAGAATTTCTGACGACCCGATCGCCGACAAATCCCCATCACCCTGATAGCTGATCACGATGCTGTGTGGATGACTCCGCTTCACAGCGGTTCCCACCGCCGGCGCACGTCCATGTGCAGCCTGCACATTGCCCACATCGAAGTAGTTGTATGCGAATACAGAGCATCCCACGGGGCTGATCAACACAACCCGGTTCTGAATCCCAAGTTCATCAATGGCCTTCGCCAGCAGCTTGTGTACATTCCCATGTCCACACCCCGGGCAATAGTGGGTCTGGTGCTGCAGCTCTTCCTTTCGCTCGTACGTCTCGTAGAAGACCTGGGCCTTGGAATGAACAACCTCGTAATCGGATTCCACGAAACTAGACATGGGCCACCTGCTCCTTCTCGGCTCGCGCCACCACGAATTTCAGGACCTCTTCGTGCGATGGAACATTGCCGCCCACCCGGCTCAGGAATTCCACCGGCCTCGATCCATTCAGAGCCAGGCGTACATCCTCGATGAGCTGGCCGTTGCTCATCTCAACCACCACAAACGACTGTGCGCGTTTTGCGAGCATCTGAAAATCCGCTGTCGGGAACGGATAGAGCGTGATCGGCCGCAGAACACCGACTTTAAGGCCCATCTCGCGAGCCTCCGCCGTCACTGCCTTCAGAATGCGCCCTACAATCCCGTAGCCAACCAGCACCACGTCGGCATCTTCGGTGCACCAGTGCTCCGCGCGCGTCTCCCTCTGCTCAGCCCTGCAATACTTCGCCTCGAGTGCATTCACGTGCGCCTCGAGATCGTCGATCCCCATGTGCAGCGAGGTGACCATGTTCGCCCGCGTCTCTTCGGTGCCCGCCACCGCCCAGAACGGCAGCTCCGGCAACACCGCCCTTTGTGCAAACTCCACCGGCTCCATCATCTGGCCTACAAATCCGTCTGCCAGGATCACAACTGGGTTGCGATAGCGATCCGCAAGCTCAAATGCCAGCGCGGTCAGATCGGCCATCTCCTGCACCGAATAGGGCGCCACCACAATGGTTCTGTAATTTCCGTTGCCTCCGCCCTTCACCACCTGGTGATAGTCGCCCTGCTCCGAAGCGATGTTGCCCAGCCCCGGACCGCCCCGCGTAATGTCGGCGATGACGCACGGCAACTCCGCTCCTGCCATGTAGCTGATTCCTTCCTGCATCAGGCTGATGCCGGGACCGCTCGATGCTGTCATGCACCGCACACCCGCAGACGAAGCGCCATACAGCATATTGATCGCGGCAACTTCGCTCTCGGCCTGCAGGAAAACGCCACCGGCCTGCGGAACGTAAAGTGCGGCGGCTTCCGTAATCTCACTTGCCGGCGTGATCGGGTATCCATAGAAGCCGCGACAACCCGCGAGGATCGCGCTCTTCACAATCGCTTCGTTGCCTTTCATCAGTTGCTTGCGCATGCCAGGGCCTCCTCCTGTTGAACAGCAACGCCGCGCCGCAGACGCAGAACAGTAATTGCTCCCGGCTCCGGACATGCCATGAAGCAAATTCCGCAACCGCTGCAGCCCGTGCCGTTGTACTTTGCGGTTCGATATCCGTAGTGATTCAGTCCTTCGCTCATGTGAATCGCCTTGGGCGGACAGGCTTCGATGCACAACCCGCATCCCTTGCATTCGTTTACGTCAACGCGCAGAAGGCCACGATCTCGCTTCGCCGTGCCAGTTCTTTCTGCGATGGTCATCGTTTGCTCCTCAATTTCTGCCCAGTGCCCTTGAGCCCGGTTGTTGGAAAGAAAATCGCAAGCCAGGTCGCTCACGCGAACGCCGGCTTCCGTTCCAGGTAATGAGCACGGATTGCAAAATCTTCCAGCTCCTGCTTGAACCGGGGATCTGCTATCCCAATCAACGCCTCTGCGCGCTCCCGCAGAGTCTTCCCGTGCAGATAGGCAATTCCATGTTCGGTTACCACGTAGTGCACGTCAGCGCGCGACGTCACAACACCCGCTCCGGGCTCCAGAACCGGCACAATCCGCGATACCTTCCCTCCACATGCGGTCGAAGGCAAAGCAATGATCGGTACGCCGCCGCGCGAGCGCGCCGCACCCCGAATGAAATCAATTTGCCCACCAAAACCGCTATAGGGTTTTGTTCCCAGCGAATCCGCGCACACCTGGCCCGTCAGGTCCACCTGCAGCGCCGAATTGATCGCCACCATCCGCTCGTTCTGCGCTACCACAAAAGGATCGTTGACGTACGAAATTGGCCGAAACTCAAAACCGGGATTCTCGTGAATGTAATCGAAGAGCTTCTGAGTCCCCAGCACGAAGGCCGCAACTGCTTTCCCCGGATGCAGCGTTTTCCGTCGGCCGTTGATGATCCCGGACTCCATCAGATCCACCACGCCGTCGGGACACATTTCGGTGTGAATTCCCAGATCGTGCTTGTCCTCGAGGCAGTGAAGCACGGCTTCCGAAATGCCGCCGATCCCGGGCTGCAGGGTCGCGCCATCCGGAATCAGCGACGCAACATTCCGCGCCACCTTCAGATGCATCTCCGTGAACGGCTCCGTGTGCAGTTCCAACAGCGGACGTGAGGTCTCGACGAACGTGGAGATTTGGCTTACGTGCAGGGCCGTATCCCCATGCGTCCGCGGCGTGCGCTCGTTCACCTCCGCAATCACCGTTTTCGCGCAACGCGCGGCCGTCATGGTGCAATCTACGGTGGTGCTCAAGCTCACAAACCCGTGCGCATCCGGCGGCGAAACCTGCATCAGCACAACATCGAGCGGCAGCGCTCCCGTTTCAAACAGCTTCTCGATCTCACTCAGAAAAATCGGAGTGTAATCCGCACGCCCTTGTGCCACTGCCTCGCGCACATTGTCGCCAAGAAACAATCCACGATGCCGGAAGTGCCCGTCATACTCCGGCCTGGTGTACGCGGCCTCGCCCAATGTCTTCATATGGACGAGTTCCACATCGACCAGCTCGGGCGCGCGCGCCACGAGTGCATCGATCAACGGCTTCGGCGTGCCGCAGCTTGGCTGAATCCAAACTCGGTCCCCAGAACGTATCGCTTTCACCGCCTCTGGGGCGCTCAGGCACCTGCTCCGGTATTTCTCACGCCATTTCACAATGTTTCGTCTCCAAGGCATCCTGCCTAACATCGTCAAGGAATCCAACGACTTGTGGCATCAGAGAGCATCTTTCAAAACCCGGAATATGTTGCTCTCCGTGGCGGAATCCGGACTGTGACAGCAGTCACCTCAGACCACCGGAAAATGTACGCGGGTACGGCCCGCTTCTCGCCAGCAAAACGAAAGAAAGCGCCCCCGAAAAGTTGCGTAATGAAGGGCTCAGGGTGTGCAGAGCGTCGCCTCACGACCGATTGATCCGGCAGGAGTTTCTGCGTCTTTGCCTACCAAGGCGATCGGGTGGGTACAACCAAGGCAACTTCGCTTCACATCTGACTTGCTGTAAGAGATTGTGCGTTTGCTCCAGGAGAGGAATATATGAAACTTACAAATACCCACCGCCACTTCCTGCGCAGTTCGGCCGCCATTCTGGCTGGCGCGATGATGGTTGCAGGCTGCAACAAGCCATCCCACCCCGACGAGAAGTCAGCAGTCAACGATGCCCTGAAGAACAACAACCTGAGCGCCGTAGATGTATCGCAGGATCGGGACAAGGGCGTAATGACTCTCAAAGGAAACGTCGATTCTCAGGATCTCAAGAATCAGGCCGAAAACACCGCGAAGCAGGCTGCACCCGACTACACCGTTGCCAACGAGATTGGCGTCCGTCCTCCGGGAGAAAGCAATGCCGGCTCCGTAGCTTCTAACCTCGACAGCGCCATCGAGGATAACTACAAGGCCATGATCAAAGCCCACGCCGTTTTGAACGATCAGAGCATTCACTGCTCCGCGAAGAATGGAACACTCTTGCTCAAGGGCACTGTTAAGACTGCGAAACAGAAGAAGGAAGCCGAAGACCTTGCCAAGAAAGTTCCCAACGTGCAGCAAGTCGTGAACGAAATCGAAATCAACACCAACAAGCACTCTGCCGCCTCCTAAGCACGAGATGCTTATTTGCTTCTTGGTCTGAAGGGCCGAATAGTAGATAGATTTAAACCTCAGCGTCGCGTTGCCAATCGGAGCCCCGTCAGCAAACCCTCTGCCGGGGCTCAACCGTTTCCCGATTTTGCAATCTCTCTCGAGAATCTTCCTGATTCAGTAAGCGCCCGAAACTAGAGTGCGTTCTGACACACCAATCCTTCCTCTGGTCGTTCATGCTGAATCCATCTCGCCTGGAGTTCCGCATATGAACGTCGTGCGCTGGCTTCTTCCTTTCACTCATGGCCTGGGCCTTGGCGTCATCGCCATGCTTTTGCACGAGTGCGGTCATCTGATCTCGGCATTCCTACTCGGGGTGCGCATTAAGAAAGTGGGCATGAAGTGGAATAGAGGCTTGTACACGGTTCGTGAGCAAGGCACCCCTGTTCAGAGCCTGTTGATAGCCGCCGCAGGCCCCCTCACGAACCTTGTGCTTATGGCCACGGCTCCGTGGGTTCCGCTCTTCGGGCTTGCCAACTTCTGTTATGCCCTTGCCAACGTGCTTCCGATCGAAGGCTCGGATGGGTACCGGATCGCCCTCTGCTGGCAGCAAATCCGATTGCGTGGGTGCACAGGAGATTCTGACTGATCGTCGGCACTTCCTCCCAATCGCCTGATTCCAAAATCCGGAAGTACCTCGTTCGTATGTGTTTCAGGTCACCAGAAGTGCCCCGACGGGTCAAAGGGCCCGCAATGTAAGTTGTACTTTTGTTACCACGATCGTGCGATGATCCATTTTCCCCAAGCAGCTACACTCTGAATCGTAGACAGCTGGAGAGACCCATGAGAGAGAACGTAAGAAAAGACGTTTACCGCTTCGCATACGACGAGGCATCGACCGAACTGCGCAAAATCCTGAAGGCCTTCGAGCAGCTGTGCGCGCAGAAAAATCGGGTCGAAAAGCTGATGGAAGTTCTCAAACCCGAGGTCGGTGTGGCCGAAGAGATCGAAGAGAATAAACAGATCAAGAAAACCACCCATCTGCCCTACTGCACGGTTGTCACTCGCCTCACTGTTCTCTAGCCTGAACTCCTTTCCCAAGATCTTTCCCCATCATCAGCCGGACGTGACCCAGACACGTCCGGCTGAGACGTTTCTGGGGCAACCCTGCCCGGATTCCACGCAATGCTCCGGTAAGCCCGTCACCGGGCGATTTCTTTGCCCGTCCCCCTCCTCCATCTTCTTTCGCACGTTCTAGTTGAATTTAGGCGTCAGACCTGAGAAAATCCCATCCTACAACTGGTTTCCGCCCACCCGGTTCAACCGGGTCAGTTTTCTCAGCTGGGTCGGTGCCGAGTGGGCAGAAGCTATGCGGGACGTAAGGCAGTTCCTGAGACCGTGCATCTATGGAAACCAGAGTCTTCTCGGCATACAACCTGGCACGCGGGGTTCTTCTTAACTGCAAGCTAGCTATCGCCGATAACGGCCACCAGCCCCTGAAGCTACTCGACATCGTCATCAGCGGCATGGGCATGGACGCCACTGCCGGACTATGGCTGACGCCTTTGCACGCCATTCCAGCCGTTCCTCGCGTCTTTCCTTTCGACCTGATCTATCTGGATAAGGATTACCGGGTCCTGGAAACCGCCGAAATGGGTCCGGGCATCGATTTCCCTACTTTTCGCGCTGAAGTGGCCAGTGCTCTCGTTTTGCCATCAGACACCCTCCGCTCATCGCAAACGGCTTCAAGTGACCGTTTGATTGTCTGCCCCGCCAGTGATCTGCAAACTTTGCTCGCCGCCTCCGGCGTCTCGCAACCTTCCAAGGCCGCAGAGCTACGGGCCGCCACACTTTCCGCAACGGACATGGCAGGGCCGCCGACCATTGAGCTCACACCAGAGAGGCCATTGCCTAGCCTATCTGGCCCAAGTCTGGAGCATTCCATTCTCCGTGCTGTCGCAGAACCCGCTGCGGCGGCCGCCTCCGCCGCTACCGTAGGGCTCGTCGAGGCACCCGCTGCGGCAAGGAATAGCCAAAGCGGAGTCAGGAAGATACCGGAGCAATCGGCCAGCGGCAACCAGCGCGAGCCGCTCCCGCCCGCACCATCCCTGGAGATCGCGGACGCGGTCTTTGAGCGCCCCCGCAAAGTTCAGGCCGCGATAATCGAACACCACGTCGATCCCGAGGACCTCTTTTCCAACTGGGTCGTCTCCCCGTCACCTGGCAGCCGCGCAGAGCGCCCTTCTCCCCCTCCGCCGAAAGCCGCTGCTCCGAAAGCCGCCCCCCCTGCCCGGAACGGCAAGCACAATGGGATAAAACCTTCCGCATCGGCCCATGCCCCGGTCGAACAATCGGCCTCTACGGTGCGCGATAATCCGGCTCCCGCAGCGAAGCCCAAGACGACATCCCAGGAAAAACTGCCTACTCCCAGCGCTCCTAGCGTAGGTATCCCCCAGCTTCCTCCAGCCTCGACGTTTACCGCTATCCCGTACGGAATGTGGCAAGTAAGCCTGCCAACGGCGGTGGCGCCGATCCTCGCTCCCAGCCAAGTTCCCAACCAGTTCTCATCGAAACCCGTGCCAGCCGCGAACGGCCGAAATAGCGCAAAGCAGGCCAAATCAGTCCCTGCCCGCCCAGCCGCCGCAAAAGCAGCCGACGTATCAGCCGAGCCGACGCCTGCAAAGCCTGCTTCTCAGCCTGCAGCCCTCAAATCCGAAGCTGCGACGCAGGTTGCATCTTTCGCCTCTGCTCCCAAATCGCAGACTGCTACCCCCTCAAGGGTAGAGTCAGAGAAACTCGAATCTGCGCCAAAACCTGGGTTGGCGGACAGGAATAGCGCCGAAATGCTCGCGCCTGGAGATTTCCTGGCTTCCCTTCAGCGGAAACTCGCCAAAATCCAGCAATCTAAGCCCACGACGGCGCCTCCTTCGGAGCACCAAAAGGAAGGGTCGCTCGCGGGAGCCCCGGCATCTCCCGCGCCTTCCAACCAGCCTGCGGGCAGCCTTTCCACGGTGGTCCAGCCGGGGACGAAACAAACTGCTGCAGCCCCTCCCAAGTCCTCGTCCCCCGCTGCCACACCGCTGGTTCAGCCGGCAAACACAAATTCCGATCTCAGGTCCAAACCGGCCCCATTACTCACGCCGCCTAAAGCCAAGATCGAATCCCTTCCCGGCGGTCTCCGGTCCAGGTTCAAACATTGGCTGAACCCGGTTGCGACTCCCAGCGATCGGCGAAGGGCATTGCGCCGCTACGTTCCGGGCATGGTCGCCCACTACTTCACTGGGGGCGCGCCCAAACCCAAAGACGTCGCAGACATCAGCATGAGCGGCATGTATCTACTTACCGATGACCGCTGGATGCCGGGCACCATGATTCAAATGACTCTCCAGAAACCTTGCGCGCAGGGGGAACGCAAACAGTCCATGAACGTACTGTCCCGAATCGTGCGCCGTGGCTCAGATGGGGTTGCAATCGAATTCATCATGCCAGAGGCGCTTAGTCACATCAGCCACGATATCCAGCCATCCCAAGCCACTGACAAAGTTGCCCTTGCCCGTTTTCTCTGAACGACAGTGCACCACCAGGTAACTAAAGTAGCCCTCCTTCATGCGCCCGCTAACCCTATTCAACTTAAGGGGGATGGGAACTAATTTCCTGAGGATGGTACGTTGAATCTTAGCCGGAAAATAGCCAGCTTACCACTGGTGTGTGGGAAAGGAATCTGCCACTATGAACGTGGAAAACTATGGCAGTACCGACACAGTCCAGACGAATGCCAAACTCGCTGAGCTCAGAGTCATTCATTCCTCGAACCCCCCATCGGAGAGAACTATGACGTCATCCCGCGCAAAGGAGCCGTTGATCAAGCGTCTTATCCGGTGGATTTGCCCGGACCAGCGCGTTGCCAATCGGCACTTAATGCCTCCCCTCACTGCCTGGCTGGGCATGGTCCGCAGTTCGAAGGAATACAAAGTGGGTGATGTCAGCGTGGCGGGGTTCTACATGATCACAGAGGATCGCTGGATTTCCGGCACATCCTTCCCGGTTACCCTCGAACGCACTGACGAAGCCGGCATGGGGCAGAGCCTTACAGTCCAAGCCAGCGTGGTGCGCTGCGGCGATGATGGCGTCGGCTTTACCTTTTTGCAGAATGCCGCTGAAGAGAACGCGGACGGGCCAAGTAGCTCGAACAACCGCGTCGACCTCACGAAGCTAGCGCAGTTTCTCAAGGGGCTACCTCTGGACGTCTCCACCTCCGACCAGCTCGAACGCGCCTCCTGATCCTTGCCGGAAACGCGGGCTCAAATCCAACGTTGTTGGCCGCAACGGTACTTTGGACTTGCGGCTTCTCTTCCTAACATAGGACTAAGGCAACGGCGGGTATCAAAACAGCATCTTCCCTCCTAAGGCCGAGGTGTCTTACATTCAGCACATCAGCATACCCGCAACGCGGTCATAGATTTGCGACCTTTTCACCTCGGAAGTATTGCGGGCCAGCTATCGATTGAGGAGTAATCTGTGAAACGTGCATTGGTTTGCGGTGCCGGCGGGTTCATCGGAAGTCATCTGGCAAGACGTTTGGCAAATGACGGTTTCTGGGTTCGTGGCGTCGACCTGAAATTCCCCGAGTTCTCAAAGACGGCCTGCCATGAGTTCGTCCAGGCTGACCTTCGCGATCCGCAGGTCGCGCGCCGGGCAGTTGACACCATCGAGGACGTCTACCAGCTTGCCGCGGATATGGGCGGCGCCGGCTATATCTTCACCGGTGACCACGACGCTGACGTGATGCACAACTCCGCCAGCATCAACCTCAACGTTCTGGAAGAGGGCCGCAAAGCTGGCGTGAAACGATTTTTCTATTCGTCCTCGGCATGCATCTACCCGGCCTACAACCAGGAAGATCCCGACAATCCTGTCTGCTCCGAGTCATCGGCGTATCCAGCAGCCCCGGACAGCGAATACGGATGGGAAAAGCTCTTCAGCGAACGCCTCTTTATGGCTTACGCGCGCAATTACGGCGTCGAGGTCCACGTCGCACGGTTCCACAACATTTTCGGACCCGAAGGCACCTGGGATGGGGGCCGCGAAAAGGCGCCTGCCGCAATCTGCCGCAAAGTGGCCGAAACTCCAGCCGACGGCGAGATCGAGATCTGGGGCGACGGAAAACAGACGCGTTCCTTCCTCTTCATCGACGAGTGCGTGGAAGGCGTGCGCAGGTTCATGGAATCCGATTTCGCCGGTCCCGTGAATATCGGCTCCGAAGAGATGGTCTCCATCAATCAGCTGGCGGAAATGGCGATGCACATCGCCGGGAAAAATCTTCGCATTCGCCACATCCCAGGACCGCTCGGAGTGCGCGGCCGCAACTCCGATAACAAGCTCATTGCCGAGAAACTTGGCTGGGCTCCATCGCGCCCCCTGGCAGAAGGCCTTCGCAAAACCTTTGAATGGATTGATGCCCAAGTTAAAAACCGGGTCTCAAGCCTGGTCGCTTAGGGCCGACGCACACCACGTCTCATCACATCTTCAAATTGCGGCCCGGATCATCGATCCGGGCTTTTCACTGTCGGCGCGTTCAAGAACTGCCTTGATTTCTTTTCCCTCGCACCTGCAATCTAACCAGACATATATGTGTGGCCGATTTGCCCGTCGATCAACGCAGGAGGTCCTCGCCGACTGGTTCGGAGTAGAGCTGGAGGACATGCCATGGTTTGCTCCGAGCTACAATATCGCTCCGCAAAGCACGCAGCCGGTAGTGCGACTGAATGCAGACACGGGCGAGCCAGAGTTCGTGCTGATGCGGTGGGGACTTGTGCCGTACTGGGCAAAGGATGCGAAGGTCGGGTACACCACCATCAATGCGCGTGCAGAAGAGGTCGTAACTAAACCGCTGTTTCGCGAGGCAGTGAAGAGACGGAGATGCCTCGTGCCAGCGGACGCCTTCTACGAATGGCAGAACCTAAACTCGAAAAAAAAGCGGCCATTCGCATTCGGGCTGCAAAGTGGCGAGCCGTACGCGTTTGCAGGGCTGTGGGAAAGATGGAAACCGAAGCAGGGCGAGCCGCTGGAGACGTTCACAATTCTTACGTCCGATCCAAATGAACTTGCCCAGGAAGTGCATGATCGTATGCCGGTGATCCTTGAACGGCAAGACTACACGCGATGGATGGATCCAGGGGATCCGAATAGGCTGCCCATTGATCTGCTTCGTCCCTATCCGGCCGAGAAGATGCGCAGATGGCCAGTGCAGGAGCGAGTTGGGAACGTGCGAAATGACGATGCCGGCCTGCTGAAGGAGTGCGACGTAGAGGACGAGCCACAGAAGTTGCTTTTCTGAGTTCGTTCAACAGTACCGATGGGCCTCCAATATGCTGAATCGGCTTGACTTTAGATCGCAGCGGCGGTCTCTTTATCTTAGCGCCCACAACTAGTCGAAGGCGGGATGAACACCTCTCGCAGCGGTCATCGCAGGGCGTGTGCGGCGATTGAGTTCGCGCGATTGCGCTTCACCGCGAAAGGAAGTCGATATGACAGTCACTGCACGCCCGGTAATCTCATACAACGCGGCTGGAGCAATTTCGTATCTCACGTTTATCCCCGCAGTCGTGTTCCTGTTGGTTCCTCCGTACAAGGAAAGCCAGTGTGTTCGTTTCCACGCCTGGCAATCTATCCTGCTGTGCATCGTCGCGTTTGCCGTGGACATTGTGCTGGGTGCTGTCGCACTTCTGACTTTGTTTCTTGGGACTGTAACCCTTGCATATTCGCTGCGGCTGCTCGCTTTGTTCTGGCTGGTGCTGTGGCTGGCGTGCGTAATCCGAGCGATGGCCGGGAAGCGGCTGAAGCTTCCCATGATCGGGAGTATTGCCGAAAAGCTCTCGATGAAGTAGGCTTTCTGCCGAAGGTACATACCAGTCAGCATTGCGCGTCGTCGACAGGCGCTGTGTGAATTTCCAATTTCTTGCTCTTATCTCACTCGTTCCGATTTCCATCAGGTTCACGTGGAGGAGCACCTATGTCCGATTCGCCCCAGTACACACCCGCCCCGCCGCAGGCTGCACAAGCCGGCCTCAATGACAACACAGCCGGTGCGCTGGCCTACATCACGATCATCCCGGCGATCATCTTTCTGCTGGTTGAGCCCTATAAGAGCAGCGCGTATGTGCGTTTCCACGCGTGGCAATGTATTTTTCTCCATCTCGCAGCCGTGGTTGTGGAGACTGTGCTGATCGCGATCCCGGTGATCGGATGGATTCTGCTGCCCTTCGTGGGTCTTGGAATTCTGATCCTAGCCATCTACACGATCATCAAAGCACTTGGTGGCGTTCGCTATCAGATTCCGTTCATCGGCAAATACGCGGCGAAAACAGCAGGGGCTTGATTTCTGAAAGCCAGCGATTGCGCTACCGGCGGCGTCCCCGCTTGTTGAAGTAGCGAGCCTTCTTTTTGGGTCCAGAAGAAGAGACCTCTTTGCCCCGAATTGCCTTCGTTTTCTTCGGAGTCTTGGGCGATTTCTTACCAGTGAGCGGAATGCCTTCTTCAACGATGGAGAACTGGAGCCGCCGCTCTTGGGCGAGTATTCGGTCGAGGATCACCTGCACGCGATCTCCGGCCCGGAAGCGTCGTCCCCAGTGCTCGCCCACAATTTCGTGGGTGTTCTCGCGCCAGGTGAAGCGGTCATCGCGAAGGCTCTCAATAGGCACCAGGCCTTCAACGAAGAGATCAGTGAGTTCGACGAACAGACCGTATTTGGTGGGATTGAGTACCAAGGCGGAAAACTCTTCGCCCACGCGATCCTGCATGAAACGGACCTTCTTCCACTCGACGAGCTCACGCTCAGCTTCGGCGGCACGGCGTTCGGCCTGACTGGACTCTTCGGCGATTTGCGCCAGTTCAGCTTCGGCGAT
>Ga0157372_10002344_pt1 | contig 20484 bp, 22 predicted proteins | sample C55metaG_FD_115307 | JGI IMG/M metagenome (GOLD analysis project Ga0157372, IMG submission 115307) | Corn rhizosphere microbial communities from Kellogg Biological Station, Michigan, USA - C5-5 metaG | ecosystem: Host-associated > Plants > Roots > Rhizosphere > Soil | place: USA: Michigan... | reverse complement strand
TGGTTTAGAGAAATTAAAAGAAGAACTACAGAGATTAAAAACAACCGGCCGTGCCGATATATCAAAAGCTATTGCTGAGGCACGTGACAAAGGCGATCTGTCGGAAAATGCCGAATACGATGCGGCTAAAGAAGCGCAGGGCTTACATGAGGCCAAAATAGCCCAGATGCAGGAAACACTGGCCAATGCACGCCTGCTTGATGAATCAAAACTTGACGTTTCGAAGGTACTTGCATTGTCGATAGTAAAGATCAAGAACCTAAAAAACGGAGCTACCATGAGCTATCAGCTGGTATCAGAGAGTGAAGCCGATCTTAAAACCGGTAAAATCTCGGTAGCGTCGCCGATAGCAAAAGGCCTGCTTGGCAAAAAGGTTGGTGAAAAAACCGAGATCACCGTCCCTGCAGGTAAAATTGAATTCGAGATCCTGGAAATAAGCAGGTAATTAAGTGAGTGGTTGATTAGGTGAACGGTTAAGAAATTAAAGAAATGGTTCGCCCAATCTAATTATCTGACAAAATCAGCCACTCACATAATCAAACATTCACCTATAAAAGATCCCCCATCACCATGACCATCTTTTCAAAAATAGTTGCAGGCGAGATCCCCGCTTATAAAGTGGCCGAGAACGATGAATTTCTGGCTTTTTTGGATATTTTTCCGCTTACGGAAGGTCACCTGCTGGTGATCCCAAAGAAGGAGGTTGATTATCTTTTTGATTTGGACGATAATACTTATGCGGGCTTACAGCTATTTGCCAAAAAGGTAGCTCTCGGTTTAAAAAAGGCCGTTCCCTGCCCCCGGGTTGGTGTAGCTGTTATGGGCCTTGATGTGCCCCATGCGCATATCCATCTTATACCCATGAATGATATGAGCAGCATCAACTTTTCACTCCCCAAACAAAAATTCACCCCCGAACAATTTAACACTACCGCCGAGAAGATCAAGCAGGCAATCAGTTAACAATTGGGATAACATTAATCAAGCTATTAGCTATAAGTTTTGCTCATGCTGCTTTTAGCTTATATTATATATAGACAAAAGGCCTCATCATAATATAAATGACGAGGCCTTTTTATGTTTAAAACTCTACATGCGCCCTTAGCGAAAGGACATTTACCGGTCCCCTGTCCTTATTATAGGCAGGGTTGAGCAAAAACTGGTAACCGGGTGTAAGCCAGAACTTTTTTTGATATGCGTTTATTTTATAATCAAGTTCGGCAATAAATTCGGTGCCATAATTAAGCTTGCCATCACCTATGATAAAGCCGTAGCCGCCGGCTGCGAGGTAATCACGATGGGCGTTTGAGATGCCGTTGGCTACAAAAGCCAGGCCCAGTTCGTCATCGCCGCGGTTCCATGAACTTCCTTTAAGTACGCCGCCAAAACTCAATGACCGGTCAATCTCGGTAAAATACCATGTTTGGGTTTTACCATCATTATAACTCACTTTGGCAAATACCCCAAAATCTTTGGTCAGATATTGGTCGGCGCTGATGCCGAAACCATATTTGTGCCTGCCATAAGCTTGTGTGGTATCAACATTGGGGGCAACAGGGCTTTGCGCGAGTGCCAGGCGATAATCTCCCATTTTGCCATTATTACGGAAACCTAAGATCCTGAAAGTACCTTTTTGGCCGTTAAGTGTATAGCGTTTTTCGTATTCTAAGGTCTGGGTGTTTGCTTTACCAATTTTTTGATCCCAGATAGCGCCGTTGGCGGTAGTGGTGGACATGGTAAAAGCAAAGCGCAATGTCCAGTTTGGTTGCCCTAATTCGGTATGGATCCCCATAACATACCCGCGGGTATTGGCGGGATAATCCCATGCACCGTTATCCATTAAGCTCCAGTTCATGAACTGCGTACGCGGATCATGGCTAAATTCATTGCCGTCATAAAAATCGGCCATGCCAAATTTACCTACGGTAACCGAAAAGTAACGCTTGCTTTTTAAACCGGCTAACTGGTTGGCATCATCGCTGATAGTGTCTTTATCCTTGCCCCATTCAAAGTTTTGGGTAAAATATAAACGAGCGATGTAGATCTTCGGCTCTGCGCCGCCTACACGAAAAGTTTCGCCATTAGGGAAACCTGCCGCGCCCAGCGTTTTGCTCAGGCCCGATCCTCCCGAAAGCTCGGGGTTAAAATAGGCTTCGGCGCCTTTCCAGAGCCTTGCACCGCCAAAAAGCGTAGTGGTAATTGAGCTTTGTGTTTCTTCTTTGGTAAGTAAACTGTTATCGCCATTATAATCGGCATGAAACGATGGTTTGTATTGGGTAATTACCGTTTGCTGGAAATGGAAGTTGAACCGCTGACGTTTAACTGTATCCTGCCCCAAAGCGACGGCGGCAATTAACACGGGCATTATAGTAAATATAAGTTTTTTCATGGGCTGTCAATTTTGGCGCAAAAGTAAGCTTTCGCGTTAACTTGAACCACATTCGTCAAAAAACTGTTTTAAATAATCCTCCATAAATGTATGCCTTTGTTCGGCAATTGCTTTACCGGCGGGAGTATTCATTTTATCCTTAAGTAACAATAACTTTTCGTAAAAGTGATTAATAGTTGGAGCGGTGGTGTTTTTATATTCTTCCCTGGTCATATTAAGGTTTGGCGGGATTTCGGGATTGTACAATTCCCTGCCTTTAAAACCTCCATAGGTAAAGGCACGCGCAATACCAATGGCTCCAATGGCATCCAGCCTGTCGGCATCCTGTACTACAGCCAGTTCGGGCGAATGAAAGGACTGTTTATCAAAGCTGGCTTTGAACGACATATGCCTGATGATCTGCTGCACATGCTCAATAACCCCGGTATCAACATTCATGCTTTGCAGGTAATTGCCAGCAGTACGCGGGCCAATCTCTTCATCGCCGTTATGAAACTTACTATCGGCAATATCATGCAGCAGGGCAGCAAGTTCAACTATCAGCTGATCGGTTTTTTCTGTTTGGTTGATGAGTTTCGCGTTTGTCCAAACGCGGTGAATATGCCACCAGTCGTGACCACCTTCGGCGTCCCTGAGCGTATTGCGCACAAAATTTGCAGTGGCTTCAATGAGTTTATTATGTTCCATCTTTTGCAAAGATACTAAGCAAAAGACAGAACAACGGGGTTGTGTATAAAACGTTAAGCAGCGGCTATTTTTTCTGTATCGATGAGTTCGGCAACTTCAATCTCCAAAATAGCGGCGATCTGAAAAAGCCTTTCGACTGTTATTTTTGTATAGCCTAACTCAATTTTGCTATAAGCGTTTTGCGATATACCCAGCTTGGCTGCAAGGTATTCCTGGGTATAATTTAATCCTTCCCTGGTTTGCCTTATGTTAGCAGCAATGGCCTTAATCTTGAAACTTAGCATATCTTTCATCCATTTACATATTAATTCGTTTATAAATAACGAAAATATAGGGGTTATGGATTTCAAAATTTTAATTTTTTTTAATAGCTAACCAATTGAAAAGCTGATATTTTATACTTTTTTAATTAAAAATTAACAACCCTTTATAAAAGCCGGTATAAATACATAGGTTTTAACAACCATATTAATTAATAATAAAGACAAAAAAAGCGACAGGCCGCAAAGTCTGTCGCTTTCAAATTACTTTTATTTAAAAAAACTACTCGCCTAAATTGTAACTAACAATTACTGTGGGCAATAAAGTAGCCGCTTCAAGCGGTACCTGGTTATAAGATATGATTGGCTTGCGTTTGCTGTAATAATCAAATGCCTCCTTTATAGTAGCATTACTTGTATTTGCCGGCGCATTAAAGTTAATGGAAAACGGCAAGATAAAATCATGCAGTTTTTCATGATCGGGGATAACCCATTTGTGGTTTGATTTTTTTAGCGCCTCAATGATGGGTACAACCAATATGGCATCATCCGCATAGTAAACAATTATTTTTTTGATCACACCTTTTTCATCAGCGGTGAACTTAAACACCGCTGTTCCGCTTGCTTTCTTTTTAATGATTTCGGGGGATACAACAAGGCTGTCTTTAAAAAAGCGGTTCATAATAGGACTGCCGCCCTGAAACGGAAATGCTAATTGCGCTTGTGCCTTAACTAGTACTGATGATAAAATAAGTGTTATAAATAACAGGATCTTTTTCATTTAATTTTCTTCTTTCGGTTCACGTTTGCTGCCCTGGTATAATTCATACTCAAACAGGCGGCAATCAAGCTTACCATTATAAAATTCAATTTTGCGGGCTGCCTTCAGGCCTATCTTTTTGGCCAGGTCGGGATTGCCCGTAAAAACATAACCGTTATACCCAAGGCATTTCTTTTTCAGAAAATCGCCTATACGCTTATAGGTGATCTCCAGCTTAGTATGTACGCCCAAACGCTCACCATATTCGGGATTAAACATTACTACACCAGTCTCTGCAGGAACCTCAGTATCTTCAAAATCACAAACGGCAAAATCGATCAAATGTTCTACACCGGCCGTTCTGGCATTTTTGCGAGCGATGTCAACTGCGTCTTCAGAGATATCGGTGGCAATGATTTTAAAGCCAGTTTCCTTTTTTGCTTTATCTTTTAAATTGCGGCGTTCGGCAAAAAATACGGTTTCATCGTAACCCAGTATGTGCATAAAACCATAATTCATCCTGAACAAACCCGGAGATTTATCAGTAGCCAGCAATGCTGCTTCAATAGCCAGGGTGCCAGAACCGCACATGGGGTTAATGAATGTGCTTTTCATATCCCATTTGGTAGCCATAATGGTTGATGCTGCCAAAGCCTCAAGCATTGGTGCTTTACCCGGTATTTTACGGTAACTGTGCTTGGCCAGTGTTTCGCCCGATGTATCCAGGAAAATTTCGGCGCGGTCATCCTGCCAGTAAAGGTGTACCAGGGTTTTATTAACCTCCGGGCCAGAGTCGGGCCTGATACCTTTAATGGATTTGATCCTGTCGGCAATAGCATCCTTTACCTTTACGTTGGCAAACAGCGGGGTAAGGATGTGTTCGTTATTTACGTTTGATGATACCGAAAAGTAACCGGTAAAATCAATCAGCTTTTCCCACTCAATGGTTACCAGCTCTTCGTAAAGCTCTTTCGGATCGCGGGCTGTAAATGTTTTTAACGAATACAGTACCTGGCTTGCGCAGCGCAGATTTAAATTAAGCGGAATGGTATCTGTAACGGTACCTTTTAGTTCGACCCCGGTAGGGAAAACGCGGACCGGCTCATAGCCTAAAGCTTCAACCTCCCTTTGCAGGTAAGGCGAAAGCCTTTTGTTACATGTAATTATGATTTTACTTTCGGTGTGGAAAACTTGCATATTAATTCGGTAAAATTAAGAATTAAAAAGCCCCTATTTTAATTTCTTAACTATTAACTTTACATTTTAAATTATTTGAAGACTAATTATGGAAGTTAAAGGTAAGGTACATGAAGTGTCGGCCACTCAGCAAGTAACCGATTCACTTAAAAAACGCGAACTTATACTTGAATATATTGAGAACCCTCAATACCCTGAATATTTAAAGTTTGAAGCTATACAGGACCGTTGCAATTTGCTTGATAACGTAAAGATTGGGGATGATGTAGAGGTTTCTTTTAACCTTAAAGGCCGCCCATGGACAGATAAAACCGGTAAAAAAAGCTATTTTAACTCATTACAGTTATGGAGGGTTACCCCGCTGGCTGCTGCTAATAACGCGTCTGCTGCTCCTCAATATGCAGCCCCTTCAGCTGATATCAGCTCATCGGCCGATGATGACGATCTGCCATTCTAATAAAATAGAGAAAAGCTTGAGTAAAATATTTCAAAAGGCCCTTTAACAGGGCCTTTGTTGTTTATACCCTTCTTGTTATAACGCACAGCCTTAAACAGACATCTTCAGTAATTGATACAATAAAATATTAAGCAGCAGAGTTTTAAATTGAATGTACATTTGTTAAATTTTGTTAAATGCAATTTTTGTGTGCGGATTTAGGATAATTTTGTTTGTTAATAAATGAAGAAAAGGAGCATAGGTTTAATTATTGGCTTAATGAGCTTTGCGCTGTTGGGCGTAATGGCTATGCAATTTTATTTTCTGAGGCAATCTTACCAGATGCAGTCCGATTCGTTCGACCGCCAGGTGAGGGAAGCTATGAACAATGTGGTAGATAAGGTTACCCGCCAGGATGCGAATAACTTTTTAAAAACCAAAACCCAGCAAACTGCCATCAGCACCGATAATGAAGAACGGGACATCAGCGCAATAAAAGTAGCGGGAATACCAAAAACAAAAAAACACTCATCTGCCCGCGAAAAACGGATTGCTTTACTGCGCGATAGTTTGCAGCGCATGATCCAGCGTAAAAAAATGGATGATGAGCTTAACGGCTTACTACAAACAGAAGGTACGGTTGATTTTAAAGTACGTGTTGAAGAATATACAGATGAGTTTGGTGTAGTACATGAGCAACTTACGCCCGAGATAGTGCATACCCGTATTACCCGCAGGGTAGGTCATCCTAAAAAACTTCATAAGTATGATACCCTGAGGTATGTCTACGTCGACCCCCAGTTTGGCAAACAAATGATCTCGGTACCACGCATCAATCCGTTGTGGGTACAGGAACAAACCCGTAAGCAAAAGGAACGGCAGGTTCAACAGATCAAAAAAATGCTGGAGACCGATTCACTTGAAAAAGTGAATAGTGCCGGTGCCAAACCTACTGTTATTGAAAACCTGGCCGAAGAGTACCGTAAATCGGGCGAACCGTTGAATAAACGGATCAACCCTTTCTGGATAGATTCGTTACTGCGTTTTGAGCTTCATAATAAAGGCATTTTTCTGCCTTTCAGCTACGAAGTTACAACCGCCAACAGCGACTCGCTCATATTTTCAAATGCCAGCGACAGCCAGGGCGAAAAGCTGCCTGTGTTTGTAGCGGCAAATACTTATCAAACCCCTATTTTCACCAAAGAGGTGATCAACGACCCCGGAAAGATCAGGCTTTCGTTTCCGCAAAAAAACTCGCTGATCTTAAGCAATATGACGGCTACAATGGCTACAACCGGCGGCCTTACCATGGTACTGATCCTTTGTTTCGGCTACACTATCTTTTCGATATTGAGGCAGAAAAAGATCTCGGAAATGAAGATCGATTTCATCAACAACATGACCCACGAGTTTAAAACCCCGGTGTCAACCATCATGATTGCCAGTGAAGCTTTACGGGATAATGAAATTGCCGAAGATAAAAGCCGGGTAACCCGCTTAGCTAACATCATTTTTGAAGAGAATGCCCGTTTAGGCAGCCATATCGAGCGCGTATTAAACATTGCCCGTATTGAACGCAATGACTTTAAACTGGAGAAAAAGCCGGTTGATGTAAACGAGATGGTAAGCATAGTGCTTGATAGCATGGCGCTCAAATTGCAAAAATGCCATGCTAAAACCACACTGCACCTAGATGCCGAAAAAGCCTATATTATTGCTGATGAGCTGCATTTTTCGAACGTACTATACAACCTGGTTGATAACGCCATTAAATACAGCAACGAAGCGCCTGATATAACGATAAGTACTTTTGTTAAAAACGGACAGATTGTTATTAAAGTAGCTGATAAAGGTATAGGCATGAGCCGCGACCAGCAATCAAAAATATTTGAACAGTTTTATCGCATCCCTACCGGCAACGTACACAACGTTAAAGGTTTTGGCCTGGGCTTAAGCTATGTTAATACCATAGTAAAACGCCTGAATGGCACCATAAGCGTGAAATCAGAAAAAGAGAAGGGCTCGGAGTTTGAGCTAAAGTTTGCAGTGGCGTAGATCTACGAGTCGGAAAGTCGGGATGTCCGAAAGTCCGTAAGATAAGCTCCGCCACTTAATAAAGAACTTAATAAATAAAGACTTACGGACTTTCCGACCTCGGACTTCCGGACTAAAAAATCTTCCTGACTTGGAAAATATATGAAGAAAATACTACTGGTTGAGGATGATGCCAATTTAGGCCTGTTACTGCAAGACTACCTGCAATTGAAAGGTAAGTTTGATGTGGTTTTATGTAAAGATGGCGAAGAAGGCCTACGCGCCTTTACCAAACAAACATATGACTTGCTGATACTGGATGTGATGATGCCTAAAAAGGACGGCTTTACACTTGGTAAGGATATCCGTAAGATCAATGCCCAGGTGCCTATTATTTTTGCGACGGCCAAAGGCATGATTGAAGATAAAACCCAGGCTTTTAATTTGGGTGGAGATGATTATATCACCAAGCCTTTCCGCATTGAGGAGTTATTACTTCGTATAAATGCCCTGCTAAAACGTACCGATAATATCGGCAAAAAGGAAGAGGAGAAACAAACCTCCTTTAAAATTGGGAAATATACGTTTGATTATACCACTCAGATGATCATGACAGCAGACAACCAGCAAAAGCTATCTACCAAAGAGGCTGAATTACTGCGCCTGTTGTGTGTGCATAAAAACGAAGTGCTTACCCGCGAAGAAGCGCTGCTGAACATCTGGCATGATGACAATTACTTTAACGGTCGGAGCATGGATGTATTTTTGAGCAAGATCCGTAAGTATCTGAAAGACGACCCTAACGTGGAGATCATCAACGTACACGGACGAGGGTATAAGTTGCTGATTAACTGAACTCAGGGTTAATTTTGTTTTGAAAAAATTATTTGTGTGATATAAGCCTCAAGGGGACTTAACCAAGTTAGCTATGTAACCAACATATTGATTTTATGGGTTAAATTAAACCTGGAAGAGGAACTTCACAAACCCGCTCTTTTCACTAATGTACTCCAAATTTCATCCACACAAAATATCCTACCCAAAGTAGGATGTTTGAGTAAACGCCGGCCAATACATCGTCCATCATTACACCCAAGCCACCGCCAAGGTCTTCCATTTTACGAACACCAAGCGGCTTCACAATATCAAAAAAGCGGAACAATACCAATCCGGCTAAAAGGAAATACAGGTTAGCAGGGATAAACAGCATAGCTATCAGCATTCCGGCAACCTCATCAATTACCACACGCGAGCTGTCTTCGCCCCAGTCGGGTTCAACCTTATTGCCTACAAATACGCCAAGCGCGGTAACAAATATGGTAATAGCCAACAGGTACCAGGGATTTTGCAAAGCCGGGCTCTGCCATAGCAGCCAGATAAAGCCGCAGGTAACTATAGAGGCGTAAGTACCCCCGCCTTTCAAAAAGCCAATGCCGAAAATAGACGCTATTGTTTTATTTAGGAACATTTAATTTGTATCGTTATTTCAAGTAATGTTTTCATTCCCTCCGCAGGGAGGGTGCGACTAGCTGTGTTGTGGCAGAGAGGGGTTTATCCGCTTTGCAAAATCATACAAAGTTCAGGAAACCCCTCCCTACACCCTCCCAAGGGAGGGAATCGCACGAGTTCTGCGCTTTTTACTGCTGCCTACTGCTAACTGCCACTGCCAACTGACCTACTGTTTATCCAGCACATCCTCTGCCGCTTCTGCAACTTCTGGTTCAATAGTATGTCTTTTTGGGAAGTTGAACAGTAATGACGTAAGTACAGGGATAATAAATAAAGCCACAGTAAACACCGAAGTGAAAATATCAGCGCTTTCCCCTTCCATCACTTTTGAAAATCCCGCTTCAGGATAAAGGTGAACGAATAACGATGAGGCCAGTTTAATCCCCAGCACGCCAATTACTATAAAAGCTACAGTTTCCAGGAAGGTAAATTTCTCCATCAGTCTTACAAAAGCCTGGGCAACAAATCGCATAGCCAGGATCCCGATAAACACGCCAATATAAATTAACATCTTATGGTCGGTAAAAGCAACAGCCGCAAAAACGTTATCAATAGAGAAGGCAAGGTCCATCAGCTCCACTAAAGCTATGGTTGCCCACAAATTACCTATCAAACCAACGGTTGAGCGGTAAAGCCAATTTTTGTTTTTATCAACCGTTTCCTCTTCAGCATCGCCGTCGGCCTTTTTCAGTTTGCCTTTAAAATAATTGAAGCTCAGGTATATCAAATAAAGGCCTCCAAGTGGTTTCAGCCACCAAACAGATACCAGCCATGCCGCTAAAAACAAACAAACACCCCGTAAAACATATGCACCTATAATACCATAACGTAGTGCTTTTTTACGCTGATGCGGAGGCAGGTCAAGTACCATAGTAGCCAGTACGGCAGCATTATCAACGGAGAGCAGGCTCTCAATAACAATCAGGTTTAGGACAATCAATAGGCCGGCCTTAAGGTCGGGGCCAAGCAGGTAATGTAAAAACTCCATAAATTATATAATATCGGTATTAAGCATTGCTTTTAAAATATTGGCCTGCACATCCACGTCGCTCAGGCTTTGTAAAAAGTTGATGTCGGCTATTTTTTTGTAGTTTTCGGCTAATAGGCTTTTTATTTCGGGCGGCATGTAAGCTTTCATGGTAACTACATCGCTTTGCAGCTTATCAATTTTGTCCTGCAGCTCATGCATCAGTTTTTCCCTTTTTGACAGATTGTTATTCTGCTCGATGCCCGAAAGCTTTGTAACATCGCAAAATAGGAATAAATTATTGGCAGGCGAAAATAAAAAGTGCCTGTCTTCATCCATAAATTTATACACTTCCAGTATCAGGTTACCGGCCTTTAACCCACAGTAAAACTCTGTACGGAACTCGCGTTTTAACAATACCCCCATCAGCTTACGCTGAATAGTAGCGTAGTTATTATGATAGGTATCATTATAGTTATGTTGCACAAGTTCATTATACAGATCTGGAGTTATGTTATAAAAAAAATCGGAACCATAGCGCAGGCTGAAGGCATTGATATTTTTGGAGAAAGGATAATCAGCCGAGTTATCTGAAAGTACCTGGTAAAGTTTCCGCAACGAAAGGTTTACTTTCAGCGCCTGCCGTTGCCTGTCTATCTTGAAATCCTGCTCGGTGAGCACATTGTCGTCCATCTTATCAACCATCTCCCGGGTAAGCTGGATCTCGTCGAGCACGAGGCTTACATTGTTCTCGTTGTTCTTCTTGATCTTGCGGAGCAGGTCGACCAAACTGGTGGTAAATTGCACATGAAAAAGTTCCAGCTTGTTGATATCGATTTCGGGATTGGTTTCAAAAAGCTTATGGATAACCTGGGTACGCAGATAGATCTTATAAATGAGTTCATCTTCAAAAAATACCGACAGCAACTGAAGCTTGCTGAGCATCCTGTTTGAGCTATTTAAAATATTTAGCCTGTTTTCATCCATCAACGTACAATATCCCTTTTATAAATGTAAAAATACAAAATTATGAGATTGAATGTTGGGGCGTATGTTACGAATAAAGGGAGCGCTTGAGATTAGTAACTTCAACTTGCGTGAGGTATTGTCGTTTGTCTGCACTCGATTTTTTTGAATTAAAGAATTAACAGAATGCTAAGTAAATTCTTAAAATTCGGGTTCAGACAATGGCGTTGCCTACGGCCCTTTCCTACCCGCAACCCTTATACGCGCTGCGGGCTTTACACTGCAATCAAATCCCCACACACAATCCCTGATACCAATATCTATTACCATCAAAATAAATTATATTTACATAAAGGTGTAACCTGGCCCGCAAAAGCGTAGTCACAGAGGTTATATAATGCAAAGCAAGCTTTCAGATATCGAACTTATTGAGCAAACCCTGGCGGGTAATCAATTTGCCTACGCAGATTTGGTTAAGCGGCACCAGCGTTTTGTTTTCACGTTGGCCCTGCGTTTTGCAAAGGGTCGGGAAGATGCTGAAGAAATTGCGCAGGATTGTTTTGTAAAAGCATACCGCTCGCTGGCTTCGTTCCAGGGGCAGTCAAAATTTAGTACCTGGCTATATAGTATAGTTTATACTACAGCTATGACATTTTTAAGAAAGAAGCGGGTAGATACCGATTCGATTGATGATGAAGGTACATTTGTGCAGGTTGAGAGCCATGAATCGGCATATGATACCAATAACGCAGAAAACAAATCGCGGTCATATTACCTAAACCAGGCAATTGAACAATTACTGCCCGATGATGCCACTATTATTACCCTGTTTTATAAGGGGGAGCAATCGTTAGAAGAAATTGCCCAAACAATGGGTATTGAAACAAATACCGTTAAGGTTAAACTATTTAGGGCACGCCAGCGTTTGAAAGAAAAGCTGGAGCGCAATTTAAAACACGAGGTGAAAGAACTGATATGAACACCATCGAAGAAAAACTTTGGAACTATATTGATGGTACCTGCACGCCGGCTGAGCAGGAAGCCATTGCCCGGCTTATTGAGGACGATGAGCTGTACAAACAAAAGTACACAGAGCTGCTTGTACTAAACCAGGAATTTGCCGGCCTGCAACTTGATGAACCATCAATGGCCTTTACCTATAATGTAATGGAGGCTATTAGGGCCGACCGGGCACTGGCACCTTTAAAATCAACAATAAATAAAAAGATTATACTTGGTATTGCGGCCTTTTTTGTGCTAAGCATATTGGCACTGCTGGCTATCACCTTGTCAAATGTCCAAATTTCAGGAAATCCGTTCAGTGTTGTAAACATTAAACTACCTGCAAATTTAAAATTGCCTGCAGCTAATACCATTTTTAATAACGCTTTGATGAAAAGTTTTTTCGTGTTTGATGTAATTTTGGCGCTATTTTTAACCGATAGTTACCTGCGTAGAAAAAAAGCTGCAAAAGAGGCATAAAGTGTTCACTTTTCTATATGCTAATAAAACCCATGGTGTCTTTTTGACACTTAATTGCACACTTTTTGTAAAGTAAATTCCCTTTTAACCTTTTGTTAATGTATCAACAAGGATACATTAACAAAAAATTTAAAAAGTTTCCAATTTTGGCACAGGGATTGTAATAACAAGTGCGAACTGGTAAACTTACCGGTTTAATTGTGATAAGGTTTAGGTTGAAAGTCTCCCGACGCAAGGTTGGGAGGCTTTTATTTTTTAAAGGCAATCTATTCCTCAAACCCAGGATTAAGCAATCAACTTAGGGGTGAATAATAAGAGTATTTGTTTACCCAATAAATAAACGCACAGAAGCCGCCGTAAAAGTATACGATGGCTTCTGTGCTTTGAGCAAACTAAAAGTTTAATCAATGTTATTCTTGAAATAACCAGCGGCTCCGATATCAGCAATTAAACCGGTAGCTTGGGGCTGCCAACCTAAAACCGCGCGTGTTTTTTCGCTGGATGAAGGGCAGCCCAATGATGCAAAGTGTAAAAACCAGCCAAAATGTGCCGCCGCTTCATCACCTGTTTTGCTCAGTACAGGCAAATGCAGACCCTGACCTATTGTTTCGGCAATTTCGCGAAATGCGATACCTTCTTCAGCTACGGCGTGAAACACACGAAGCTCAGGCTGCTTTTCTATGATCAGGCGATATAGAACCGCGGCATCTGAACGGTGAACGGCAGGCCAGCGATTGCTCCCTTCAGCTATAAAGGCCGATTCTCCTTTTTCCCGGGCCATATTAATGATCATCGGTACAAAACCATGGTCGCCCTCGCCATGCACACTCGGCGGCAGGCGCACCGTATAAACTTTTACACCTTTTGCCGCCGCGACCGCGGCGGCCTCCTCTGAAGCTACGCGCGGAATAACATCTGATCCTGCAGGCGGCGCGTCATCTTCGTTAACCAGCCGGCCATAATTCAAAAGCCCTACTCCGGAGGTAATAACTAAAGGTTTACTTGTTCCGGCCAGTGCATCGCCCAGAGCTTCAATTACCTTCCGGTCGGCCTCACAATTGGCCTTAAACTGTGAAAAATCATGATTAAAGGCCGTATGGATTACAGCATCACACGCCGCGGCGCCTTGCTGAATAAATTTCAGGTCGTTGATATCGCCACGGTATACTTCGGCACCGGTTGATGCCAATTGTTCAGCGCCTTTATCTGAACGGACAAGGCCAAGCACCTCATGGCCTGCCCCTAAAAGTTGTTTTACTATTGCTGAGCCTACAAATCCTGAGGCTCCGGTTACAAATACACGCATAAGTCAATGATTTTATTTGATCCAAAATTCTCCAATAAAATCCCGCTAAAGATGGTCAGCTGACCATAATTTCAATTAGCGCTGAAGCTGCGCGTGACGGATACGGGTAAGGGTTTTTATGGAGATGCCCAAATAAGCGGCAATCATACGCAGGGGCAAACGAGCCAGGTAGTCCGGAAAGGTTTGGATAAAATCTTCATACTTTTCTTCGGGCGTTGCGCTTAACGAAATCAGGATCCGCTTCCGGCTGTAGTGGATATTACGGGCAATAAGGCCTTCGGCAAATTTTTTTAGTTGCGGCACCTCTGCCAGCAACATATCGAAATCTTTTTTTTGCCAGCAAAGTATTGTGCTGGGTTCTACTGCTCCTATGCTTACTTGCGAGGGTATCTGCCGGTCATAACTTTCAACATCAAGCGTCCAGCTGTTTTCCGGCGCAAATTGCAGAATATGCTGAGTGCCCCCGGCAGAAATATTGAAGGTGTGCAACAGCCCGCTTACAACAAATACCTTGTGCCGGCAAATTTCGCCTGCGCTTAAAAGGAGCTCATTACGGCGCAATTTTCTTGCCACTGCCAGATCACTGATCTTGCGGACCGCCTCCTCAGCCAGGTCGCTCCTTCGCAGATATGTTTCAAATTCCGGATGCATCATCCAAAAATAATAAACATTTCAACAGCAAGTTTTCAGATGTGTATAAAATGAGATTCGGATAGATCATTGGTATGTCAATACAAACAAAAAGGCCGTCTCAAAAGAGGCGACCTTATGCAATACAGTAATTGATGAAAAAATTATTCTTTAATAAAAGCTAAAAGATCTTTGTTGATGGTTGCAGCCTCGGTAGTAGGCATACCATGCGGGAAACCCGGATAGGAGATCAATTTGCCGTTTTTCAGGTGTTTGATAGACTTTAGTGCCGAGTTTGCAAACGGAACGATCTGGTCATCCTCCCCGTGTAAAATAAGTACGGGAATATCTACACTTTTAAGATCTTCTGTGAAATCTGTTTCCGAAAAAGCTTTAACACAGTCGTAATGTGCTTTTATACCGCCCATCATACCCTGGCGCCACCAGTTGTCCCTGATACCCTGTGAAACTTTAGCGCCTTCGCGATTGTAGCCGTAAAACGGAATAGTCAGGTCCTGGTAAAATTGATTCCTTTGGGTTGCAGTATTTTCGCGGATCTCGTCAAATACTGCAATCGGAACACCATCAGGATTGCTTTCGCTTTGAACCATAACCGGAGGAACCGCGCTGATCAGCACAGCTTTGGCGATACGTCCTTTTCCATATTTTGCAGCGTAATGAATAACCTCTCCGCCACCTGTAGAGTGACCGATGTGGATTGCACCCTTCAGGTCAAGCGCCTCAACAAGCTCTGCAACGTCAGCTGCATAAGTATCCATTTCATTGCCTGTTGCGGTTTGGCTTGAACGTCCATGGCCGCGGCGATCATGGGCAATCACCCTATAACCTTGTTCAAGGAAAAAGAACATCTGGGCATCCCAGTCGTCGGCAGATAGAGGCCAGCCGTGATGGAAAACTAATGGTTGCCCGGTCCCCCAGTCCTTGTAATAAATTTCGGTTCCGTCTTTTACTGTAATTTTACTCATTTTGTTTTTCAATTATGGTGATTAATAAAGCGCTGAAGATGCAGGGCGTTTTTAGCAAATGTAACACCTTTAGGTTTTACTTTGGATGTTTATTATATCCGCAAGTAAAGCTGGCCGGCACCCAAAAGTAGTGAATTAAGGGAGGGCCTTTCAAAACCGTATCGAAATTTACCTGGATGCGATAAATCGGCTGTTTTTTTGACGGAAAGTTTGATGACGTTTATCGTCGCCACAAATCATTTATAAAACCACGTTATTGCATTTAGACAGTAACTTATCGTACATATATACAGCGAAGCTCGTAGTTACAAAAGTAATTATCCGTTGATTTCCAGCTTATATCCCTTGCCGTGTATATTCACCAGTTTAATGGCCGGATCATGCTCCAGTTTTTTGCGCAGTTTTGATATGAACATGTCAAGGCTCCGGCCTACAATTACGCCCTCATCCTCCCAAATCTCTTTTTGAAGCCTGCTCCTTTCAATGATCTCATTTGGCGACCGGGCAAAGATGAGCAGCAGTTTATTTTCTTTTAAGGTAAGTTCGGTAACTATTCCGGCACTTTGCAGTTGCCGCCTGGCCGGGTTAAATATAATGTTACCCATTTTAAAACTATTATCCAGGATGGAGCTGTTTTCAACTGTATTTTTCCGGCCTTTACCCGACATTGAAATTACAAGCCCGATAAATGCCAATAAAGGTATCCCGCCAATTAGATAGCCTTTTGAGGGCATACTCAATCCCTGGCTTTTAAATTTGAGGTTGATCACGTAACAGCTTTTAGGCTGTTTTCGCCCCGAGCAGGGCATTATGTTATCTTTTTTATTTTTGAATATAGCATAGCCAAATATCACATCCTTCCCTGTACAATTCAAAACGCTCACAATATAGTCGTTAGCCAGGTTGTCCTTTGCCAGCGCGCTGCTGATTGCTTTCACAAGCGAATCGGGCTGAAAAGAAAATTCATTCTCAAACCGTAACTGGTACTCATTTTCAGCAACCTTTTGTACCGGCATCACCCGCGATGTACTATCACCCGAATATAATAGCACCTCATGCCCAATTTTCCGGAGCAGAATTTCCTGCCGGGCCGTATCAAAGTCATCCTTACCGGTAAAGCTAAAAGCAACACATAAAAGGGTCATGAGCAGCAGGGAACCAAGCCCCAGCAAGCGTTTGGTTGTCTTATTCATTGGGAGTTTGGAACCGGCCATATTCCTGAGATTTAATTTACAAAGTTTACAATTTTACTTACAATATCGGCAATAACAAACGCGCTGAAGCTGAGTAGGTTTGCCAAATAAATCACTTATGTATGTTAAGAAAATACGCAATTATCCTGTGGCTGTCCATGGCCTTGATCCCAGCGGCTGCACAGCAAACCTACCATTTAGATATTAAAAAAAGTAAAGTTTTATGGGATACCCGCAAAACTATGGGCGGCCATTACGGCTATCTGCTTTTTAAATCGGGCAGCCTGGAGTATACGGCTGGCGGTGAACCAAAAAACGGCACCTTTAGCCTGAATATGAATACCATGCACAGTACCGATCATGCCGATGCGGCCGGGAATAAAAAGGTAGATGAAGAGTTGAAAAAAGAAGGCTTTTTTGCAGTAGACCGGTACCCGGAAGCAACCATGGTTGTTAAAGAAATTACACGCGTTGGCCAATCAACCAACTTTAAAGTGACCGGCATCCTTACCATAAAAGGGATCAGCAATCCCATTGAATTTATGGCAGCTATTATTAAAAAGAACAATATCATCAGCGCTAAGGCAAATGCCACAATTGACCGCATCAAGTGGAAAATCGATATGCAGCCCAGGCGGGAAGCATGGGACTTCTTTTCGGCCGTAAAAAACACAGTTGTTACCGATGAGATAGCCGTTTCATTGAATCTTACATTTACGGCTGATTAACGCACGTTGCAGGCAGGTACAGTTGCAGAATCCTATTTCAGGCCTTGTTGTAATATTACCGCTTAGCACAGCATCTTGTCTCCATGCCAATTAATTGTAACAAATGTGGTGTCCCAAAATTTTAATTCCCCATAAAAAATTGGAAAAACACCCAGGCCCTTTTTTCAGAAACAACATCATGTTCCAAATTTCAAGAGTGAAACACGAAACGCATTAAAACACTATTATCACTGATAATCAATGCTTTAACATTTTTAGTGAAACATATTCAAATAGCTGGCAATCAACGATTAAAACTTTAGAGAATATAAAGTTAATGTTTCAACAGTGCTTTTTCGAAGGCTTTTATGCTACCGGTTTTTTGATATTTTTTGAGCAAAAATAAACCTGAAAGGTTTTGGAAAAAAAATACTGACAAAACAGCGCCACCATTTTTATGGCTAAAAGTTGCTGCTTTCGCAGGCAAAATGCTTTGCCCGGTTTTAGACCGATTTACGTTATCGCCCAACTTGGGCAAGTTAAAGAGCTGACGTTGGGAACTTCGGGGATACCAATCGCGGGTTACGCTATCGCCAAAATCGCGGCTGTATGCTTTTATCCCTTCATTACATTCACCCTATCCCCTTTCCAATCGGGAAACAGTATATGATCATTATTTATCGCAAGATGCTTATCAGCTACTGAGCTGAACACACTTCTAAAGTCGGTAGTTACCGCAAGGTCGCGGCCATCTTCAAGGTTTTCAACGGCGAGCGGCTTTACATCGCCATACACTAACCCGCCGCTTACATCATTACCTAAAACAAAGTTACATGAGGCACGGCCATGATCGGTACCACCAGTCCCGTTTTGACGTACGGTACGGCCAAACTCGGTCATGGTCATTATGGTAACATCGTCCTGGTAGGTGCCCAGGTCGGTCCACAGGGCCATTATGCTGTTGCTTAGGTCGGCCACATTACGGGCGAAGATGCCGTTTTCGGTTCCCTGGTTAAAGTGGGTATCCCAACCGTTCGATTCGGCAAAGGCAACTTCCAGTCCCACATCCATTTTAATGAGCTGGGCTATTTGTTTCAGCGAATTGCCCAATGCCGAGCTGGGGTAAACAGCACCATTGGCCGGTGTATAATTTTTAACATCGGTTTTCTGCAGCATTTTCATCGCCTCAAAACTTTCCTTTCCGGTTTGTTTCAGCAAGCCTGATGCGGTTTGGTCATACAGATCTTCAAAACTTTTTGCCGCGATATTGGCTCCGGCGGGGTTGCCCCGCATTTGAATGGCAAAATCCTGCAAATTGCTGATGGCTACCGAGGGGTTGTCGCCATAAAAAGAACGTGGCATGGCCGATGTCATGCTTACGGCCGTAAACGGGGTAAGCGCGTCATGCCCAAGCAAACCCACAGCCCGGTTAAGCCAGCCGCTTGAGGTACCTTTATTGAATGGAGTGCCCGATTCCATATAATCCTGCGCATCAAAATGCGAGCGGGTATTATTAGGCGAGCCTATGCCGTGAACAATGCCCAAACGTTTTTCGCGAAACATGGGTTCAAAGGCCTTCATGGCAGGGTGTAAACCAAAACGCCCGTCCAGGTCTATCAGCGGATTACCTGTACCACTTTTGGCAGCCGACATGAACAGGTTTGGCCGGGCAGCTTTCAAATAATCGTCGGTAAAGGGGGTAACAGCCATCAGGCCATCCATAGCTCCCCGCTGAAAGATACATACCAGCGTTTTTTTCTTTTTATAGGGCGATAAAATTTTTTCGCTCGCGGCTGCCTCGGCTAAAAAACCGGGTATGCCGCCGAGTAACCCTACACCTAAAAGGGCCAGTCCGCCCGATTTTAAAAAGCCTCTTCTTGATACCATTTTTAAATCCTCCTGCAATTAACGCCGCTGATATTCGGGTGAACCAATGATAACGCCAACCACCTGCGCCAGCATAGAATTATTGCCGGAGGTGCTTTGCATCGCCATAAAATTATTTTTTCGTTTACCTTTTAAACCCGTCTGCTGATCCATCATCTCATCACTGGTAGCCATCTGTACCGAGGTTGCAACAGGAGTTTTGGCGCTGGCTTCGCCAACCTTTTCCATGAGTTTCGGATCGTTAAGCATGGGGGTAAGCCGTTTGATGGTTTCATCAAGCTTACGGCCTGGCATAATGATTTTACTATAGGTGATAAGTGCGGCCTGTGCGCTTTCGGGCTCGTGATGGTTATTGAGTGCTGCAAGATCAACCTTTACGCCGGGGATCCGGCCCGATGCCAGCGCCAAACCAAAGTTCATGCGGTTAAGCAGCGCGCCGGTATTGATCCAGTATTGGCCTTTATCGGGGAAGCCGGTCGGGGCCTGGTAATAGTACATTTTTTCGCCCATTTTATTGATCCAGTTAAACAACTGGTAAGGCTGGGTAATATCGGCATGCAATGAACGTACCGAGCCTATGGCCAGTTCAAAAGGCGATTTAGTTTTTTCCCTTACGGCTGCAGCGCTCCAAAATTCAGGCGCATCAACCATGGTGGTCAGTACCTGTTTAATATCCCCATCCTTATTCATAAAGGTGCGGGCCATTTTATCAATAAGGCTCTGCGGCGGGTTATCGCTCACAAAGCGCACAGCTATTTTCTTTGATATAAATTTCGCCGTAGCTTGTTGATGTGCCAGCATATTAAGCAGTTGCACGCCCTCCTCGTACCCCCCTCCGGCTGCAAAATGATGGCCTAATACCGTCTTTTCGCCATTATCATGCTTGTTAGGGTTAAACATAAAATCGCCCTCATGTACAAAACCACGGCTTTGCAGTTTTTCATCCCCAACACGGTTCATAAGTTTTTGGCCTGCTTGTCCGTAAGTGCCCATCGGGTAAACCGACCAGCCGGTAAGTACTTTAGCCGCCTGGGTAACATCCTGCTGGGTATAGCCGCCGTCAACACCAAGGGTATGCAGTTCCATTA
>Ga0157372_10002343_pt1 | contig 20491 bp, 9 predicted proteins | sample C55metaG_FD_115307 | JGI IMG/M metagenome (GOLD analysis project Ga0157372, IMG submission 115307) | Corn rhizosphere microbial communities from Kellogg Biological Station, Michigan, USA - C5-5 metaG | ecosystem: Host-associated > Plants > Roots > Rhizosphere > Soil | place: USA: Michigan... | reverse complement strand
CCGGTGGCAAGCGCGCGCAGCCGGCCCACGTCCACCTTGCCGTTGCCGGTGAGCGGCAGCGTGGCCAGCACCCCGATCTTCATCGGCACCATATAGGCGGGCAGGATCTTCCCGGCGTGCTGGCGGATCTCGTCCGGCAGGGTCAGCGTTCGGCGGCCGGCGAGTGGGTCGTTGGTGAGCGTGGCCGGGCTCCGGTCGCCGGCCGGCGGGGTGTCGACGGCGCGGGCGTCGACGGCGTAGGTGCGGCTGGCAGCCGTCAGGTCGTGCGTGGATCTCGTGTAGACCGCGTCGAAGTAGCCGGCCGGTGCGCCGGCCGGATAGAAGATCTCGCATTCGTACCCGGCGCTGCTGGCCCGTTCGAGCAACTCGAGGGGGGAGCAGCCCTGCGCCGGGCAGCTCTCCCGCCGGACCGACTCGGTGTACTCGGACAACGAGAGCTCAGCGGTGGCCGGCTCATGCAGCAGGCTGGCCCATGCCGCATCGGCGAGCAGCCGCTCGTTGGGAATCCCGCGCAGTCGCAGCGACCGGGTGCCCTCGGCCAGCAGCCGGTCGAGTTCGGCCAACGAGTCCTGGGGGCTCGTCCAGTCCAGCGTCGCCGAGAACGGCATCGGCTCGCTGGCCTGGCTGAACAGCAGGACGTCATAGCGGTAGTCGGCCATCTCGGTACAGGGCCGGCCGGGCCGTGGCAGCACCGCGGCGGGAACGCCGAACGCGGTCTGAAACAGCATCGGATCGACGACCAGCTCGTTCTCGGTGAGCGCGCGCTGGGCCAGCTGCCAGACCACGTCCCGCACGTGCAGGTCCGCACCGGCGCGGGCGCGCTCGACCGCGGCGTGGAAGTCGGCCAGCAGGCGCAGGTCCCGCACGTCGCCGAGATAGACGACACCACCCGGCCGTAGCGCGGCCAGCGCACCCCGGACGGTCTCGATCAGGTAGTCCGCGGAAGGGAAGTACTGCGCCACCGAGTTGAGGATCACGCAGTCGAAGTGGCCGGTCGGCAGGCCGGTGAAGTCGCGGGCCTCCCGGGGCAGCAGGCTCACCCGGGCGGTGGCGTCGGTCTCGGCGATCCGGTCGCGCAGGTAGTCCAGGGTGCGCGCCGACAGATCCGTACCGACGTACTCGACGCATTCGGAAACGACGCGGGTGGCGATCAGGCCGGCGCCGCAGCCGATCTCGAGGATCCGGCGCGGCTGGTGGGCCAGCACCCGGCGGGCGGTCACCTCGGCCCAGGCCCGCATGTCCTCCTCGGCGATCGGACGGCCGGTGAAGGTGTCGATCCAGCCGGCGGTGGCCGCGGCGCTGGAGGTGCGCAGCGAGTCGAAGACCTGCTGCCATTCCGCGACCTGATCCTGGCCACCGGTATCGAGGTCGGTGGCAGAGCCGGGATGGGTGGTGACGAAGGCGAGCAGCCGGTTGCCGTCGGCCAGCGCGACCGCGCGGTCGACCGCCGGGTGCTCGGTCAGCGCGTGTTCGATCTCGCCCAGTTCGATCCTGTAGCCGTTCACCTTCACCTGGCCGTCGTCCCGGCCGAGGAACTCCAGCGTGCCGTCCGGGTGGTAGCGGGCCAGGTCACCGGTGTCGTAGAGACGCTCGCCGGTACGGGCGTCCACGATGAATCGTTGCGCCGTCTTGACCGCATCACCCCAGTAGCCGAGCGCCAGCCCGATCCCGCCGATGAAGAGCCGGCCGGTGACCCAGTCCGGCCGGGGACGGCCGAACTCGTCGAGCACGTGCATCGTCTGGTTGCGCAGCGGGACGCCGTACGGTACCGACTTCCACGCCGGATCGTGCTCACCGATCGGGTGGTGGACCGACCAGATGGACGCCTCGGTCGCCCCGCCGAGGCTGATCACCTCGATATCGCAAGCCTGTTGCGCACGGATCCGATCCGGCAGGCTCACCTCGATCCAGTCGCCGGACATCATCACCAGCCGCAGCGGCACGATGCCGCCCAGCGCCGGTTGCGCCTCGCAGTAGCTGACGTACATCTGCATCAGCGCCGGCACGGTGTTCCAGACCGTGACCCGATGCTGCCGGACCAGTTGCGACCACCGTTCCGGGTCGCGGCCGGCATCCGGTTCCGGCAGCACCAGCGCACCGCCGGCGGCCAGCATGCCGAAGATGTCCCACACCGACAGGTCGAAGCTCAGCGACGACAGCCCGAGCACCCGGTCGTCCGGTCCGATCTGGAATCGACTGTTGATGTCCAGCGTGGTGTTGGCCGCGCCGCGATGGTCGATCATCACGCCCTTCGGCTCACCGGTGGAACCGGAGGTGAAGATGACGTAGGCAAGGTCGTCGAGGGTCTGCACCGGCACCGGCGGGCTGTCGTCGTACTCGGCCCACAGGCTCAGGTCGTCAACGGCGAATACGCTGACGTTCTCGGGCCAATCCAGGCGATCGAGCACCGCCTTCTGGGACAGCACCAGTTCCACCTCGCCGAGCGCGAGCAGTCGCCGGATCCGGTCCGGCGGCAGGCCCGCGTCCACGGGCAGGTACGCCGCGCCGGAGTAGAGGATGCCGAGCGCCGCGACGACCTGCTCCCAGCCCTTGTCCATGACCACCGCCACCAGCCGGTTGACGGTGGCACCCTCGGCACGCAGGCCGTGGCCGAGCCGGCAGGCCAGCCGGTCCAGTTCGGCGTAGCTGAGCACCCGGTTGCCGGTGATCACCGCGGGATCGCCGCGCCGCTCGGCGAGCGCCGGGCCCAGCTGGTGCAGCAGTGCTGCGGGCATCGGACCGGCGGTCTGGTTGACCCGCTCGCGGGTCGCCCGCTGGCCGGCCGGCAGCGTCACCGTCTCGGGCGCCTGCCAGGCCTCGTCCTGCTCGGCCAGCCGGATCACCAGGTCGCGGTAGGCGACGAACATGTCGTCCAGCACGCCTTCGGGAAAGGCCTCGTCGACGGTGTCCCAGGTGAGGTTCAACCCGCCGGCGTATTCCAGCACCAGGCTTTCCAGGCTGAGCTGCGGCGCCTGGGCGAGGGTGTATTCGATGCCGGTCAGCCAGTCCGGCCCGAAGTTATCGTCGAAGCCGGTGCCGACGAAGGTGGAGAACACCACCGGCGCCACCGCGGCCGCGGGCCCGGACCGGCGCGCCAACTCGCGCATCACCCGGACCGCGCTGAACTCGCGGTGGTCCAGGTCCCGCCAGAGCTGGGCCTGCACCGCCCTCGTCCGGTCGGCGAACGATTGGCCGACGCCAGCATGCACTTCGAGCAGGGTGAGCGTGGTGAAGTCGCCGATGACGTCGCGGACCTCCGGATGCACCGGGCGACGGTTGTTCACGGTGAGGTTGATGGTGAAGTCCGCCGAACGCGACCACATCGCCAGCACGTCGGTGTAGGCCGTGGCCAACGCGGTGGACGGGGTGACGCCGAAGGCCGCCGCCCGGGCCTTGAACCGTTGCCAGTCCGCCGCCGGTAGCCAGTGGTGGCGGCGGTGGAACTGCGGCGCCTCGATCGCCGACAGCGGCTTGGCCAGCGGCAGCTCCGGCGCCGGCGGCAACTCCGCCAGCCGGTCCAGCCAGTACGTCCGGGACCGGTCGGCCGCCTCGCTCGTCGCGGCGGCCTCGACCGTGTGCAGGTAGTCCCGGAAGGTCAGCTCCAACTCCGGCCACTGCCGCTGCGGGTCGTCGTACCGGCCGGCGAGCTCCTCCATCAGCCGGGCGAAGGACGCGCCGTCACAGACGAGCAGGTCGACCCCGATGTGCAGCAGGCCGCGGTGCTCGTCCAGCGCGGTGGCCCGCACGTCGAACAGCGGCCAGCTGGTGACGTCGCGCCGCTGGGTGGTCAGCTCGTGCCGCAGCGCCTCGAGCCACGCCTGCTGTTCCGCGGCCGGCATGCCGGTCAGATCCGTCCGGGTGATGGGGTAGTCCGGAACGGTCTGCAGGATTCGCAGCCGGCCGTCGTCGGTGACCACCGCGCGCAACATGTCGTGCCTGGCGACGGCTGCCTGCAGGGCACGCTCGAATCGGTCGACGTCGAGATCCCAGGTGCCCAGTTCGACGTAGAACGCCGCGTCGACGTTGCCCAGCTCGTGCGCGTGCTCCCGGCCGAGCAGGTAGGCCTGCTGGACGTCGGTGAGGTCGAACGGCTCGTGCCGGGCGGCCGGATCGGCGACCATCCGGTCGGTCGCAGCTGGCGCGGCTGATCCCGTACTGGCCAGTAACAGCTGGCTGACCGCCGGCACGCTGATTCCCTCGGCGAGATCCGCGAGCGGCAGGCTGACGCCGAAGGCGGCGTCCAGCACCGCCTGCAGATGAGCGGCCTGCAGTGATTCCAGGACCAGCGGCCGGTCCGGACGAATGGCGCTGGCGGGCTGGTCGGTGACCGCGGACAGCAGCGCCGTCACACCGGCGGTTATCAGGTCCGAGCGCTCGCTCCGGGGTGCATCCGTGTCAACCCCGGCCGCCAGCGTCTCGACGGCCTGGCGCACTGCCAGCCTCGCTCGCTCGTCCATCATCGGCCCCTCCGCATCTGGGGAAGTCGCTCGCGCAGTCGCGGCGTTTCCGGCCGGTCTGAACCTCGTGCCAGCCCCGTGGTCGGGGGCAACCGCTGCCGAGAGCGATGACATCCCAAGCTGCAGCGTTGCGGTTGAACTAGGCTTTAAGTCAACTTTCGCGGCTAGCTGGTGATATAGGTCGCGTGGGCGGGTTTGGGAGCGGTTGAGCTTGACTTTGGAGTCGGGTCCAAGCCCTACCGTGTTAGGCACAAGTGCTCTCTGCGCAAGCACTCGTTTCACACTCGTTTCACCAGAACTGATGCTTCGAAGAATGGTGGTGACAGGGGATGGCTGAGTCCGTGATGGCCCCTCCGGATGCCGACACCGAGGTACGCCGCTTCCGGGTGGTGTCCGGCTGCGTGGAGTGCGCGGGCGATCTGACCCCGCTCCGGCGGGTACCCGGGGTGCGGGACGTCCGGATGCTCTCGGCGACCGGCACGCTGGCCGTCGAAGTGGTCCGCACCCTGGACGACGCCGCCCTGCTGCGAACCGCGAACGGCGCCGGCCTGGTGATCGAGCCGGCCACGGCGATCCAGGAGACACGCAGCGACCGGCCACGCCGGCAATCCCGCTGGTGGCTGCGACCGGAGCTGATCTTCCTGGCCATCTCGGCCGCGTTGCTGATCGTGGTCGAAATCCTGGGCTGCTACAACAACACCCACCCGGTCGCCAAGATCGTCGCCTACTTCTGCGTGGCGGCCGGCATCGTCTTCCCCGCTCGTACCGCCTTCATGCTGCTGCGTACCCGACGGGTCTCGATCAACCTGCTGCTGGTCGCCGCGGTGGCTGGCGCGATTCCGCTCGGCAAGATCACCGAGGCTGCCTGCGTGGTAGTCATCTTCTCCCTCGGCGTGGTGCTGGAGAGCTTCGTGGCCGACCGGGCACGCAAGTCCATCCAGAAGCTGATGGAGCTCAGCCCCGCCGAGGCCGAGCGCTTCCAGTCCGACGGCGCCACCGAACTGGTACCGGTCGAACAGCTCCAGATCGGCGATCTGGTGCTGGTCCGGCCGGGCAGTCGGCTGCCCACCGACGGCACCGTCTGGCAGGGCAGTTCCTGGATCGACGCGGCGGCCATCACCGGTGAGTCGATGCCGGTCGAGGTCCAGCCCGGTGCGTCGGTGTACGGCGGCACGCTGAACGGGCATGCCGCACTGCGGATCGAGGTCACCAAGCCGTTCCAGGACACCGTGCTGGCCCGGGTGATCCGGGAGGTCGAGGAGGCACAGCAGAACCGGGGCACCGCGCAGCGGTTCGCGGACCGGTTCGCCTCGGTCTACACGCCGCTGATGATCGTGGTGGCGCTGCTGATGCTCGCCTTCGGGCCGATGATCTTCGGCATCGCGGCCAAGGATGCGCTGTACCGGGCGCTGGTCGTGCTGGTGGTCTCGTGCTCCTGCTCGCTGGTGCTCTCGGTACCGGTCAGCGTGGTCTCGGCGGTCGCGCGGGCCGCGCGGGACGGCGTGCTGATCAAGGGCGGCGCCTTCCTGGAGCAGCTGGCCCGGCTGCGCGGCGTCGCCTTCGACAAGACCGGGACGCTGACCCTCGGCCGGCCGAGCCTGGTGCAGCTGCACACGTTCGACGGCCTGCCCGCGGACGAGTTGCTGCGGCTGGCCGCCGCCGTGGAGGCGGGTGCGACCCACCCGATCGCGGAGGCCATCGTGCAGGCGGCCCGCGACCGTCAGGTCCCGGTCCGTCCGGCGGCGGATGCGGAGATCCTGCCCGGGATCGGCGCGCACGGCACGGTTGACGGTGCGCACGGTGCCGGTGACGCCAAGCGGGTTCAGGTGGGGCGGGTCGGCGATGTGACCGGCTCCGCGCTCACCGCCCTGACCGCCGTGGAGGAAGCCGGCGCGACGCCGGTCGGCGTCACCGTGGACGGCCGGCTGGCCGGCCTGCTCGGGGTGGCCGACAGCCTGCGCCCGGACGCGGTGCGGGCGATCGAGGGCCTGCGCTCGCTCGGGATCACCCACACCGCGATGCTGACCGGTGACCGGCCGCAGGTGGCGAACGCGATAGCGCGGTCGGTCGGCATCGAGCAGGTTCGAGCCCAGCTGCTGCCGGACGAGAAGCGGTCGGCGATCACCGCACTGAAGGACCAGGTCGGCCCCATCGCCATGGTCGGCGACGGAATCAACGACGCCCCCGCGCTGGCTAGCGCCGACGTGGCGATCGTGATGGGTGCGGCCGGTACCGACGTGGCGCTGGAGACGGCGGACGTGGCCCTGATGGCCGATGACCTCACCAAGTTGCCGTACGCGGTGGCCCTGGCTCGGCGGTCCCGGCGGATCATTGCGCAGAACGTGGGGTTGTCGCTCGCGGTGATCCTGCTGCTGGTCGTGGCGGCGATCACCGGCAGTTTCAGCCTGACCGAGGGCGTGCTGATCAACGAGGCGTGGGCGCTGGTGATCATCGGCAACGGCCTGCGGCTGCTGCGCGCGCATCCGTCCCTGCAGGTGGTCGCCCCGGTTGCCGCCGCGGTCGCCGCGCCTTCCGCCACAGCCGCCGCGTCGACCTGCGGCGATGGTTGCGGCTGCGGGGTGCCCGCGGCGACGGCAGCCGCCGCTTCGACCTGCGGCGATGGTTGCGGCTGCGGAGCGACTTCGGTGGCGGCTGCGGTCGACAGCTGCGGCTGTGCAACGCCTACGGTGGCGGCAGCGGTCGACTGCTGTGGTGACGGTTGTGGCTGTGGCTCGACCACCGAGCCGGCCGCGGCTCGCACGCTGCTGCCGATCACCATCGGGTCGCAGGGCTCGTCCTGTGCGGCGGATGGCAGTTGCGGCTGTGGACCGGCGGCCGCGGCGAGCGAGCAGCCCGACCGGATCTCGGCGACCTGACGGCCCCGGCGCGGGCTGCCAGCCGTTCCCGGAACGCTTCGTCGCCGTTGCCCTGAAGTCGGGTTCAAGGGGCATACTGCACGGCGAGCGGCCAAGGCGGGATCCGCCGGCCGATCCGCGCGACGAGGAGTGATGGATGGCAGCTGAGACAACGGTGCAGCCTCAGGCACCCGCTTCGTCCTCGGCGGAGCGGGTGCAGGCCTGGACGCTGACGATCGTCTGCGTGACCACGTTCATGCTGCTGCTCGACGTCACCGTGGTGAACGTCGGCCTGCCGAGCATCCGGGACTCCCTGCAGGCCAGCTTCGCCGACACCCAGTGGGTCATCGCCGCGTACACCCTGACGATGGCGGCGTTCCTGCTCACCAGTGGCTCGTTGGCCGACCAGATCGGCCGCAAGCGGGTGTTCTCCATCGGGGTGGTGGTCTTCACACTGTCCTCCCTGACGGCGGGCATGGCGGTGGACCCGCTCATGCTGGACGTGGCACGCGGCGTGCAGGGCGTCGGTGGCGCCATGCTGTTCGCGGTGGGGCTGGCGCTGATCGGCCAGGAGTTCCACGGCGCGCGCGAACGTGGCCGGGCGTTCGGCCTGTGGGGGAGCGTCGGCGGCCTCGCCTTCGCGTTCGGCCCGCTGATCGGCGGGTTCCTCACCCAGTCGCTGAGCTGGCGGTGGATCTTCCTGGTCAACGTGCCGATCGGCGTCTTCGCCTTCGTCGCGACCCTGCTGCGGCTGCGCGAATCCCGCAACCCACACGCGCATCGCATCGACTGGGCCGGCATGGCGACCTTCGGCGTGGCGGTGGGACTGCTGCTGTTCGCCTTCATGGCCGGCAACAAGCTCGGCTGGAACTGCCCGCCGATCGTCCTCGCGTTCGGCTTCGGCGCAGCCCTGCTGGTCGCGTTCGTGGTGATCCAGCACTTCAAGGGCGATGCGGCGATGCTGGACCTGTCGCTGTTTCGCAACCGGTCTTTCAACGGCGTGGCCTGGGGCACCTTCCTCAACAACGCCGCGGCCCTGTCCACGGTGTTCCTGCTGATCTCCTACATGCAGAACGTCCTCGGCTATTCGGCCTGGGATACCGGCCTGCGGTTCCTGCCGCTGACGATGACGTTGTTCGTGGTCGCGGTGCTGACCGGCCGGCTCGGCAGCGGCGTCGCGCCCGGCCTGCTGCTCGGCCTGGCGATCGGGCTGATCGCGGTCGGTCTCGGGCTGGTGCTGCTGGTGCATCCGGGCAGCAGCTGGACCGCACTGCTGCCGAGCCTGATCGTGACCGGCGTCGGGATGGGGATGTTCAATCCGCCGCGGGCCGCGGTGACCGTCGGGGTGGTCGGACCCGCGCGGGCCGGGATGGCCTCGGGCATGGGCCAGACCTTCCAGCAGGTTGGCGTGGCCATGGGCGTCTCCGCCTTCGGAGCACTCTTCCAGAGCTGCGTGGTGAGCGAGTTCGCGCATTCCGCGGCCGGCCAGCAGTTGGGCGGTCAGGCCGACTCGGTCGGGCGGTCGATCGCGGCCGGTGACGACCTGGCCGGCACGGTGCCGGCAGCCCAGTTGGACTCGGTGACCGCCGCCGGCCACATTGCCTTCGTGCACAGCCTGACCGAGGTGGTCGGGTTCTGCGCGGTGGTCGCCGCCATCGGAGCGGCACTCGCGTTCACCCTGATCCGCCGGCGCGATCTGCACCAGAGCGCGCTGGCACCGAGCGTTGTGCAGCAGACCGCGGCAGCCGCGGCGCCCGCCCCCGCTCCCCGGCAGCAGCCCGTGCCCGAGTCGGTGCCGGAGCCGGTGGTCAACCAACCGGCTAGCGGCGGCCTGCTAGTCGTGGAGCATCGGCCGGACGAGGTCCACCAGCAGTCGTAGCACCGACTGGCCGACCACGCCCTCCGCGCCCTCCATGCCCTAGTGCCACGGCATCGTCGGGAACCAGCCGTACCCGAGCTTGGCCGGCAGCCGAATGGCCCAGTAGACGAAGGTGAAGGTGCCACCGACCAGCCAGGCGGCTGCGGTCATGGTGACGATCCGGCCGGGCTTGCGGGCTAGCCACCGCGGCAGCCCGCTCATCGCCAGCAGCAGCAGGAGCAGCGCCATCAGCACCATGTTTCCGATCGCGACCAGCATGAACGCGACCGCGCCGAACGCGGCGTCGTGGGTGGCCGCGGCGTGGGCGAACATGGTGTGGAACAACGGCCAGGGCCGTCCGATGAGGAAGCCACCGATGAGCACGCCCATGAACACCTGCCGGGTCGGTGCCCAGCGGGCGGCCGGCCGCGCGAGCGGATCCGGCACTGCGCCGAGTGCGGCGGCGCCGAGGTAGAGCATCACCAGTCCGATCAGGCCGAACACCACCAATGACTGCAGCAGCCGGACCGGAAAGTGCTGCGCGCCGACGGTGGCCGTCGACAGCTGCGGCAGCCGGCTGCCCAGCCGGGCCCCGATCGCTCCGTACAGCCCCGCGGTGACCAGCGCGCCGAGGGCGAGCCAGCCGAGCGGTCCGATCGCCCGGCGGAGCCGGCCGGACAGTGCGCCGCGGTCCTGCACGGCCGGCGCGATCGCCGCGAACACCGCGATGTTGCAGGCGGTGAAGGTACCGGCCAATCCGATCACGAAGGCGAACACCAGCCCGGTGATCGTGCCGGACAGGCTGGTGGTGGCCGCGTCCCGGCCGAGCAGCCCGTGCACCAGGTTGACGCCGATATCGTCGTCCACCAGCTGAGGTGACCACAGCGCCGCGACCGCCAGGCCGATCAGCACGCTCAGCACGGTGATCCGGGTGCGGTGCACGCCGACCGGTCGCCGCTGCACCGGTGGCGCGGACTGCTCCACCGCTGGCCGCACAGCTCTTGTCATCTGCTCCTCCTCGCTCGCACTGCCACCACACGGGCCGTGACGATCGCAAGTCTGGAGGTGGCTGTTATCGCGGATAACTCCCAGATTGCTGTGCGAACAAGCCAGCTCGCCTTCGGTGACGGAGCAGCCGGCAGTTCGTGCGCCAGGCTCGGGCCGTCGATCGGAGATCCGGGCAATGCGAAAGACGACAATCCGGCAATCGTGGCGGAGTCTGGGCTGACCCGCGATCAGGCCTGGCCAGCACCACTACCGCAGGCGGGCATCACACGAGAGGACCTAACGTGGCCCAGTTGGATCCCATTGCCGCGCTGAATGATGAATGTGACGCCCTGGACGGCATCCTCGGCACGCTCAGTCGCCGGGACTGGAACTTGCAGACGCCCGCACCCGGCTGGACGATCGGTCATCAGGTCGCGCACCTGGCCGCGACGTTCCAGTTGGCCGGCCTGGCGGCATCCGATCCGACGACGTTCACCGCCCGGCTGGCCACTGCCGACCGGAACTTCGACATCAACGTCCTGCAGGCGCTGCAGCCGTACCTGAACGATCCGCCGGAGGTCCTGTTCCAGCGCTGGCAGGCCGAACGTGCTTATGCCAGCAAGGCATTGGCCGCGGTGCCGCAGGATCAACCGCTGCCGTGGTTGGTCAGTCCGATTCCGCCGCCGGTGCTCGCCATGGCCGGCATGATGGAGGCCTTCGCGCATGGCCAGGACATCGCCGACACGCTCGCGGTCCGTCCCGAACGTACCGATCGGATCCGGCTGCTCGTCGAGTTCGCCGTGCGTACCTGGACCTTCGGTTACCTGGCCCGGGGCGAGACCGTGCCGGATGTCGAGTTCCGGTTCGAGCTGACCAGCCCATCCGGTCAGTGCTGGACGCTTGGTCCGGCTGACGCCGCCGAGCGGATCACCGGCTCGGCGGTGGACTTCTGCCTGCTGGTGACCCGGCGCCGGCACCGCGCCGATCTGGATCTCAGCGCCAGCGGCAGCCAGGCCGATCACTGGATGGACATCGCACAGTGCTATCGCGGGCCGGCCGGCGCCGGCCGGCGGCCGGGCCAGTTCACCAGCTGAACCGGCTCATCCCGACGACCCGGGCCGCGGTCCTCGTGCCACCGGCCGGCGCGGCGCCTGACCTGAGGAGGAGACGTAGGAATGGAAACAAGCCTGGACCCTGACACGGTCATGACCCTGGAGGCCTTCGCGGACACGATCGTGCCGGGCAACAAGCGATTCCCCGAGGATCGAGCGATCGCCGGCGTGTCCTCGGACGGTGGCGCGGTCGCCGCCGGGGCGCTGGAACTGCTGCAGCATCCGGCCGGTGGGTTGGCCGAATGGTTGCCCGGGCTCGCTCAACTGCTGAACGGGCACGCGCAGGGCTACCAGCAGGAGAAGGGCATGCCGGCCGGCGATGCCGCGCCGCCGTTCGTGACGCTGAGCTATTCGGACCGGGCAGCGCTGATCCTGCGGTTGACCGCGCTGGACAATCCGGAACGGCAAGGCTGGGTCAACCTCGTCATGTTCAGCAACATGGCCTTCGACAGTGCCGCCCACCTGCATACGACCGAGGCGTTGGCCGCCGGGCATCCCGGCCTGCTCACGCTGGGATTCGCGCCACCGGATCCGGACGGCCTGTGGCGGTTCGAACGCTTCTCCTACCAGCGGCCGCTGGCCGCGATCCATCCGGCTACCACCGACGCGGGTAACCCGTCATGACCGCGGCCGAGAAGACCGACGTACTCGTCATCGGCAGTGGCTTCGGTGGCGCCATCACCGCCTACCACCTGGCCGCGGGTGGTGCCCGGGTGCTCGTGCTGGAGCGTGGGCCGTGGTTGGCCGCGGCGGAGTTCGACCAGGATTTCAAGCTGGGTTCCTCCAGCACCCGGATCTTCGACTTCACCGTCGGCGACGGCATGAGCGTGCTGTCCGGAAATTGCGTGGGCGGCGGCAGCGTCGTCTACTTCGCCACCATGCCCCGCGCACCCCGCTATACCTTCGAACGCCAGGGCAGCCTCGGCCGGCGGATGTGGCCGGCGGCGATCAATCGGGACAGCTTGGATCCGTGGTACGACCGGGTCACCGAGGCGTTGCCGGTCAGCGAGCAGCGCTGGCAGACGCTGCCGTACTCCGGTGGGCTCTGGGCCGCTGCCTGTGATCGGGCGGGGCACACCTGCAACCCGGTGCCGGCCGCGGTCGATGTCTCACTGTGCACCAACTGCAACTGGATGATGTCCGGCTGCAAGTTCGACGCCAAGCGGTCGCTGCTGTTGAACTACCTGCCGGCCGCCGTGGCCCACGGCGCTGAGATCCGGCCACTGCACGAGGTGCAGCACATTAGCCGGGTCGAGCCGACCGGGAACTTCCGGGTGCACTACAACGTCCTCGACGAGGTCGACTACCGCCAGGTCATCGAATCCGGCACCGTCGATGCCAAGATCGTGGTGGTGGCCGCCGGTACCGCGGCAACACCGCTGATCCTGCGCCGTTCCGAGCAGTACCTCGGCAGCCTTCCGAATGCGGTGGGTCGCTACTTCTCCGGCAACGGCGAGCGGTTGAACACCGCCGTCCTGGACGAGGACCGGGTGCGGGACCTGCTCGGCCTGGACCGCGGGGACGGCGTGGCGTTCGAAGCCGGTCAGATCGGTCGCGGGCCGGTGGCGGCCTGCTGGGACTGGCTGGACGGCTCGCTGCCGGAACACGAGCGGTTCTCCTTGGAGCAGCTGTACTTCCCGCCCGGCCTCGGCACCATCCTCGCGCAGGCACCGGATGCGGACGAGCCGTCCTGGTTCGGTCGAGAGAAGAAGGAGATGCTGCGCCGCTGGAAGTCCTGGCTGACCATCTTCACCATGTCCGAGGACGACAACGAGGGTGTCTTCGGGCCGCCCCCGCCCACCGGGAACGCGATGCGGGTCTCCCAGCAGATGTTCGGCATGAGCCCGCTGCGCTATCGGCCGACCGAGAACACCCTGCGTGGCTGGGCAAAATCGGACGCGGCGGTGCGAGACATCCTGGAGCGGGACGGGCTGGCCCGGGTGCGGCCCTGGACCAACGACGTGGTCGGCGCCTACACGGTGCATCCGCTCTCGTCCTGCCGGATCGGGGACGACCCGGCCACCTCGGCGCTCGACGACCGGCACGAACTGCGCGGCCACCCGGGGATCTTCGTCACCGACGGCTCCGCGGTGCCCGGTGCGCTGACGGTCAACCCGGCCCTGACCATCTCCGCGTTGGCCGAGCGGGCGATCCCGCACATCGTGCGAGCGGCGCAGGAGCGTGGCGTCGACGTGCGCTACGGGGCGCCGACGCCGGCCGCCGAAACGAGTAGCGCGTCGAGCCGGCCCGCCGTCCGCACCCACTGACCGCCGACCACCCGCCGGTAAGGGGGAGCAATGCCCGGTGTCATGGTGCAAGCAGCGTTACGCCGGGCGATCAGCCAGGTTCGGTACCTGCGGCCCGTTCCGCCGGCCGGTGCGGATCCGCTGACCGCGGCGGTCTACCGGCAGTTGGAGTCGGACTTCGGAATGCTGGCACCACCGGTGGCACTGCATGCGGCTTCCCCGCGACTGTTGGCGGCCTGCTGGCTGATGTTGCGAGAGAGCCTGATCGCCGACGGGGGTACGTCCCGGGCAACTCGCGAGGCGGTTGCCGCGGCCGTCTCGGCCGGTAACGCCTGCCCGTACTGCGTAACGGTGCACGGCGCAACCGGGCAGGCGCTCGCCAACCGAACCCGCGCTACCGCAGCACCCGCGGCGCATACCGACATCATCGACTGGGTGGCACTGGCCGGTGTCCGCGACACCGCGGTCCGGCCGCCGGCCGAGGCCGTCGCGGCTGCCCGCCTGATCGGCGTGTTGACGACGTTCCACTATCTGAATCGGGTGGTCAACGTCTTTCTCGGCCGATCTCCGCTGCCCGATGCGCTACCCACCGCGCTGGCCTCACCCGCCTCGCAGCTGCTCGGTCGGTTCGCCGCCGCGGCTGCGGACCGCCGGCAGCCGGCCGGTACGTCGTTGCGGCTGCTGCCGGCGGCAGTTGCCCGCTCGCGACCGGCCTGGGCCGAATCCGACCCGATCCTCGGTGAGGCCTTCGCCCGAGCCGGTGCCGCGGTCGAGCTGGCGGCGGCCGAGGTGCCCATCTCGGTGCGGCAGTTGCTCACCGAGCTGCTGAACCGATGGGACGGCCGGCAGCCCGGCCTTGACCCACGGTGGCTGGACGAGCCGTTGGCCGGCCTGCCGGCCGCTGATCGGCCGGCCGGCCGGCTTGCCCTGCTGACCGCGTTCGCGTCCTACCGCGTCGAGGAGCGACAGGTCGAGGACTTCCGCCGGACCCGCCCCGGCGACCCGGCCCTGCTGGGCCTGGTCAGCTGGGCGAGCCTGGCCACCGCGCTACAGATCGCGGGCTGGATTCCGGTCGATACCGGTGGATCGGCGGAGCATCGGGGCAATGCATGAGAAGACCTCGACCGATCGCCCCTGCATCCTTTGGTGTGTCATAGGACCGCGCCGCTGACTGCTTGCAGTTGACGATCGAGTTCCTAGCTATCCAATAAGCCAATTCTCTCCGCACTGCTGTTCGGCGCGAAAGGCCGGTCAATGTCAATCACTCAACCCAGGCTGCGAAAGCTGATTCCGGCACTGGTTGCCGTTCTCGTGCTCGGTTCGCTGTACCTGATCGCCCAGACCCGGGTGGCCAGCTACGGAGCGTCCGACACCGCCGCCGGCTATCGGTTCACCGAACTGCCGATCGCGCTGCCGCCGCACTACAACGATCAGCACATGAACACGATTCGGTCGGTCAACCGGGCGTATCAGAAGATCGCCGCCTGGATCTCCTCGGTCGGCGCCAGCATCGCGATGAACGACCTGGTCGGGTCCGGCCGGGCGGACGGCATGTGCATCGTCGACACCCGCACCAACGAGGTGATCGTCACCTACACGCCGACCGCGCCGGCCGAGGACAGGTTCACCCCGTTCGTCCTGGACGCCGCGCCGCTGCCCATCGACAACACCATGGCGCCGACGAACTGCACGCCCGGCGACTACAACGGTGACGGCCGGATGGATCTGCTGGTCAGCTACTGGGGCCGCACCCCGCTGCTGTTCCTGGCCAAGGCCGATGCGACCGGCCTGACGGCGGCCGCCTACCAGCCACAGGAACTGGTCCCCGCGGTGTCCCTGGACGGCAGATACCACGGTCCACGTTGGAACACCGACGCCATCTATGTCGGTGACCTGGACGGCGACGGGCATCCGGATCTGGTGGTGGGCAACTACTTCCCCGACTCCGACGTGCTGGATCCGAACGGCCTGAACAACGTGGTCATGAACACCTCGCTCTCCAACGCGCGCAACGGCGGCGGTGATCATGTGCTGCGCTGGCTCGCCGCGACCTCCGGCAGCAGGCCGACGGCCCAGTACCTCGAGCAGTCGGCCAGCATCCCCTACCACCTGTCGACCGGCTGGACGCTGGCCATCGCCGGTGCCGACCTGACCGGCAGCGGCCTGCCCGATCTCTACCTGGCCAACGACTTCGGCCACGACCACCTGCTCTACAACACCTCCACGGTCGGCCATATCTCCTTCACCGAGACCAAGGGCCGGCGAGCTCCGACCACCCCCAAGTCGTTCGTCCTCGGCAACGGCTCGTTCAAGGGGATGGGTGTCGACTTCGGCGATCTGAACCACACCGGCTCCTTCGACATCACGGTCAGCAACATCACCACCAAGTGGGGACTGCAGGAGAGCAACTTCGTCTTCATCAACCAGGCGCGCGACGAGCAGCAGATGAAGTCCGACCTCGAACGTGGCATCGCGCCGTTCACCCAGCAGGCCCAGCAGTACGGCATGGCCTGGACCGGCTGGGCATGGGACGTCAAGATGGCCGACTTCCGCAACGACGGCAACCTCGAGGTGGTCCAGGCGGACGGCTTCGTCAAGGGCGCCATCGACCGGTGGGCCTGGCTGCAGGAGATGGCCATGACCAACGACGACCTGCTCAGCAACCCGGCGATGTGGCCCAACGTCGGGCCGGCTGACGACATCGCCGGCCGGCAGGCGTTGGCCTTCTACGCCAAGGGAACCGGCACGAAGTACGTCAACATCAGTTCCCGGCTCGGGCTCGCGGTGCCCACCCCCACCCGCGCCATCGCCACCGCCGACACCACCGGAACCGGAACGCTCGACTTCGCCGTCGCGCGGCAGTGGGGGCCACCGGTGTTCTACGCCAACAATTCGCCGGACCGTGGCCACGTCCTCGAACTGCACCTGTATCGGCCGACCACCGGAACCGACCCGACCGGCCTGAGCAACCTCGGCAGTCCGGCCTACGGGGCCGATGCCACCGTCACCACGCCGGACGGTGCTCGCCAGATCGGCCAGCTCGACGGCGGCAGCGGACACGGCGGCTACCGGAGCTTCGACGTCCATTTCGGCCTCGGCAGCCAAACCGGCCCGGTGAGCGTGACGCTGCGCTGGCGCGATGCGACCGGCGGCCGCCACCAGCAGGTGCTGCACCTGCAACCAGGTGTACACAACCTCGTTCTCGGCACCACCGCTCAGGAGGCGACCCAGCGATGACCATCACCGTCACCCACGCCGCTGCCGGCACCGGCCCGGTGGCCGCCGGACAACCGGCCGGTCCGCCGGCCAAGCCGGCCAAGCAGCCGGACACCCGCTACATCGCGCTGCGCAACTTCGCGATCTCCATCTCCGTACTCAACATCTTCGGCTACACCATGCTCGGCTTCGAGCAGCCGTGGCTCTGGCCGCTGCTGGCCGTGCTGGTCGGCTACGCCACCGAGATCACCTTCGAGCTGATCTCCTCCTGGGTCAACCAGCGCCAGCCCCGCTTCCTGGGCAACGGCGTCCGCGGGGTGTATGAGGCCTTGCTGCCCTCGCACATCACCGCGCTGGCCGTCAACATGCTGCTCTACTGCAACAACCAGTTCTGGCCGGTCGCCTTCGGTGTCGTGGTCGGGGTGTCGGCCAAGCACGTGTTGCAGGCGCCCATCAACGGGCGGATGCGGCACTTCATGAACCCGTCCAACTTCGGTATCACGGCGGTGCTGCTGTGCTTCAGCCACTGGGCCAGCATCGCGCCGCCGTACCAGTTCAGCGAAAACGCCAACACCTTCTTCCGAATCATGATCCCGCTGATCATCGGCACCTCCGGCACCGTCATCAACGCGATGCTGACCCGCAGGCTGCCGCTGCTGATCGGCTGGATGGGCGGCTTCGCGATCCAGGCCTTCGTGCGGCACTGGATCTGGCACGTGGCGCTGTTCTCCGCGCTCGGCGTGATGACCGGCATCGCATTCGTGCTGTTCACCAACTACATGATCTCCGACCCCGGCACCACTCCGTTCAAGGCTCGCAGCCAGTTCATGTTCGGCTCCTCGGTCGCCCTCGTCTACGCCGTACTGATGTTGGCCAACGTGGTGTACACCCTTTTCTTCGCGACCACTCTGGTCTGCCTGCTGCGCGGACTCGGTTGGTGGGCGGCCCATTTCATCCAGCGGTACCGGCACCGGGCGTCCACCGCCGCTGCCGCGCACACCGTTCCAACCGAACGCACAGAGGTCGTAACGGCATGAGCAATCAGACAATCGCAGTAGTGGGAATCGCCTGCAGGTACCCCGACGCCGAGTCACCGGCGCAGTTGTGGGAGAACGTGCTGGCCGGCCGGCGGGCCTTCCGCAAACTTCCCCCGGAACGGATGCCGCTGGACAGCTACTACTCACCGGACCGGTCCGCGCCGGATCGCTTCTACTCGACGATGGCCGCCGTGATCGAAGGCTTCGAGTTCGACCGGGTGAAGTACCGGGTCGCCGGCAGCACCTACCGCGCCACCGACCTGGCGCACTGGCTGGCGCTGGACACCGCGGCCCGGGCGCTTGCCGACGCCGGCTTCACCGACGGCGCGGGCCTGCCACGGCAGAGCACCGGTGTCATCATCGGCAACACCCTGACCGGAGAGTTCAGCCGGGCTAGCATCATGCGGCTGCGCTGGCCGTACGTGCGTCGAGCGGTCGGCACCGCGTTACGCGAACGCGGCTGGGACGACGCCGCGCTGACCGGATTCCTCGAGGAATTGGAGGATCGGTACAAGGCGCCGTTCCCGAGCATCGACGAGGACAGCCTGGCCGGCGGGCTTTCCAACACCATCGCCGGCCGGATCTGCAACCACTTCGACCTGGCCGGTGGCGGCTACACGGTGGACGGTGCCTGCTCCTCCTCACTGCTGTCGGTCACCACCGCCTGCAACGCGCTGTCCCGCGGTGAGCTGGATGCCGCCATCGTCGGCGGCGTGGATCTCAGCATCGATCCGTTCGAGATCATCGGCTTCGCCAAGACCGGTGCGCTGGCCAGCGCGGACATGCTCGTCTACGACAAGAACTCCAACGGTTTCTGGCCCGGCGAAGGCTGCGGGATGCTGGTGCTGATGCGGGCCGCCGACGCGCAACGGCAGGGCCTGCGCAGCTACGCCAACATCGCCGGCTGGGGCTACTCCTCCGACGGTCGCGGCGGGATCACCCGTCCGGAGGCGGGTGGGCACCTGCTCGCCATCGAGCGCGCGTACCGGGCGGCGGGCTTCGGCATCGACAGCGTCGGTTACCTGGAGGGCCACGGCACCGGAACCGCGGTCGGCGACGCCACCGAGTTGAAGGCGTTCAGCCGCGCGTTGCGCGCCGCGGATGCGGATCGGCCGCCGGTACCGATCAGCACGCTGAAGGGCAACATCGGCCACACCAAGGCCGCGGCCGGGGTCGGCGGCCTGCTCAAGGCGATCCTCGCTATCCACCATCAGGTGATCCCGCCGGCCACCGGCAACGTGCAGCCGCATCCGGAGCTCACCGGCGACCGGCCGGCGTTGCGGATACCGGTGACCGCCGAGCTCTTTCCGGCCGATCGGCCGATCCGGGCGGGGGTGTCCTCGATGGGCTTCGGCGGCATCAACACCCATGTGGTGCTAGAGCAGTCAGCCGACCAGCGGATCGCCACGATGGACCCGGACATCCTGCGGCTGACCCGAGCGCGGCAGGACTGCGAGCTGTTGCTGCTGGACGCGGACAGCATCGCCGAACTGCGCGAGAGCGTCGCGCAACTGCGGGAGTTCGTCTCCCGGATCTCGATCGCCGAGTGCGGCGACCTGGCGGCGACCTTGCAGGCCAGGCTGGCCGGTCGTCCGATCCGGGCCGCCGTGGTGGCAGCGGGACCGCAGCAGGCCGAGGAGGCGTTGACCGTCCTGCTCGGCCTGATCGACAGCGGCGCCCGGTCGGCGATCGACCGAGCGGTGGGGGTGTTCCTCGGCAGCGGACGCATTCGGCCACGGATCGGTTATCTCTTTCCGGGACAGGGCGTTGGCCGCCGCAGTGACGGTGGGGCGCTGCGCCGCCGGTTCGCCGAGATCGATGAGTTCTACAGCTGCCGGCAGCTTCCGGTGGGCACCGACCTGGTGCACACCGCCGTCGCCCAGCCCCGGATCGTCACCTCCTCGGTTGCCGGCCTGCGCATGCTGTCGCTGCTGGGAATCGAGGCCGACGCCGCGGTCGGACACAGCCTCGGCGAGCTGACCGCGCTGCACTGGGCCGGCGGCATGGACGAGGACACCTTGCTGTCGGTGGCCGGCAAGCGGGGCCGGATCATGGGCGAGCGCAGCACCGCCGCGGGTGCGATGGCGAACGTGGCGGCCGATGCCGACTCGGTCATCGGTTACCTGCGTGGCACCACGGTGGTCATCGCCTGCTACAACGGCCCGCAGCAGACGGTCATCTCCGGCCCGGCCGAGGAGGTGGCAGCGGTATGCCGCAAGGTCGAGGCGGCCGGTATCAGCGCGATGCCGATCGCGGTGTCGCACGCCTTCCACTCCGACCTGGTGGCGCCGGCCGCCGAGGTGCTCTCCGCGGCGCTGGTCGAGGAGCGGTTCCACCGGCCGGAACGGCAGGTCATCTCGACGGTGACCGGTACGGCGCTGTCGCCGGAAACGGATCTCGTCGGACTGCTGACCAGCCAGGTGCGGCAACCGGTCCGATTCGCCGAGGCGGTCGGTGCGCTCGCCGACAAGGTGGATCTGCTGATCGAGGTGGGGCCGGGCAAGGTGCTCAGCCAGCTGGCCACCGAGATCCTGCCGGACGTGCTTGCGATTCCGATGGAGACCGACAGCCTGTCGCTGGCCGGGCTGCTCAACACGGTGGCCGCGGCCTTCGTGCTGGGTGCGCCGGTACGCTGCGCCGAGCTGACCGCGGGCAGGTTCAACCGGCCGTTGTCGTTGGACAAGGACTTCGGGTTCTTCACCAACCCCTGTGAGGCCGGGGTG
>Ga0157372_10002342_pt1 | contig 20513 bp, 18 predicted proteins | sample C55metaG_FD_115307 | JGI IMG/M metagenome (GOLD analysis project Ga0157372, IMG submission 115307) | Corn rhizosphere microbial communities from Kellogg Biological Station, Michigan, USA - C5-5 metaG | ecosystem: Host-associated > Plants > Roots > Rhizosphere > Soil | place: USA: Michigan... | reverse complement strand
TGCCATAGCTGGTGCGGATGGTCTCTTTACCGAGGTAGCGGACATAGAGGTGATAGACCTGCCTGTCGAGGAACATATCGAAAGGGATCTTGTCATCCACCTTGTGCTGGCCGAAGTCGATGTTTCGGGCATAGAAGATGGCGCTGAGGACATCCTGGATGCAATCGGGGACGGTATACACCCCGGTGTTGGTGACGGCGGTGTGGGCGGCCTTTATAAAGGAGACGTTTTCGTAGGTTTTGTAACCGCCTTCGTTGACGTCGCGGAGGAATTTGTAGGGTTGAAGGGTGGCGGTGTCGACGTAGGACTCGTATTTATCCCGCACTTTGAAGAACTTATCATAGAAAGAATTGGTCTTCCCTTCGCCGACGAGATGATAAACGTCCTTTCCCTGGAATTTTTCGAGCGTCGTGGTGAAGGAGGCTTCGCCGCCGCTGGTGAGATGGATCCCTGCCACTCCATAATTGACCCGGTATTTGAGAACTTCGCCGGCCTGGAAAGAGTGGTTGCGGATGCCGTTACAGAATTCGCTGCCAGGTTGCGGTTGTTCGGATTGCGGAGTCTGCGAGGTCAACGTAAGCAACAAGATACAGACCGTAAAAAATAATCTCATCGACTTTTGAATAATTTGATTCTTACAATTAACAGGCTTCCTATCAAGGCCGGTATGATCAGGTTGATCAGCCAGATCGCAAAGCTGGCGGCAAAGATCCCCACTACATTTGAGCTGTACAGTTCCAGCACCTGGATGCTTGCCTCCCATCGTAGCCCCAATTCCGTCAGAAAAGTAACGGTTGGGACGATCGCCATTACCAAAAACACAACGCTCATTCCGTTCCACGCCTGCCAAAATCCCAGTGCCACTCCAAAAACGGGAAACACGAGACTATATTGAATAATAAATACAATATACCTGCCAAAAGATAAGAACAAAATTCTCAATAAGATCGCTGCATCAAAATTTTCTAAAACTTTTATAAATGCACCGTATTTGCCGATCCCGGGTATTTTTAGCAACGCCGATGCCACGAGAGAAAGACGGCAATAAATAAATGTTAATATTATCAGTAAAGCCGCTACGGTGTACCCAAGGATCGTCAATGCGAGTTGCCAGTGATGGATGCCCGTGGGAGCGGCTCGCGAGGTGGCGCGTAGATAGCAAACACCCAGCAAGCCGACGAAGAGAGTGACCATCAGCTGCGCGATGCTGCAAGCCATGGTCAGCGAGATGGACCGGATGCGTTGTCCTTCTTTTATGTACAGGATGCGACCAAGGTACTCCCCCATCCGATTGGGAGTAAAGCAAGCCATCGTTGTACCGGTGAAGACGGCCATGAAGGCATTTTGGTAAGGAATCCCGCCGATGGGGCGAAGGGCGAGCTGCCATTTTCGGGCTTCGATACCCCAGTTCAGCGGCATCAGGAGCAGGACCAGCCAGAGTTTCCATTGCTGCGGCCCGGTGATGGCCGTCCCTACCTGATGCAGGGATACTCTCCATCCGGGCTGGTGGGTCACCTGCCGATAGATCAACCACGACAGGAGCAGGAAGACCAGCGGGCCAATGATGTATAACTTGCCTATTATTTTGATATCTTTGAGCAACCGGAATCAAAAATAGTCCTCCTCTTGCAAAAGCGCCCCAAAATAATTTTAGGCATCGATCCGGGAACGGTAGTCTTGGGCTATGGCCTGATCCAATGTTTGGGACACGAAGTTTCGCTGATAGATATGGGTGTTTTGCGGCTTCCCACCCGGGAAAACAGCTATGAGCGGCTGAAGTTGATCCACCTGAAAGTGCTGGAGCTGATCCGCCGTCATGGACCGGCCGATTTTGCCATCGAGGCGCCCTTCTTTGGAAAGAATGTCCAGAGTATGCTGAAGCTGGGCCGGGCCCAGGGTGTGGCGATTGCTACGGCCATGCATGCGGGCATTCCCGTCACCGAATACTCGCCCAAAAAGGTGAAGCAGTCCATCACCGGCAACGGTAATTCGGACAAGGAACAGGTCTGGAGGATGCTGCAACGGATCCTCCAGCTGGAAGCGGAATTGCCGGCCTATGATGCTTCGGATGCCCTTGCCGTCGCCATTTGTCATTTCTTCCAGTATCGGACGGCGGACCTGCTGGCCGAAGAGAAGGGCACGGCCAGGGGTGCCGCAAAAGGTAAAAAAGCCGGCAGCTGGGAAGCGTTCATCCGGCAAAATCCCGACAAGGTGCGTAAATAGGTTATAGATGTTGGAGTATCTTCTGCTGGGCAGCTTTTAATTCTTCGGGGCTCAGCTTTAGTTTGTGGCGGGTGAAGTTGAGATCGTCGCTACTGTCGATGGGAACCAGGTGGAGATGGGCATGCGGCACTTCCAATCCGACGACGGAAAGGCCGCAACGGTTGCAATCGAAGGCTTTCTCGATCGCCCGGGCAACAGGCTGGGCAAAGACCAGCATTTTGGAAAGGTAATCCTCCGGCATATCGAAGAAATTATCGACCTCTATTTTTGGAACGACCAGCGTATGGCCTTCCCGGAGGGGAAAGATATCCAGGAAGGCATAGAACCGGTCGTCTTCGGCAATCTTGTAGGAAGGGATCTGCCCTGCGATGATCTTTGAGAAGATGGTCACACGGTGATATTTTCGATCTTAAATTGGAGGTTACCGGCGGGGACCTGCACGCTGGCTACGTCGCCGATGTGCTTTCCCAGGAGTCCCTTTCCGATGGGGGAAGTAACGGAGATCTTACCGACCTTGAGGTCGGCTTCTTTCTCCGACACGAGATGATAGGTCATCTGCTTCTTGTTGGTGAGGTTGGTGACGGTGACCTTTGTGAGGATCGACACTTTGCTTGTATCGATGGAGCCTTCGTCGATTATTCGGGCATTGGCCAGCTCGCCTTCCAGCTTCTGGATCTTTGCTTCCAGCAATCCCTGCGCTTCTTTTGCGGCGTCGTACTCGGCGTTCTCTCTCAGGTCACCCTTTTCCCGTGCTTCGGCGATGGCCTTGGAGGCGGCCTGTCTTTCCACCGTCTTGAGTTTTTGCAGATCGGCCTTCAGCTGATCCAATGCTTCTTTTGTGAAGTAAGTAAATCCACTCATAACTCCTCCTTGTGTATTTTGTATTGCGTCAAAAAATGATCGAAATGTAATTTTTTGCCTAAATACCATTAATGTCGGAACTGGACTCCGTCCAGTTTGAGAGAAAAAAAATACAACGCCTCGGAGAGATCCAAGGCATTGCACTAAAGATTTGGGGCCCCTGAGGGCCATTAATACTACAAAAATAGGGAAAAAGGCCTAAATCCCGAGTTTTTCCAGCGTCACCTGGGCCATTTTAAGAAAAGCTTCATGGGTATACCCGGCGATATGGGGGGTGATCAGGACGTCCGGGCGGGCGAGCAGCCAATCGAGCTGGCGGCGCTGCTCGCCGGTATAGGTATCCAGCTTTTCATTTTCCAGCACGTCCAGGGCGGCCCCGGCGATGCGCCCGTTCCCGAGCGCCCGGATCAACGCCGCGGTATCGTGGACCTTTCCCCGGCTGGCGTTGATGAACCAGGGTTTCTTTTCCAATGAGTTAAAGAAGGCGTCCCCGGCCATATGAAGGGTTTCATCCGTCAGGGGCACGTGGAAGCTGATGACGTCCGCATAGCGGGCCAGCTGTTCGAGGGAGGCTTCGTGGATGTTCCCCCGGGCGAATCCGAACTTATACTTATCGTAGGCCAGGATGGTCACGTCAAAACCGCCCAGGACCCGGGCAAAGGCCGCCCCGGCGTTGCCAAAGCCGACGATGCCGACCGTTTTGCCGCTCAGCTCCGTTCCCCGGTTTGCGTCCCTGATCCATTTCCCCTCTTTTACCTCCGAGCCGGCGATGAACAGCTTGTTCATCAATCCGAGCAGCATTCCCAGGGCCTGTTCGCCGACGGCATTTCGATTGCCTTCGGGGCTGCTGACGCAAAGGATACCCCGGGCTTCGGCATATTCCGTGTCGATCAGCTCCATTCCGCTACCCAGACGGCCGATGAACCGGAGGGCGGGGGCCCCGTCGATGATGGCTTTGTCGATCTTCAGGCGGGTGGTGACGATCAAACCCTCGACTCCGTCGAGGGAGGTGAGCAATTCCTCATATGTGATCTGCGGGGAATATTGAACGGTGTAGCCTTTTTCGGTGAGCCGGTTGATGAGGTATTCGTGGACTTTTGCCGTGACGATAACTTTCTTCATTAGTCTATTAGCGCATTTTAAGGGTCAATTGTGCGAAATCATCGATCGATAGTTGCTCGGCCCGTTTGTTGAAGATGGGGTCCAGCAGGGCCGCCTCGTCGAAAAGGGGCTTTACCGCATTACGCAGGGTCTTTCTGCGTTGGTTAAACGCCGTTTTCACCAGCAGGGTGAAGCTTTTCTCGTCGCGGAAGGCGGGAGCAGGGCGGGGGGTCAGCCGGATCACCGCGCTTTTTACTTTTGGCGGCGGATTAAAGCATTGTTCGTGGACTTCGAACAGGTATTCCACGGCGAAGAAGGCCTGGATCAGCACGCTGAGGACCCCATAGGTCTTGTTCCCCTCTTTTGCCGCCACCCGCTGGGCAACCTCCTTCTGGAACATGCCGATGATGGTTTGCAGGTGGTCCTTCCAGTCAAGCATCTTAAAAAGTATCTGTGAGGAGATGTTATACGGGAAGTTGCCGATCACGGTGAATTTGCCCTCGAAGGGCTTTTCGATATCGAGGATGCTGGCGTGGATGAGCTTTCCTTTTATTGCAGACAGGGTCTCTTCCAGGTGGTTGATCTTTTCTTCATCCAGCTCAACTGCCTTGAATTGAATGCCCTCGAGTACCAGCAGGTATTTTGTCAGCGCTCCCGCACCGGGTCCCACTTCCAGCAATTGGGTGAAGGGGCGCTGGCTAAGCGCGGCTACGATTTTCCGGGAGATGTTTTCGTCCCGCAGGAAATGCTGGCCGAGCGACTTTTTGAGGGTGTACATGACCGGCAAAATTACGTATATTTGGCCGGGTGCGCAATCAAGTAGCCCCTGAAAATCATAGCGTATGAGCCAACCACAGCAAAAACCGGTGATCGGGGTGTCCGTAGGGGATGTGAACGGGATCGGAATGGAACTGATCATCAAGACTTTTTCGGATACCCGGCTCCTGGAGATGTGCACGCCGCTCATCTTCGGTTCGAATAAGCTTGTCAATTTCTACCGGAAGCAAAGCCCGGAAACGAATTTTAATTTCCAGACCACCAAGGAATTCTCCCGGATCGCCCATAAGCAGGTCAATCTTTTCAACTGCTGGGAGGAGGAGATCTCGATCGTCCCGGGGCAGCTGACGGATATCGGCGGCACCTATGCCGTCAAGTCCCTGACGATGGCCGTGGAGGCGCTTCGCGACAAGAAGATCCAGGGTCTTGTGACGGCCCCGCTGCACAAGAAGAATACTCAGTCGGCGACCTTCAACTTCACGGGGCATACCCCGTATCTGAAGGATGCCTTTAAGGTGAACGATGTCCTGATGCTCATGGTGTCGGATAATTTCCGGGTCGGGCTGGTGACCGAGCATGTTCCCGTGAAGGACATTGCCAGATATATCACCCGGGATGCCATCCTTTCAAAGCTGAACATCCTGCGGGACAGTTTGGTCCGGGATTTCGGCATCGACAAGCCGCGGATCGCGGTGCTTGGGCTGAACCCCCATGCCGGTGATGAGGGGCTTATTGGAAAAGAGGAAGAGGAGATCATCAAGCCGGCGATCAAAGACGCCAAACACCAGATGCTGGTGTTTGGCCCGTATAGCGCCGACGCCTTCTTTGCCCGCGGATATCACAACCGGTTCGACGCCGTGCTGGCGATGTATCATGACCAGGGGCTGATCCCCTTCAAATCCCTGGCCAGTGGCGAAGGGGTCAACTTCACGGCAGGGCTGCCGATGGTGCGGACCTCGCCGGACCATGGCACCGCCTTCGATATCGCCGGGAAGAACAAGGCCGACAACACGTCCTTTATCGCATCGATCTATGCCTGCCTGGATATTATCCGGAACCGGCAGGAATATGATGAGAACCGCCAGAATCCCCTCAAGAAGATGGGTGCGGTGGTGCTCGCCAATGCCGCGGACGAGAAGATCGACGAATCGGGACGCACTACGCGCCGCGACCTTACTTTTTAAACATTGTTTCTATCGCCGGCAATACGGGATGTTCCGCCGTATAGTGCAGGCCCAGGAATTGCGCCAAGGTGGCCGCGATCTGTCCCTGGTAAAGTTGGGTGGGGGTGATCACTTCGCCTTCCGGCGGCGTGTCGGGGCCCATGGCGAGGATAAAAATTTCCTTCGAATCCTTTATTGACGGACCATGTGAGGTCCACTGGCTCTTTATCGCGTTGCCCCGGCCGTGGTCGCAGGCGATCAGCAGGGTCGTCTTGTCCCTATATTGTGGGATGGACTGGATATGATCCCAAAGGGCGGCGATCATGGACTCCTGTGCATGCAGGGTCGAGATATAGAAGTCATAGCTGCCGGCGTGTGCGTAGTCATCCGTCTCCCCCATTTCAAGATAACAGACGCGCGGGTGAACGCGGGTGAGATATTCCTTCGCCTGGAAATACGTGAGGAGGTCGGGCCGTTCGCCAAAGGGTTTTGGCGCCAGCTCCTGCATTTCGTTGAGCAGCCGAAACTCGAGCTCGGGCCGGTTCACCCGATCCGTGTCACAGCTGATGATCAGCCCGGTGCGGGGCTTGTCGAGGATGTAGTCAAAGAGATTGGACATCGCGAAGACGGCGATTTTGCCACGGTACCCGGGTTGGTGATCGATGAACCCGAGAACGTTTGTGTTGTGGTTGTATATCTTACTATTGCTGTTGACGGCCGGATCGCCAAAGCCGACCAGGGTCTCGGTGAATCCAGGTCCGGTGAGATTGTAGGGATTGGCGACATCCACTTTGTTGCCGATGACGCGGTTCCCATACAGCTGGCCGTTGTGCGCCAGCACGCTCCAGAACCAGGGGAAAAGGCGTTTGCGCCGCGCTGACACCGTGTCGCTCCAGAATTGGTTTTGCATCGCGGCGGGTCTTTTTGTGAAGGCGGGATCCCTCATCAGCGCCGAGTCGACGCCGGTAAAGATCTCTTCCCATCGGACTCCGTCCCAGCCGATGACCAGCAGGTTTTCTGTCTTTCGCTGCTGGCCAACGGTGGTTAGAACGGTGATCATAAGGCAGGTGAACCAAGAAACGACTCGCATATGAAAAACGAAGTTTTATTATTTAAACATTGTCTCAATAACCGGCATGACGGGATGTTCGGCCGTGTAGTCGAGTCCGAGGAATTTGGCGAGGGTCGCGGCGATCTGCCCCTGGTAGAGCTGCATGTCTGCTTTCATCTCCCCCAACGGTGGCATGTCCGGCCCCATGGCGAGAAGGAAGATCTGGCTGCTTTCGGCAGGCAGCGGACCATGCTGCGTCCAATGCTGTTTCGTGTTTCCGCGGCCATGGTCGGGTGAGATCAACAGGGTGGTTTTGTCTTTGTACTGCGGGACGGACTGGATATAGTTCCACAAGTCGGCTATCAATCTCTCCTGTCCCCTTATCGTGCTGATGTACCAGTCATAGCTACCCGCATGGGCGTAGTTGTCCGGCCCGCTGAAGTTGATGTAGAGGACGCGGGGATGGTATTGTTTCAAATACTCCCGCGCCTGGAAATAGGTCACCAGGTCGAGTCTTTCGCCAAAGATCTGTGGCGAGAGCCGCTGCTCTTCGTTGAGCAATCCGAATTCTTTGCCGGGCAACGCGACTTGCTCGGAATCGCAGTTGATGATCAGGCCGCTACGGCGTACGTTAAGGATACTGTCATAGAGTTTCGAGGTAGCGAATACCGCCACTTTTCCCTTATAGGCGGGCTGGTTATTGATAAACTCAAGGACATTGGTGTTTTTTTCCGCGACGGATTGATTGCTATTGACGGCGGGGTCGGCAAAGCCGATGAGGGTTTCGGTGAAGCCAACCCGGGTGATGTGCCATTTATTGCTGACGTCTACTTTATTCCCCAGGTTGCGATTGCCGTATAACTGCCCGTTCTGCCGGATAGCACTCCAAAAGAAAGGAAGCAGTCGTTCCCGGCGAACCTCCACCGTATCGCTCCAGTAGAGGGCTTTTAGTTCATTCCGCTGTCTCGTATACTGGCGATCGTTGAGGATGGACGAGTCGAGGCCCGTAAAGATCTCTTCCCAGCGCACGCCGTCCCAGCCGATGATGATCAGGTTCTCCGTGTTTCTTGTTTGGGCGGCCGAGAGCAGTGTCCCGAGCGCGAGTGCGACAAATAATAGACTATTTTTCATATTTTTTATTGCAGTAACCACATTTTAGCATTGATATCGTCGCCACTCCCCCCGAATTGTCTTTGAATCGCATCCTTCAGGTTGGCGGCGTTGGTTTGTGTCTCGGAAATGGGATACAGGAATCGCAATGGCAGTTTGCCGTTGTTCTGCATTCCGCCGCCGTTTGTTGTTACGGCTGGAAGTCCCGTGCGCCGCATATTAAAATAAGGCTCTTCGAAGCTGTTGTAAAAAAAGGCAACGTATTTCTGGTAGATGATCTGCTGCAGTGCCGTGGCAGGGTTATAGGTTATCACCGGATTGGCATAGTAAGCAGGGAAATAGGTGGCCAGCTGGTAGGTTCCGGCGGGAAGGTTCTCATACGGTTCGTAGAAAGCCATCGATGCCTGGATACCGTTTTTGTAGAAGGTCTCCGGGTTGGCTGTGATCCATCCTCTGAAGGCCGCTTCGGCGAGATTGAACTGCAGTTCGGGATAGCCTACCGCCACATAGGGTTCCGGTGCGGGATTAGCCGTATACCGGATATTCAGCCCGGAGACCGTACCTGTTTGTGTATAGATGTTGGCGGCGGTGGTGGTGATGATACTGGCATCGATCCCTTTGTACGCGGAAAAGTCCGTTGCCGTTTTACCGGCTGCTACCGCAACGGCGGTCGGGGCGAAATATGCGAACAGCCGTGGGTCTTTGTTGGTCGTCAGGAAGGTACAAAAGGCGGAGTCGGGGTATAGTCTCGTTACCTCGGTGTTTTTGTAAAGCGGGTAGATATTGCCGTTCTGATTGTAATAAGGAAGTTGCCCGTTGTCCGCATTACTTTGGAACAGCGGGTAGTCGGATGGATCGGTGAATATCTTTTGAAACCGGGGAATGACCTGCAGATCGGGGTCGGCGATCTTATTTGACAGGGTGATCAGCACGCGAATCGTAAAGGAATTGATGAGCTTCCGCCATTGCAGGATATCGTTGGCACTGGAACCATAGATGATATCACCGGTGAGCGACCCTTGGCCGGCCGGCACTCCCGCCAGCTCGGTATTGGCGCTATCCAGCTCTTTGAGGATGCCCAGGAAAACATCCTTCTGTGGATCATACAGTGGGTTATAGACGGCCGTTGCGGCTTGTTCCGCCTGTTTGAACGGGATATCTCCAAAGAGCATGGTCGTCTTATAGAAGTTGTAGGCGTCGAAGAATTTGGCTATCGCGTCATAGGCGGGTTGTTGACTGCGGGCGGCTTCCAGCTTCATCTGGTGCACCTGCAGCAGGATATTGTACGTGCTAAAGTCTCCCTGAAGCCAGTTCCAGTATTGTTCGGTATACGGTTGCTGGCAATCGCCGGCCTGGTGGCTGCGCAGGGCATTATTGCCGTGATCGGGCGTGACAAGGGTGAAGGATTTCACCGCGATATTCGGCAACAGCAGATAGGGAGGGGCGGTTGCCGACTGGTCCGGGTTGACATTCAGCTCGGCAAAATGGGCCTTGCTGCAGGAGAACAGCGTCAGCAGGCTGGATATGACGATGAATAGGCGAATGTTGTTCATGGTTGTTGCTTGTTAAAATTTGACATTGATGTTGAGGCCCACGGTTCGGGTAGCGGGTGTCTGCAGGTTGTCCACACCCGGATCGGGATCGGCGCCATCGAGATGTGAAAAGAGCAGCAGGTTCCTACCCACCAGCGAGATATTGGCGGCTTTGAAGAAGGCCGATGGCGTCTTCGGCATATACGTATAGGTAAGCGAAACCTCGCGCAGTTTTACGAAGGACCCATCCTTCCACATATAGGGATTGCCGCCGACGACACCCCAGTATTGCTGCCAGTTGACCAATGTGGTGTTCCTGGTATAGCTGGTCTGGCCGTTGCCGGTCACCAGTTGTTCGCCCGGTACGGCGATACTGTTCTTACCCGCATTGTACATATCCCGGTGATAGGCGTTGTCCGTGACCGGGTTGGTGCCCGCATTGATCGTTTTGCTTCTTGTCAGGTTGAAGATGGTTCCGCCATACCGGCCATCGACATCGATCTGGAGGGTGAACTGTTTGTAGGTAAAACGGTTGGTAATGCCTGCCGCCCAGGAAGGAGTGGAATCGCCAAACGCCTGCAAAACGGGCGACTGGATCGGCAGACCATTGGAGGCGATGGCTAGGGAGCCGTCGGGCGTATGCTGGTAGCCAGGGGCAAGGATCTTGTTCACGCTTTGACCCACCAACAGCCCGTTGTAGTTGCCATGCAGACTCGGGTCCAGCTCCTTTATTATCCTCCTATAGGTGCTCCAGTTGGCGAGGGCGAACCATGTGAAGTTTTTGGTCTTGATGATATTTCCCGAGGCGCTGATCTCTCCGCCGCTGCGCAGATAGCGGTTGGCGTTGGCGAGACGGGTGGTAAAGCCGGCCGTGGCAGAGACGGGGAGATTGATGATGGTATTCTCATCCAGGCTTCTGAAATAAGTGAGATCCAGATTGAGCCTGTTCCTGAAGAAACGCAGGTCCGCGCCATATTCCTGCGTGGTGGTTCTTTGCGGCTTTATGTTGGGATTGTTCAGCGTCGTGGGTTCTACGACGGTGGTGCTCCCGTTCCAGGTTTGCCCCGGCACATAGGTCTGGTTGATGCTGTAGATGCCCAGGTCGGTAGCCACCTGCGCTACCGAGGCCCGGAGCTTGGCAAAGGAAACGGGCTCGGGCATCTTTACGAGGTCCGACAAGACCAGGCCCAGCGAGGTGGATGGATAGAAATAGGTGTCATTAGCAATGGGCAGGGTTGATGAGCGGTCGATCCGTCCCGTTACATTCCAGAAAAGCCAGCTGTTGTATCCGAGGGTATAGGCCGCGTACCAGCTGTTTACCTGTTCATGCCTGTTGTAGTTGAGGTTCGCCGGGTCCTGATTGATATTGGCCGTGGGAATGATGAGGGCGCTGGTAGCGTTGGCGAAGTTGTAAACGCCGGGAACACTGAGTCCGTCGGCCTTCAACCCCTGGCCGCGATCGGAAAAATACCGGATATTGGAGCCGGCCAGGGCGTTCAGCGAGAAGTCGCTGCCAAAGCGGTGGTTATAGGTGAGCAGGACGTCGGCGTTAAGATCAAAAGTATTTTCGTTCTCCGTCTGATAGCCGCCGTTGACGCCAAAGGAAAAGGGGTTGTTGGAATATTCGCGGAAGCTCTTCGGAACCTTGAGGTCCTGGAAACGGTCGATATTGTTAAGACCGGCGCGGGCCGTGACGTTGAAACCCGGGGCGATATCATAGCTTAGCGAATAGTTGCCAAAGGTGGTATTCTTTTTCAGACTGCGTTTGTATTCATAAGCGATGAACCAGGGGTTGTTGTATTCGATCTGGTTGTACCAGAGCTGTTGCAGGCCTACCTGTCCGGGCTGCCAATAATTCCTGAACTGGCGGATATCCGTGTCCACTCCTTCCCAGATGATGATGGTGTAGATGAGGTTTTTGCGGAAGTCGTTGGACGCTTCCCCGCCAAAGGGATAGTCGTCGGTGTAGGCGCGGCTGTAGTTGAGCGAGAAATCCGTCTTCAGGCGCGGCGTCAGGTTGAAGGTGCCGGCGACGGAAAAATCGGTGATATTCAGCTGGCTATTGGGTACCTGTCCCTTCTGATAATTCTGGCCTAGTGACAGCCGGATGCTGCCGTTGTCGAAGTTGCGGGAGACGCTGAGGTTATTATTGGTAATAAAGGCCGGCCGGATGTAGTTGTGCAAGTTGTTCTTACCCCGCGCCACCCACGGCGTAGGCGTCCGGACCCCGGTCACCGGGTCGACGGGGCTGTCCCACTGGACTTGTTTCAGCCCTGCATCCAGCCTGGGCCCCCATGATCCGGCGCCGCCGCCGGCGTCGTCATCATTCGTGTCGAAGATGCTGTTGGTATAGGTGTAGATGCCATGGTCGCCGGTACCGTAATGAGTTTGTTGTTTGGGAATGACGAGGAAGCCGGCCTGTTGCATATTCGAGGTTCGGAAGTCGACGTCGAATTTGGATTTGGAGCCGGAACCACGTTTGGTAGTGATCATGATCGCCCCGTCCTTTCCGCGGGAACCATAGAGGGCCGATGCGGATGTTCCCTTGAGCACATCGATCGACTCGATGTCCTCGGGGTTGATATTGTACCAGTCGGTCACCAGCGGGATACCGTTTACGACCACGAGTGGAGTATTGCCACGGATATTGTAGACGGGGGCCAGGCCCAGTTCGTGGTTGTTATAGATGTTAAGCCCGGCAATCTTTCCCACGAGGCCGCCAAGCGGATTGGACTCCTGCGCCTTGGCGAATTCCTCGCTGCGGATCTGTTGGGTAGCATAGCCCAGTTTCTTTCTTTCCGTGTTGATCCCAAGGGCGGTCACGACCACTTCGTTGAGACTGCTGTTGGCCTTGCTCAGTCTTACCATCAACGAGTTTTCTTCACCGGGCTTTAATTCGAAGCCGTGCACGGCAGTATCCCGATAGCCGACATAGCTGAAGGAAAAGTCGTACCTCGCATTGACGGGCAGGTCCTTGAAGCGGAACACCCCTTTCTCATCCGTGATGGTAGATTCATGCACTTTCCCGCTGCGAAGAATAACGGAGACCCCGTTGAGCCCTTCGCCGGCATCGGATACGACGATACCTCTTATTCCGGCTGGGGATGATTGAGCTGATGTCAGCAGGGGCATCAGCAGTAGCGTCAGTAGTCCGATCGATAACAAACTTTTTCGCCTGGTCATAAAAAATCTTGTTTTGGTTTTGACAATAGTTTGCTGTCATGGGCCTTTCGGCGCCATGTTCATTTTCAGTTTTGAATCAGATGGTTTAGTGGAGTTTTGCGATCCGTACGGTATCCCCATCCCGTTCAAAGGAGAGATCGTTGACGTTGCAAATGGTCGACAGCATGCCGTTCAACTCATCCGATCTCAGGAAAGTACCGGTAAAATTCAGTCCGTTCATTTCTTTAGAGTCATAGGAAAAAGTTATCCCGTAGGCGGAGCCGATCTTCCGGAAGACCTGCTTCAGCGGTTCCTTATTAAATGCCAGTCCTTGATCCTGCCTGTGGTTCGCGGCGGCCGTGCTGTTTACCACGGGAGTTACCGTGGTCACGGTATAGCTATGATCCAACCTGCTTACGGCGATCTCCTGGCCCGTTCTCAGGAGGATCCCTTTTGCGGCCTGTCCGGATGACTGCCGGGGTTCGACGGCGATGCTGCCTTCGAGCAGCCGCACCGTGACCTTCGGGCCGGCACCGGCGTTTACGACAAACCGGGTTCCCAGTACGCGGGTGACGGTTCCGCCGGCGTAGACCGAGAAAGGCCTGGTCTTATCCTTTGCGACCTTGAACAAGGCCGTACCCAATAAGGAGATGTCGCGGCGGTCGTTGATAAAGGGTTCGTAATACGAGATGCCGCTATTGGTTTGCAACTGGATCACGGAGCCATCCTTCAGCGTCACCGTTATGACCGTGTCCGATGTATTGCTCAACCGGACCAGTCTTGCGGGTGTAACCTTTGCCACCGGCCTTGTTGCGGGCATGGACACCGGCCGGTGATTTTTGAGAACTGCCATACCGGCGAGGACCAAGAGGCAGGCGGCCACCGCGGCCCCTATTCCATACCGTCGAAGCCAGGAGATGCGGGGCGGAGCGGGCTGATGGATGTCATACCGGGCGTGGATCCGGGTCAATAGTTGCCGTGCCTTTTCTACGCCGATATTTTGTTCGGGTGAGAGGCCTTCTTCTTTGTCGAAGGCCCTTCTTGTCCGTTGCTGGTGTTCAACGCCTTGCTGTTCCAGCAGCTCGAGCAGCCGCTGATTTTCCACTTCCGATGTCCGGCCGGTCCAGAATTTTTCGATCAGTTGATCCAGTTCCTGCATGTGTGATAGCGCTTCTTGCCTTTAAATATCCGGGAGCGGGCGATCCGGGGGGTCGCCATTGTTAAGGATTTATTACCTGATTTATGGTATTTAATTGGAGCAGAGAAAGATCACGAGCAGGGAGAGGGAGAGCGGGGCGTCGCGGTATTTTTCGAGGGAGTAGGCGCGGACGAAGCGGGAGGCGGCCTGGAGATATTCTTTTACGGTGTGGGCGGAGATGCCGAGGATGCGGGCCGCTTCTTCATAGGTCTTTCCTTCCAGCTTGCAGAGGGTAAAGGCCAGTCGCTTCTGCGTGGGGAGCTGGCCGATGGCTTCATCGATGATACTGAGCTGGAGTTCGGTTTGCAGAGGGGAGACGTCGGGATCGTCCGCGGGTTCAAAGGAGAGGGTGTGCAAGGAGGAGATGTTCGCCCGGACGGTGTGTTTCAGGAATTTCAAGGCCTTATTATAGCTGACCACGAAAAGCCAGCCTGCGACCGACCGTTCGCGGCTGATGGTCTGCCGGTTGACCCAAAGGGCGCCAAACGTGTCCTGCAGGATATCCTCGGCGGCCTGCGGGTGCTTTACGAGCTTGAGAATGTTGGCGTAAACGGCGGGGTGATACTTTTGCCAAAGGGTGTCAAAGGCCGGGGCCTGGCCTTTGGCCAGGGCTACGCTAAGCAGAGCATCATTCTCATAAATAGTTGACACGAAGGGTCGTTTGTGGTGGCAAAGCTATAAAACGGCAGGATGGGAAGGCCGGGTTGGGAGATTAATAAACTATTATTATTGAGTGGGTATCCCGGGGGCTGGCTTTTTTTTCGGGGGGGCTTGCAAAAACAGGATTTGCGCACTATCTTTGGTCTATCACCCATGTGGGTATCTCTCTCCCGATCTCAATCTCCCCGAAAAACAAGCCGAAGTAAATTTTGAGTTCCTTCCTTTGAATAGCCCCTGTTTTTCCAACAGCCTATTTATTCATTAATCACCTTCTGAAAATTACAAAGATGAAAAGGAACTTTTTGTCACTCTCCTTCACTGCTGTCTCCGCGCTTTTGTTCCAAGGGCTGTTCGCCGCTCCTTCTTCGAGCCCGACTTCAATGTCTACTATTGATAACTTCAATTCCCGGCCCGGGGTCCGGTTGACCGAGGTAAAGGGTTATTTGCAAGGCAAATGCTGGTTCTTCTCCGATTTTGATATCAACCGTGCCGGTTGGATCCCGAATATCGAGGGTGATGGGGCGATGGTGTCCGGAACGGGCGCAAGCGCGACGGAGCGGACGGGTATCTACACTCCCCTGCTGGACCTTAGCGGCGGGGCGGAGGTTTCCTTCACTTACAGTTTTAACCAGCCGGTCAGGGACCGTCGCTGGATCCGGCTCGTGGCCATCGACGGGAACAACAATCCCGTGGCCGTTCTCGACAGCCTGGAGGTGACGGGGGATGAGGCCGGTCATGTCTACAACTACAAACATACGCTGAACCTTAGCGGCAACTATATTCTCTGCATCAACTACCGTGGCATCGGCGGCGCGACCCGTATCGCGATCGACCAGCTGAACATCGGCGCGGCACCCCATTATGCGGCAGCCTGCAATGTGGCCCCGGTATCGCTGAAGGACAAGTTTTCCGGTACGGCTTCGCATACGGCTGCCGGCAATGTGCTGAGCAATGACTACGATCCGAACCACGAGACGATGACGGCCTACCTGATGACCGAGTCGCCCGACGGCCGCATCGAATTGCAAAAAGACGGTTCTTTTGTCTTTACGCCGAAGGACGGGTTTGCGGGGAGTACAACGGAGTTTACTTACAAAGTATGCGACAACGGTACGCCGGCGCTTTGTTCGATCAATACCACGGCTACGATCCGCTTCCCGAGCAAGAGCACGCTGACGAGCTTCGAGGCGTTGTACAGCCGGAAGGAAGTGGCCATCAACTGGAATACGGCTACCGACAACCATAGCCGGTTGTTTGAGGTGGAGCGCAGTCTCGATGGCGAATATTACAAGAAGGTGGGTGAGGTAAAGGCGGAAGAGGCGGTTGCAGCGGGTCAATACACGTTCAACGACAAGATGCATGAGCAGGAGCGGAAGAACGATCTTTACTACCGGCTTCGCCAGGTGGACGGCAATAACCGGGTCACTTATTCGAAGGTGCTGATCCTTCGCTCGTATGGCAGCCGGAGCGTGACCGCGGTGAGTGTGACGCCGGATCCCAATGTCAACGATATCCAGGTGAACGTTCAGCTGAAGGAAAAGTCCTTTGTGATGGTGCGGGTGATGGATGACAGGGGCAGCGAGCTGATCAAGCAGTCGGCGATGGGGGATTTTGGTCCGAATGTATACAATATCGAAGGGACTTCGCAGCTGCAGCCGGGGATGTACCAGTTGGAGGTGATCATCAACAGCAATGAGCGGCTGACGATGAAACTCGCGAAAAGTTAACGATTGCTTACTATTAATAGTGACAGGGCGCTGCGATCGCGGCGCCCTATTTTTTTATGTTCAGGTAGGCCTGGAGGTCGCGGACATATTCTTCGAAGGCTTGTATTCCCTGGGGGGTGATCTTGCAGATGGTTTGTGGGTAGTTGTCCTTAAAGGTTTTTGTAACGTCGATATAGCCGGCCTCTTTCAGCTTGTTGATTTGCACGCTAAGGTTACCGGCCGTGGCGTCCGTCTTCTCGCGCAGGTAGGTGAACTCCGCTTCCTTCACCGAGATGAGGATGGAGATGACCGCCAGGCGGAGCTGTGAATGCAATATCGGGTTGAGGTCTTTAAACATGTGTTCTTTTGGCTTTCAGGTAGCGTTTTCTAAGGATCAGCCCGGGGATGAACCAGGCGACCAGGGCGGCGACGGTCATACAGAGAAGGGTATTCGGATAACCGCAATAGAGGCTCAGCACGGCAAGGGCCCAGCAGGCGATGCCGCCGATGACCATCGGGGGGAACCGGCGGACATAACCCGTGGCGAAAGTTGGGACGCCATAGAGCATCAGGTAGATGGCAGGCTGTGCGTCGTTGGAGGGGTAACGGCCGAAGATGAAACCCAGCAGGAACACGGCGATGGCGAAGCTGATCCAGATGCCGCCCATATGGTCTTCCTCGAAGGATTTGTATTTGCGGAGCTTTCCTTCCCGGATGGCAATCACCACCTGGGGAATGACGGCGACGAAAGTGAGAAACCAAATGAGGTCAAAATGGGGTATTTTCCAGTAGAGCGCATCGAGAAAGGATGCGAAGCTGCAAAAAGAGATAACGCTGCCCCAGAGGAGCGCGCTTAATCCGCTGTCCAGATAGTCCCGTTTGGCTTTATGGATCATCCGGGCGATCAACTCCAGGCTTTCCTGCCCTGTCATTTCGTTTTCCTGTTGCATTTATTTTTGTTGCTTTTGTAATTGCTCTTTATACCCGGTCCTGAGCAGATGGCCCGGGATTATATAGCTTATCAGAACAGCCGCGCCCATCATCAGCATATTTGTCTGAACATCGACGAACATGGTCAGTACCGCCAGGCCCCAGCAGGCGATCGCGCCCCAGACCAGCGGGGGAAACTTCAGCAGGCGGCCGGTGAGAAAGCAGCCGATCGAGTAAAGCAGGATAAAAGCCGTATAACAGTAGGCCCAGCCGCCCGTTTTTGCAAATACGAAAACGATGAGCGTCTGCACGACGAACAGACAGATCCAGATGTTTGTCAGGCCTTCGTCGACATAGGTCTTTACGGGGGCGGTCTTTTCCTTTGCGCCGCGGATGACGGAGACGATGACTCCGACGAACATGATGCACCAGGCGGCCCCGTGCCGGGGAGTTTGGACGATGACGTATAAAAAGTACTGGAGCAGGGCGCCGATCAGCACCAACCAGCCCCAGAGGAGGAAGTAAAAGCTCTTATCGGCCACGGAAGTCTTTGTTTTGTCGATCATCGTCTGGATGACCCTGAGACTTTCTTCCGGTGAAAGGTTTTCCATTTGCAAAATCTAAAGTTAAAGGTCCCGCACGACTTGGGCCGTGCGGGACTTCACAATTTATTGACACTGCGCGAGCATCTGTTCTGCCTGCTGCTGGCCCCAGGTGGGATAGAGCGGTTTTGGCTGAGCGCTTTTGAACAGGGATACCGACTTTTCGAACAGGGGTTTTGCCTTATCCTTGCCACCGCCGAACTGGGGCGGCGTTCCAAAAAGGCTCATGCCCTGCAGGTAATAGAGGCGGGGGTTATTGGGGTCTGCGGCCATTCCTTTCTGCAGGGCTGCGGAAGCGTCCTTTCCATTGGTAGCCCAGCGGGACTGGGGATCGACCAGCATCTGCTGAGTGGCGGACATGTTCTCGACGGCGTAGAGTTCAGCATTCTTTTCCAGGGCTTCGGCCTTTGAAAGATAGGCGTTGATCTTTGCGGAGTTGGCGTCCTTGTCCTTGGTGGCGGGGTTCCAGCCGATCCAGGTCTGCGCCAGGGCGGCGTAGTAGTAAGGCAGCCATTTGTCCTTCTCGGCGTCGCCGATCCGGTCGAAGGTGGCGGCGAGGCTTGTCAGCTCGTCGATGGTCTTGGCGGAATCGAGGAGGGAGATGTTTTTCTGCATCACCTGGGTGTACTTGTCGTTCTGGGCGCCGGCGGCCAGGGAGACCAGCAGGGCGACGAAAAGGAGGGATTTACGCATAGTTGTAGTTTTATTGATTGATGGTAGTTTACAAATTGTTGTTGATCGCATCCTGCGAGCGGTCGACGCCCCAGCTCAGGAAGCAGCCGATGAAATAGAACCGTTTGGCCGGGGGCGTGATCGGTTGTTTATACTGGCCGCTGTAGGAGAAATTATAGCCATAGACCGAGTTATACCCCAGCACATTGCTTACGCTTGCAAAGAGCACCACGAAGGTCTTCGATTTGGTGTTGCCGAGGCTGGGTACCCATTCCGCGCTGAGGTTAAGGCTGTTGTAGTCCTTTGTCTTCCCCTGTTCGGCCAGGTTGTACTTCACCCCGTTGAGGATAAAGTTGTAATAGGGCCTGCCCGTCGCATAGCTATAAGTCACGTTAACCCCCGACTTGATCTTTGTGAAGAAGCGCTTCATGACGATGGAGGCCGTGTGCGTAGCCGCGAAGTTGGGTTTCAGCTGTTCGGTGTAGTTCAGGTAATTGCGTTTGGTGTCCAGGTAGGAATAGCTTATCCAGTAGTCGAAATCCTTGATGGACTTCTTGTCGCGCCAGAACAGTTCGAACCCTTTGGCATAGCCGTTACCGGTGTTGTTGAAGGTAGAATAGAAATAGTTGACCGGGACCGTTTTGATCAGATCTTCATATTTCTTGTAGTAGGCTTCGATGCGGAAGATGCGGTCCTTCGACATCTTCTGGTAGTTGATGATATAGTGCGTTGCCTTTGTGAAGCCGACATTGGTAGTATAAAAAAGCTGGTTGTTCTCGGGTTTCTGGTAGAAGACGCCATAGGCAAGCGACACCTGGGCTTCGGGTCCGGTCCGGTAAGCGAGGGAAAGGCGGGGAGCGAGGTCCGAGCGATGGATGATCGAGGAATGTTCGTAGCGGACGCCGACCTTGGCGGCGAGTGCGTTGGTCAGGTAGATATCCGACTCCGCGAAGAGGGAGTTGAAGTTGTCCCGGAATTTGAACAGCGTATCGGTATTGTAGGGCGGGTTGCGGTATCTCTGGTAATTGTAGGCGTACCAGTATTCGGAGCCGAAGCGGATAGCGCTGAGCGTCCCCAGCTTCTTATCGAAGACTGCGCGTACCTGCGAGAGATCCTGCCGCTGATCGATGTTGAAAGTTTTATAGTTCATCCAAAACGCGCTGGGGTCGAAATGCTGGGGTTGGTTGGCCGAGCTCTGTACCTGTTGGCCGAGGTTATCGAGGTTGGTGCTGTAGCTGGCGCCGAGGTCCATTTTCCAGCCGTTGTTCAGGTACTCGCGGTAGCTCAGGTTGTTGTACCAGTTGTGGTTGGTGAGGCCAAAGGCGTCTTTCCGGTCGAGGCTGTCCCAGTCCTGGCGGCGGAGACCCAGGTCGTTATAGGCGAACGTCGTATAGTATTTGATCATCCCGCCGCCTTTTGTCCGGATGCGGAAATTGGCGTCCCCGTTGTGGAACTGCGGCATGCGGAAGTAGTCCACGTCCTGCGGCACCGCGTGGAAATAGGCGTAGGCGTTGACGTAGTTGTAGCTGAAGCCATAGCTGGATTGTTTGTTCTTTGCCAGCTGCTGGGTTCCGAGACCTACCACGAGCGGGGAGATCGTGGCGTCGATCTCGGATTTCTCGGGCAGGTCGATGGATTCCAGCAGGACGACGGAGGACAGGGCTTCGCCATAGAGGGCCGAGTAGCCGCCGGTGCTGAAAACGGTGCCTTTGAAAAGAAAGGGTGAGAAGCGGCCGCGTTGGGCGATATCGGGCACGCTGGTATA
>Ga0157372_10002339_pt1 | contig 20526 bp, 16 predicted proteins | sample C55metaG_FD_115307 | JGI IMG/M metagenome (GOLD analysis project Ga0157372, IMG submission 115307) | Corn rhizosphere microbial communities from Kellogg Biological Station, Michigan, USA - C5-5 metaG | ecosystem: Host-associated > Plants > Roots > Rhizosphere > Soil | place: USA: Michigan... | reverse complement strand
GCCAGCTGATTGAATTGAAGGCCGTCGATCCCGCCTACCCGCTTTATGGATCGCCTGGACTCGCACCAGTGGTGCACCTGCCAGCGGCGTTCGCATGCCGGCAGAACGTGTGTGGCGCGGTGGCGGAGCAGAGCCTGCTGGACCGGCTGCATCTCTCCGTAGGCGGAGCGATGCGCATCGGCACTCAGAATTTCCGTATTGCTGCAGTGCTGCAAAGCGAACCGGATCGCATTTCGGGCGGCTTCAGCCTTGGCCCGCATGTGCTGATTTCGGCAAACGCGCTTCAGCGCACCGGCCTCGTCGTGACCGGCAGCCTCATTGAGTATCGCTACCGCGTGGCGATGTCACCAAACGCCTCCATCCTTGCGTTCAAATCGGAAGCGAAGCGCGCGTTCCCGGAAGCGGGTTGGGAAATCCGTGACCGCAGCGACGCCACGCCGGGGCTGCGCCGCTTTGTCGAGCAGATCACGATGTTTCTCACCCTGGTGGGGCTGACCGCGCTGGCGGTGGGCGGTGTCGGTGCAGGTCAGGCCGTGAGCGCCTTCCTCGATCGCAAGCGCGCGGAAATCGCCACGTTGAAGTCGCTCGGCGCCGGCGGCGGCCTCATCTTCCTGACCTTCTTCCTCCAGGTGATGGCGATTGCGGTTGTTGCCGTGCTTTGCGGATTGCTGGTCGGCGCAGCGCTGCCGTTCGTGCTCGAGGCCACTTACGGCGCGGAAATTCCCGCGCCGGCGCGCTACGGCATCTATGCCGCGCCGTTGATTCTCGCCACGGCGTTCGGACTGTTGTCGGCCATTGCGTTTTCCGTGCCGCCGCTCGCGCGCACCCGCGAGATCGCGCCCGCCTCGCTCTTCCGCGACGTTGTTGCGCCGGCGCAGCATCGCGGACGTTTGCCGTATCTGGCGTTGACGGCGCTTGCTGCATTAATCGTGATTGCTCTGGCGCTGTGGACTTCACCTTCGCCCGTGTTCGCGGCGTGGTTTCTGGCTGGTGCGGCGGGCGCGCTGATTGTGCTGCGACTGATTGCGGCTGGGTTGCGCTATGCCTTGCGCAGACTGCCGCGCCCGCGCCGACCCGGATGGCGACTCGCGCTGGCCAACCTCACGCGCCCCGGTGCGGCGACCACCGGGATCATTGTTGCACTCGGGCTTGGGCTGACGTTGCTTGCCACCGTCACCCTGCTCGATCGCACCATCTCCGCGCAGGTGAAGGATGCGCTGCCCGGCAAGGCGCCTACCTTCTACTTCGTGGACATACAACCGGATCAGGCGGCCGCTTTCGACCGCATCATCACGCACTTCCGTTCGGCGGAAGACTATCGGCGCAGCGCAATGATCCGTGGACGGATCACCGCGCTGAATGGCGTGGCAGCGGCGCAGGCGAAAGTCGATGCAGGCGCGCGCTGGGCGCTGAACGGCGACCGCGGCATCACCTATGCGGCCATGCCACCGAAAGGCACCGAGATCACCGAAGGCAAATGGTGGGCGCCGGATTACCATGGGCCCACGCTCATCTCCTTCGATGGCGAACTTGCGCAGGGCATGCATCTCAAGCTGGGCGACAGTATCACCCTGAATGTGCTCGGCCGCGAGATCCAAGGCCGCATCGCCAATTTTCGCGAGGTGAATTTTTCCAACGGGCGGCAGAATTTCGTGCTCATCGTTTCACCGGGCCTGATCGACAAGGCACCACACAGCTTCCTCGCCACCGTGCGTGTGCCGCCGCGGGAGGAGGAGCCGATGTATCGCGCCGTCACCGACCGCTTTCCCAATGTCTCCACGGTGCGGGTGAAGGACGCCATCGCGCAGGTGAATGGGTTATTGCAGCAACTGAGCGATGGCGTGCGCGCGGCCAGCCTCGTCACTGTTCTCGCCGGATTGCTGGTGCTGGCAGGTGCCATCGCGGCTGGCCAGCGCGCACGGATTTACGATTCCACCGTGCTGAAGGTGCTCGGCGCAACGCGCGCCCGCATCGCCGGAATCTATGCGCTGGAATATGGACTACTGGGAGTCATCACGGGCGCCTTGGCGCTGGCGGCAGGAACGCTTGCCGCCTGGCTGGTCGCGCGTCGCGTGTTCGACGTGCCGTTCGTGTTCGATTGGCGCGCGGCATTGCTCACCGTTCTCGGCGGTGCCGCCGCGACGTTGCTATTTGGACTGGCGGCGGCATGGTCCGCGCTCTCCACCCGCCCGGCGCAACGATTGCGGGAGTTGTGAATACGAACATTCTGCGTTCGGGGAACGACACATCGTTCCGCGCTTCATATCAGGTAGTGAATACCTTGCGCCGTTGCGCCAGCTCAATCGAGGCGGCAGGTTGTTCAGCGAAGAACAGGGGAAGCCCGATGCCGCGAGCTCGTACAGTTCTGGTCATCACAATTCTGGCCGCGGCAGCAGCGATATCGTTCAGGCCAGTGCAGGCGAAAAGCAAAGAGACCGTTCTCTACACATTTCAGGGCGGCGCGGATGGCGCCAACCCGTTCGCGGGGCTGACGGAAGACAAGGACGGCAATTTCTACGGCGCCGCGAGCGGTGGCGGCGCGAGCGGGAATGGCGCGGTCTACAGGATTGCGCCGGATGGAACGCTCACCGTGCTCTATTCCTTTGCCGGCGGCGGCGACGGCGCAGGACCGTTGTCGGCACCGATCCTCGACAAGCACGGCAACCTCTACGGTGTTACCGAATTTGGCGGCGGCGATTGCAATTGCGGCATCGTCTACAAGCTGTCGCGCAAAGGCAAGGAGACCGTGCTGCATGCCTTCACCGGGCAACCCGACGGTTTCGATCCGTTCGCCAGCCCTGTTATGGACAGCCAGGGGAATCTCTACGGCACGACGCTTTCGGGCGGAACATTCTACGGATCGATCTACAAGATCGCGCCGGACGGTACGGAAACCATTTTCTACGCTTTCGCCGGCGGCAGTGACGGCGAAAGCCCCTACCCCGGCCTTACTGTCGGCAAGGACGGCAACCTCTACGGCGCGACCTCATTCGGCGGCACGCACGGCTTCGGCACCGTGTTCCGAATGACGCCGGACGGGACGAAGACGATCCTGTACAATTTCGCGGGCGGAACGAGCGATGTCGCAAGCCCCAGTTCCACGCCGATCCTCGACGGCCACGGCAATATCTACGGCGCTGGGAAATTCGGCGGCGGTAGCTGCAATTGCGGCGCCGTCTACGAAATCAAAAGGAACGGCAAGGAGAAGCTGTTGCACAGCTTTGCCGGCGGCGGCGATGGCTACAGCCCTGGTTACGGGCTTACGACCGACAAAGCCGGAAACCTGTACGGTGCCACAACCGAAGGCGGCAGCGACAATTGCGACGGCTTCGGCTGCGGCACGATTTTCAAAGTGGCAGCGGATGGAACGGAGAGCATCCTCTACGTCTTCCAGGGGGGCGATGACGGCTCCACGCCGGACGCGGCGCCGATAATCGACCCGCTGGGCAACCTGTATGGGACGGCCAACTATGCCGGCGCCGATGGATATGGGGTTGTGTACCGCCTGAAGCCGTGAAGCCGCTGGCCTGAACGGCTTTGCGCGTGAATTCGGTGTAATCCGGATTGCGGCGGCGGCGGAACGGCCGCATGCTCCCCTTACAGGCGCGAGCCAAGCGCCATCGGGGGGACATCATGCAGCGAATCTCATACCTGGGTGCAAGCGTATCTATGGCAGCAGCGATGCTGATCGCGTTTGCACCGGCCACCGCAGAAGCCGCAAAGGTGCACGTGCTGTACAGCCTCAAAGGCCCTACGGACGGCGCTTCTCCGGAAGCCGCCTTGTACATGGACGCACAGGGCAATCTCTACGGCACCAATGAAGTGGGCGGCAGCGATGCTTGCTTCAATTCCGGTTGTGGCACCGTGTTCAAGCTGTCGCCCGACGGCAAGGAAACCACCCTCCATGTTTTCACCGGCGACGATGGCGCCTATCCGATTGCCGAGCTCACGGCGGATACGAAAGGCAATCTCTACGGCACCACCAACAGTGGCGGCGCGAACATTGCCGGCACGGTGTTCAGGGTGACGCCCAGGGGCAAAACCACAATCATCTACAATTTCACGGGCGGCGCCGACGGCGGCGATCCAAATGCGGGCCTGGTCGCCGACGGCTCGGGGAATTTCTACGGCACGACAACCGGCGGAGGAGCAAATGGCTTCGGCACCGTTTTCAAGATCACGCCGCGCGGCAAGGAGAAGGTGATCTATTCTTTCGCCGGCGGCAGCGATGGTGTCGGACCGATTGGAACATTGCTGCGCGATAGCGCAGGAAATCTTTACGGCACCGCCACCAATGGCGGGATCGATTGCGATGGCAGCGGCTTCGGCTGCGGCATTGTCTTCAAACTGACGCCCAAGGGAAAGGAAACGGTGCTCTACCGCTTTGAAGGCGGCGACCACGGCGCCGATCCCGCAGCGGGCCTCGTCATGGACGATTCCGGCACCCTCTACGGCACCACCAACAATGGCGGCGACCCCAATTGCGATTGCGGCGTCGTGTTCAAGCTCACGGCCAAAGGCAAGCAGAAACCACTGCACGTCTTCACGGGCGGGAGCGACGGCGGCAATGCCAGGTCGCGGCTGGTGATGGATGCGGCGGGCAACTTCTATGGTACGACCGCAAACGGCGGCGACGTGGGCGGCGAATGTGGCTGCGGCGTTGTCTTCCGGATCACACCCGCCGGTGCACTCAAGGTCCTCCACGCCTTCGGCGCGAATACGGATGGCCGTTCGCCCTTTGCGGGACTGATCCGCGACGCAATGGGGGATTTCTACGGCACAACCGCGGTCGGCGGCGATTATGCGAACGGGACGGTGTTCAAACTCACGCCGTAACGTGGGCGGAGCATTTTCGGCTCTGGCACGATGCACTTGTTTTTAGACAAATGCGGCGAAAGGCGCGAAATGCATCTACAGTTGTCGGAGAAATAATGTTCCCGCTAACGCTTTGGTAAACGCGGGCGCGTGAAACTCGTCCGACGTTTGCGGCATCGGCGCTAATGCTGACCCGCGGGCCCGCGTATTCCGGGAGCTGAAACAATGCATTTGAAAATCTGTGCCGCGGCGTCCGCCGCGCTTCTCGCACTTGCCACGACGCCATCGTTTGCCCAGCCCGGTTCGACAGATCCGTGGGCGGGCCTTTACATTGGCATCGGCGGAAATGTGGGCGAAGCGTTCGGCGGCAACAAGCTGAGCTTCGAGGATTTGAGCACGGCAAAGGATCTGAGCTTTGTGTCGGTCAACAACGACAACAACCAGCTCGTCGGCGGCGTGCAGCTCGGACAACTTTGGAATGTAGGCGGTGTTTATCTCGGCCTCGAAAGCGACGTGAGCTTTGCGAAGAACATAAAATACCTCTCCAGCTTTCGCGGCGTGCTTGGCGCACCGGCAGGGCCGTTCCTGTTCTACGGCACCGGCGGCCTTGGAATGTCCGTCACGCATGAGGAATTCACGGTCAATTCGACCACTGGCGAAAGCGACAATTTCCAGGGCGATATGCGGAAGTATGGCTGGGTGGCCGGTGCAGGAATCCAGGCGATGGTTGTGCCGCATCTGAGCGTTGGCGTCGAAGCGCTCTATTATGGTTTGGGCCACGACACCTCGCCGCTCGCGACAGCGCTCGGCGGCGAACCGTTCAATGTGATCGCCGATCGCAACTTCACAGTGGTGCGCGCACGGATCGATTATCGATTCACCAGCATCTTCTAGGCGTTGCGAAAAGGCAGTAGCCGTCCAGACACGCGCGATCTTTTGGGCGCTGCACAAACGCGTGGTATGAAGCAGCATGTTGGGTACGGCTGCGGCTCTGGCGATTGGAGTATTTCTTGTAATCGCCGTCTGGACGCTCTGGCGAAAGAAGCCGGAGAAAGGCAACCATTACGAAAGCGGAATCGCGATGTCGGGTGACGAACCCGGACGGCATAACGACTACCTGTGAGCCACAACTCTTTTCAGCCGACGCGGATCACCACCACTTCCGATCTCGGGACGGACCTGACCGCTATCGCGAATGCAGCTCACGCGTCGCTTTTCGGACTGCGATCATCTCCGCCACCTTCGTCGTGGTTGATACCTGCTGACCGCGTTTCGCTGGGAACCCCGTTTTGTAGATGCCCTGATTCCCTTGGAAGCACGTCGAACCGTCAATACAGACCCACAATTCCCAAATCCCGCCGTTCCTTATGGGTTTGAAAATTTCGTACGCAAGCGCTTCAGAAAAACCCTGACTTTCATTCAGGGTATATTCCGTCTTATCGACAGTTCCGGCGACCTGCACATTTGTGCCGGCGCAATCCTCATTCAGATGCAGTCCCACGGCCAGGTGCTTGCCGGCCTTCTGGAAGCTCATACCGTCGCAGTATGAAGCGCCGCCATTGGTCAAGAAATGGATGCTGTGCGATTTCGCCTGATCGTTGGCGAATGTTGGCGCTGCACTTCCAACAAGAGCCGCAGCACTCAGCAAGAGAAACCTGTTCATAATCTTTCCCCCTGTCCTCCCACATTACTTGAAGGCGGAGGCAACCACTACCGGGTGGAGGAAGGAATTTTAGCGGACTTTGACGCAAATAGGCCTTGACAGATCAGGCTTTTGTTCTTATCCTGTTCACATCTGGCTCTTTTTGAAGGGGGCGGTCCGGGCCGTTCCGATCCGTAGAGCCAGAGCGGCGTCTGCCAGAAGCAGCGGCCATAACGGGAGCCGAAGTGGAGGTGGAGGTCGGCAGCAAGATCACCGGGCTGGCTCCCTCCTCGACGGAAACGAGCCGGTCCGGAAACGGAAGACGTTCCGCTTCGCCCAAGCGGCGGCAGATTCGCAAGGATCTGCAGCCGTCGGGCCGTAAAGACAGCAGGGCGCCGATCCGGCGCACCCCGAAAGCGCGCGGCCTTTCCGCGATGCCAATCGAACGGGGGACGGTGAAGGCGATAGCCTCCCCGCGTAAGGCGCGGCGAGGCGTCGAACATTCCTGCCGAGCGGTTCCAGCGAAGGATCAGGCTGTCCGTGCCTAAAATCGCCGGGTGCGGGAGGCCCTTTGCGGCCCCTATTCCGATCACGGCCGGCACAACATGCCAGCCGTTTCGCTCTGAAAAGGAGCGAGCATTTTGTGCGCACCGCCGCGTCGCGGCCTCCCGCACCACCCCCTTCTTCTCGAAGGGGTTTGCATGCCGCGGAATTTGTGAATTCGCGCGAATGGCGGAGCATTGCATGCGACGTTCGTAACTGTCTTGAAACGTTGAAAAATGGAAGCACGCGGAGTGTCTTGATCCTGCCGTGGCAAACCCCGATATTAGTCAAGTGAATCCCGGCCATTCGGCCGGCAAAGGAGATTACCGTCAGATGGCTGACTACAACCCGCGCGTTGTCGCAAGCCCCACGGCCGTTGGCGTCATCGATGCCGGCCTCAGGGCCTATATGCTGCGCGTCTACAATTACATGCTCGCCGGCCTGCTCATCACTGGCGTCGCATCCTATGCGACGTTCTTGGCTTCGGTCACGAACGACCCCTCCCAGGCGGTGGCGAAACTTCGCAGTGGCGTCATGCTCACAAGCGTAGGCGCGACGCTCCTCGGCCCCTTTATGTGGGTGCTGCTGCTGGGCTCGCTGGGACTGGTCATGTTCCTCAGCTTCCGCATCCAGACCATGAGCGTAACAGCGGCACGGACCAGTTTTCTCGCCTACGCGGCGCTGATTGGCGTCACCTTCGGCTCGCTGTTCATCGTCTATACCGCCGCCAGCATCGCGCAGGTGTTCTTCATCACCGCCGCGACATTCGGCGCCATGAGCCTGTGGGGCTATACCACGCAGCGCGATCTCACCGGCATGGGCTCGTTCCTGTTCATGGGCCTGATCGGCATCATCATCGCCTCGCTGGTCGGCTTCTTCGTCAAGTCGACGATGCTGCAGTGGGTGATTTCAGTGGCGGGCGTGATCATCTTCACGGGCCTGACCGCCTACGACACGCAGAAGATCAAGGAGATGTATGTCGCCGGCGACGACGGCACGGTGATGGGCCGCAAGGCGATCTTCGGCGCGCTGAGCCTTTATCTCGACTTCATCAACCTGTTCCTGATGCTGCTGCGGCTGCTGGGCAGCCGCCGCTAAGCGAAAGCGCATCGATACGAAAAAGGCCCCGGTTTCGCCGGGGCCTTTTTTTGGCGACCTTAACACAAACCGTCGTGGCCGGCCTTGTGCCGGCCATCCATGGCGACCTCCGACTGTGCTCAGACAAACGCGGTAATCGCCGCTAGCCGAGCGCAGCGGATTGTACGAAAATGTGCCGATGGTTTCACGTGATCCGCTGAACGTCTGCATTGCCGTCTACATGATGGCAAGCAAGCCCCAGGGAACAATCTACGTTGGTGTGACCAGCCGATTTCCAGCCCGCATTTACGAGCACCGCAAAGGGCTGGTTGCCGGATTTACGAAAAAATACGGAGTGAACCGTCTCGTCTGGTACGAGATTCACGAAAGCATTTTGTCCGCGATCCAGCGCGAGAAATCGCTGAAAAGATATAGACGCGACTGGAAGATCAATCTAGTCGAACGCGACAATCCACACTGGGATGATCTGTATCCCGGGCTTGTGCGACCGCGACCGTTGAGCGGTCCGTTGGCGGCAGTCGCGCGATTGCCAACGCGAGGATGATTCTGCGTTCAGCGTCCCAATGGATGGCCGGGACAAGCCCGGCCAAGACGAAGCTTTGATGACACAGGGTTATCGCTTTCGGGCGAGCATCACACCATCGCCCAGCGCCAGCATGGCCATGTCCACACGCGAATCGTCATGAATCTTCTGATTGAGCGCGCGGAGCACGACAGTCGTTTCATCGTTGTTCGAAAAATCGGCGACCTCGCCGCTCCATAGCATGTTGTCGAGCGCAATCAGCCCGCCTGTGCGCACCAGCTTCAGCACCCGTTCGTAGTACGCGTCGTAGCGAGGCTTGTCGGCATCGATGAAGGCGAAATCGAACGGCTTCTCGCCACCTGCAATCATGCGATCCAGAGTCTCCAGCGCGGGGCCGAGTCGCAAATCGATTTTCGAGGCGACACCCGCCTCTTTCCAGAACCCGCGCGCCAGATCGGTGTATTCCTTGCTGACATCGCAGCAGACGAGTTGTCCGTCCGTTGGGAAAGCCAGCGCCACGGCGAGCGCGCTGTAACCAGTGAAGGTGCCGATCTCAAGATAGCGTTTGGCGCCCGTCATTTGCGCGAGAAGCGCCATGACCGCACCCTGGTCCGGTCCGATCTGCATGCCGGAATGCGGATGCGCCGCTGTTTCCTCGCGGCACCGCCGGAGCACGGGATGTTCGCGCGCGCCCACGCGCACGATGTAGTCGAACAACGCGTCACTTGCGGGAAGCATGCGGGTCATGAGGAATGATCCTTAAACTGCCGAATATAATGCCACGAAAAGATCACGATTGAGCCATTGCACAGCCGGGTTCGCCCACCAATATCAAAAGGGTCGGTTGGTGGAGTCGAGACGCTCCGGGAGCGATCAGCCCCCCAGCCCCTCCAGGGCGAATCCACACCAGCCGACATTCCTCCCTACCGTTGCCGGTTCTCAAATGCCCGCCAGTTCGCGGCCATTTGGCCGAAGAGGCCGCCAACAGCACCGGTCAGCACGCATACCGCTGTGCCGAACGGAATGAACGGTCTGGCGAGATCGCCAAGCGCTACCGACAGGCTGATGCCGGCCAGCGCGCAGCCACCACCAATCACTGCTCCCGCCGTCGCACCGGGGAAGTAACCCTTGCCGGAATCCATCGCGTAGAGATACCCGGCCGTGGCCGAAATCATCATGCCTCCAAACTCGAAGACATGAAGGATGACCCACGGGACGAAATGACCCAGCACCACCATGACCACCTGAAGCACCGTGCCCACGATGAATGCCCGGAGGAGAATTCGAGGATCAATCACGAGAATTCCTTTCGCCGGTTGGCAGAACTGTGATGCGGGGGCAGCCTTCATCGCCAAATAGTAACGCTTTCCGGTCTTGCGAGGGGCGCGCAATTTCTCTAATCACGCCGCGCAAGAGCACCCCGCCTCCTTTGATCCATGATCGAAATCTCAGGACTGACCAAGCGCTTCGGCCCGATTACCGCTGTCGCCGGTATTGACCTGACCGTCGGCAAGGGCGAGGTGCTTGGATTCCTGGGCCCCAACGGTGCCGGAAAATCCACCACCATGAAGATGGTCGCGGGCTTCCTTGCACCAGACGGCGGATCCGCCCGCATCTGCGGCCACGACATTGAAACGGATACGCTGGCGGCGCAGCGGCAGCTGGGCTATCTGCCCGAAGGCGCGCCTGCCTATCCCGATATGACGCCGCGCCAGTTCCTCGCCTTCATTGCACAGGTGCGGGGGCTTTCCGGGGATACGGCGCGGAATGCAATTGCTGCTGCGGTAAGCAAGACGGAGCTCGATCCCGTTCTGGAACAGCCCATCGACACGCTGTCGAAGGGGTTCAAGCGGCGCGTGGGCGTGGCGCAGGCGATCCTGCACGATCCGCCGGTGCTGATCATGGACGAGCCGACAGATGGGCTCGATCCCAATCAGAAGTTTGCGGTTCGACAGCTGATCAAGGCGATGTCGCGCGACAAGGCCATAGTGATCTCCACGCATCTGCTTGAGGAAGTGGAGGCGGTGTGCACCCGTGCGGTCATTATCGACCGCGGACGGGTCGTAGCCGACGGCACCCCGGCGGAGCTGCTGGGGCGGTCGCGACATCACAATGCCGTGACGGTCATTCTCCCCACCGCACAGGCGGACGCGGTAGCGGCGCGGCTGAAGACAATTCCACACGTCGCCGATGTGCAGCAGGCGATCTCGAATGGCGATGCGAGCGTGACCGCCTTCCCGAAGGACGGCGCACTCCTGATCGAGGAGGTGAGCGCGATGGCTGCCCGTGAGCATTGGGACGTCAAAGAGCTTTATGCAGAAGCTGGCCGTCTCGACGAGGTGTTCCGCGCGATCACAACGCACGACGCCACCCGTGCCCGGGAGAGCCGCGCATGAGTTCAGTCTGGGCGATCTTCAAGCGCGAGTTCACGGCCTATTTCGCCACCCCGCTCGCCTACGTGTTCATCGTGATCTTCCTGTTCACGATGGGCGCATTCACCTTCTATATCGGCCGCTTCTACGAAAGTAATATCGCGAACCTGAACATCTTCTTCTCCTACCATCCGTGGCTTTATCTCTTTTTCGTGCCAGCGATCGCGATGCGGTTGTGGGCGGAAGAGCGCCGCACGGGCACGATGGAACTGCTGCTCACTTTGCCGGTGCCACTGTGGGCCACGGTGGTCGGAAAGTTCCTGGCAGCCTGGGCCTTCACGGGCGTGGCGCTCGCCCTCACCTTCCCCATCTGGATCACGGTGAATTATTTGGGCCAGCCTGATAACGGCGTGATACTGGCGAGTTATATCGGCAGCTTCCTCATGGCCGGCGGTTACCTCGCCATCGGCGCCTGCATTTCGGCCACCACCAACAACCAGGTGATTGCCTTCGTGGTGAGCGTGGTAGTGTGTTTCCTGTTCACCGTCTCCGGCGCGCCGCTGGTGATTGATTTCTTCCGTGCCTGGGCGCCGATGGCATTGATCAATGCGGTGGCATCCTTCAGCTTTCTCACGCACTTTCTCGCCATCACCCAGGGCGTGATCGATCTGCGGGACATCGTCTTCTTCTTTTCACTGATCGCGCTGTTCCTGACGGCGAATATCGTCATCATCGATTTGAAGCGGGTGGGCTGAGCCATGCGTCCCCTCTCCCGCCGCACCTACGCCATTGCCGCCATCGTGCTGGCCGCGATCATTTTCGTGGTCCTCAACATTGCGGCCGATGCGACCTTTACGACCAGCCGGCTCGATCTCACGGAAAACGGTCAGTACACGCTCGCACAGGGCACCAAGAACATCATCGGAGACCTGCAAGAGCCGATCACGCTCAAATTCTTTTATTCGAAGAAATCGGCGGCCGACTACGCGACCGTCACGTCCTACGCCACCCGTGTTCGCGACCTGTTGAGCGAGTATGTCGCTCTCAGCCACGGCAAGATCGTCCTTCAAGAACTGGATCCCGAACCTTTCAGCCCGGCAGAGGATCAGGCACAGGCGAACGGATTGACCGCGGCGCCGACCCAATCCGGCGATCCGGTTTATTTCGGCCTTGTCGGCACCAACACGATCAATGGCAAGGAAACGATCCCGTTCTTCGCGAACGACCGTGAGCCGTACCTGGAATACGATCTGTCCTCGCTGGTTTACCGCCTGTCGCATCCCAAACGGCCGAAGATTGCCATTCTTTCCAGTCTGCCGTTGCAGGCCGGGCCCGGCGGCATGATGGCAATGCTGCAGGGGAACGCGCGTCCCTATGTACTCTATCAACAGCTGACGCAGACCTATCAGACGGCAATGATGCAGGGAGCGGATGCCAAAATCCCGGATGGCACCGACTTCCTACTAATCGTGCATCCCGCGGCGATGAGCGATCAGCAGAGTTACGCCATCGATCAATTCGTGCTGCGTGGCGGACGCGTGTTGGCGCTGGTCGATCCGCGTTCGGATTTGGCGGCTAGCGCAAGCCAGGGGTTCCAGCGCAGCCTCGGCGCGACACCCTCCGACATGCCCAAGCTCTTCAAGGCGTGGGGTATCGATTATAATCCTGGCAAGGTGATTGGCGACCGTGATGTGGCGCAGCCGGTCCAGTCCAACGATCCGCGTAGTCCGGTTCAGGCCTATCCGATTTGGCTGCATCTCACCGCCGATCAGTTCAATCACAGCGACCAGGTGACGGCGAACCTGCAGACCCTGAACCTCGCCACCGTGGGAGCATTTGCGCCCATCAAGGGCGCCACCACCACCTTCACGCCGCTGATTTCTTCCTCGCCAGATGCATCGCTGCTCGACGTCGACCAAATTCGTACGATGTCACAGCCTGATCAGCTGATGAATGAAATCGTTCCCACGGGGCACCCGTTCACGATTGCCGCGCGCATTTCCGGCGAGGCCAAAACGGCCTTCCCGAAAGGGCCCCCGGCGAACACGCCTCCGAAGGGAAAGCCGGATGCAAAGAACCCGTCTCGCAAGCAGCCAGCACAGCTCATGAGTTCGTCGAAGGCCGGTATCAACGTGATCGTGCTGGCCGACAGCGACATCTTCGACGATAAATTTTGGGTTCGGATTCAGAGCGCGTACGGGCGCCAAATGGGTGTGCCATTCGCCGACAATGCCGCCTTCATTCTGAATGCGGTGGAAAATCTCACCGGCTCCGGCGATCTGATCTCTCTCCGCACACGCGCGGCCAATGACCGGCCGTTCACGGTCGTGCAAAAACTGCAGCAGCAGGCGCAGGCGAAGTTCCAGCAGCAGGCGCAGGTGCTGCAGCAGAAGCTTTCCGACACGCAGGAGCGTCTGCGTGCCTTGCAGCAGGGTGCTGCCCAGCCCGGTCAAGGGAAAAAGGCGGCGGGGCTCTCCGCAGAACAGCAGCGTGAAATTCAACGTTTCCGCCACGAGGTGCTCGACATCCGCAGCAAGCTTCGTGAAGTGCAGCGAAATTTGCGCGGCAGCATCGACCGCCTCGGCGATATCCTCTCGTTCGTGAACATCGCACTGGTTCCGCTGCTGGTCGCGCTCTTTGCGATCATGCTGGCCATACTGCGCCGGCGACGTCGCGCGCGGGCGATTGCATTCTAGGATGGCGGCAATGGAACAGGTTTTCAGCGATCCCCGCCGGCGCCGCCTCGCTGTTCTTGCCCTTGTGGCCACTTTGTTGCTCGTCTGGTCGGTTGTCGCGCTGTGGCAACAAAGTGAGCAGCTTGCGCCGAAATACCGGCCTACGCCACTGTTCCCCAACCTTCCGCATCAGGCGCGCGAGGTGGCACGCATCCACATTGCCGCCAAGTCCGGCAATTTCGATGTGGCATTCAAGCCAAACAAGGGGTGGGTGATTACCTCGCGCAACGACCTGCCGGCCTCGTTCGAGCAGGTGAACCGTACGGTTGTGGGGATGGCGAGCCTCGAGACGCTGGAGCCCAAGACGGCCCGTGCAGATTGGCTGCACTATCTCAATCTCGGCGCCCCGCCCAAAGGCGATGGCGTGCTGATTTCGCTAATGGATGCAAAAGGCCAAACGCTCGCCGCTGTGATCACCGGAAAGAGCGAAGACATCGGCGATCAGTCCGGCGGAAGCGGCCTGTTCGTGCGCAAACCGGACTCCACGCAAGCCTGGCTTGCCAAGAGCGTGTTCGAGCCCAAGAGCAACGTGTCCGACTGGTACGACAAGAGCCTCATCGACATCGACCGCAAACGCATTGCCGAAACCGATGTAAATCCAGCCGGTAGCCCGGCATTCACCGTCAAACGCGACAAGCCGAAGGATATGACGTTCAATCTGCAGAATGTTCCTCCGGGCCGCGAGGTTGCCTTTCCGGGTGCGACGGACGGTGTCGCCACCGCCATTGTGGGTTTGACCTTCGACGACGCGAAGCCGGCGAAGGGCTTCGATTTTTCCAAGGCGTCGCGCGTTGTCACCCGCACATTCGACGGCCTCACCTTGACGGTACAAACTGTGCAGCAGGGGGAAGATTACTGGGCGACGGTTTCCGCTCAGGCTGATTCAAGCAAACCGGCCGCTGCGCGCGAGGCGCGGGCGATCAACGCCAAGACGTCAGGGTGGGCCTACAAGCTGCCGCCCTTCAAGGGGCAGCAACTGACATCCAAGGTCGATAGCCTGCTGAAGCCGCTAAACGCGGCAAAAGATTCAAAGCCGGAGGCCGGCGATTCCGCCACGGACCACGAAACCGATCAGTAAGAGCGCCTGATTCCGCACGCTTCGGTTCACCGGACCGTCCATCTGATCCATCGTGACAGCAACGACATTGCTTCCTGCAACATGATTTGGGAACGTTTCTCGAGAGGCGTACGCCCGGAAAACTTCATGCCCAATTCAGTTGTGGCCAGACTCAAATGGAGGCTTCAGCGCGAGTACTACACCCTCCGCTATTACGGTAACCGGAGCAGGGAGTATTCCATCGCACTACCGGAAGGGTATGGCCACAAGCGTGTGGTGGTGCGGATCAGCGTCCCAAAGATACCTGAACACCCGCACTTTGCCTTTGCCGACCACGTTATGGACGGCGCCGGGAATCCCACGCGAACGGTGCTTGCGACCGCGCTCGGCGGCTTCGCTATCTCGCCCGACCTTGCTGAGAGCTGGCGCTTCATTCCCGTGCGCGGCTTGGAAGATCATGCCTTCATTCATGTCTACTCACTTGGAAATTCGGAGTACCTGGCGCAGGTGAAACCCGCTCATTTGCGGAGCGACAGGACCACCCCTGTCGATCTTCTGGTCGTAGATCAACGCGGCCAGGTCCTTGCCGAGACATTGGCCCAAGGACCGCGTTGGCACAGCTGCAGAGCCGTGCACATGGCCAACGGGACGCTCATGTACGCAGAATATCCTCGCAACAAAGAGAACAAGATCTCTCCCAGCCGCGTCCTTCGCAGCCGCGATCGGGGACGGAGTTGGCAGGTGGTATTTGAACAGAGCCCGGAACAAGTGCGTCATTTTCATTTCCTGCAGCCCCGTCCCGGGTCGGTCGGCGAATGGTGGCTTACGTCGGGTGATGCGGCTCACCAATCGAAGATTTTGGTCACGCAGGATGACGGTGACACATGGCAGGATATTACGGCGAACTCATCGCTTATGATGGAAGGCACGACATATCCCCGTTCGATTTTTCGCCTGACAGATCTTGTGTGGAATGAATCGGAGGTGATTTGGGGAACGGACGATGTGCTTGCGGCGCTCGGAGCGGAGGCAGGCGCACGTGTGTTCCGCAGCCAGGTTGGGTCTCCTCTCGTGCCACAACTGGTGGGACGCACCAAATCGCCCATCCGCAGTATGGTGGATCTCGGCACTTTTCTCATCGTGTTGACGCAAGCGTCCAATCAACCGGCAACAGCTTGGGGAAAAATCAAACCGGGTGTGTTTCTGATATCGAAGGATGGCGCCAGTGCCGCGCCCGAGCTTGTTCACCTGTTCGACGTGGAGAACTTCGATCCGAGGCCTGGCGCAGGCAAAGGATTCACCTATTCGATGGCAAGCCGCGTGGCTCTCGACGGCACCTTCTTTACCTATCGCGCGCCCCATCAAGCCTTGCCGCTGCCGGGGCATATTCTGAAATGGGCGGTTTCCTTCGACTGAGGAAGGCGGGCGCAAAATGCCTCAACCGATGCGCGTTCTCACTGCGCGCAACAGCCGTTGAACCTTGCCATTTCGACTCTCGTCCCTGGGTACCACCGGTTCGTACGCCAGCAACGCAAAATCGCGCTGGTAAAGTCTGACAAGCCTCTGAATTGTATCGGGCGTTAGAAATTTCGAGTACACAGGAAAGCGGATTATTCCGCGCTTGTCTTGGCCGAACGCGCGCGCGAAGTCCTTTCTTGTAAAATTCACAATATCCGACTGCGAAATGTTGGTGCGGCAGGTTGACTGCGCTGAGTTGATCTGCAACGGCAAAGGCTTCTTGCCGAGCATGCGAGACGCATTCTCGAGACCGGCCCGGATATTTTCCAGGCGCACGAGGCGGACGTCCGGAATCGAAAAGTTGTGCCACTCCTGCGCCGTCTGCAGTCTCCAGTGATAATTGGCGGTTTCCAGATTTTCAGATTCGAGAAAATCGAGGAACTCCAGAAACGTCAGCCGCCGTTCATGATCGGGAGCCTCCAGCGATCCGGCGACCGCCTTCCATTGCGCGCCGCTTTTCGTATCCGTGACAACCGTGAAAGAGCTGACCGCTCGGACCAGGGGGTGGCGCACGACCGCCAGTTTGATGAACGAGGGATCCCGATAATACTCTTGCAGATTTTCGTACGCTTCCGGATGCTCGGCGTGCCACATGGACGACAACTCTCCGGCGCCCCTTCCCGGCATGCGGTCTTTCCATCCCGCAATTTCAAAGAACCAGCGCTGCGCGGTGGTGCTGCCGCAGCGATGCATCCAGAAAAGAATGAGCTTGTTGCGCGGATCAATGAGCGGCCGGGGTGGCGGATGTGCAATGTGGCGAACGGTGAGTGCAGCTGAAGTCATCGTGGACCACGCCTACAATTCTGCAGCTCCACGCACAAGAACTCCACACCCGGATGAGCGTCAACGCCACGGACACTTTTGCAGTGTTCCCTACTAATTTGCCGTCTACCGGGGTACCTATTAGAAAGGGACAACAACATTTGTCTTGGCGATGAGGACCGCGGTCCCCAATCGGACTCATTGAGCAGGTCTGGGGCTTGGTCGGCCTGCGAGAGGACGAGATTCTTCTTCGGAGGCTATTTTTTGGTCGGTCACACGAGGCAACCTCTCGCAAGAATTGCAGGAAACCTGATCCATGCGCGGCTCGGCTACCTTCGCGCAAAGGTAAGGGCGTCAACCCAGCAACGGACACTACTTTGCGAAGCGGACGCTTTGCTTGCTTTTTTACGGCAGAGTGGGTCCAGCTTCCATCCATGCAGAGTCCTCGTGAAGACGCCTGTTCCGATGGGGGTATCGTTTCGTTACGACATCCATCTCCGCGACGTTCCCGGCGCGCGTTTCTTCGCAGACTTCCATCGAAAGCAAAACGTGCCAGCCACATTTTTTCTGTTCTGGGATTACTCACCAATCGAACGCAGACATTTTCGGGACTATCGCGCGCTTAGAAGGCGCATTTCGGCGCCCATTGAAGTGGGGCTGCACGATTCACCCATCGATGCATTCTTGATCAAAGCGGAATTCGACGGCAATCGCCACGCGTACGGGAAATGGACCGATTCCAGTGACGCGCTGCAATGGCTGGCAGAGTTGACGTCGAATCCTACAAAGCTGGTGAGCCTGAACGAGGCAGTGCTGGAGGATTTCCTGACACGCGTGGATCAGACGCGCAGCCATTTCGGAGACTTCGCCCTAGTTGCCCCGCATGGCAGCGAATTGTGGCAAAATCTGCGAAAGAAACTTCCATCCTTAGACGCTTCTCTCGCAACGATGGCACAAAGCCTCCGTGCAAGATTTTGGTTCACTGCCGAACGACTCGCGGCGGCTGGCCTGGAACTTTGCATTCATCCGAGTGACCAATGGCGCGAAATTTCTGACGAGGGCGGCAAAATCTCGAGAATGGCCGAGGCACTCCGGCAGCAAACCGGGGCGAAACAGAGCGCCATTCAACTGCTTCTTCATCCGTACACGTGGACGGGCGGCAAACGGGATGCGGAATTAAGCGATCTGCTGAGACCGCTATCGCTCGGGCAAACGGCTTGACGTTACGGGGATGATGACGTGCTGACCGTGCTTAACGTGGAAGCGAGTGAATCGTCTGCTGCCCTCGACCAGCGTGAGCCGCTGGACACTACTCTAGGGCAATATCACGTGACCACCGCCCCGCAATCTCAACGTTCGTGGGTGTCCTGAACTTAAGGGCTGCTAACAGTTTTTACCGCATCGTCGTGAGACGCAGGCACCATGCCTCTAAGCCGCGAGCAAAAATTCAGGAAACCGCGCTCGAAACGGCCCCGGCCTGAATCGAGCTTTCGATCCATTCCTTGATCTTGGATTTCGGCAAGGCACCCACCTTGGTGGCCGCCACCTGACCACCGCTGAAGATCATCAGGGTAGGGACCCCGCGCACGCCATATTTGGTGGGCACCTGGGGGTTCTCATCGATGTTGATCTTGACGATGGTCACTTTGTCTTGCAGCTCGTTTGCCAATTCTTCGAGAGCCGGCGCAATCATCCGGCAAGGGCCGCACCATTCCGCCCAGAAATCCACGACCACCGGCTTCGGTGAAGCCAAAACATCATTTTGAAACGAAGCGTCGGAGACTTTGACGGGCGTTGCCATGGCGACCTTTACAGACAGGGTGACGGAGTACTCAAATGTAAGTGCACCGGCGGCAGGGTCAAGGCACTCTCTTGAACCTCGCAATTTGGTTGTCCAGCAACGGTTCAGGCAAGGGCATCAGGCACGGGCCTTCAGTCCAGACCAGCGCACAGGCGATTCGTTTGGCCGGAAACAGCTTTGCGAGTGCCAAACGATAAAGGGCCATCTGCCGTAGATAAACGACCGGAACGTCTTCAACACGGGTCGTCGGCGGCCGATTTGTTTTAAAATCGATCGCCAACACTTCCGTCTCGGTTACGGCAAGACGGTCGATCCGGCCGCTGACTCGCGCGCCATCGCCCAACTCCGGCAGATCGGCGACAATGCCAACTTCTGGTTTGGAAGTCAGCGCAAAAGCCGTGGCAAACTGAGGGTCGTCCAACACACGCAAAGTAGAGTCCGCAACGGCGGCCGCTTCCTCCGGCGTTTCGCCCCGAGTCGCAAGAAAGCCGAGCGCGATAGCGCGGCGCTCCTTCGGCGCAATCTCTGGCAGGCGTGCAAGCAGAGTATGGATAAGCAAGCCGCGGTGGAACCGCTTCGCCTGCTTCGGGCCCGCAGGCGAAATCGTGGCGGGTTCACCGGAGGTCAGTTCGTCGGATGGGCGAATGAGTCTCGGCCGCGCCCCTTCTGGGGGCGGCGTAGTCTTTGTCCAGTCAGGCAATGCGAGCGCGGGGAACTTTGCCTGCGGCGCAGCGGCGACATCCTCGGTTTCATCACCGATAGCATAAATATAGGTTTCGCCACGCTCCACTTTTTTGCCGATCCGCATCATCGCGGCCTCGCCAAGCCGATACCACGATCCCTCTCGGATGCCATTCTTGTTTTCGAAGCCGCACATGTACAGGCGATCCTTCGCCCGCGTGAGCGCCACATATAGCAATCGCCGGTGCTCCTTCAGAGCCTCCTGCTTAACCACTTCCTTCGCCGCAGTCACGGCTTCGCAAGCGTCGGCCTTTCGGATAGGAAAAATCGCTCCGTCGTTAGTGTACAGCAATTCGCCACGGCGGCCTGGCGGATCGGGCAGTGTCGTGGTGTCGGGCAGGAACACAATATCGGCTTCGAGTCCTTTGGCTCCGTGAACCGTCATGACACGCACCTGGTCGCGGCCCCGTTCCATGTCGCGCTTTACTTCGGCGTCGCCACGCTCGACCCAATGCAGAAAACCTTCCAGCGAGGGTGTGGCAACGGCTTCGTATTCCAGCGCGAGCGATAGGAATTCATCGATAGCATCGCTCGCCTCCGGTCCGAGACGCACCAGCAGCCGCGCACGCATGCCGTCGGCGGCGAGCGCTTGGGCAAAGAACTCATAGGGCGGCGTATAGTCCGCGCGGCGCAGCACTTCTGACAGGAATGTGTGAGCCGATGCGAAGGATGGCAACTCCTCGCGCCGCTCGGCGAGTTCCCGCCAGAGGCGTCCTTTCCGGGAATTGGCGAGCGCGAACAATTCTTCCTCGCCAATTCCAATCAGCGGTGAGCGCAACAGCGCCGCGAGATTAAGATCGTTCTCCGGTAACAGCGCAAAGCTGCCCAGCGCCATCAGGTCCATGACGGCGATTTCGTTCTTCAGGCGAAGGCGGTCGGCGCCCGCCACAGGCACACGCGCTTGCGTCAGTTTCCGGAT
>Ga0157372_10002338_pt1 | contig 20532 bp, 16 predicted proteins | sample C55metaG_FD_115307 | JGI IMG/M metagenome (GOLD analysis project Ga0157372, IMG submission 115307) | Corn rhizosphere microbial communities from Kellogg Biological Station, Michigan, USA - C5-5 metaG | ecosystem: Host-associated > Plants > Roots > Rhizosphere > Soil | place: USA: Michigan... | reverse complement strand
CGTAGACGAGGGCGGCGGCTGCGATCCAGCGAAAAGTGTGTTTCATTTTATTAGCGTGTTAGAGTTTGATGAATTCGACCCGGCGGTTCTGCGCGCGGCCTTCTTTTGTTTTGTTGTCGGCGACCGGTTCGGCCTCGCCTTTTCCATCGGTATCGATGCGGCTTTCCCCGATGCTCCATTCTTTGACGAGGGCGTCTTTGACGGCGGCGGCGCGCTTCTTTGACAGCTCCAGGTTGGCGGCGTCGTCGCCATCGCTGCTGGTGTGACCGACGATCTTTATCCGGACGGAAGGATTCTCTTTAAGGGCCGTGCCTATTTCTTTGAGGACACCCGCGGATTCCGGCCGGATAGCCACGCTGTTGAGATCGAAGACAATTCCGTTGGTGGAGAACGTCCCATCGTCCATCAGCTTGTGCCGCGTGTCGGGCAGGCCCGTCGCGATGCGGAGGTTGCCGATATAGACCCCATAGCTTTCTTCGGGATAATTGGTGGCGCCCACCTCGATCCGCAGTTGGTTCATGGTGTCGGTCCCTGCCGGGATGCCTTTTGGCACGTCGAAGACCTTGAGTTCGTTGATCCAATACCGGAAGCGTTGTTTCTGTACCTGGATGGCGATATGCATCGGCTGACCGTACCAGGCCTGCAATTGCCCGATGTTCACCAGATCGCCTTTGAAGATGGAATGTTCTTCCCTGAAGGCTTCGAAAATTGCGCGGGAGGCGTTGTTCTCGAAGGGCGCGACCGTCGCCGTGGCGGCGGTGAACTGGCGGTAGTCTTTGAGCAGGCTGTTATCGTCCGGGCTCAGATCGCGGCTCGACAGCAGGGAGACGAGCAGTTGCGGGTACATCCAACCGTTGTTTTTCAACTGCAGAATGCAATCGAATTCGACCGTATAGTCGGGGCCAAAGCTCTTTGTGTTGGCGGTCAGGTAGGCCATCGACTTGTGGAGCCGGAGCCATCGGCCGGCGACCTCGTCCTGTGTGACGAGTTCGCCCGATCCGCTGCTGTTCCAGCCGGCGGGCAGTTCGCCGGCGGCCTCGTTTGCGAAGTCTTCGGCGTACAGGACCTTCTCGCCGGGAACAAAATCATATTTGGAATAGGAAGTGAGGGTGGGGGACTGTGCTGTTGAGGTACCGCCGTCGGCGGCCGAGGGACCTTCGCCGGCCGGGGCGCCTTTTCCCTCCGCCTTGTCGAGGGCCTTTTCCATTCCCTGGTCGACCTTGCGGTCCATGCGCTGGTTGATCTTGTTCTTTGCTTTGTTGATCAGGCCGCCGAGCTGGCCGGGGCAGCGGGTGGTCAGCAGGGATGAGATGAGGATTATGGGGATGTATTTTAGCATGTTGGTGTTTTTACAAGTGCAAATTTGGTTAGCGATCGGCGGCGGGGCAAGGTGGGGATGAATGGACTGCGGGTTTGGGTGGATGGACTGTGGGGGCCGGCTATTTGACCGCGGGCATTTTGGCGGGCTTCACCGTCCTGAGATAGTTATAGATGGCTTTCAGTTCGACATCGGACATCCGGCCGAAGGAAGGCCAGGGCATGGGACTGCCGGGGATCAGCCGTCCTTTACGGAACCGGTTGATGAAATCCTGTTGTGACCACCCGGCAAGGCGGCTGCTGGGATCCGGCGTCAGGTTGGGGGTGATATAGCCGTCGACATTTCCCCCGCCGGCGAAGGGCGGACCGATATAGGCGCCGGACAGATCGCGTTGTGTGTGACAGCCGTTGCATTCGGCGACGTTGAGCGCCAGGTAACGGCCGAAGGCGGCGGTGGTGTCTGCGGGTACGCTTACGGGAACGGGTCCGGAGGGACCTACCGGCTTAACCAGGAAGGCCTTTATGACATGGCCAAGGGTGTTCAGTTGGTTGGCGGGGACGGAGTTTTGTACCGGTCTCTGTGCCCGCAGATAGGAAATGACGGCCTGCAGGTCGTCATCGCTCATATTGTGGAACGGCATGAAATCATAGACGGCCGTGCCGTCGGGATGGACGCCGTAGCGCAGCGCCCGCGCGATCTCGCGATCGCTGAATTTGCCGATACCGGTGCCACTGTCGGGAGTGATGTTCCTGGAGTAGATGGTGGCGATGGGCAGTTTAAAGGCATAGCCGCCGCTGAGAGGAACTTCCTGACCCAATGCCGCCAGGGAGTCGGGGTTGTTGGGGTTGTGACAGTTGATACAATGGGCTGGACCGAACACGAGATGTTTACCCCGGGCGATGACGGCGCTGTCCGTGGACGCCTTTATATCGGGATAGGGCGCGTCATAGTGGAGGTTCTGGCGGGAATAGACTGTAATCGTTCCCATGGCAAGGAGCAGGAGGATCACGATACCCGTCCATTTTCCAATCTTTTTGAGTCGTCGCATAGATAATATTTCGCGCAAGCTAGAATGGGCCTCCGGCCGGACGAAGGGCAATGTGCATGAATTGGGCAATTTGGCGGATGAAGTGTCGGGTGGGAAAGGGGCCGTCAATTCATGTTGGGGATCTGACAGTTGATACAATGCGGCCTTTCCGCTGCTCCGCGTGTACACCACCTTTGTGAAAAAAACACCAAACAATGAAAAAGATGCTGTTCTTTCTTTCTTCTTCCCTGCTGCTGCTGGCCTCCTGCCAAAAACATAATGAGGGCGGTGGCGTATATGAGGGACCGAAACAAAATTTCCAGGGGGGAAAGGCCTGGACCCTGCTGCAGACCGATAAAGCCGGTCATCCTTCCAAACTGGCCATTACCATTGACGCTGCTGCGCTCGCTACCCTCGATCCCGGTACCGGCGAGTCGCATGAAGAGGATGAACTGTCGCTGAAATTCCATCCGAAGGTTTCTTCTCTCACTCCCTTTACGCATGCCCTGCTGGAATGGAACCCTCATGGTCATGAGCCGGCGGGCATCTATGACAAGCCGCACTTCGATTTTCATTTCTATATCCAGTCGGAAGCTGATCGTTTGGCCATTCCTCCCTATCAAGTGGATTCTTCCAAATTCCTCAAATATCCCCCGGCCGGGTACCTGCCTGCCACTTATTTCACGGTTCCGGGCGGAGTACCGGAGATGGGGACACACTGGGTCGACGCTACTTCTCCCGAGCTCAACGGTCAGCTGTTCACCCAGACCTTTCTTTATGGAACGTATGACGGCAAGGTGACGTTCTATGAACCGATGATCAGCAAGGCGTTCATCGATGCGAATACTTCGTTTCAGCGGTCGATCCCGCAACCGGCGAAATACCAGCAGAGCGGTTATTATCCGATGACTTTCGAATTGAGAAAAGAGAGCGGAGTATTGACCGTGGTGCTGGAAGGATTTGTTTATAGGACGGCTTCTTAGATTTTGGGATTTCTAAGGATGTGTAAGACAAAAGGGCCCCGTAAGGCCCTTTTTGTTATTTTGATATCTTCAGCGTTATCGCATATTCCCCTTTTATATTCGGTGGCGCCGTGATCACCACGTTCTTGCCTTCCTGGCGCCATTTCAGCTTCTCTTTGCGGCCAAGAATGGAGATGCGGCTCCCCGGCTTTGCCGTATACTTTTCGATGACGATCTCCGTGGGAAGCGTCACTTCTTTTTCCGTCCCTTCGCCCAGCACGAAGGCGTAGACGTTGGCGCTGTCCTTCGACTGAGTCAGAAATACGCTGCCCGACGACCAGGGTGCGATCGTCCGGCTGTTGTAGATGCCTTCGCCGTTGACCTTCAGCCAGGCGCCCATTTCCTTTAGCCGCAGATAGGCCGTATCCGCCCAGTCGCCATCGGGCGAAGGACCGACGTTGAGCAGGAAGTTGCCGCCCCGGGAGACGATCTTTACCAGCAGCTGGATCAATTGCGTCGTCGATTTATAATGATCGTTGGGCACATAGCTCCAGGAGTTTCCCATCGTCATACAGGTCTCCCAGGGATCATCCAGCGGATGGGTGGGAACCTGTTGTTCGGGTGTGGTGTAGTTTTCATACTCACCTTGTACGCTGCGATCGACGACGATCAGCCCCGGTTGATGGCTGCGGGCCATCGCGGCGATCTTCGGCATGTCGATGTCCTGATCGTAGCGGATGCCCCGTTGCCATTCCACGGCCGGGTCGACGGTATACAGCGGGCGCACCCAGCCGCCGTCCAGCCAGAGGACGTCCATCTTGCCATAGCCGGTCATGAGCTCTTCGATTTGCTTGTAGGTGTAGTCGCTGAAACCTTTCCAGCGATCGGGATATTTCGCGGGGTCATAGTTGACATTGCGGTCCCTGGGCGGGAAATAAGGCCACCAGTAATTTTCCGTGTGCCAGTCGGGTTTGGAGAAATAGGCGCCGATCATAAAACCGTCCTTGCGGAAGGCGTCGAACACCTCTTTGGCCACATTACTTTTTGGATTGGTATGGAACGGGGTCTCATCGGACGTGATCTTGTAGTCCGTCTGTTTCGTATCGAACATACAGAATCCGTCGTGGTGCTTGGTGGTAAAGACCACGTATTTCATCCCTGCTTCCTTTGCCGCCCCGGCCCATTTAGCCGGATCGAAATGCGTGGGATTGAAGGTCGTTTGTAGATTCTCATAGGCTTTTACATAGCCATTGTAGGTTGCCGAATACGGGCCGCGGCGCTGTGTCCAGCCTTCGTCTTCCGGGCAGATGCTCCAGCTTTCCACGACACCCCACTGGCTATAGGTGCCCCAGTGCATCATGAGCCCGAACTTGCTGTCCTGCCAGTCGGCGATCTTCTGCCGCACGAGGGTGTCCGCGGGACGGAAGTACACCTGGTAGCTGTTGGCCTTCCAAAGCGCATAGCGTTTGTACTCGTCTGCGAGCCGGTGCTCGAACTCCGTATAGCTGCGGGTCTTTTTCGGACTCCAAAGGACTTCGGAGAGGGCGCTGAGCCGGGGGAAAAGCATGTATTCCACTTTGCGGGGATTGGCCATGTATTCCGACCACATATTCGCCTGCGCGCCCTGGATGTATTTTGCTTCCTCGTCGGTGAGACCAGCGGGTATCGGTTCGTATTTATAGACCGTCTCCAGCGGCAGGTAGCCGCCGATGGTCAGCGAGTCGTCGTTATGCGTTTGCGCATGATCGAAATAGACATAGGTGCCGGGCGTCATGATCACGTTATGATGCTGTTTGGCCGCCTCGATGCCGCCTTTCTCGCCGCGCCAGCTCATGACGGTGGCGTTGGGCGCTACCCCGCCTTCGAGGATCTCGTCCCAGCCGATTATCTGCTTGCCCTTTGAGTTGATATACTTTTCCATCCGGCCGATGAAATAGCTCTGGAGCTCTTCTTCGTTCTTCAAACCCAACGCCTTCATCCGGGCCTGGCATTTGGGGCAGGCCTTCCAGCTGTCCTTGGGACATTCGTCGCCGCCGATATGGATATAGGTGGAAGGGAACAGCGGCATCACCTCGTCGAGCACGTCCTGCAGGAAGCTGAACACGCTGTCATTGCCCGCGCAGAAGACGTCTTTGTGGACGCCGAAATTATGAGGCACGGTATAGGACCCGCCGGTGCAACCCAAATACGGGTAAGCGGCCAGCGCGGCGGTTGCATGGCCCGGCATTTCGATCTCGGGGATGATGGTGATATACCGCTCGGCCGCATATTGCACGACCTCTTTTACCTGGTCCTGGGTATAGTAACCGCCATGCCGGGTGCTGTCATCGCCCGTTCCGGGGTGATGCCCGATGATGGTGCCGCTGCGCCAGGCGCCGACCTCGGTCAGCTTCGGGTATTTTTTGATCTCGACACGCCAACCCTGGTCTTCCGTGAGATGCCAATGGAAGTAGTTCATTTTGTGGAGCGCGATATAATCGAGGTAGCGTTTTATAAAGTCAACCGGGAAGAAATGGCGGCCGACGTCGAGGTGCAATCCGCGGTAGGCGAAGCGGGGCTCATCTTCTATGGCGACGGCGGGGATGGCAAAGGTTCCCCCAGCTGCGGGACGAATGGCTGGGCCATTGGGCGTGCTCTCGAAAGGGCTTAACGGCAGCAGCTGGATGAGCGTCTGCATCCCGTAAAAGGTTCCGGGATCCGTATTGCCGGTGATGGTGATCGCCGTTGGGGCGGCCTTTAACGAATAGTGGTCTTTGGGGGAAGCGCCACCGGCGGTCGTCTGGAATTGAATGTAATTGGAAGCCGGCGCAGATGCGACGACGTGCAGCTTCAATCCGTAGAATCGCTGGAGATAGTCGTTAAAGAAGGACACCGTCGGCTTCTCTGCCGGGTCCGCTACGATCACGGTGTTCGCGTTGAGAGAGAAGGACCCATCTTGCCATTGGGTGCTGACGGGTTGGGGGATGATGCCGATGGGCTGGGCATCCGTTCGGGCGCCGGGCATAAAAAGCCCGAGCGCGAGCAGCAGTCGGATGATCTTTGTCATGCGACGAATATAAAGCAATTCTATTTTAGCACGGGCAGGAATATCCCGCTTGGGTGGGCGCCATCATGCCAGATGCGGATGGTTGCTTTTTGGAAGTCGCTTTCTTTTGCGGTCGGGATATTGACGAAGGTTTGGGGATTCCGGTCGACCAGCGGGAACCAGCTGCTTTGCACCTGGACCATGATGCGGTGTCCCTTTTTAAAGACGTGGTCGATCTCGTTGATGTCGAAGGATACCCTGGTGGGTTGTCCCGGGACCAGCGGTTCCGGCGTTTCAAAGCTGTTGCGGAACTTACAGCGGAAGACCTCCGCGCGGACCAGCCGCTGGTAGCCGGTGGGATCGGTCGTGGTGGCGATCCCGTCTTCCTTTCCTGGTAGGACGTCGATGAGCTTGACGACCAGGTCGGCGTCGGTTCCGGTGGAGGAAAGGAAGATATCCGCCTTTAGCCGTCCCGTGACGGTGACAGAGTCGGTGAGCGGTTCGGTGTGGTAGACGAGCACATCGGACCGCTGAGCGGCAAAACGTTGATCCGTGATGATATACTGGTTGTCGCGTCCACCACGCACGCCATCGATATAGGGGACTGGCTGGGCCGGATCGCTGATGTATTCATCGAAGCCATCATTCGGTTTATCCGTCGACAGCCCGCCCTTGCCCCGGAAGAAGAATTTGACCGGTGCGGCCTCTTTCGGCGGCCAGCTGGAATACTGCTTCCATTTATTGGAGCCCGTCTCGAAGACGGTGGCCTCCGCCAGCGGGGCGGCGGCTGAATCTTTCAGATAATGATTGAAGAATTCGCTTTCGATCTCGTGGTATTGTTGGTTCACGTTCTGCCCGAAATCCAGCGGGCCGAATTTCGTCCAGTTGCCGGCCGACCAGGCGCCATGCGTCCAGGGGCCCATAATGATGTGGTTGTCATTTGGCGTGGATTGCTTTTCGATGGCTTCATAGGTTCTCAGGGCGCCGAACATGTCTTCCGCGTCGAACCAGCCGCCGACGACAAGGACCGCGGGCCTGATATCTTTCAGATGTGTCCGGATATTCCGCGCGCGCCAGTATTCGTCATACGTGGAGTTGCCGAGGTATTCGTCCCAGATCTTACCCTGATGGTTGAAATATTCGGTGTTGTTGCTGTTCTTTATGGGCCCGAGCTTGAGAAAGAAATCATATGCGTCCCGGATATCGGCGCGGAAAAGGGTACGTTCGTAATTCTTCACCGGGGCCGGCCGTGGGATATCAAAGAAATTATCAAAGTCGAAATTATCCAGCAGGAAGAAAGCGCCGTTGTGGTTGGCGTCATCGCCGATGAATTCATCGGTGACGGGGGCCTGAGGGGAGACGGCCTTTATCGCCGGGTGTGCATCGGGAAGACTCGCCGAAGCATAGAAGCCCGGGTAGGAGATGCCCCAAAGACCCACTCTGCCGTTGTTGTTGGCGATGTTTTTGAGCAGCCAGTCGACGGTGTCCCAGGTGTCGGTGCTCTCGTCGGTCTCTTTGGAACCTTTCTTATGATCTTTTGCCGGTGTCATTTCCTGGAAATCGCCTTCGCTTAAATAGCGGCCGCGGACGTCCTGGTAGACGAAGATGAATCCGCCCCGCATCAGCCGGCCCGAGGGGCCGAGACTTCTTTTGTACAGCGTGTCCCCGTAAGGACCCGAGCCATAGGGGCTCCTTTCCATCAGGAAGGGCCAGGGATGACTGTGATCCTTCGGCGCATAGACGACGGTGTGTAGCTTCTTGCCATCGCGCATCGGGATATCGACCTCGGTCTTGTCGTAATGGTGCTTTACATAATCCGGGTCCTGGGCCGGCGCCTGGCAGGCGCCGAAAAGCGGGAGGAGGATGAGGCTGAAAAGGAGGGTTCGTTGCATACTATGGTTTTAACACCGACAGAATGATCCGCGAGGGATGTTCGCCGTCATGAAACACACGGATCGTCTCTTTCTGAAAATCGCTGTCGTTGGCCGTATAAATATCCACAAATTTTTGCGGATTCCGGTCAACCAGCGGGAACCAGCTGCTTTGGATCTGGATCATCAGCCGGTGTCCTTTCCTGAAAGTATGTGCGACGTCGGGAACGGCGAACTTCACTGTCTCCACCTTGCCGGGAGTGAAGGCTTTTGGCGTCTCGAAGCTTTCCCTGAAGCGGCCCCGCATGACCTCGCCATGCACCAGCATCTGGTAACCCCCCATCGGGTAGTTGGCTGCGTTGTCATGGCTGCGAACAGGCACCGGACCTTGAGGCGTATAGCTGAAGTCGTCGGGGAATACGTCGATGACCTTTACCACGAAATCGGCATCGGTGCTGCTGAGACTTACTTTCAGATCGGCGACGACGGGGCCGGCAAGCGTCAAATCTTCCTGTAGCACGGGAGTCTGGAAGGTGAGCACATCCGTGCGCCGGGAGGCGTAGCGCTGGTCATCGGTCATATATTCCCGGGTCCGGAAGAAATGGACATCCTGGGTATAGGGAACGGGGTGGGCAGGATCGCTGATATATTCGGAGAAGCTGCTCCTGCCTTTTGGGGCGTCCCAGGTCAGGCCGCCATCGGCTTGCAGATAGATGGGTTGTTCCTGCGATGCACGGGGCGGCCACTGATCGAATTGGCGCCACTGGTTCTCGCCGCTGAAAAAGACGGTAGCGGCGGGGAGTTTCGGCTCTTCTCCCTTGCCCTTCAGGTAATAATTGAAGAAAGGGATCTCGATATTGTTCTGGTACCAGAACGATGTGTTGGAGCCCCACTGGACATTGCCCAGGTGGGTGCCGTCATTCGACGCCCATTCACCATGGTACCAGGGACCCATCACCAGATGGCTGTTGGTGGCGGGTGACTGGCTCTTGATGGCTTTGTAGAGGTTCCAGGCGCCGAAGCAGTCTTCCGCGTCATAGAGACCGCCGACGACCAGCATAACGGGTGAGATATCGTGCATCGCCACACGGGCATTGCGGGCCTGCCACCAGGCGTCGCGGTTGGGATGTGCGTACAGGTCTTTCCAGAAGGCGATGCTGTCACCGGTCAGCTTTAGGATGTTCTTCAGGGCGCCCGTTTCGAGGTACCATTTATAATTGTCCCTGGTATAGTAATCGAACCCGGAAGGGCCTACCGTTGTCGGCTGTGGCCGGGGTTTGCCGAAGGAAGAATAGAAGGCCCAGGCGTCCATGACAAAGAAGGCTCCGTTGTGATGGAAGTCATCGCCCATGAACCAGTCCGTCACCGGGGCCTGGGGGCTGACGGCTTTCAGGGCCGGGTGGGCGCTGGCGGCGGCCATGGTCGAATAGAAGCCGGGATAGGATATCCCGAAGACCCCGACCTTTCCGTTGTTGTGCGGAACGTTTTTGACCATCCAGTCGATCGCATCATAGGTATCGCTGGCTTCATCCACGTCGGTGTTGGACTTCTTGTCTTTATTAAAGGGCCGGACATCCACAAACTGGCCTTCGCTCATCCATCGGCCGCGTACGTCCTGGCTCGCGACGATATATCCCTCCCTGAGATAATACCGAAGGTAACCGGTATGAAAATTGCGCCACTTGTCCTCGCCATAGGGCGCACAGGAATAGGGCGTACGGGTCAGCAGGATCGGATGCTGTTCGGTGGTATCTTTTGGGATATAGAAAGTGGTGAAGAGCTTGATCCCGTCGCGCATCGGAATGTACCGTTCTATCTTGTAGTAATTTTCCCTGATCCAGGCGCTGTCCTGTGGGGTACCTTGTGACCAGGCGGCGATGGCGGGCGAAAAAAGCAGTAAAAAAAGGAGTTTTCTCATTTTATCCATTAATTTTAGCTCTGCCAATTTAGGTAAAGTTGGGTATTCCAGACTCGGCTTTTTTTATGACTGAAGAAGAACAACTGATAACCACTTTTTACGAACGGTTCCGGCAGGGTAACTGGCAGGCTATGCTGGACTGTTACCACGAGGAGGTGTTCTTCTATGATCCCGTATTCGAAAGCCTCGAGGGACCGAAGGTGAAAGCCATGTGGGAGATGCTTTTGAGCAATACGAACGATATCCGGCTCAGTTTCGGGAAAGTGGAGGGATCGGACGGATATGGATCCTGTGAGTGGGTGGCTACCTATACCTTTCCCCCTACCGGGAGAAAGGTGATCAATAAGGTCAAGGCGCATTTCTTCATTGCCGATGGTAAGATCGCCGAACACCATGATGACTTCAACCTATGGAAGTGGAGCGCCCGGGCTCTCGGTATCCCGGGACTGTTGTTCGGGTGGACGTCCACGTTAAAGACCCGGCTACGTCGAAAGGCCCGGAGCAACCTCGAAAGATTTATCGCAGCGAAAAATTCTTAACCTCATTTAGTTATGTCCAATCGTCGTTCATTTTTGCATTCGTCCCTTTTGGGATCATTGGGTATTTTTCTGACAAAGAAGGCGGGCGCCATGACCCCGGGTGATCGGGCGTCCCATATTCATGGCATCGATGAGGGTCCCGGGCGGGTGTCGGGGCATCCCGTCGTTATTTCCACATGGGACACGGGGCTCGCGGCGAACAAGGGCGCCTGGGAGGTGCTGAGCCGTAACGGATCGGCTCTCGACGCGGTTGAAGCGGGGGTGAAGGTCACCGAATCCTCCATCAATTGTTGTGTGGGGCTTGGCGCCAATCCCGATCGGGAAGGTTATGTGACGCTCGATGCGAGCATCATGGATCATCAGTTCAATTGCGGCAGCGTAGCCTTTCTCGAGCGGATCAAGCATCCCATTTCGGTCGCCCGCCGGGTGATGGAAAAGACGCCGCATGTCCTGCTTGTCGGGGTAGGGGCCCAGCAATTCGCCGTTGCGGAGGGTTTCCCGCTCGAGGATGGGAAGTTGTCCGAGGATGCGAAGAAGAGCTACGAGCAGTGGCTGAAGAAGTCGGAGTATAAGCCTGTGATCAATATTGAAAATACGAAGAGTAGTGTTTATGAGGCCGCGCCTGCCCGCCTGCCCAATGGAGAATGGAATCATGACACCATCGGCATGGTGGCGATGGATGCGAGTGGCAATCTCAGCGGGAGCGTGACCACCAGCGGGATGGGCTTTAAGATGCGCGGCCGGGTCGGCGATTCCCCGATCATCGGAGCTGGGATGTTCGTCGATAACGAGGTGGGCGCCGTAGCGGCTACCGGCCAGGGCGAGGACGTCATCCGGATGTGTGGCAGCCATGCGGTTGTGGAATTTATGCGCCAGGGGATGTCACCCGAACAGGCCTGCAAGGCGGCGGTAGAGCGGATCGCACGGATCAAAAAGGAGAAGGCCAGGGAGATACAGGTTGCATTTATCGCGCTGAATAAAAAAGGCGAACACGGGGCCTATGCTTTGCAGAAAGGTTTTTCTTATGCGGTAAAGAACAATAACGAGGAGCGGATGGTTGAAGTAAAAAGCATTCTATAATGGGTTTTCAATTAGAGATATGTTGTTTTAACCTGGCCTCGGCGATGGTGGCGCAGGGGGCCGGGGCCGATCGGATCGAGCTTTGCGCCTCGCCTGCCGAAGGCGGCGTGACCCCTTCTCCGGGGACCATCCGGGGCGCAAGGGAGCAGTTGCGTATTGCGCTTTACCCCATCATCCGGCCCAGGGGTGGGGATTTTTTGTATTCGGACGAGGAATTCCAGGTCATGCTTCGGGATATCGAATACTGTAAACAGGTGGGGTGTAATGGCGTCGTCATCGGCATGCTCTGTGCAGACGGGACGGTCGACCAGGCCCGATGCGCCCGGCTGGTGGAAGCGGCCTATCCGCTTGGCGTCACCTTTCATCGCGCCTTTGACTGGGCCGCCAATCCCTTCGAAGCGATGGAGACCATTATCCAGCTGGGTTGCGAGCGTATCCTGACCTCGGGTCAACGGCCGACGGCCGAAGAAGGGGTTCCCCTGATCGACCAGCTGGTCCGGGAGGCCGACGACCGCATCGTGATCATGCCGGGCTCGGGCATCCGGTCGGGGAATATCGTGTCGCTGGCCGAAAAGACCGGCGCCTCCGAATTTCATACCTCGGCACGGCTGCTGAAAGCCAGTGCAACGGACTACGTGAATGCGCAGATGAAGGAGTCGCAGGACTTCTTTATGGCAGGAGAAGAAGAGATCAGGAAAATAAAAGAGCAGCTACTCGCTCTCGAAAGTTAGCTGCTCTTCCTTGCGGCCCCGCGCAGCGAGGCTTATTTCAACTTCGTTATCTTCAGCATATTCGTCGGCAAGTGGTCTTCGATGGGAAGACTGCCGGTATTGACCACCACATCACCTGCTTTCACAAATCCGCGTTCTTTCAGGATCGTGTGCTGGTCATGGATGATATCGTCGACGCTGACCTCTTCGTCATAATGGAAGGCACGGACGCCCCAGCTGAGGCTCAGCTGGTTGATCAGGCTTTTTTCCTTGGAGAAGATATACAACGGTGATTTCGGGCGATAGCTCGAAAGAATGAAGGCCGTATAACCGCTCTGGGTCATCCCTACGAGCGCATCGGCATTGGCGTCCTTGGCCAGCTTACAGGCGTTGTAGCAGATGGCGTCGGAGAGGAAGGAAGGCGAGTGTGGCTGAGGCACCAGGTCATCCTCCCGGTTATAGGGATACTCGGTGCGTTCCACTTCCAGGATGATCTTCCGCATCGTCTCGACGACCAGCGCGGGATGCTGACCGGTAGCCGTTTCCGCACTGAGCATGACCGCGTCGGCGCCTTCCAGCACTGCATTGGCCACGTCGGTGATCTCACTGCGGTTGGGTTTTACGCGATCGATCATGCTTTCCATCATCTGGGTGGCCACGATGACGGGCTTGGCGCGGTGGATACATTTGCGGATGATCTCCCGCTGAGCCATCGGGACCTTTTCGACGGGCAGCTCCACACCGAGATCGCCGCGGGCGACCATGACGGCGTCGGACTCCAGTACGATATTGCGCAGGTCGTCCATCGCCGAGGGCATTTCGATCTTCGCGATGACCTTGCTCACGCTTTTCGCCTCCGCCAGCCGGCGCTTCAGATCGATGATATCTTCCACCTTCCGGACAAAGGACAGGGCGACCCAGTCTACTTTCTGACCGATGATGAAGTCCAGGTCGACAAGGTCTTTTTCCGTGAGGGCGGGCAGGGAGATCTTGGTGTCGGGAAGGTTGACGCCCTTCTTCGGCAACAGTTTTCCGCCATAGGTGACGGCCACTTTTACGTCGCCGTCGGGCGATACGTTGACGACCACTACTTCCAGCTTGCCGTCGTCGATCAATATCTTGTTGCCCACCTGTACGTCATGGTGGAGATTGGGGTAGGAGACGTAGATCTTATCTTTTGTCCCGACTACCTTTTCCCGGGAAGTAAAGGTCAGGATATCGCCGGGGACGATGTCGAGGCTTCCGTCCTTGATATCCCCGACGCGCAGTTTGGGGCCCTGCAGGTCGGCGAGGATGGAGATGTTATAAGGTTCGGAAATATTGATATTGCGAATGTGCTCGATGATCTTTGCCTTGTCTTCGTGCGATCCATGGGAGAAATTGAGCCGGAAAACATTGACGCCGGCCTTTACCAGCTCGAGCAGTTTGTCATATGTGTCACAGGCGGGCCCCACGGTGGCGACGATCTTCGTTTTGTGGAACGTGTGCTGCAGACCTGCCTCTTTATCCATATCCTGGTACAGGTACTTCGATAAATGTTTTGACATTGACGGGGGATTTTTTTGTTTGACAAGACCCGAACGGGCCTCAGGATGCTAATATTTTTACGATCTTCAGCCAGTCCTCGCTGATCTTCTGTTTTGCTTTTACGGCTTTCTCCAGCGGAGTAAAGTGCATCTTGTTATTGACGATGCCGATCATGACGTTATGTCTTCCTTCCAGCAGGCTTTCCACCGCCGAATAGCCCATGCGGCTGGCAATGAGCCGATCCAGGCAGGTGGGTGCTCCGCCGCGTTGGATGTGGCCCAGGACACAGACCCGGGTGTCGGCATTGGGAACCCGTTCCTTAATGATCGTCGCCACGTCTTCGGCGCCACGGTCGCCTTCGGCTACGACGATGAGATTGACCAGCTTACGGCGGCGTTCTTTCTCGAGCAGGGAGCTGACGAGCTCTTCGATATCGGTCTTGCGTTCGGGGATGAGGATGTTCTCTGCGCCGGTTGCGATGCCGCTGTGCAGGGCGATATAGCCGGCATCGCGACCCATGACCTCGATGATGAAGAGGCGGTCGTGGGCGTCGGCGGTATCCCGGATCTTGTCGATCGCTTCAACGGCGGTATTGACGGCCGTGTCGAAACCGATGGTGAAGTCTGTACCCGCGATATCCTTGTCGATGGTGCCGGGGAGGCCGATACAGGGGATATCGAACTCCTCGCTCAGCTTGTGGGCGCCGCGAAAGGACCCGTCGCCGCCGATGATGACCAGGCCGTTGATGCCCAGCTTTTTGAGGTTGGCATAGGCCTTTTTACGACCCTCATGCTCAAAGAATTCCTTGCAGCGCGCGGTCTTGAGGATGGTGCCGCCGCGCTGGATGATATTGGCGACGCTCCGGGAGTGCATGGGTACGATATCGTTTTCGATCATGCCGGCGTAACCGCGCATGATGCCAAATACCTCCAGTCCATTATAAATACCAGTTCGAACAACGGCACGGATGGCGGCATTCATCCCCGGGGCATCGCCGCCGGATGTGAGTACGCCTATTTTTGTGACTTTGCTTTCCATCTTGGAAGACCCTTCGTCGTTTTGAAGTTTAAAAAAGCTTTAACCAATGGCAGGATTTGTTGAAAATTTTCTACCTTAAGGCCTTAAGTTAATCGAAGTCCCAAAAGTAAGGATTTGATCTTGAACCACAAGCGGCAAGCAAAAAGCTTATATGGAATTTGGTAAAGTACAGTATATAGATAACATTGATTTCACATTGCCGCCCGACGACCCGGTGACGCTTCGGATGTGGGAGCAGCGGTCCGGGGTCCCGAAGCAACCGCTTAGGGTAAGGGTCGGCGGCACCGAGTGGGGGCGAACCAGCTGGCTGGGGAGAGTATACCCCAAGGGGACAAAATCAACAAATTTTCTACCATTTTATGCGAAGCAGTTCAGCACGGTCGAAGGAAATACCTTGTATTACGGTCTTCAGCCACCGGGCACGATCGAACGCTGGGCTTCCATGACGGGGGACGATTTCCGGTTCTGCCCGAAGTTTCTCGAAACCATCAGTCACAAGCAGCAGCTGGTGAACGTCGCGGCGGACACCGCCGCGTTTATCGAATCTGTCGGGCATTTCGGCGTGCGGCTCGGCCCTGCTTTTTTGCAGCTCTCCGAGAATTTTGGCCCGGACCGGGCGGCGGTGTTGCAGGATTATGTTCGCAGCCTGCCCGGCGATTTCCGTGTCTGTGTCGAGCTGCGCCACCCCGGCTGGTTCGGCTCTGCGGCTTCGCCCGGCCTTGTTCGAGGCTTCGCGCCGGTTATCGGCGATACCTTTGATCTCTTTCGCGAGCTTGGCGTCGGCACGGTGATGACCGATGTCGCGGGCCGCCGCGACGTGCTGCATATGCGGTTGACCGCTCCCGTGGCATTTATCCGGTTTGTCAGCAACGGGCTGCATCGGCTGGATTATTTGCGGGTGGATGCCTGGGCTGACCGGCTTTCCGCCTGGGCGGCCAGGGGATTGGAGGAAATTTACTTTTTCGTGCATAGTCCCGAGGAACAGACCTCGCCGGAGATGATGGCCTATGTCATCGGGAAGTTCAACGAGAAGCTGGGGGCGGGGTTGACCGTGCCGAACCTGGCCAACGGCGGGCAGGCGGAGACGTTGTCGTTGTTTTAACGCAGATCCAAATGGATCTCCGCCAGCATACACCGGGCGCTGCCACCGCCATTGGTCTCGATCGTCGTCAACGAGGAATGGAGGATGCGGTTGAACGATTCGAGTTGCGCGATCTGGGCGGGCGTCAGCGAGGCGTACGCCTGCGACGACATCACGAGCAGCTTTTCGCCCTTTTGATTTTCCACCTGTAACATATTGCCCGCGAAATGATTCATCTGATCGAGGGTGATGGGGATCAGCGTCTTGCCGGAGGCGAGGATGGTGGCTTCGAGATGTTGCCGTTCGGCGGGGACGGGCAGCGAATCGAGGCAGACGACGACGAAGCGGTCGCCGACGCACATCATGACATTGGTGTGATAGATGTCACGCCCGGCGCCGTCCCGGGCTATGAATATTTCGGGAGTAAAGTCCATCTTGCGGCAAAAATCCAGTAATACCTCTGTATCGGTGCGCGGCGACAGACAGGCGTAAGCGATGCGCTTGTCACGGTCGAGGACCATGCTGCCGGTGCCTTCGAGGAAGAGCCCTTTTTCTTCATAGCCGCTGAAGTCGAGCGTTGCGTCGATGCGGAACCTGCGGCCGAGGACGTCGAGCACGCCGGCTTTACGTTCGAGCCGGCGGTTGGCTGCGTACATGGGAAAAAGACAGACCGTGGCGGCTCGGTGGAAGGAGATCCAGTTGTTTGGAAAGATCGAATCGGGGGTATAAGGATCGGGAGTATCGTCGACAACGGTAACGTCGACCCCGTTGATGCGGAGCAATTGGACGAACTGTTCGAATTCCGACAGTGCTTTCTGTTGCGCACCGGCATCGGCGCCCACCACCTGAAAGGCGTTGTTGACGGCCGTTTCCGCGTTGAAGGTGAAGTTCACGGGCCGTATCATCAGAATATGAGAAGTCGTTTGCATGAGGATAAAAGTGATGGATGATGGATTTAGAGATTCAGATCGTCCCGGTGGAGGGGCATGCTCATACAATGGAAGCCGCCACGGGCGCGGGACAATTCGGCGGAGGGCATGAGAATGAGGGTGTTCTCGACCTGGTCGGGCTCGAGGGAGCCAGCCTCCATCTGTTCGATGACGTCTTTTGCATGAACGACCGCAAAGCCGTTGGCCTTAAAGGCTTCAACCGTTTTGTCATTCCGGTCGTAACCCAGCACGACCCCTTCTTTGAGGGCCAGCAGGTTGCAGGAGTCCGTCCACTGTTCACGGGCATCGAAGGGGAATTCGTTGTTGCCGGAATAGATGAAGCGGATCTTCTCGGTGCATTCCAGGTCGTTCCGGCTGATATCGGTGAGCAGGTCTTCCAGGTTGTCGAAATACTCGGGGTTGCCGGGGTCTTTCTTGCGGAACTGGATGATCCTGAGCTTGTCCTCTTTCTTATTGTTGTCGAGGATGCGTTGGACATCGTCCTCGTCCTCGTGCATCATCGCCTTGCGGGAGAAGGTGCCGAGCAGGATCCAGACGTTTCGTTTTATCTGCGTAAAGATGGTATCGATATGCATGTAGTCCCGCTTCTTCGGTATGCGGATGATCGTGATCTTTTTGACTACATTCTTTTCGAAGAGGACGCGGATGGCCTGGTGAGCGGCTTCGGAAGAAGTGCGCTCACTGACGCCGATCAGCAAGTGGTCCTTGCTGACGACCATCACGTCGCCGCCTTCCAGCGTGACCTTGCGGTCATCGCCTTCCCGTGGCAGGAGGAAGTGATGGTGGGTGTCGGCCAGCTCGATGATGTTGTCCTGGTATTCCGCGAAAAGCGGGTGGTTGAAGAAGATATATTTCGCCAGCAGGGCTTCGCGGGTACGGGCTTTTTTAGCCGGTTTGTTTAGCAGGACATAATTATTGATGACGATGCCGATGTCGCGGGTGAAGATGAAGTTGGGAATGGGGGCGAAGAGGAGATTGTCATTATCCGTTGCGCCGCTGATGAAGGTCTTCGCCAGTTGAACCGGGTCCAGTTCCTGCAGCTGGTGTTGCGTTTCATAGCTACAGGCCTCTATCGCGCAGACGGAGGCCACCAGTTTTTGTTTGATGGAGGGATCGGTGAGGATATCGGCCAGCAGCCACTGCAGTTCGACGACCTTGTCGCTGCGGAAGAAGCCTTCATTGCCTGGCTTATAGAACGACCGGCGGTTGCTTACATCGTCGACTTCCGCCAGGCGGCCGCGGATGCGGGCCGGATCGAGGAAGTATAATAATATTTTAGTATAGAAATCATACTCCTTACGGCGGATCGTGTCCAGGTGGACAATATCCTCGAAGAGCCAGTCCTGGGCCTTGGAAGGCACCACTTTGCCTAACCCGCTGTCGGGACTGTGTACCAGCACCCGGCGCAGCCGGCCCACCTCCGAAGATACCGAAACGGCTATTTTGGCCTTATGGCTATAATTTTTAGACATTCGGCAAATTATGAATTTCTAAACGGATTAGGAATTTCCGTAGGTTTGGAGAAAATTGCGGATGCAGCCAATCACCGATCAAACGATCGACCTTATCAACGACAGGATCCAGCACATGGACGAAGGCCAGATCGGCCGTATCTGGGATTCGTTTGCCCGGGAGCAGCCGGCCCTGGTAGGCTATGTGCTCGGCGAGAGCCGGGAACTTGCCGAACCGGATGCCCGGGAAGACGTTGCCTATGTCCTTACCGTTATATTGCTTAGCTTCCGGGAGTTCCGGCCGGGTATCCCCGCCATTTCCGAACAGGAATTCGAGAAATCATTTAATGAGGAGTTCGACGAAATGGAGAACGTCTTCCAGGAAGGGTTCGACGAGAGCGATGCGATGGCCGTGATCGAATCCTTCTGCCAGCCCGATCTGTTGCAATTCACCGCCGCCACCATTTATAGCGAGGACGAGGAAGAGACCAGCAATTTCAGTGAAGAGGAGGCCGGCCTCTTTATCGTCATCTTCAAGACCGCCATCGCCCTGCTTCATCGAAAGGCCGACAAAATTATCGGCTAGATCATCCTAGCTCCGCTTACCTCAGAACGGCCGCAAAAATTTATTTTCAAAAACACTTGACTCTTACCTTAGGTGATAGCCTAGCTTTGTACAAACGATCGAAGCATGGGTGGACCCCGATATTCCGTCAGGCAACTGGCCCGGCTGGCGGGCGTGAGTGTGCGCACACTGCACGTATACGACAAGCTGGGTTTGCTGAAGCCGTCGGTGAGAACCGATGCCGGCTACCGGCAGTATGGTGAGGCCGAGCTGCTGAGGCTGCAGCAGATCCTTTTCTATAAGGAGCTGGATATCCCCTTAAAGAATATCATGGAGATCCTGGATGATCCCGGTTTTGATCTCGTCGAGGCGCTTACCGGCCATAAGCATGCCCTGACGGCGAGACGGGATCGGATCGACACCCTGCTGCATACGATCGATGCGACCATTGATCATCTAAAAAACAAAACCATGTCAAATTTTGAAAAGTTATACGAAGGGTTACCCCATGAGGAGGCGGTTGCGCTTCGCCAGAAGGCGATCGACAACTGGGGCGAAGCGGCGATCCGCAAGTCGGAGAAAGCGCTGACGGAGATGAGCCCCGATCGGCTCGCCCGGTTGAAGGCGGATCAACAGGATATCGCGCAGCGTCTCCAGGCCCTGCGTCACACCGATCCACTGAGCGAGCCCGTGCAAAAGCTCATCGACCGGCACTATGAATTGATCCGGAGCCTCTGGGGAATGGATGCCGGCGAACCGGTCAAGGCCAGGGCCTATAAGGGATTGGGCGAGCTGTATGTCGCCGATGGGCGATACATGGCCATCGATGGCCGACCCGATCGGGAATTCGCTGCTTTTATGCGGGCGGCGATGGATCATTATGCCGATACGCGGCTGCCGTAAAAAAAACTAACAGTAGTTAGTTTTTCTGTTATTTTTGGGCCGAAACCGGCGAATGCCGGCAAAACAAAAACTTCTTGCCCATATGCATTTTCAATTGTCCGAAGAACATGAGATGATCCGGAAGGCCGCCCGCGATTTCGCCAGAACCGAATGTTTGCCGGGGGTGATAGAAAGGGATGAACATCAAAAATTTCCAAAGGAACAAGTTCTCAAGCTGGCCGAGCTCGGCTTTATGGGAATGATGGTGGACCCGGCCTATGGCGGTTCGGGGATGGACACGCTTAGCTATGTCCTGGCCATGGAGGAGATCAGCAAGATCGACGCCAGCGTCAGCGTCTGTATGAGCGTCAACAACAGCCTGGTCTGCTGGGGGCTGGATACCTTTGGGACCGATGCGCAGAAACAGAAATATCTGACGCCGCTGGCCCAGGGCCGGAAGGACGGGGAATTATATATCGGGGCCTTTCTCTTGAGTGAGCCCGAGGCGGGCAGCGACGCTACGTCACAACGAACGACAGCCGAAGACAAGGGGGATCATTATCTGCTCAACGGCACCAAGAACTGGAT